>Ga0306920_100014199_pt1 | contig 10872 bp, 8 predicted proteins | sample flu12Cox44000170_FD_204666 | JGI IMG/M metagenome (GOLD analysis project Ga0306920, IMG submission 204666) | Lab enrichment of tropical soil microbial communities from Luquillo Experimental Forest, Puerto Rico - flux4day.12C.oxic.44.000.170 (v2)... | ecosystem: Environmental > Terrestrial >...
GCGCTCATCGGCGGGCTGCTCGGCAGCGTCGCCCTGGGCGCGCTGGCCGGCGCGCGGCTGATGGCGGCGCGGATCGCGCCGGCCGCCACCTTCCGGGCCGAATAGCTGGTGCGCAGAGCCGCTGCCGCTGGGTCTGGCCTTACTCGCGGCCGCGCTCGTCCAGCGCGCGCAGGGCCTCGGCGAACGGCCGCTCCAGCCAGGTGAGGTGGTCGGACTCGCCGTGATGGTGCGTGGTGAGCTGGTCGGACCTGCGGACCGCCGTGTGCCGTACGTAGTCGCGGGCGCCCTCGATGAGGGTCCGGATGTAGCCGATGCCTTCGGGGTCGGTCATCGCCCAGTCGCCGCCGCAGGCCAGGTAGACCGGCGAGGTGTGCGCGAAAACCCGGCGGCCCCATTCATCGAGGTGGTCATCGACGCCGAACGCCCGGCAGGCTATCCACGAGTGGCCGCCGATCCGCAATTCCTCGCTGATTTCGGCCTGCCGTCCGCCGCCGGCTTCTGCCCTGGCCACGACCTGACCGTTATGGACGATTTCCAGTGAGCGGAGCGGGAAGATGCTGCGCACCGCGGCATGGACGCTGACCGTTCCCGGTCCGGACAGCTCGACGGTATCGCCCGGCTCGCACCCGTCGACCGACAGCGTCACCAGCGGCCCGCCGGAAAGGAACGTGCGGCCCGACCGCACCGCCCGGCACCAGGCTTCGTAGCTGAACTCCTCGTCCAGCCGCGCGTACGTGCGGTACAGGCCGACCGGCACGGCACTCGACATCTTGTCCGTGCCGCCGACGAGCGGCAGCCGGTAGCCGCTGTTCAGGTACCGGTAGTACTCGAGCATCGCGTCGTCGGAATGGGCCAGCATCTCGACGGCGTCGGCCCGGCCGGTCGCGACGAGAACGGCCGGCTCGCCGTTCGGATTCGGGAAGTGCGCGGCGACCACGGTGCCGCCTTGGGCGTGCGTCCGATCGGCCCAGTCGCTCAGCGTCGCGTCCAGCGCGCCGCCGAGCTCGGCCTCGTCGGGACCATCGCTGCACCACGGCATGACCGGCTCTTTCAGGCCCCACAGGACCATGTGGCCGAGCGCGTGCTGCCGGTTTTCCTGGCCGATATACGTCACGTAGCCGCCGCCGTCGACGACACTGGGCCGGCCGGAGAAATCCTCGGTGTTGGTGAACAGCGCGCCCCACTGCGTCTGCAGCACGTTGACGACCCGCAGATCCTCGCCCCTTTGCTCGAGCTGAGCGCCCGGGGTCGACAGGAAATGCACGTGCGAATCGCCCGACCACCATCCTTCCGAGGCCATGTCAGCGACGCGCCCGATCCGCAGCGTCAGGTCCCGCTGGCCCGGCTCGATCCGCACGGTCTGCCGGAGCGGCTCGTACTCGAAGCCGCGCGCGACGTCCACGACGACCTCGCCTCGTGGCAGCCATCCCTGGCAGGTGCCGTCGATATACGCGTAGCTGCGCTGGCCCAGCCGGATGTCACCGCCGACGTCGTAATGCCAGCTGCCGAGATTTTGCGTCACGTGGTTGTGGTGGCCGTGCGGCTGGTAGGGAACTCCCTGGGCGGAACGGAAATGGACCCGGCACGGCACCGGCCGCCCGGTCGCGTCGTCGACGACGCTGACATGCACCCAGTTGCGCCCGTCTTCGGCCAGCTCCAGGGTGACCCGGCCGGTGTCCGCCCGCCCGTCACGTTCCACGTCGCCCCAGCGCACCCGGCCGAGCTCGATGTCGCCCTGCCGGACCGCCACGGTGGCCGACGGCAACGCGGCGATCGACGCATACACCGGCGTTCCATCGGTCGCTCCCCAGCCGGCCCGGTCGTCCTCGCCGGGCAGCGGCTGCGGATAGGTCGCCACGCCCCGGTCCACGTCGATGTCGAGGACGCCGCTGCGCCCGTCCCTGGTCACCAGCCGCACCGGGCGGGCCGGCGCGCGGACGAACGGGTGCTCATCAACGTCGCTGGTGGTGACGCCGGCGACGATGAATCGCGCACCGCGCGGGATGAACTCGATCCGTTCGACCGCTCGCTGCGGATGAGGATTTTCCCAGCACCACAGGAAGTACCCGGCGGGCCATCCCATCTCGTGCTCCGCCAGGCGAGCCCCGGATTCGTCCCATCGGCCCTCAAAGCGCGGCATGCTGTGGTCGCTGGTGTCGGTGACGGCCAGGAACGGCAGGCGGCCCCACCCCGGCGGCACCACCTGGATTTCGAACCGCTCCCGGATGGGCGCGGTGATGACCTCACCGCCGGCCAGGTGAAACGCGTACTCCGCGACCGCCTGCCCCACGGCGTGACCGGCTGGCGCGCCCGGCTCGAGCAGCCGGTGCGCGACGATCACCCGCCGCGCCAGCCGGCCGATCCCGACCGGTGTCGGGACGCCGGGCAGCACGAAGCACCGCTCCGCCGACGGCGGCTCGGACCCGATCAGGAACGGCAGGCCGCGCAGGTCCACCCGGCCGAGCGGAACATCACCCGGCTCATCGCCCAGCACCTCCGTACCGGCGTTGCAGGCCGCGGACACGTCGACGGGCTCGTAGCTCGGCATGCGTCCGATCGTAGGGAAGACGGAGGGGCTGATCCCACTGGATTTCGGCCCGGTGAACGATCATGGCGCCAGGTGCCTCAGGTATGACTCACCGCGCGGTGACAACCGGTAGCCGACGTCGAGGCTGAGGGTTAGCCCGAGGCCTTTCAGCCGCCTGACGTGCAGCTTGAAGTCCTGCCGCTCCCAGCCCATGGCCTCGGCCAGGACCGTGGACACGATGCCGGGCCGGTCAGCGATCAGCGCGAGCACCGCGCCGGTCCACGGCCCGCGGCTGCTTGACCTGTCCATCCGGGCCAGCCGGGCGGCGATGGCGGCCACGTCCGCCTCGGTCAGGCTGGCGGCGCGGGCCAGCTCGTCCCTGGGGTCCGGCTCGTCGATCCGCCGCAGGCGGATGCGGTAAAGCGGCAACTCCGGGTCACCGCGCAGGCCGGCCAGCAGCTCGCCGACACTCGCGTACCCGGCCTCGCGGGCCTGAGCGGCGTCCACCGATGACGGCTCGACCACGTCCACCGACTCGACTTCGACCATGTCGATCCCGGTGCGGTAGCGGTGGCCGGGCACGACCTGGCTGCGCTTCCAGCGCCGGAAGGCCAGCACGATCGCACCGGAGTGGATACCGTCCCGCAGCCGCTGCTCGAACCGCACGCCCCGACAATACTGACACCCGCGGCGGTCGTCGCCCGTTGCCGTCGCAAGTATCCAGGGCCGGCCGTCGCGGGGCGGCGTGGCCCATTCCGGTTAGCGCAGGGACCGGAACGCCGCCCGCAGCTCAGCGGCGAACAGTTCAGGCTCTTCCCAGGCGGCGAAGTGGCCGCCCTTGTCCACTTCGTGGAAGTAGATGAGCTGGTGGTAGCAGCGCCGCGCCCAGCTGCGCGGTGCACGGTAGATCTCACCGGGGAAGACCGTGATCGCAGCGGGCAGGGAGACGTCCACGGCGTTGAAGTTGTTGGCGTTGTTCTCCCAGTACAACCGGGCCGCCGAGGTCGCGGTGCGAGTGAACCAGTACAGCGAGATGCCGTCGAGCATCTCGTCTTTGGTCAGCGACCGCTCCGGGTCGCCGCCGCTGTCGGTCCAGTCGGCGAACTTGTCGTAGAACCAGGCGGCCAAGCCAGCCGGGGAGTCGGCCAGCGCGTAGCCCAGGGTCTGCGGGCGGGTCACCATGATCCCGGCGTACCCGGAGCCCAGCCGGTACAGGTCGGCCAGCTGCTCGTAGGCGGCCCGTTCCGCATCCCACAGCCCCGGTGGCGGCGCATCGCCGGCCCGGAGGGCCTTCGCGATCTCCGCAGGCACGGTCGCGGGCATGGTGACGTGGATGCCCAGCAGCCCCGCGGGGGCCTGGCGGGCCATGACGTCGGAGATCACCGACCCCCAGTCCCCGCCCTGGGAGACGTAGCGCCGGTGTCCCAGGCGGGCCATCAGCTCGGCCCAGGCGCGCGCGATCCGGTCCGGGCCCCAGCCGGCCGAGGTCGGCCGGGCGGAGAACCCGTAGCCGGGCATCGAGGGCAGCACCAGGTCGAAGGCGTCCTCCGCCCGCCCGCCGTGCGCGGTGGGGTCGGTCAGCGGGCCGATGACCTTGAGCAGTTCCAGGACCGAGCCGGGCCAGCCGTGGGTCATGATCATCGGAAGGGCGCCCGGGTGGGCGGAGCGGACATGGATGAAGTGGACCTCGAGCCCGTCGATCTCGGTGACGAACTGCGGCCAGGCGTTCAGGGCGGCCTCGCCCTTCCGCCAGTCGTAGCCGGTTCCCCAGTAGGCCACCAGCTCCTGGACCCTGGCCAGCTGTGCGCCCTGAGACCGGTCAGTCACCGTTTCACGGTCGGGCCACCGGGTCGCCGCGATCCGCCGGCGCAGATCGGCGACCTCCTCGTCGGGCACGGCGGCGCGGAACGGGCGGATCGTGTGGCCTTCGGCCGCTGCGCCGGACTCTGCGGTGATCGCTGCTGGGCCACCCGGGCGCGAGTCCGGAGCGGTAGGAACCGACATGTGCGTCTCCTGGCGCTCGCGAGTACCGGCCGCCGGGCGAGCTGGTGCTCGGCAGCCCGCCCTGGCCACTACGGTCACGTTCCCGGCGGCCCGTCGGACCCGGGCACACCCTGGCCGGCACCCTGGTCCCGATCGGGAAGACCTGCCCGGGCTGAGCGCGGCTTCGCCGGCCGCACGCAGCCGTGGCCAGACCAGGGGAACCACCAGGGTCCTTCCTGGTTCGGCGCACCGGTGGGAATCGTTAGCGTCCGTCCCGGACACAACCCTCAGGGAGGCGGCAATGAGCACATCCGGGGACGGCGCCGGCGGCACGAACGGAAAGGAGGAACTGCAGGCAGCAGAGTTCCTGGGCGGCGACGTCCGTGAGGGCTACGCGGAGGTCGGCGACCAGCGGCTGCATTACGTCGAGGCCGGCGAGGGACCACTGATCGTGCTGCTGCACGGCTTCCCTGAGTTCTGGTATGGCTGGCGGCTACAGATCAAGCCGCTCGCGGAGGCGGGATTCCGTGTCGTCGCACCCGACCTGCGCGGCTACAACCTGTCGTCGCGGCCGAAGAGCGTCAAGGCCTACAGCAGCGACCAGCTGACCGACGACATCCGCGGGCTCATCGCCGAACGCGGGGCCAAGTCCGCGCTGCTGGTCGGGCATGACTGGGGCGGGACCGTGGCCTGGGACCTGGCGATGAACCACCCCGAGGTGGTGGAGCGGCTGGCCATCCTCAACGCGGCCCACCCGCGGAAGCTGTCGCAGGGCCTGCACCACCCCGGCCAGCTGCGCAAGTCCTGGTACTTCTTCTTCTTCGACCTGCCGGATCTGCCCGAGTCCGTCGTGCACGCCAACCGCTGGCATTTCTTCCGGCACTTCCTGCACGACGCGAAGCCGGCCTACACGCCCGAGGAGATCGACCGCTACATCGCGGCGTGGTCGCGGCCCGGCGCGGCCAAGGGGATGATCAACTACTACAGGTTCTCGGTGCGGGAGTCGCCCAAGAAGGCCGCGGCGGCGCTTCGCCCGATCAAGGCGCCCACCCTGGTCATCTGGGGCCAGCGCGACCGCTACCTCGGCCCCGAGCTGGCCGAGCCCGAGCACGACGACGTGCCCAACCTGGACCGCGTCGAGCGCCTGCCGGACGCCTCGCACTGGGTGTATCACGACGAGGCTGAGCGCGTTAACCAGCTGCTCACCGAGTTCTTCGCCCCCGCCCGGTCAGCCAAGAACTGACCAGGGCTTCGCCGGGCGCCGGGGCGCCCGGGTCGAGCTCGAGATGGCCGCGCTGCTGGCCCTGGCCGGCTTTGGCCGGGATCCCGGCGGCCAGCCGCGGTCCTAAGCTTGCGTGAGCCGGCGGCCCCCAGTCCGCCAGGGCCTCGCCCAGCTCTCGGCGTGAGCTGATGCCGAGCTTGCCGAACACCTTGCGCAGGTGCCATTCGACGGTGCGGGCGCTGAGGAACAGCTGCGCGCCGATCTCCGGGTTGGTCAGCCCGTCACCAGCGAGCCGGGCGATCTGCCCTTCCTGCGCGGTGAGCTCGTAGCGGGTCTGGACCGTGCGCTTGTGCACGGTCTCGCCGGTGGCCGCCAGCTCGCCCCGGGCCCGCTCGGCGAACGCTTCCATGCCCATCGCGGTCAGCCCCTCGTAGGCGGTACGGAGGTGCTCGCGCGCGTCTGCGCGGCGTTTCTCCCGGCGGAGCCATTCGCCGTACAGGAGGTGCGCGCGGGCCAGGGCGGGGCGCAACCGGGTGCCGCCGAGCCGCTGGATCGCCTCGGCGTAGAGGCGGTCGGCGGGCTCGCCCTCCGCGAGCAGAGCTCGCGACTGCGCCTCGATGCCGAGGGCCAGCTCGGTCCCGGACGCTTGCGTTCGCTCGCAGAGCCGTTCCAGCGCTTCGGCCGCGAGTTTGGTGCTATCGCAACGGGCCGCCGCCTCGACCAGTTCGGGCAGCGACCACACCGAGTACATCAGTTCGTCCTGCGCGCTCGCGCTCCGGGCGGGATCGAGCGCCGCCTGATAGTGGCCGAGGCCGTTGTAGAGCACGGCGCGCGCGTGCTCGCCGATGGTGAGCACCACTCCTTCACCCCGGGCGATCGCCGCTGGCTCGCAGGCCTCGATCAGCGCCGACGCTTGTGCCTCGTCACCGCGAAATCCGGCGAGCAGCAGCCTCCCGAACGTCAGGGGCGCGGTGCCTGTCGCATCCGCGATCGCGTCGGACTCGTCGAGCAGCGCCGCCGCGGCTTCCAGATTGCCCTCGTAGACGCGCAACGTCGCGAGGTAGACCAGGGCCAGCGGGAGCACGGCCAGCACGCCGGCGTCGCGTGCGATCTGTACGTTCCGGATGGCCATTTCATGCCAGGTGTCGTCGTCAAACAAGTCCGGTGCGACGCGGCGGGCCGACCACGGCCAGCGCATGTCCGGCCCGGGGCGCCTTCCCTGGTCGCGTACTGCGCTGAGGGCCCGCTGGAGCGCCGGCGCGCTAGCCGCGTAGCCATCGGTGAAACGCCGGGCCAGGCCTTCGAGCAGCAGGTCAACGGCACGCGGGACCCCTTCCGGGGAGGGCGCCCGGTAAGCGGCCTCGGCGGCGGCCCGCGGGCCGCCGCCGAGCCGGCCGAGGATGCTCGCCGCTCGCATCGCCTCCAGGTACGTCTCGCGCGCGCGGGCGGGATCGAGCGGTTCGAGCTGTCTGGCCGCATCAAGGAGCAGCGGCACCGCGTCCCCGCCGCGCCTCAGGTCCAGGGCGATCTGTCCGTGCACGCGCTGGAGCATGGCCCGGTCGAAGTCGCCGAACGGGCCGGCGGCGGCGATGGCCAGGAGCGTTAAGGCCTCGTGGGGTGCTCCGGCCAGTTGCTTGTGCCGGGCGGCATCAAGCGCGCGCCGCGCGCGGCGCTCCCGGTCGGGTGTCAGGGCCGCGGCGCGTTCCAGGAAAGCGGCCGCCGCGGCGAGCCCGCCGCGCGCCTGGGCTCGCCCGGCCGAGCGCTCCAGCTCCCGGGCGACGTCCTCGTCGGGCGCGAACGTTGCGTGGGCGCGGTGCCAGGCCCGGCGGTCGGGATCGGTCTCGGCGTCGGTGGCCTTGGCCAGCGCCCGGTGCGCGCTCTGGCGTTCTTCCGTCGGCGCGGCGCGGTAGACCGCCGAGCGCAGCAGCGAGTGGCGGAAGGCAACTTGAGCGCCGAGCTCCAGCAGGCCATCCGCCTCCGCCGGGCCCACGGCCTCGGCTGGGATACCCAGCATCCCGGCAGCTCGCCACAGCAGGGCCGGCTCGCCGGTCGGCTCGGCCGCGGCCACCAGCAGCAGCCGTTGGGTGTCGGCGGGGAACTGCTGCACGCGCCGCCGGAAGCTGGCTTCGATCCGGCCCGGCAGCGGTCGCGCGCCCGGCAGACCGAACCCGCCGGCCAGCTTCGCCGGGGGCAGTTCCTGCGGCAGCTCAATGAGGGCCAGCGGGTTGCCGCGCGCCTCGGCGAGGATCCGGTCCCGCACGCGGTCATCGAGCGGCCCGCTGATGGCCGACGCGAGCAGCTCGCGCGCTCGGTCGTCCGGCAAGCCGGGCAGCGGCAGATCGGGCAGCCCGGCCAGCTGGTCAAGCTCGCCCGGCTCGCGCTCGGCCAGCAACAGCACCACCGACTCTGCCTGCAGACGCCGCGCCACGAAGGCGAGCACCTGCGCCGAGGACCGGTCAAGCCACTGGGCATCATCGATCAAGCACAGCAGGGGTCGTTCCTCGGCGGTGTCGGAGAGCAGGCTGAGCACCGCCAGGCTGACCAGAAACCGGTCGGGCTGCGCCCCCGGACTCAGCCCGAACGCCGTGCCGAGCGCATCGCGTTGCGGCGGAGGCAGCCGCCCGAGGCCGCCCAGCATCGGCCCGCACAGCTGATGCAGGCCGGCAAAGGGGAGCTCCATCTCCGACTCGACCCCGGCCGCCCGGGCGACCTGGAAGCCCTCGGCGCTCTCGGCCGCGTAACCCAGCAGCGCGGTCTTTCCTATCCCCGGCTCGCCGCGCAGCACCAGCACCGCGCTCTGTCCCGCCCGCGCCTCCGCGAGCACCCGGTCCAGCTGGGCGCTCTGGGCACCGCGGCCTGCCAGCGGTTTCGATCTCTCGAAACGGCGGGAAGCCATCCCCGTGCGAGCCGGTGCGGCGATGATCACGAAGCCCCCCTTCGATCACGCCCCAGAGGGCCAGCGGCAGGGCCGGAGTAACAAATTTACTCCCGGGCTGTTGGGCCTGAGAAGTCAAGGTCAAGCACAGGCAATGGCGGAGTAAAGAGGGTGCGGCGGTGAGCGGTGAGCCCGGGCCGTCCGGCGGCCCGCGGCCGGCGGATCCCGGGACCCCCGGTCACGGCCCGCCGGTGCGCTCGGGATGAGTCGGCGCGAAGTGCTGGGGGAACGCCAGGTTGCGGCAGCGCTCATGGCGCCGCGCGCCGCACACGGGGCACTCCGACCGGCTCACCGCCGGTTCCAGCCGGGCGAGGGTGTCGGCGTCCATTTTGCGGGGCTCGGGCCGGGCGGGAAGCCGCAGCGGCCCGCGCAGTGCCAGTTCGGACACGAAACGCTGGTACTCGGGTTCGCACTCATCGCACCGGCAGCCTCGCGCCCAGGCCAGCACCGTGCCGTGCGGCGGCGGCGCGGGCGGCAGGTCACTCCAGGCGGTCACGCATCCACGGTAGGGCAGCGGTTTCTCTGGTTGGTACTCCGAGATGACCGGGACAGGAGCAGCCTTAGGTGGGCTGGGCGTTGTCGCGCAGGGCCGGATTGGCGCGGGCAGCTTCGCGGTGGTCGGCGACGGCGGTCATCAGCCGGTCGGCGCCGCTGAGCCGGTTGAGCCGGGGACCCAGGCCGGGGAAGTAGTCCATCAGCGCTTTGAGCACCCGGCCGGGGCCGTCGCTGACGACCATCTCCGGCTTGGGCTTCTCGATGGCGCGGACGGTGGCGGCGGCCACCTTCTGCGGGCTGACCGAGAACGCGGTACTGGCGGTCTGGCCGGTCTCGGCGAGGGTCCGGACGCTGACCCCGGCGTCTTTGACGGGGCCGAGGATCAGGCTGGTGGCTGACACCCCGGTTCGCCGGTAATCGCTGTGCAGTACCCGGCTGAACGCGGTGAGCCCGTCCTTGGCCGCGGCGTAGGCCTCGGTGTACGGGAAGCTGGTGTGGCCGGCCAGCGAGGAGACGTTGACGATCCGGCCGTATCCGCGCTGCAGCATGCCCGGCAGGAGCAGCCGGGCCAGCAGCAGCGGGCTGATCAGGTCGACCTGGAGCACGTGCTCGATCTCGGCTGGGGTCAGTACGTGAAAGCGGGTCTGCGGCTCGGTTGCCGCGTTGTTGACCAGTACGTCGACCGTTCCCAGCTCGGCGGCGGCCGCGTCGGCGACCTGCCGGGCGGCCTGCGGGCCGCCGAGGTCGATCGCGGCGGTGCTCACCTTGCTGGCGCCGCCAAGCTCGCCCGCGAGGCGGGTGAGCTCGGCCTCGGTACGGGCTACCAGCAGCAGGTTCATCGGCCGGGCCGCCAAAGCCCGGGCGATGTACTGTCCGATGCCATGCGAGGCTCCGGTGACGATCGCGTTGCGCGGTTCCATGCCGCACGCTCCTTTCGCTTGTCTCCGGCTTTGTCAGAGAATAAGATTGTCTTGTTACAAGATAATCTAACTGAAAGACGAAACATGGGCAAATCAGCGGCATCACGGCGGCAGACCCGCCGGGTGGGTCAGCTGCTGTTCGTGGCGCAGCAAACGGCGCAGGCGCTGGCCATTGAGCGGCTGGAGCCGCTGGGGCTGTCACCGCGGGCGTGGGGAGTGCTGAGCACGCTGACAGAGTCGGGACCGCTGACGCAGATCGAGCTGGCCACCGCGATGGCCATCGACCGCACCGTGATGGTCTACCTGCTCGACGACCTCGAAGACCGGGCGCTGGTCGAACGGGTGCGCAGCCCGCGGGACCGCCGCGCGTTCTTGATCCACCTGACCCCGAGCGGCCAGGATGCGCAGCGCCGGGCGGCAGCCGCACTCGACGGCGCAGCTGAGACCCTGCTCACCCCGCTCAGCGCGGCCGAGCGCCGCGACCTGGTTGACTTGCTGGCGAGAATCGCAGACCACTGGCAGGAGCTCAGCGCCGGGCAGCCGCACCGCGGCATCAGCCAGACGACGCCCACTGTCACAGGAAACCAGACGCCCGCAGGCCCCAGCGGCCACCGCCGCCGGCCCGCAGCCGGTGCCGCCCGGGACGACCCCTGAGGCGCCGCCGCTGTCATTTAGGCGTGTCTGGCGAGCCGTCGCTGTCATGCGGGCCGACACGTGCGTCACCGGCCCGAGCGCGAAGCGCCTCTTCTGCACGCGGGCGGATGCGTCAGATGTCCAGGACCAGCCGGCG
>Ga0306920_100014200_pt1 | contig 10871 bp, 10 predicted proteins | sample flu12Cox44000170_FD_204666 | JGI IMG/M metagenome (GOLD analysis project Ga0306920, IMG submission 204666) | Lab enrichment of tropical soil microbial communities from Luquillo Experimental Forest, Puerto Rico - flux4day.12C.oxic.44.000.170 (v2)... | ecosystem: Environmental > Terrestrial >...
TCGGTTCATTGCTGACCATGGCCGCGCGGTCGGCGCCGCGGCATCCAGCAATCGTTTATGGCGATCTGCGCCGATCGTACGAAGAAGCTAACGCGCGCGCCGATCGGCTTGCATCCGCGCTGGAAAGGGCCGGCATCGCCAAGGGTGATCGTGTCGCCATCCTCCAACATAACTGCCCGGAGCTGCTGGAGACGATGTTTGCCGTCTTCAAGACCGGGGCGGCCGCAGTGCCGATCAACGCGCGGCTACACCCCAAAGAATATGCCTACATCATCGCCGATTCGGGCGCCAAGGCGGTGATCTTCACGGAGGAATTCGCGGCAGGTCTCGCGTCTGTCCGTAGCGAGACGCCGGAAGCCAAGGGCTATATCTGCGTCGGCACCAATCCGGCGTGGGCGCGGCCATTTGAAGACTTTCTCGGTCGAGGTGCTGCCTCGCACGCCGACGTCGAATGCGGCGGAGACGATCTGGCGTGGCTTTTCTACACCTCCGGCACGACCGGCAAGCCGAAGGGCGCGATGGTCACGCACCGCAACCTGCAGTTCATGACCGACCATTATCCGAGCGAGGTCTACTCCTTACGCGAGGACGAGGTGGTCATGCACGCCGGGCCGATGACGCACGGCAGCGGTCTGTGGATGCTGCCGTCCACCGCTGGCGCCGCCACTCAGCTCATTCCGGTCAGCCGCAGCTTCGATGCGGAGCTGATTTTCAAGTTGATCGAGAGGGAGCGTGTGACCAAGATCGCGTTCATCGCGCCGACCATGATCACCATGCTGCTCAACTCGCCGGCCGTGCATCGCTATGACACCTCGTCGCTCCGTTTCATCGGCTACGGTGGCAGCCCGATGTATGTCGAGGATCTCAAACGCGCAGTGCGGCGCTTCGGGCCGGTGTTCTGCCAAATCTACGGTCAGGGCGAATCGCCGATGACGATCTCGATGCTCACGCCCGCCGATCATCGCCTGAGCGACGATCCGCTCAGTGAGAAGCGCCTTGCGTCGGCCGGCCGCGCACGGGCGGACATTACGGTCGCCGTGCTTGACGACGATGACCGCGAGCTTGCACCTGAACGAATCGGGGAAATCGCCATCCGCGGCGAGGTCGTGATGAAGGGCTATTGGAACAAGCCTGAGGCGACCGCCGATGCCTTCAAAAACGACTGGTATCACACCGGCGATCTCGGCATGCGCGATGCCGATGGCTACATCTATCTGCTCGACCGCAAGAAGGAGCTGATCATCAGCGGCGGTGCCAACATCTATCCGCGCGAGGTCGAGGAGGTGCTGCTGCTGCATCCTGGCGTGCTGGAGGTCGCTGTTATTGGCATTCCCGACCGACTCTGGGGCGAATCGGTGATGGCGGTTGTTCGCCCGCGCGAAGGGGCCAATCCGGAGGAGGACGAGCTTGTCAATCTCTGCCGCAATCATCTCGCCGGCTACAAGAAGCCTCGTTTCTTCCGCTTCGTGCAGGATCTGCCGAAAAGCGGCTACGGCAAGATTCTCAAACGGAAGCTCAAAGAGCAGATCCTCGCCGAGATGAAGGCGTCCATGGCATGAGCGCACGCACCGCCATCGTGACCGGCGCCGCGAGCGGAGTAGGACGCGAATGCACGCGCATGCTGCTGGACAAGGGTTGGCGCGTCGCCGCAATGGATCTCGACGCGCAGGCGATCGCGGCGGCCGTTGACGGCGTGGCCCACGCGCTGTTTCCCATCGCGGTCGACATTTCGGACGAGGTGCGCAGCGCAGAAGCGGTTGCGACCGCGGTGAAACAACTCGGCGCCGTCGACGCATTTCTGCATTTCGCCGCAATCTGGGCCGGTACGCCCTGGGATCGCTCCGAGCCTTCCGAATGGGATCGCATCATCGCGGTCAACATCAAGGGCACTTTCTTTCTCACGCAGGCCATTGCGCGCCACATGGTCGAGCGCGGCCGGGGCGCGATCGTGCTAACGGCATCGGATTCCGTGAACGTCGGCGGTGTTGCCGGCGGACCGGCCTATGTTGCCTCCAAGGGAGCAATCGTCGGCCTCACTCATTCGCTCGCCAAGGCACTCGGGCCGAAAGGCGTGCGCGTCAACGCGCTCAGCCCTGGCGTGATCGATACGCCGATGTCTGCGTCCTGGCCCCAGGCCCTGAAGGATGCGGCCGTTAAGCAAACCCCGCTCGGCCGCCTGGCGGTTCCGCAGGACGTTGCGTCCGTCGCCTGCTTCCTGGTGTCTGAGGACGCGCGGTTCGTGACGGGCGAGATCGTCGAAGTGAACGGCGGCTTTTATTTTCGATAGGTGAGGGCATGACGATACGTGCCACAGCGGCGGTGCTAAAGAAACCACGCGATCTTCAGCTGCGCGACTTTACCGTTCCGGACATCGGTCCCGACGAGGGCCTCTTGCGGGTGGAAGCCTGCGGCTTGTGCGGAACGGATTACGAGCAGTGGCAAGGGCATCTGCGCGACTGGGGCGGCGGGCTGCCAATCATTCCCGGTCATGAAGTGATCGGCTTCATCGAAGCGGTCGGCAGCAACGCCGCAAAGCGCTGGAAGGTCGCGGAGGGAGATCGTGTCGCGGTGGAACCGGTCATCCCGTGCGGCCACTGCTCGCAGTGCGTTACCGGCGCCTATACGCGATGCGAAACCGACAGCGGCTATGGCCTTTATCACGGAACGAAGGTTGCCCCGTTGCTGTGGGGCGGATACGCAACCCACCTCTACCTTCACCCGCGGGCGATGCTGCATCATTTGCCAACGGGCGTGCCACCGGACGTGATGACTCTGTTCAATCCGCTGTCAAACGCGGTGCGCTGGATCTATGAGGTCGGCAAGGTCGGGCTCGGTTCCACGGTTGTGGTCTCAGGCCCTGGTCAGCGTGGTCTGCTGGCAACGTTTGTCGCGAAGCAGGCGGGCGCCACATCCATCATTGTGACCGGCATCGGCAAGGACGCTCGGCGATCGAGCTGGCGCGGCATTTTGGGGCGCACGCCACGATCGATGTCGACAAGGACGATCCCGTCGCGCGCGTGCGCGCACTCACCGACGGAAAGCTCGCCGACATCGTCCTGGACGTCTCCGCCGGGTCCACCGCGCCCGTGGCGCAGGCCATCGACATGGTCAAGCGCGGCGGACGGATCGTGCTCGCCGGTCTCAAGGGTCACAATCCGCTGAAGGATTTTCCCGTAGACAAGGTCGTGTTTGCCGAGATCGAGCTCATCGGCGTGCTCAGCGCCGGCTGGACGGCTTGTGAAACCGCGATCGATCTTGTCGGCCGGCACGGAAAAGAGCTGACGCCACTCTGCTCTCACAGTTTCCCGTTGTCACAGGCGACTGCGGCTGTCAGGACCTTGGGTCGTGAGAGCACCGGTGAACGCGATGCCGTCCACGTGACATTACAGGTTGCTGATGAGGCCTAGCTATTTTGACGAAATTGCGCCGTGATAGATGGCAGCTTTGTCGTGGGGCTCATGCGATCATGTTAATTGAGGCGCGCTGGTCGCTGCGGACCTTGCGGGAATTCGGGAGGCGCAGGGGAGAGCGAAGGGGATTCGGTTGGCGCGGCCGCACCAGGCCGAGCGGCGGGTTGCAGCGAGGCGGCCGAATCTCTGCGCTCGAGATTTCGATAGGTCATCCAGCCGAACGGCAGGCTGCCGAGATAGAGAACGGTGCCGATGGTCAGCACCTCCCAGGGGTATGCGACGAGCAAAGCAAAGAACAGAACAACCGCCACGAACACCGGCAGCACCATCTCAGGAGCGATGCGCTTGCCGACGCGCTTGCCGGAGAATACCGGCACGCGAGATACCATCAGGAACGCAATCGCGAGCGTGTAGACCAGGGTCACCGGCGCGAGGAACGCAAAGCGCGGCAGCCCTAAAAAGTACAAATAGATCGGCAGGAGCACGGTGATCGCGCCCGCCGGAGCGGGAATGCCGGTAAAAAAGTTGGCGGCCCAGACCGGCTTGTCGGCGTCCTCGATCATCACATTGAAGCGTGCAAGCCTCAGCCCGGTGCAGATCGCAAACACCATCGCGGCGATCCAGCCCGCTGACTTGAGCGCGTGCAGGTCCCAGAAGTAAACGATGAGAGCGGGGGCCACGCCGAAATTTACAAAGTCAGTCAAGCTGTCGAGCTCGGCGCCGAAACGTGAGGTGCCTTTGAGCAGACGCGCGATGCGCCCGTCGATGCCATCGAGCAAAGCCGCGACCACGATGGCTGCGACCGCCCATTCGAGCCGTTCCTCGACCGCAAGCCGAATGGCGGTCAATCCGGCGCAAAGCGCAAGCAGCGTAATGAGATTGGGCAGCAGCATGCGAACCGGGATCAGCCGAAAGCGGCGACGCCTGCCCGCTGCTGCGTTAGGATCAAAGGGGAAGTAAGGCATGGCTGTAATATAGCGCGCTCTACGGCAGGCGCTAGACCAGCGATTCCTTAAGACGTATCAGATCAGCTTCAGTGTATTTATACCCCTCACCCGCCTCGCCGCTACGCGGCTTCGGCACCCTCTCCCGCAAGGGGAGAGGGTTCCGTGTACGCTGCTCGCGGGTTGGACAATCTCGCGCACAGCACCCGTTTGAAGCCCCGCTTAAAAGCACTCGATCAGCTCAGCAAACGATGTCATGGAGGAGATCGCTTGCGATGAAGCAAGCGCGATTACCCTCTCCCCTTGCGGGAGAGGGTCGCCCGAAGGGCGGGGTGAGGGGGAACAGACACCCTATGATTCGAACTTTGGAAATACAGCGCTAGCCGACGCGGAACGTGCGCCGCGCCTCGCCCGCCTGCAGGTCGGCGAGGACCGTCTCGCCGGCAATCGCTGTCTGGCCTTCTGCAACAAGGGCCCGCACGCCGTGCGGCAGATAGACATCGACCCGCGATCCAAATCGGATCATCCCGATCCGCTCGCCGGGGCCGACGGTTGCGCCGGCCCGCACAAAGCAGACGATCCGCCGCGCGATGAGCCCGGCGATCTGCACCACGGCGATGCGGCCGTGGGGTGTCATGATGACAAGAGAATTGCGCTCGTTGTCCTCGCTGGCCTTGTCCAGATCGGCGTTGAGGAAGGCTCCCCCGTGATAGATGATCCGCTCGATCCTGCCCGCCGCGGGGCTGCGATTGACGTGGCAGTCGAGCACGCTCATGAAGATCGAGATGCGCGGCAGCGGTTGCTCGCCGAGATCGAGCTCTTTTGGCGGCATCGCGTTGACGATGCGGCTGATGCGCCCATCGGCAGGGGAGACGATGATCCCCGCCCCGGTCGGCGTCACCCGCTGCGGATCGCGGAAAAAATACGCGCACCAGAGCGTGGCCGCGGTCCCGAGCCAACCCAGCGGCGAGGAGAGCCAAAACAGAACGAGGGTTGCCACCGCGAATACGCCGATGAATGGCAAGCCCTCTCGATGCACCGGCGCGAGCTGCGCGCGAACCGAAGCAAGCACGGACATCGTCACTCTGCCGCGTCGGCGCGCTCGAGTGGGGGATCGATCCGCGGCTCGGCTGCCAACTCTTCCAGCACAGGAGGATTCCGGTTGGGCGTGGCCAATTCGTCGTCCACAAGCGCAAGCTTCTCGCGTGCCGCCGCCGCCTCGCGCTGCCGGCTCCACATGCTTGCATAGAGCCCGCCGGCTGCCAGCAACTGGCGGTGGGAGCCACGCTCGACGATCGCTCCTTGATCGAGCACGATGATCTCGTCGGCGCCGATGACGGTGGAGAGGCGATGCGCAATGACCAGAGTCGTGCGACCTCGCGATACCCGGTCAAGGGCGTCCTGGATTTCCTTTTCCGTGTGGCTGTCGAGCGCCGATGTCGCCTCGTCGAGCAGAAGGATGGGCGGCGCCTTGAGAATCGTCCGCGCGATGGCCACGCGCTGCTTCTCACCGCCCGAGAGCTTGAGCCCGCGCTCGCCCACCTCCGTGTCATAGCCCTTCGGCGCCATGCGGATAAAATCATCGATCTGCGCCAGCCGTGCCGCGCCTTCCACCTCAGCATCGCTCGCCTGCCAGCGCCCGTAGCGGATATTGTAGCGGATGGTATCGTTAAACAGGACGGTATCCTGCGGAACCATCCCGATGGCAGAGCGCAGCGATTTCTGCGTCACGTCGCGAACGTCCTGGTCATCGATCAAAATGCGCCCGCCGCTCACGTCATAGAAACGGAACAATAGGCGCGAGATGGTCGATTTGCCGGCGCCCGAGGGTCCCACCACCGCCACCGTATGACCGGCCGGCACCTCGAAGGTAAGCCCGTTGAGAATCTGCCGCTCCGGCTCGTAGGCGAAGAAGACGTTCTCGAAGCGAATCGCGCCGCGCCTGACCTTGAGCGGCTCGGCGCCGGGCCGATCCTCGATCTCCGGCTCGCAAGCGAGGATCGCAAACAGCATCTCGATATCGATGACGGCCTGCTTGATCTCGCGATAGAGCATGCCCATGAAGTTGAGCGGCTGGTAGAGCTGGATCATCATCGTGTTGATCATCACCAGGTCGCCGACCGTATTGGTGCCGCGGCGAATGCCGTAGGCGCACATCACCATGACGGCCGCAAGCCCGATGGTGAAGATGATGGCCTGGCCTGCGTTGAGCACGGCGAGCGAGACATAGGCCTTGACGCTTGCCTCCTCATAGCGCGCCATGGAGCGGTCATAGCGCCTGGCCTCTCGCTCCTCGGCAACAAAATATTTCACCGTCTCGTAGTTGAGCAGCGAGTCGATGGCTTTCACATTGGCCTCGGTGTCGCTCTCGTTCATGCGCCTGCGGATGCCGATGCGCCATTCCGTGGCGTAGAAAGTGAAAGCTATGTAACCGGCCACGGTGGCGAGGATGATTGCGACATAGCGCCAGTCGAACTGATAGAGCAGGACGCCGGTGACCAGCATCAGCTCGATGATGGTCGGCACGAGCTGCATGATCACCATGCGCACGATCGTCTCGATGGCATCGCGCCCGCGTTCGAGCACGCGAGTCAAGCCACCGGTCTTGCGCTCGAGGTGAAACCGCAGCGAGAGCTGGTGCATGTGCTCGAAAGCGCGGTAGGCGAGCCGCCGCACCGCGTTCATCGCCACCTTGGCGAAAATGCCGTCGCGCACCTGCGTCAACAGCGCCATCAGAATGCGCATGCCGCCATAGGCGGTGATCATGGCGACCGGTGCCGCCAACCCCCAGAGCAGCCATGCGCCGGGCATCGCCGGCGCGCTCCCCTCGCCGGTGAGCGCATCGGTTGCCCATTTGAACGTGAAAGGCACCGCGATGGTCGCGAGCTTGGCGAGCAGAAGCAGGACCATCGAGAGCGCGACGCGCTGCTTCAGGTCGCGCCGGTCGGCCGGCCAGATATACGGCCATACTGCGTACAATATGCCGAGCAGCGAGCCGCCTCCGGCGGTCATGTCACGCTTGAACGCAGCCGTCGGTCGTGGATGGGAATCGGTCATTCAACAGGCCCGGAGCGACGGGCCGCACCGGCAGACCGTCGAGGCTCCATATAGAGATTCCCAAGACAAGACGCACCCCGCCAGCACCATGCCGGTAGAGCTTGTGCATGTCTTTTTCGCAAAATCGGCTCCCGCTCTTGCGGGACATGCACTCGGCGCCGCGGGTCTGACCGATCCGGCCGCGCGCGCCAATCTGCTTGACGGCAACTCGGCCCGAGACCAAATGTGGTGGCCATGAGCGAGATCAAATCGATCTGCGTCTATTGCGCTTCCGGTCCCGGCAACCGGCCGGTATTCGTGGAGGCGGCGCGCAGTTTCGGTCGAATACTGGCGAAGAACGCAATCCGCCTTGTCTACGGCGGCGGCTCGGTCGGCTTGATGGGAGCGCTGGCCGAAGCGGTGCTCGACGGTGGCGGGACGGTGATCGGGGTGATCCCGGAGTTTCTCGTCGATCGCGAGCATATGCTGCTGCGCGCGCAGGAGCGCATCATCACCCGCGACATGCACGAGCGCAAACGCGTGATGTTCGAGCACGCGGACGCCTTCGTCGCGCTGCCGGGCGGCATCGGCACGCTGGAGGAATTGGTCGAGCAACTCACCTGGGCGCAGCTTGGCCGGCACAAGAAGCCGATCCTCGCCCTCAATATCGAGAGTTTCTGGGACCCGCTCCGCGCGCTGATCGATGACATGCGCAGGCTGGACTTCATCCGCGCTGGTCTTGCCGTCGACCTTCTCATAGCCGAGGACGTGGATGAGATTCTGCCCAAGCTCATGGCGGCAGCCAGGTTGATCTCCGAGCCGGAGAAGGAGATGGTCTCGGTCGCCGCCGAGCGGATGTGAACAACACGGTTGTGCAAGTGCACGCGTGCGGCGCTCATGCGGGCGATTTGAGAAACGTCACTGCCTCAACGCGATTGCCGTCAAGATCGCGGATAAAGGCTGCATAATAGTCTGCGGTGTATTCGGGTCTGTGACCCGGCGCACCGTCGCATTTGCCTCCTTGCGCCAGCGCGGCGGCATGGAAGGCAGTGACCGCGTGCGCCGTCGGCGCACGTACCGCTACATGTGCCCCACTGTCGGAACTCAGCGGCGCCATGGCCGGTCGGAGATTGATCCAGAAGTCGGGATACAACTTTCCAAAGCCGACGGACCCCGGTCCGTCGCGCAATTTCCTGTAGCCTATGGTTCCCAGCACCGCTTCATAAAAGCGCGCTGCCGCGTTGAGGTCGCGCACGCAAATCGAGACGTGATCGATCACGAAGGAGGCTCCTTGCGCGCTGCGTGCCCTACGCCGGCGCGCCGGACTTCACGAGCTTATAGACGATCGAATCCATCAGCGCCTGAAATGAGGCGTCGATGATATTGGGGGAAACGCCGACCGTGGTCCAGCGCTCGCCGGTTTCGTCACGGCTCTCGATGAGGACCCGCGTGACCGCCTGGGTACCGCTGTTGAGAATGCGCACGCGGTAGTCGGTGAGCTCAAGCCCCTTGATGTAGCCCTGATATTTGCCCAGATCCTTGCGCAGCGCGAGGTCAAGCGCATTGACCGGCCCGTTGCCTTCCGCCGCGGAAATCAGCGTTTCATCCCCCACCCTGACCTTGACCACCGCCAAGGATACGGTGACGCGCTCGCCAACCGCGTTGTCCCGCTGCTCGATGTTGACGTCGAACTTCTCGACCTTGAAATAGCTCGGCACCCTTTCGAGAATGCGGCGCGCGAGCAGCTCGAATGACGCATCGGCTGCCTCATAGGCATAGCCGATGGCCTCGCGTCGCTTCACCTCGTCGAGCAGGCGGCCGATGCGGGCATCCTCCTTGTCCACGCTGATGCCGATGCGGTCGAGCTCGGCAAGCACATTCGACCTGCCGCCCTGATCGGAGATCAAAAGCTTGCGCCGATTGCCGATTGCTTGCGGCGGCACGTGCTCATAGGTGGCGGGCTCCTTCAGGATGGCGGAGGCATGTATGCCCGCCTTGGTGGCGAACGCGCTTTCGCCCACATACGGCGCATGACGGTTCGGCGCCCGATTGAGCATCTCGTCCAAGGCATGGGACACGTTCGCGAGCTTTCCTAGCTGCGCGTCGGAAACCGCGATATCGAACTGGCGCGCAAACTCCGATTTCAACTTCAGCGTCGGAATGATCGAGACAAGGTTGGCGTTGCCGCATCGCTCGCCCAAACCGTTGAGGGTGCCTTGAACCTGGCGCGCTCCGGCACGCACGGCGGCAAGCGAATTCGCCACCGCCTGCTCGGTATCGTTATGGGCATGAATGCCGATGTGATCGCCGGGAATCCGCCGGGTCACGTCACCAACAATCTGCTCCACCTCGTGCGGAAGCGTGCCGCCGTTGGTGTCGCAGAGCACGATCCAGCGCGCGCCTTCCTCATAGGCGGCCTCGGCGCAGGCGAGGGCGAACTGCGGATCGGCCTTGTAGCCGTCAAAGAAGTGCTCGCAATCGAGCAGTACCTCCCGGCCGCGACGCTTGGCGGCACGAACGCTGTCGCGGATGGCGGTCAGATTCTCCTCTGGCGTGGTCTCAAGCGCGACACGCACATGATAGTCCCATGCTTTGGCCACGAAGCAGACCGCGTCGGCCCTGGCGTCGAGCAGTGCCGCAAGACCAGGATCGTTGGACGCGGAGCGGCCCGGCCGGCGCGTCATTCCGAACGCCGTCAGGGTGGCCGCCAGCGAGCGCTCCTCGGCAAAAAGCTGGGTGTCGATCGGATTTGCCCCGGGATAGCCGCCTTCGATGTAGTCGATGCCGAGCGCGTCCAGCATCTCGGCGATTGCGAGCTTGTCGCTGAGCGTGAAGTCGACACCGTTCGTCTGCGCGCCGTCGCGCAGCGTCGTGTCGAAGAGATACAGCCGTTCGCGAGCCATCGCGCTCACAGGACCTGATATGCGATGTAGAGCGCGATAAGCACCGCGACAACGATGAGTGCGTACTTGACGACGATGTAGTACAGCCAATGTCGCGGAAAGGGCGTGTCGGGCTTCATCATGGCACGCGCTGGATGGCGGCTCGGCGAGCTGGTCGCCCAGCCCAAAAATTGGGAGCGCGGCTGCGCTTCTCCAACGCATCGAGAAGCGACGTCAGCACACCGTCCAAATTCAACAGAACGTCATTGTTCCAAATTCTGAGCACGAGGAAATCATTCCTTGCAAACCACTCGTCACGCCTTCGATCGCTGCGCGACTCGGCATGCTGACCGCCGTCAACTTCGATGACGATGCGTAAATCGCAGCAAGCGAAATCAGCAATAAAAGGGCCGATCGGCACTTGCCGACGAAACTTGAAGTTCGCAAATCGGCGATCTCGCAGAGCAAACCACAGCTTAAGCTCGGCATCCGTCATCCGACCACGCAGTGCACGAGCACGTTTGCTGCGGATGGAGCGCACAGACGGTTCAGCAGACTCGATACCCTCTCCCCTTGCGGGAGAGGGTGGACGCGAGACA
>Ga0306920_100014201_pt1 | contig 10871 bp, 4 predicted proteins | sample flu12Cox44000170_FD_204666 | JGI IMG/M metagenome (GOLD analysis project Ga0306920, IMG submission 204666) | Lab enrichment of tropical soil microbial communities from Luquillo Experimental Forest, Puerto Rico - flux4day.12C.oxic.44.000.170 (v2)... | ecosystem: Environmental > Terrestrial >...
TCTACGTCATAATCCCAAAGGGATTTTTCCCTGTACAGGACACCGGGCTTATCGAGGGTGTCACGCAAGCGCCTCAGTCGACCTCTTACGACGCGATGGTCAAGCGGCAGGGAGAATTGGCCAGGAAGATTTTGAGGGATGCCGATGTGGTCAATCTCTCCTCATTCGTTGGTGTCGATGGGAGCAACACAACTTTGAATAGTGGGCGGTTCCTGATCGCCTTGAAACCGCACGACGAGCGACAACAGACGTCGCAGGAAATTGTGCGCCGTATTGAGAGCGAGGCTCAGGGAGTGGAAGGGATCAATCTGTTTTTACAGCCGGTTCAAGATCTGACCACCGACACCAACGTCAGCGCAACGCAATATCAATTTGTTCTTGAAAACGCAAATCCGGACGAACTGAAAACCTGGGTTCCAAAATTGGTCGGCCAGTTGCAAAACGTGCCTGAGATCACGGATCTTGCCAGTGATCTGCAGCAAAACGGCTTGTCGGCAAATGTCACCATCGATCGGAAAAGCGCCGCGCGCTTTGGTGTTACGCCGGCCACGGTAGACAACGCGTTATACGACGCGTTTGGCCAACGGATTGCGTCGACGATTTTTACGCAATCCAATCAATACCGGGTCATCCTCGAGGCGGCTCCGAATCTTCAGCGTAGCTTAGCCTCGATCGGCTCGATTTACGTGCCAAGCTCGACCGTCTCAACGGGCTCGACGTCCGGGGCGGGCCAGGTGCCGTTATCGGCAATAACCACCGTCACCATTAAAGAGACGCCGCTGCGGATTGGCCATCTTGGCCAGTTTCCGGCGGCAACGATTTCGTTTAATTTGGCTCCGGGCGCCGCGCTTGGAGACGCTGTACGGGAAATTCGAGCCGCGCAGCAGCAGATAAAACTTCCTACCAGTTTTATCGCCAACTTTCGTGGCGCGAGCTCCGCGTTCGAATCCTCCCTGACCAACGAAGTCTTTCTACTAGTCGCTGCAATTGTCACGATGTACATCATCCTCGGTGTCCTCTACGAAAGCTTTATCCATCCGATTACCATTCTCTCCACACTGCCCTCAGCGGGTGTTGGAGCGTTGCTAGCGCTGATGCTGACCGGATGTGGGCTGGATGTCATGGGCATTATCGGCATCCTCCTTCTAATTGGTATCGTTAAGAAAAATGCCATCATGATGGTGGATTTCGCTCTGGAGGCGGAGCGTGATCTTGGCAAATCGGCTCGCGAAGCAATATACGAAGCATGCCTTTTACGGTTCCGTCCGATCTTGATGACGACGCTGGCGGCTCTGTTCGGAGCGTTGCCGCTCATGTTTGGAACGGGTACCGGATCTGAACTCAGGAGACCGCTCGGGATCTCGATCGTCGGCGGGCTTCTCTTGAGCCAGGTCCTGACGCTGTTTACCACGCCAGTGATTTATCTGGCTCTGGATCGTCTGGGCCGCCGATTCTCTCTCCGTGAAGCCAACAAATCGCCGGAATGAACTTTAGCGGAATCTTCATTTCACGTCCCGTCGCGACAACCCTATTGACGATAGGTATTGCCTTTGCGGGCGCCTTGGCTTTTCTGCGTCTTTCCGTAGCTCCGTTGCCCCAAGTCGATTTCCCGACATTGATGATCCAGGCATCGATGTCAGGAGCTAGTCCTGAAGTGATGGCTGGTACCGTCGCCGCTCCGCTGGAGCGCCACCTCGGTTTTATTGCCGATGTCACGGAAATGACCTCACGCAGTTCGCTTGGCAGTACCCAGATCACTCTTCAATTTGGTCTTAACCGCGATATCGATGGCGCAGCTCGAGATGTCGAAGCGGCGATCAACGCAGCCCGCGCGGATCTTCCCTCGAATCTGAGAAGCAACCCGACCTACCGCAAGTACAATCCATCAGACTCGCCGATTCTGTTAATGGTGCTGACCTCTTCGACGCGGACTTCGGGTCAGCTCTACGATTCCGCGGCGACAGTGTTCCAACAGAAATTATCCCAAATAGAAGGGGTGGGGAACGTCGATGTGGGAGGAAGCTCGTTGCCGGCTGTTCGCGTCGAGTTGAATCCGGATGCGCTCGCACACTACGGCATTGGTTTGGAGGATGTGCGAGCCGCTCTTGCTTCTGCAAACGCAAACAGTCCGAAAGGCGCGATTGAAGAAGGGAGTCGGCATTTTCAAATTTATACTAACGATCAGGCAACTCATGCATCCGATTACCGCGGATTGGTCGTCGCTTATCGTAACAATCGAGCGACGCTGCTATCGGATATCGCGGAGGTCAACGATTCGGTCCAGAGCTTGCGAAATGCCGGTTCTATCAATGGCAAGTCCGCGGTGACGCTGGTAATCTACAAGCAGCCTGGCGCGAACGTGATCCAGACAGTGGACCGCATCAAGGCGATCCTGCCTGTCTTAAAAGCGTCGCTGCCCGGTGGTACGGAAATCATTGTAACGGGTGATCGGACGTCGACGATTCGTGCATCTCTTGCAGATACCGAGATGACGTTGGTGATCGCGGTTGTACTCGTCATTTTGGTCGTATTCCTGTTCCTGCGAGACGAGAGGGCCATGCTGATCCCTGGCGTCATGGTGCCGATATCGATTATCGGGACATTCGCTGCGATGTATCTCTTAGGTTACTCCCTGAACAATTTCTCTCTGATGGCGTTGACGATCGCGACAGGTTTTGTCGTAGATGACGCGGTTGTTGTCCTGGAAAATGTTGCACGCCACATGGAAACGGGCCGGTCACGGCTGCAAGCGGCTCTGGAAGGAACCAAGGAGGTGGCGTTTACTGTGTTCTCGATCAGTTTGTCGCTCATTGGTGTCTTTTTGCCGATCTTATTGATGGGCGGAATTATAGGCCGGCTATTTCGCGAGTTCACGATCACGCTTTCGGTTGCGGTAATGATTTCGCTGATCCTTTCTTTGACGGCAACGCCGATGATGTGTTCGAAACTGCTTCGGAGACAGAGGACGCTGCGGACCAACTGGTTCTCCCGGATCACTGAGAGCTGTTTCAACAGAATGCTGAGCTTTTATGATCGGACCTTACGCTGGTCGTTGAGACATTCGTTGCTGATATTTCTGGTGTTGCTTGGCAGCACGGCCCTGAATTTTTATCTTTTCAATGTGGTGCCGAAAGGCTTTTTTCCACAGCAGGATTCTGGAACTTTGCTGGGCGGCATTCAGGCCGATCCTGGGATCTCGTTTCAGCTGATGCGTAAAAAGCTGGAACAAATACAGACCATTGTGCAACACGACCCGGCGGTAGACAGCGTGGTGGCGAATACGGGCGGGCGTCAAACCAATTCCGGCAATGTCTGGGTGACTTTAAAGCCGCTGCAGCAGAGGGATTCCGTTGCAGTCGTTACTGCGCGGCTGCGCGAAAAACTGGCTCAGGTTTCAGGTGCGAGATTGTATCTCCAACCGATGCAGGATATCCACATCGGGGGTCGTCAAAGCCTGTCGCAATATCAGTTCACACTTCAGGCTGATGACACCGGCCAGGTGCTCAACTGGACCCCGAAGCTTGTCGAAGCACTCAGGAAGTGCCCCGAGTTGACAGATCTGAATTCCGATCAGCAGCAAAATGGATTGCAAGCCGATCTCAAGATTGATCGTCTCACAATGGGTCGCTTCGGATTGCTTCCGAGCGCCGTAGATAACACCTTGTACGACGCTTTTGGAGAACGCCAGGTCTCCACCATCTACAATGCAATGAATCAATACTCCGTTGTTATGGAGGTGGCGCCCGAATATTGGCAGAATCCCGAGACTTTAAAAAAGCTATATGTTAGCACTTCCGGACAGGTTGCAAGCGGTACGCAGGCTTCGAATGCGGTTTCCGGTACGGTCACCAGCAATTCTGCCTCATCCGTAAACTCGGGAATCACCGCCAACATCGCACGTAATCCCGGCAGCGATTCCGCCCGGAATCAGGCAACGAACGCGATTGCCGCTGCAGGGAGATCAAGCGCATCAAGCGGTGCTGCGGTGACCACACAAATAGAGTCAATGGTTCCACTCGCCGCGTTCAGCCACTATGAGTTCGATCATGCTCCGCTTTCGGTAAACCATCAGGGACTTTTCGTTGCGTCGACAATCTCGTTCAATCTGGTGCCGGAATACTCACTGGGTGATGCCGTGACTGCGATTCGCAAGACGATTGATCAAATTCAAATGCCTGGTGCCCTCCACGGCACATTCGCTGGGACGGCCAATGCCTTTCAGTCGTCATTGAAAGACGAGCCGATACTGATCCTGGCCGCCTTGGCCGCCGTTTACGTGATTCTCGGAATTCTGTACGAGAGCTACATTCATCCGCTTACCATTCTCTCTACATTGCCTTCGGCGACCTTAGGCGCTTTGATTGCGCTTATCTTATTCAACATGGAGTTCAGCATTATAGCCATGCTCGGAATGATTCTCTTAATTGGCATTGTTAAGAAGAACGCGATCATGATGGTCGATTTTGCGCTTCAGGCTGAACGGGAAGAACAATTGGCTCCGTATGATGCGATTTGCCGAGCAAGCCTGGTTCGGTTTCGTCCAATTATGATGACCACTTTCGCGGCAATCCTTGGCGCGCTGCCCCTCGTGATCGCCAGTGGAGCTGGATCAGAGTTCCGGCGGCCCCTGGGAGTATCGATCATCGGAGGTTTGGTCATCAGCCAGATCCTGACGCTCTACACGACGCCAGTGATTTACCTCTATCTCGACCGCCTCCGTCTTTGGCCGATTTGCGAAATCGGCCAAGTCGATGGATTGAATTTGGTCCCATCACTGAGTTCGGACGACGGAGGCTTGCACGTGCTCGCAAAGCTGGGACCCGCTAAAGCATACACCTGTATTGGCCTCCTTTTCTTAGCCGTCGCATGTTCGGTGGGACCGAACTATCACCGCCCGTCGGCTCCCGTTCCAACTGCATACAAGGAATTCAAGGGGTGGAAAGTAGCTGCCCCTAACGACACGATCAACCGAGGGGCTTGGTGGTCGATCTATCGGGATCCCAAGCTGGATGCGCTTGAGCGCCAGATCGACATCTCAAATCAGAATCTGAAGCAGGCTGAAGCCGCCTTTCGAGAAGCCCGCGCGGTGGTCAGGGAACAGCAATCCGGTTTTTTCCCGTCACTGACCGCGACACCGCAAATTGAACGCCAACGTTCGGGCGCTAGCCCGGGAATCTCTGCAATCACTTCCTATTCCCTGGAAGGTACTGCCACCTGGGAACCGGACATCTGGGGCAAAATTCGCCGAAGTGTTGAGAGTAGCGTGGCAGGCGCACAACTAAGCGCCGCGCAACTCGCCGCTGCCAGACTGTCAGCGCAAGCGCTACTCGCGACCGATTACTTCCAGCTGCGCTATGCCGATTCGCTCAAAGACTTGCTGGATGAAACCGTTAAAGCCTATCAGCGATCCCTTGAGATAACCCAAAACCAGTATGCGGCGGGAACGGCTGCTCGCTCCGATGTCATCAATGCTCAGGCTCAAGTGCTGTCGGCCCAAGCCGCAGCGATTAATGTCGGAGTTCAACGGGCACAGAACGAACACGCCATCGCGTTACTTGTCGGCAAACCGCCTGCCGAGGTTTCGATTCAGCGGGGTTCGTTGCCGCAACGTGTTCCCATCGTACCGACTGGTGTCCCTTCAGCTCTCCTTGAGAGAAGACCCGATATAGCCCAAGCCGAGCGACAGATGCAGGAGGAAAACGCATTAATCGGCGTCCAGATGGCTGCCTACTATCCGACGATTACTCTTTCAGCCGCTTTTGGCTATATCGGGAATCCGGCGATCAGCCTCTTTTCCACTTCCAGCCAGGTTTGGTCTTTAATGGCGAGCGCGAGCGAGACTTTGCTATCTGGCGGACAACGCTCTGCGGCAGTGGCGGCGGCTCGTGCGGCCTATGACCAAAGCGTCGCCAATTATCGTGAGACCGTGCTCGCCGCCTTCCAGAACGTCGAAGATGAGCTGGCCAGCTTGCGCATTCTCGGCCAACAGATCGGTGTACAACAAGCCCCTGTGGAGGCGGCGCAACGAGCTGTGGACATTACATTGAATGAGTATCAGGCTGGGACGGTGGCCTATACGACAGTAATTACCGCCCAGGTCACTCTACTGGCTGACCAGGAGACGGCTCTCCTGGTACGGGAGGATCGGCTGATTGCAAGTGTCGCGCTCGTTCAAGCCCTTGGGGGAGGTTGGGACACTTCCCAATTACCAAGTCAACATGAGCTGCAAAAATTGCATCTTATTCGGGATTAAGCTGAGTCAATAGGTTTACTTTGATCTTGACCTGGAGGGCGTCCGGTCCCTCGGCGCCGCGCTAGTTAGCTGGGCGATAGGAACTTTGTTGGTCCTGACGAGGTTAAGGTCGACTGTTGGATCTTTGTTGGGTTCCGCGGCTGCGAGGGGAGAGTCTGTCTCGCAACCGACAGCCGGGGGAAAATTGGCGTCCACCTTTGACTGGGGTGTCCAAAAAACTTGGAGGGGAGGCGCTTGCGCGTGTTTAGCGTGACGAAAGGTGCTGAAGTTGAGTTATAATGGGAGGCGCATCTGGGAATACGCCGAAGGCGTAGGAACCCTGGGCTGAGGTCTCTCACGCCTTTGGCGTGTTCCAAGATGTTAGCTCCTGAAAATCATTAATTGCAGAGCGCTGTTTACGGTAACCGTTCGTTACCTGAAAAAAATGGACAAATGAGCCCGGTTTTTCAGGCGGCTTTGGGAGCGGGAAAGGCCTGATCAAAGAATCGATCCAGTTCGGTATCGATCGTTTGGAGCGCTTTGTTTAATGGCGTATTCGATCCAATTGGTGGTGCGTTCATAGCTTGCCGCGCGAAATCGGTCTAACACAATAGCCCAGGTGCTTCTATGAAGCCCCTCCAGTTCAATTGCGCGTTGGTGGTCTCCCCAGCTCGGGGAAGTCCTCTTCTCTAAACTCGAATGGTGGCCGGGCGCCGTGCTGTACGTTCGCTGCCTCTTGGTGACGCAGTTCTACACGACGAATCTTCCCTGAGATGGTCTTGGGCAGATCCGAAAATTCGATTCGTCGAACCCGATTGAAAGGCGCTAACACTTTGCGAATGTGCTGGAAAATCGATAGCGCAATCGCACGCGAAGGTTCGACACCCGGCCGGAGCGTCACGAATGCCTTGGGCACCGCTGAGCGCATTGGATCGGGCGATGGAACCACCGCGCACTCGACAACGGCGGAGTGCTCAACCAGAGCGCTTTCAAGTTCAAACGGGCTTATACGATAGTCCGAAGCCTTGAAGACATCGTCGGCCCGGCCGACAAACGTGAGATAACCGTCCGCATCGCGTGACATGACGTCGCCCGTCCGGTGCACCTTTCCCTCCAGCAGTGCCATTGTGCCATCATCTCTCTGATAGCCGGGCATCAATCCCAAGGGCCGCGGATCGAGAGCGACGCAGAGTTCACCTTCGTTCGTCTCGCGATCGTTGGCATCCCACAGAACCACCTTGAAACCAGGCAACGGTCTGCCGAGTGAAGCCGGCTTGATGAATTGCCCTGGAGAAGTGCCTGCCACTGCGGTGGTCTCGGTTTGGCCGTATCCTTCACGGATGGTCAACCCCCACACCGCCTGCACGTGGTCGATGATTTCGGGGTTGAGCGGCTCGCCTGCACTCACCACTTCGCGCAGTTTGGTCTTGAAATCTGCCAGTTCCTGTGTGACCAGCATGCGCCAAACCGTGGGCGGAGCACAAAAAGTAGTCACGCCTGCGCGGGTAATGGCTTCGAGTAAACCCTTGGCGTTGAAGCGTGACTGATTCGGGACGAAGACCGTCGCCTCTGCGTTCCAGGGCGCGAAGAAGCAGCTCCAGGCATGTTTTGCCCAGCCCGGAGACGAGATATTGCAGTGTATGTCGCCCGGTTGCACCCCGATCCAATACATGGTTGAGAGATGTCCAACCGGATAGGTCAGGTGGGTGTGCAGCACGAGCTTGGGCTTCGACGTCGTTCCGGATGTGAAGTAGAGCTGCATCGGGTCGCCGCCCCGTGTGTCTCCGTCGGGCTCAAATTCGGGTGAAGTACCGTAGCCATCCTCGTATGAATGCCATTCCGGTACCGGTCCACCGACAACAATGCGCGTGCAATGTTTCCCAATTTGGTCAAACCTTGATATGCAATCCGCGGAACACACGATGTGGCGGACACGGCCTCTCTCGATGCGGTCGGCGAGATCGGCTCCACCCAGAAGAGTTGTTGCAGGTAGGATGACAGCGCCGAGTTTGATAAGCGCCAGAACCGTCTCCCACAACGGAGGGATGTTCCCAAGCATAACCATGACGCGATCACCGCGACGGATGCCAAGCTCACGATAGTAGTTCGCCAACCGCGATGAGCGATTCGAGAGTTCGCGGAACGAAAGCTTGGTTTCTGTCTCATTCTCGAAGGCAATCCAAAGAGCCGTTTCATTGCCTCGTTCGCCGGCGGCGATGCTATCGAACCAATCTAGAGCCCAATTGAACCGCTCCAAGGTGGGCCACTGAAAGCCTTTGCTGGCGACATCGTAATCGGTACGATTTGCCAGGAGGAAGTCTCGCGCTGCTCTGAACGAAATGGACATTAATAGGGGGAGCGGAATTTAGCGGTCAAGCGGCGGTATCCCCGATACACTCGGGGGTGGGGGTAAAAAAACCAACCGGAGCCAGCTATCAATGTAAAGGGAAGCGTAGCCCCATTCCATTCAAAAACGGAAGTAAATTGAAGGGTTGATCGAGGAGTTGTGGCCGCAAGTGAGCAAGAGAATCATTGAGGAGACTGACTGGGCGTTTTTGACTGCTATTATGAGGCGCGAGCATGAACATGTATTGGGTATATGAGCTTCCGAGCTGGCTGTTTGGAGTGCTGACTATTGTGGTGACCGTGGCAGTCGGTTTGAGTGGCTTGTACGCGACACGGAGATGGGCGCGGCGTGTTCATGGCGACAGGCATTCGCATAACGAACTCGTTGGCTATTACTTGGGTGCAGTCTGCGTGTTTTACGGGATAACGTTGGGCTTACTGGCGGTCGCGGCATGGCAGACCTATTCGGACGTGGAAACCAAGGTCGGCGAAGAAGCTGCGGCAGTCGGGGCTCTGTACAGAGACGTCAGCAGTCTTCCTGAGCCGAACCGCGTGCTGCTCCAATCAGATCTGCGCCGGTACACGCGCCAGATAATCGACGTGGCGTGGCCCCAACAACGGCAAGGGATCATTCCACAGGAGGAGGGGGTCACGCTGAGTACTTTTCAGACGCATCTGGTCGGATTTGAACCAGTCACGGAGGGCCAGAAGGCGATCTATGCAGAAGCCTACCGTGGCTTCGACCAGGTTGCGGAATTGCGGGGGAGACGGTTGCAAAGCGTGCACGCGGGTTTGGCCGCGCCACTATGGATCGTTGTATGGGCTGGGGCGTTTCTTAACATAGCGGCGACCTGGTTTTTCGATATGCGAAGCCAAGCCATGCACATTTGTATGACGGTATTACTGTCTGCGCTTCTGGGCCTGCTAATTTATATGCTTGGCGCATTAGACAAACCTTTCCGAGGGGAGATTAGCATCAGTCCCGAACCGTTCGAAATAATGTACGTGAGACGGATGCAGGAAGGAAAATGATCGGATCCCAAGACTGTCTCGCAACGTCGATTCCTGTAACGCGGAAGAATGGAAGAATGGAAGATTGGAAGAATGGAAGATTGGAAGGGTGGAAGGGTGGAGGATGGAAGGGTGGAGGATGGACCTGGAGGGCTGCGGTCCGTCGCAGCCGTGATACCGATAAGACCCCAACAATTGACCCTCATCTTGTATCGACTAACAAAGCTTCCTTCACCTTGCGCGGCGCCGAGGGACCGGGCGCCCTCCAGGTTGAGATCAAAAGCTACGCCACGCCGATAGCGATGTTCTCGTGACAGACCGCCATTGTAAAACGGGCGTCCCCGCCCGTTATCCATTAGGCAAGGCTGCGCGGGCTGGGATGCCCCCGCCACAATTTGCCTGTTGAAGATCTTCGGCGAAAATGGCTAGCGCAATCGGCGGTTCATCCCTACGTTTCGCTCCGCGGTGCCCGCCTTCTGCGGGATCGGATCATGCACGACGAACAGGTAGATCATGGCAGAGGCGAACGCAATTGCCGCCCCGGCCAGGAGCGCTGGTACGAAAGAGTGAGTGGCTTGGGCGATCGCCCCAGTCACAATTGGCGCCAGTGCTCCCCCAAGGAAGCCGCCGAAGTTTTGCGCTGCGCCTAGTGAGGCCACCCGGTTGGGCGGCGCTGCAACAGTGGCCAATGCCCAAGAGCAAGCGCTCGCTGCGTTGGCCAAAAAAATCACAACCGAGATGCAAGCCAGCGCCACGACATTGCTGGCCACCAGTGCGGCCGGGACCGTGAACAGAGCCATGCCAACCATGGCCACAATCACCGGTACCTTGCGGCTGCGAACGGGCGACGTACCGCGTCGAGCCAATACGTCCGAAAACCAACCAGCTACCAGGCAGCCTACAAACCCGCAAAAAAAGGGGATCGCGGCTGCGAAGCCGGTTCCAAACGTGCTCATGTGCCGTTCGATCTCGAGATAGCCGGGCAGCCAGGTAAGGTAGACCCAGTTGAGATAGACAGAGCCGAAGAAGCCCAGGATCATCCCCCAGGTGGTGCGGTATGCGAACAGGCTGCGCCACTCGGCAAACGTCGTCTTTGCGGACGCTCCCTTTGACGCGCAGACGACCAGCATCGCCAGCGAGATCGTCTGGATGCGCCGTACACGCCGCGGTACTCGCTGCTCGGTATTGCCCATCCCGGTTCCGTCCATTAGCCCGTCCGCTCTAGAATCCTTGAAAAGCAAAACTCGTTGCAGATGAGTCAAGTTTTTCTTCGGAATCGCGC
>Ga0306920_100014202_pt1 | contig 10871 bp, 11 predicted proteins | sample flu12Cox44000170_FD_204666 | JGI IMG/M metagenome (GOLD analysis project Ga0306920, IMG submission 204666) | Lab enrichment of tropical soil microbial communities from Luquillo Experimental Forest, Puerto Rico - flux4day.12C.oxic.44.000.170 (v2)... | ecosystem: Environmental > Terrestrial >...
AATCGGTCAGCAGGAGCGTGTTGTATTCGGACTGGTCTCCATCGTCGAAGACGATGAGGAATTCGCACCCGTCAGGCCCCAGGCCCTGCAAGGAATGCGGGTATCCCGCCGGGAAATACCAGAGATCCCCTTCTCCTACGTCCTGCACATAAGCCCGCCCCTCGGGATCGAGGACAGTGACGCGGCAGCGGCCATTGGTCATGTAGGCCCATTCCGCGGCGAGGTGCCAGTGCAACTCGCGGATGCCGCCAGGCCCGAGGCGCATATTGACCCCGGATACCGCCTTCGAAATGGCGAAATCAGCTTGAGTCACCTGCCGGGCCCAGCCGCCATTCTGGATACGCTTGGGAGCATTGTTGAACGAGCCCCAGAAGAGCTGCATGTCGCCGACATCCGTCGCAGGCGGACTGCCGAAAAACGGGAATTGGCTCGCGAGTGCCGGGTTCTTAGGGCCCGGATCCCCGAGGCTGGCGGGATTGGCATTGACTGCCCCCTCGGGCGGCAAATCCGGGTTGCCAAAGGAGGCCGCGCTGGCCGTCGTCGCGGCGACGGCGGCACCCCCGACCGCGCCTAGAGCGAGAATGTCGCGGCGAGAGAGTGGCGGCGCCTTGTCCAGTTTGATCACGGAGCTTCTCCTCAAGAGTGGCAAAGTGTTCACGAGATCGATATCGACATCCTGGTAAGGCGCGGCCGTTTCCGAACGAAGATCTGGCGCCCGATGCGGCCATCGTCTTGCGTGAACGCAGCGCATATTCCCAGATAGCCTCCTTGGGTGTCGAGCCCGCGCGGATCGCGCGGCGCTCTCGGAGAGGGCTCACTGACCCTAATTGCTCTAGCAAGAGCCGCGCTGCCTCGACAGACATACCGAAGTATGGAGCGACGAAACCAAGACGCGCCCGAGATCCACCTATGTAGGATGGCCGCTTTGCGCGGGCACGGGCAAAGTCATCGCGCATCCAAGAAATCAATGATCACAAAACCGAGGATTGCGAGATGTCGGGTCGCCTCTTCCAGTTCACGGGCATCGTCGTTCCCGCGATCGCAGTCGCAGCTGCGCTGTACCTCTACGTAGATGGTGATGAGGCGAGCTCTGGCGTAACAATCGGTTCGAGCAGCGCCGCGCGCGCGGAGATCGGAACCGCGAACCAGCCTCCGCCAGCTGGCGGACAAACGCAGGTTCCTGCGGATTTGGAGACGCCCGCCGCCATTCAGGCAGGAGCGCGGCTGTTTCGAGAAAACTGCGTGCAATGCCACGGAGCACCTGGCGGTCCCTCGCCCGTGCAAGGGCTGTCGCCCTCCCCGCCGTTCTTGCTGGCCGCAGGCCGGCGAAACACTCCCGCCGAGGTCTTCGCAAGGGTCAAGAACGGCATAGCCGGAACGGCCATGCCCGCCTTCGCAAGTCTCCTGCCGGAGGAGAGCATTTGGGCGCTGGCGGCATTCCTTCACCATTCTCGCGGCATCTCCGCCGCCGATTTCGACGCGCTGAGCCCGACACGGGCGGACGCCAGTCAGCAAGGCCGCTGATCGGCCTCTGCGGATGCGCGGGCCGACCAGGCGCCGGCTCGCCAGGCGTGATGGGCGCCGTCGGGCACGCCGTCAGCGTCGCGGCTTTCATACGAAGGTTTGCGATCTCGATACTATCTGGAAAATGCAATTTACCATCGTAGTATTTGACGTTGACGAGCCATAGTTCAATTTACCACGGAACGGATACCATTGTTGAACGATACAATATCATACATTGTTCAACGTGACTTCAAATATGCAGTTTCAGTCGCGAATCAATGCGGGAGCGAGATCCGACATGCAACCATCAACTGAGATTTGCCCCGCCACGGACTTCGCAGAGGCAGGCCTGCCTCGAAACGCTGGCCACCCATTCGGCACGATTGTCAACGAGGCGTGCCTTGCTGCCCAGCTATTCCATCGCAGCGGAGCGGATCTCCCTAACTGGACCGAGGATGCTGAAGTCGCGAATTCTCTGCGGATTGCCATCCAGAGTGCGGGCAGGCCGGCTATCGCAACGATACGTCCGTCGCCGAGCGATCCGTGGCCCGCCAGGCGGCGAAGGGCGGCGCTGCCGAAATGGCGGCTCAGGCGAGCGGTCGACTATATCGAGGCCCATCTCGACGGCACCGTCACTCTCGCCGCTCTCGCCAAGGCTGTCGGTCTCACCGCCATGCATTTTGCTGCGCAGTTTCGCGCGGCGACAGGTATTCGTCCCCACGAATACTTGCTTCGCCGAAGGATCGCGCGTGCGCAGGAATTGCTTCATGCTCCAAATGCCCGGCTGGTTGAGGTCGCCCTCGACGTTGGCTTTCAAACGCAGGCGCATTTCACCACGGTCTTCAAGCGCTTCACGGGGACGACGCCACATCAGTGGCGACTGCGGAACTGCCAGCCCATCGAGCGCGCAAACCCGCGACGCGATCCGCGGTCGCACGCACCAGCGGAGAGAGGCCAAGCAGGGGCTTGGGCGTGACATCTCCCCTGCGCGCGCCCCATGATCATGCGCGTGACAAGATCGTGACGCGCCGCCAAGCGACTCCGCAGCTGCATTGATCCCGAAGGACGCCGTCTGCCAACGACCCGACTGACGGAGACTGACACGCGATGGCGATCAAAAAGACAATACGCCCCTATCACCATCCCGCCGGCGGCTGGGGGGCGCTGAAGGCCGTCGGCAAGTCGCTTCTGGAGCAGGATGTCCCGGTCAAAGGCGGGACGACACTGCTGCGCATGAACCAGCCCGTAGGCTTCGACTGCCCCGGCTGCGCCTGGCCCGATCCCAAACACACCTCTTCCTTCGAATTTTGCGAGAACGGTGCCAAGGCCGTCGCCTGGGAGGCGACCGCCAAGCGTTGCACGCCGGAATTCTTCGCGGCCCATACTGTGACCGAGCTCGAGGCATGGGGCGACTACGAGCTCGAGATGCAGGGCAGGCTCACCCATCCGATGGTCTATGACGGCGCATCCGACCGCTATGTGCCAACGAGCTGGGATGACGCCTTCGCCCTCATCGCGCGGCATTTGAACGCCCTCCCCGACCCCAATGCTGCCGAGTTCTACACCTCGGGCCGCACCTCCAACGAGGCGGCCTTCCTCCATCAGCTCTTCGTGCGCGAATATGGCACCAACAATTTTCCCGATTGCTCGAATATGTGTCACGAGGCGACGAGTGTCGGCCTGCCGGATTCGATCGGCGTCGGCAAAGGCACCTGCCTGCTCGAGGATTTCGATTACGCCGACGCGATCTTCATTTTCGGCCAGAACCCAGGCACCAATTCGCCACGCATGCTGACCAGCCTGCGCGATGCCTCGCGGCGCGGCGCTCGCATCATCGCGTTCAACCCGTTCCGTGAACGGGCCCTTGAGCGCTTCCAAGCGCCGCAGAACCCAATGGAAATGGCGACGCTGACCTCGACGCGGATCAGCCAGCACATCTATCAGGTGCGGGTCGGTGGCGACATCGCGGCGCTCAAAGGCATGATGAAGGCGGTCATTGATGCGGATGACGCTGCGGTCGCGTCCGATCGACCTCGCCCGGTCGACATCGACTTCATCAAGGGCCACACGCTGGGTTTCGAAGCGCTTGCCGCAGATTTGCGGACGACGAGCTGGGAGGTGATCGAGCGCCAGTCGGGGCTGAGCCGCGGCGAGCTTACCGACGCTGCCAGGATCTATATGGAGGCGCACAACACGATCCTCGTCTACGGCATGGGCATCACCCAGCATCATTGCGGCACGCATAACGTGCAGCAGATCGCGAATCTTGCCCTCCTGCGCGGCAATGTGGGACGTCTCGGTGCCGGCATCTGCCCGGTGCGAGGCCATTCCAACGTCCAGGGCGATCGCACGGTCGGCATCACCGAAAAGCCGTCCGCCGAGTTTCTCGGGCGCCTGGAGCAGAGATTCGGCTTCACGCCGCCTGCAATGCATGGGCATGACGTGATCACCTCGCTTGAGGCCATGTTGCAAGGCGAGTCGAAGGTCTTCGTGGCGCTCGGCGGCAACTTCGCCGCTGCCGTTCCCGATTGGCAAGTGACGCGCGCGGCATTGCGCAATCTCGATCTGTCGGTTCAGATCTCGACCAAGCTCAACCGCAGCCACCTCATTCACGGGCGAGGGGCGGTGATCCTGCCTTGTCTCGGCCGCACTGAGATCGACGTTCAAGCCAAAGGGCCGCAATCGGTTACGGTCGAAGATTCGATGTCGATGGTGCATGCGTCGGCGGGCCGCAACCGGCCAGCCTCCGAGCATCTGCGGAGCGAGCCAGCCATCGTCGCGGGCCTTGCGCGCGCCACGCTCGGCAGTCGCTCCAAGGTCGATTGGGAGGAGCTCGTCGCCGATTACGATCTCATCCGCGACGCGATCGAGGACGTGTTCCCGATTTTCCAGGGCTATAATGCGCGCATCCGCGAGCCGGGCGGCTTCCACTTGACCTCGCCCGCGCGCCAACGCATCTGGGCGACGCCTTCCGGAAAAGCGAACTTCCTCGTCTTCGACGGCATCGACGAAGACCCGCATCAGGACGATGCTGAGGTGCTATGGCTGACCACCATTCGCAGCCACGACCAATACAATACGACCTTGTATTCGCTCTCGGATCGCTACCGCGGCGTCTTCGGTCAGCGCGATGTCGTCTTTCTGAACGAGCGCGAGATGCATAAGCGAGGTCTCAACGCCGAGAATCGCGTCGATCTGGTCACCGCATCAACGGATGGGGTCGAGCGGGCGGTCCGTGGCTTGAAGATCGTGGCCTACAACCTCCCTGACGGCTGTTGCGCCGCCTATTATCCCGAGACGAATCCGCTCGTGCCGCTCTATGCGCACGATCCGCGCAGCCGCACGCCCTCGTCAAAGGCCGTGCCGGTCCGGCTGGTGCGGACGCAGCGTCAAGCCGACCCCGCGGGGTGAGCGCCGCCGGTTTCGGCCCTGTCGCCGAGATCGCAGCCGGAGGCGGATTTGGCAATCGGTCTTGGCAATCGATGTTTTTCGAGACGCTTGCCGGCCGGATCAGGCCGCCACCAGGTCGCTGCCCAGAAAAACGAGGCGATCCGGATGGGTGAAGATCTCATATCCGTCATCGCGAGCGACAGCGATAAGCGTAATGCCCGCCTGATGAGCCGTACGGATGGCGAGCGTCGTCGGGGCGGAGACGGCAATGAGGACGGGCACGCCGATCCTCGCGGTCTTCTGGACCATTTCGACGGAGACGCGGCTCGTCAGCAGGACGGCGCCGCCGCCGCGTGGGACGTCCTTTTGCATAAGCGCGCCCGCCAGCTTGTCGAGCGCGTTGTGGCGCCCGACATCTTCCCTGATCCAACCGACGCCGGTGGAGGGGTGGAAAAACGCGGCGGCGTGCACGGCCCGGGTCTTATGATTGAGACGCGGCAACGGCGCGAGCTCGCGCACCGCGCCGCGCAGGCCATGTGCGCAATACCTCGCCTCACTCGCGACCTGAAGCGGCACCGGGCAGGCCTGCTCCAGACTTTCAATCCCGCAGAGTCCGCATCCGACAGGACCCATGATCGCACGTCGGCGCGCGTGGACAGAGCCGATCCTCTCCTCGTCGAGCCACATACGGATCTCGACACCGAGATCGCTCTCGATCAGGTCGATGCCTCTGAGCTCCTCGGCCCGCTCGGCGATGCCTTCCGTGATGGTGAAGCCGATGCCGAAGTCTCTGAGGTCGCTGGGGGACGCCATCATCACCGCGAAAGTCGATCCGTTGTAGGTCAGCGCGATCGCCGCCTCCTGCGCCACCAGCCGCGATGACGGCGTCGGCACCCCGCCGCTCCAGGCAAGCCTCGTCATTTCGTCGCAGGCGCTATCGGTCGCCATGGGCGTCCCTCGAGCGGAGTGCCATCACGGATCTGAGGTCCAAGGCCGGTCTGGCATCGCTCGCGGATGCAGCGCCCGGATACATCGCGACCTCCTTCGCCACCAGGGCGGCGCCACGTTCGATCGATTTCCACGCAGGTCCGGCGTGCTCCGGCACGAAGTCACTGAGCCAGAAAGCCGCCGGAAAGGCGATTGCGAACAGCAAGCCGGAGACCACCGCACCGAAGCTGCCTCTACTCAGCGCCTCGTCTAACGCCTCGTCGGGAGCGTTGCGGCGCGACGATCTCAATCCAGGTGCATGATCCATGAGGCCTCCATCGTGGAGTTGCGGACCGACGACGAGAGAGTCCCTCTCGTGATGACGCGGCCCGCCCCTTAGGGTGGCAGAAGTGTGCGACCTCTTTGGTCGCTCCGCTGCGGCCGCGCTCATTTGCGTCGCAGGGAATGACAGGCGTTGCGCCAGTGACGTAGCGCTGACATTCGTAAATTGAAATTATACGGAGGTTTTCGGGCTTTCTACTTTGGTCGATCCGCAGATGGCAACGCCCTCCTCCGCGCCTCCCGATCGTAGTCCCAGTGCGTCATGTGAGATCTTGTGTAGGTGGCGCTGCCCTATCTCGCTCCCACAGCGTCCCGGGCGGCCTCGACGTGCATCTGGTGATGGACAATTACGCAACCCACAACACCGAGCCGATCAGGGACTGCCTGGCAGAGCGACCACGCTGGCACGTGCACTTCACGCCGACCGGGGCGTCCTGGATCAATCAGGTCGAGCGTATATTCGCTCTGATCACCGACAAGCAGATAAGGCGCGGGGTGCATCGATCCACCCAGCAGCTCGAGACCGACATCCGCACCTCATCAATGCTCACAATGCCGATCCGAAACCCTTTCGATGGACCAAATCCGTCGACGACATCCTCGCAGCCATCCGGCGCTTCTGCACCAGGACCAAGGAAATCACAGAGATTTCAAAATCGGGACACTAGCGGTCTTTCGTCGCAGAGGCGTGCGCCGCTTTGCGAGCCCTCGTCCCCAAACCCATATTAAGCACGGGCGGGTGAACGAAGACACGGAGGCGCACCATGTGGCGCAGAAACACTCTCGCGGCGGGCCTTACTGCTGTCGCAATGACGATAGGCGCGAGCAGCTTGTCCGCTGCGGCCGCCGCTCCGTTCGGCACGTTGGCGAGGCCCGGCATCGCCGCTCCGAGCGCGCCGATCCTGAACCCGATCCCGCATGTGGCAGCGCCACTTCCCGCTCCTGTGTTGCGCGCGCCGATCCCGGCCATACCCGCTCCGAGTGTCCAGGCTGGCCCCTACGCGCTCTACCCGATGGGCTGCACGCCGATGCACTCTGCCGCAGGACAGTGTGTGCCTGGGAGGCTCTGAGGCGAGCCCTTTCCGCCGCTGACGCTACGTCGCCGTCATGCGGGCATCAGGCGGGCTCCCAATACGGTCGGCTCCCAAAACGGCTCGCCAAGAAATCGAGGAAGACCCTCGTCTTCGGCGGAATGATTTTTTTCGGAGGATAGACCGCCCAGATCGCGCGCTCAGGCCCTGGCGCCATCAGCCATTCCCAATTCGCGAGGACGGCCTCTAGGCGTCCGGATCGAAGGTCTTCTCCGATGAGCCAAGTGGGCAACAGGGCGATGCCCAGATCATCTAGCGCGGCATCGCGCAGCACTTGTGAGTCATTGGCGCGCAGGTGACCACTCACCACGATCTCGCTGGACTCCGATCCCTTTGCCCCTTTCGGGCGGAAATACCACGAGTTGGTAGGCTGGAGCGCAAAGGACAGGCATTCGTGCTGGCTCAGATCCGTGGGCACGCGGGGCGCGTCCCGCCCCGACAGATAGGCAGCGCTTGCGACCAGCATGCGTCGGTGCGGCGCTAGACGCTTCGCGATCAAAGAGGAATCGGCCAGCGTCCCGATCCTGATTGCCACGTCGGTCCCGGTTTCGATCACGTCGACGGTCAGATCGGTTAGGGTAGCGTCGAGCCGAATATCGGGATAGAGGGCCAAAAACTCCTTCATATGTGGCATGATGTGCAGCCGGCCGAATGTGCAGGGGGTGTTGATCCGAAGCAAACCTTGCGCGCGCGCGTTCAACGATGAGGTGACGTCTCGCGCCTCCTCGATGTCCCCTAATATTTGGGCGGAGCGCTCGTAAAAGGTCTGGCCTGCTTCCGTTAAATGCAGCCGCCTTGTCGTGCGGTTGAAGAGAGCAACGCCGAGATCGGCCTCCAGGCCGCCGATGTAACGTGAAACCGTGGAGACCTTCGTCCTGCCCTCTTCGGCCGCCTTTGAAAAGCTGCCGAGCTCGACCGAACGCGTGAAGGCCCTCATGGCGGCGAGATAATCCAAGGCACGCCCCTTTCCGCACTAATCATTTGTCCGAGCGGTCGTTTCGAGAGCGGCGGGCATTGCGTATCTCGAACTTAACCGGTTTCAGGAGCATCGCATGTCTATCGTTGAAGAGAGCACTGCGGCAACCGTTCGGCGCTCCCGTGCGATAATTCCTGCCGCAAACTCATCGACTATCGACGCGGCCGTGCTCGGCCATCGGGAAGAAGAGTTCGTGCTCTACCCATTGAAGGCAGGCTTTCGCGTGACCGAGTTTGATCCCAGCACCAGACGCGTCAAGTCATTGATCGTCGTGAATGGTCCAAGGGCCGCGAGCGCGCGGCCACTCTTCTTGCCCCTAATCTAGCAAGTGAACCGCCATGTTGAGTGCCTTCCTTTGGCTGATTGCGTGCCAGCTTGCAGGTGAACTGATTCGGGAAGCTTTGAACCTGCCGATTCCCGGCCCGGTTATCGGCATGTTTGTCCTGATGACCATCCTGGGTTGGTGTTCGCGCAAACGTCGTGGCGCGAGCCAGCCGGAGCCACTCGATAGCTTGGCCGCGAAGCTGATTTCGAGTTTGGGTCTTCTGTTCGTTCCCGCCGGGGTTGGAATCATCGGCGAGGCCGACGTGCTGCGCGCCGAATGGCTGCCCATCCTGGCCGGTGTGCTCGGATCGACGATCTTGAGCGTTGGGGTCACAGGACTGGTCATGCACTGGTCGATCCGACATCGCGACAACGTGCCGGACACTTCAAGCGGTCTGATCAAACAATTGGCTGAACAGTCATGAATAAGGTCTTCGAGCATCTGTGGACGCCGCTCGCCACGACACCACTAGTTTGGCTGGCGGTCACCCTGGCCGCCTATCTCACAGGGAGCCGCTTGCAGCGGGCCTGCAACGGATCACCGCTCGCAAGTCCCGTCCTGATCGCTATCGCCATCGTGTCGCTGGTCGCACAGGTGACCCACACCTCGTATCAAGTCTATTTCGCGGGCGCGCAGTTCATCAACTTCTTGCTCGGGCCAGCAACCGTTGCACTCGCCATTCCCCTGGCAAAGAATCTGCGGCTCGTCCGCCAAAACTTTCTCAGCATCGGCCTCGCGCTCCTGGTGGGCTCCCTTACCTCAATCGTCAGCGGCGTTGGAATCGTTTGGGTGCTAGGTGGCACCAGATCCGTCGCTTTGTCCATGGCGCCGAAGAGCGTCACGACTCCCATTGCCATCGCTGTCTCTCAGCAGATTGGAGGGGTGCCGGCACTAACGGCCGCCTTGGCAATCCTTGGCGGGATCGTAGCGGCGATCACCGGCCAGACAATGCTTCACCGGCTCGAGGTGCGCGACTGGCGTGCCCACGGCCTGGCCGCTGGAGTCGCTGGTTCCGGCATCGCTGCGGCACAGGTGGCTAGCCTGGACGAACTTGGTGCTGCTTTCGCGGCGCTTGGAATCGGGCTCAATGGTCTTCTAACCGCGCTAATAGTGCCTCTTCTGGCTCTCCTTTGGCACTAAGCCGAAGGCTCGCTTTTCTCTCAAGCGTCATAATCCGGATCGGCGCCCGATATTTCGCACCGAATGAAACGGCGAAGTCCAATTGGTCGAAAGTGTCAACGCCTCATGTCGCTAGTCCCTGTGAAAAGCTCGCACCTTTGGTCGATGCTGATGGATTCCGGCCCATCCCGTCCACTTTTTGATCTTTCTGGCGGATATCCGTGCCTCTTTGCTGTTCAGGGCCCCTACCCCTCCGAGCACGCAATCCCGCCGCTTCCCCTTGGTCGGCCTGGCTGCAGCGCCGTTGAATGGTGCGGCAGCGCCCGCCCTCGCAGACCTGCCCGATGCCGATCGGCAGATATTGGCGATCGATGCCAAGATCGCCGCCCTGGATGAGAAATACGAGGTGGTGATGGCCGCGACGCGCCCCTTCGAGGATGCGAGGGAAGTGCTGAGCTGCAAGCTTGACGGCTGGGGTTTCAGGCCTGTGAATGGATTGCCAGCGCCGCGGTCGACGCTTTCGGTCGCCAACACATTACGCGCCAAGGGCAACGACCTACCGGGCGATCTGCTGCGCCATGTCGCCCTGCAAATCTGGGGACACATCAACCTGATTGGCACCTACGATCGGAGCGGCAAGGCGTGGCCGCCGAGCGGAGAGTTCCGACAGCTCCGCGTCCCGCAACCTGCCTTCCTGGCCGCATGAGGCAGCGAACCCGGCAGAACAACCCTTCGCTCTCCGTTCAAGGATGCCGGACACCTACGCACTACTCTTGCAACGACCCCATACTGTTCGGTCATGGAGGGTTGGAATGCATCAGGGCAAGCTCCACTGCTTATTTTTGCTGCGCCGGATTGAATCCATCCGTTAGTGTTTGCAGGAAGGCAACTAGCGCAGTCTCCTCGCTGTCTGACGGGCCGAGATTTCCCACCTTGCTCTTGTTCAAGTTCTCGGTCGTCTCCGGTGCCGGCCAGCAGCCCGTGCCCTCCCACGGATCATGATCGGCGCAGCGCGGTAGCACGTCGCGCGTGTTGTAGAAGTGCACAATTTCCTTGAGGCTTTTAAAATAGCCGTTGTGGCCATAGGCCTTCACAAAATCGGGGCTCGGCCGCTTGTCAACATTGCGCAGCGTGGGCACCTGGAAGCGGCCCCGATTTTGCGGGACCAGGACTTGCCAGCGCGCATCCACCGCGG
>Ga0306920_100014203_pt1 | contig 10871 bp, 13 predicted proteins | sample flu12Cox44000170_FD_204666 | JGI IMG/M metagenome (GOLD analysis project Ga0306920, IMG submission 204666) | Lab enrichment of tropical soil microbial communities from Luquillo Experimental Forest, Puerto Rico - flux4day.12C.oxic.44.000.170 (v2)... | ecosystem: Environmental > Terrestrial >...
AAAATGTAGTGCCGACTTTCGCGTAAAAGTGCTTGAAAATCCTCGATCCGACCCCTCGAACTGGGGAAGTTGGGCTAGAAGATGGCAGATGCCACCAAGATGCCATCTACATGGCCACGTTAGAGGCCACGATCGGACCTTGTTTCAGCAGCCGACGGAATTGCGGGCTGGAGAGAAAGGGACTTCAGCCCCTGAGGCCCCAGTTTTGTCGATTCGCTCACAACCTGGCTCGGCTCTAATCCTCTCGTCTTGTTTGTATCATTTCATCGATGAGCCGGGTCGTGAAACGATACGTCTTCGCCCGCTCGCTTTGGCTCCTCCGCCCGGGCGCTCCTCCGCATCGGCAAGAAACCGGCAACCGATCCTATAGGCCCCTAGAGAGAGGGCCACGAGAGTTCGGAAGAATTGATTAAAAGTTACCAACAGCTTCCTTTCCCGCAGCCTCTTGGCTTCAAAACCAACCTTTGATAACCACGCCCTGATCGGTTGTTCTTGGTCCAATAGCGTTATGCGGGCGTTTCTCGCCAAGCTGAGATTTGTGACCCTTGTGGATAACTTGTGGATAGACTCCCGTTTTTCAGGTCGGTCCGGAGCGTCTCTAGGTTGCCATGGGAACGATGAAAGCCATTCAGTTTGACCGTATAGGCGGGGCGGAGGTGATGGAATTAAGGGAGGTTCCCGTGCCGGAACTTCGTCCCGGTACGGTGCTGGTGAAGAATCAGGTCATCGCGATCAACTACGGCGATACCTTCTTCCTTCGCGGTACCTATCTGGTTAAACCCCGATTTCCGGATACGCCGGGCATGGAAGCTTCGGGAGTGATCGCGGCGGCCGCCCCCGATGTGAAAGCCCTCCAGACCGGGATGCGGGTTGCCTACATCGGGATGGGTGCCTACGCCGACTACACGCTCATTCGTGCCTCGCGGGTCATGCCGATTCCTGACGAAATGAACTTCGAGCAGGCCGCTTCGTTTCCCATCGCAGTGTTGACCGCCTGGCATATGCTCCACACCTGTAACGACACCAAGCCGGGCGAATTCGTTATCGTACACTCGGCCGCCGGGGGAGTCGGGATCGCCGCGGTGCAAATCGCCAAGGCCGCGGGCGCGCGCGTGATCGGAACGGTTTCAAGCGACGACAAGATCGGGCTAGTTAGACAGTTTGGCGCCGATTGGGTGATCAACTACGAGACTCAGGACTTCGCCGAGCAAGCGCTCAAACTTACCGAAGGACGCGGAGTGAACCTGATTCTCGATGCGGTCGGGAAGCCGACCTTCGAGAAGGGACTGCGATGCCTGGCCCCGCTAGGACACCTGATTATCTATGGCCGCGCCGGCGGTGCTCCCGGTCCGGTTAATCCGCTTGAATTGTTCGGCAAGTCGGTGAAGGTCAGCGGATTCGCGGTGACGATGATGTATGCGCTCGCCGACCATCACAGACGCGCCCTCGACGAGGTGTTTCGACTCGAGCGCGAAGGGAAATTAACCGTACCGATCGGCGGCAGGTTTCCACTGGCCCAAGCAGCGCAGGCCCATCGCTTTCTCGAATCGCGCCGCTCCACCGGAAAGTTGCTGTTAATTCCTTAAGGTCGCCGTCCTTTCAGTCCGATCTCAGCAGGGCGTCACTTCGAGCCGAAGCCAGGGAGTCACAGTTACGGGACTGGGGATTTTCCCATCAATGATCGCAATCGCCACCGCGGCTCTACTTTCTGAGCCGTTTGTCTTCTCTGATCTACGACTCTGGAATAGGGAATAGGAATGGAACACGCACAGATAAACGGAATCAATATGGCTCACGAACTTGGCGGCGCAGGCACCCCCATGGTGATGATCCACGGCGCCCAAGGCGACCAGACGATGATCGCTGGCCTCGCGGCAACATTCAGGCCGAGGTTCAAGGTCCTGACCTTCGACCAACGCGGCTCGGGCCTGAGTGACAAACCGGACATACCCTACTCGGTAGCGATGCTGGCCGACGACACGGCGGCACTGATGGACCATGTCGGCCTTGCGGATGCGCACATCATCGGCGTCTCGATGGGCGGGATGGTCGCCCAGGAGTTTGCCCTGCGGCATGCGCGCAAAGTGCGTTCTCTCGTGCTTGGCTGTACGACGCCCGGCGGCCCGAAGTCGATTCGAGCGACGGGGCTGGCCACCAGCGCCTATTCAACCAAAGAAATGCCGACTGAAGAGCGGGGCAGGGCGCTGGCGGAAGCTGCATTTACCAAAGGCTACATCGCACGGCACCCGGAGCTGATTTCCGCGATGATTGAGCTGCGCCGGCAGCGGCCGATCGATCCGGTCGGCTTTGCCCGTCGCATGGAAGCGTTACCAACCTTCGATACCTACGATCGCCTGCCGCAAATCAAATGTCCGACCCTGGTGATCACGGGCAAGGACGACGCGGTCATTCCTTGGGAGAATTCTCGCCTGATCGCAAGTCGTATCGCCGGCGCCCAGCTCAGGATCCTCGAGCCCGCCGGCCACTGCTTCTGGCTCGAGCAGCCCGAGCAGGCGCGCGACGCGATCGAGCACTTTCTCGAGATGATTGGGAACGTCTCAGTGTAGCACCGGTGTCGGCTGCTACGAGGTAGGTGCATTGTCAAATCTGCAACGTGTGGCGGACATTCCCGAATGGCGATCGGCCAGCGAGGTTCCAAAGCGCCAGGATTCGCAGCTCTTCTCGCACTCCGGTTAACGTGGGGTCTGGATAAACCGTCAGTGCAGATTTCCAGAATCCGTCTGAGCTCTCCCGTGCACATCGCCGGGACAGGTCGTCAGGGTCCCGCTACTTTTGTACAGCGCTGCTACCTTTGCGCGACGCACTTGAGCGTCGACCGCACCACCTGCAGTGTGAGCGGCAATCCAAAGGCCCAAGCCATGGCGAGACCCACCAGAAAAATTGTCGCGATCATCGCTCTCATCTTGCAACACGACCGAATTCAGAGCTTCTTTCGGACACCAAGCCAAGACGTTCGACGGACGGCCAGATAAGAGGCAAAGAGCGCGCCAATCATCAGATCGGCAACGGTCGAGTGCCGATCCGCGCGGCCGTCCACAAAGGGTGGCATTTTTATCTTGTCGGGGAGGTGCTGCTCTCCTTAAGAAAGCAAGAGCTCTTCGTGGCGGTTGCTTTATGCTTCGCTTGCCGGCGGGTCATCGTTTTTTAGTGCTCGGGCCTCGGCTTGGCGTCCGCACTCGAAAAGCAGTATCCACGGCCGTGCAGCACGCACGACGAGTCAGTCTCGTGCGGGTTTTGGCGGAAGGACCGAATTTCTTGTAGTCGGCCACCAGCGAAAGCCTGCGCAAGCGCCCGGTCGGCTTCCTCATCGAGTGCACCCACGCACGGAAAGACCGCGAAATAGGAAAGGAACCTTGCTGCAAAGCCGTGCTCGGCACCATCGATTCGGAACATCGCACCAAATCCGGCAATCCCGGATCCAAATACGCTTCCCTTCGGCCATCGGACCAGAGGTAGGATCAGCGTTCCAAGTGGCTTCAGGCTGTCGAGCCAGAGCGGGCAAGGAAAGCTCGCGCCGGCATTGACGAGGATCGCGTCGACCTTGCCGGCATCATAGGTCGTCGCATCGGCGCAAAGGATCTCGACTTGAGGTAGCTGCTTCAGATTCTCGCGCGCTCTCTTCGCCAACTGGGGATCGAGTTCGAGCCCGACCACGCGGCCCCTTTCGCCCACGCAATGGGCAATGAGCGCCGTGTAGTACCCAGTCCCAGTTCCGGCGTGCAGGACCGTCTGGCCCTCTTTCAATTCCAGCGAGTCGATTAACGCCGTCAGGGCGCTCGGCAGCCCGTTGTTCAGATGGCGCGCGGGATCCAGCGCTACTACTACGTCGTCGTAGACTTGAGCAAGGTCGCTGCTAAATTCCCGGTTCCAGAGGTTCGGCAGTCTTGTGATTCGCCACGGTGGCGGTCCAAGAAAATCTTCGCGGGCGACCGTTTCGAGCGCCTCGATCAGGCGCTTGGACCGTAACTCAGCCTTGCGGCGGACCTGGGTAGCATACCGCCTGCGCCCTTCCGATGAATCCACCGCTCGTTTAGGAGTATCGATATTCGAGGTCGGGTGCGTCGCTCCGCCTGTCCTTCAGTTGAGCTTGTGAGTGAAATCGAGCTCCGCACACCAGTCGGTTCGTGCCCGAGCCGCATCCGAATGTTCGCGAAGGATGCGCTCTCTGATCGACCTGAGCGCCACCTGCTCCAACCTTCCGGCGGCGGCCAAGGCGTTTACTCCCAGCGCCCGCAATTCCTCCCTCGCTTCATCGATCTCATCGGGTGCTACCTGGTCGAACAGCTCCGCGAGCGTTGCGATCGAGCGCCGTCGATTCTCGCGTCGGTTTTTACTCATGGGTGGATTGCTCCGCGTGACGCAGCGGGTCCTTCCGCGTCCATCGAAATCTTCAGGGCCAGTCGTCGCAGTCGTTTGAGGCAATTGTTTACATGGTTCACCGGTTTTCCGATTCGAAGCGCGATGAGCCGCGGCCTCGCCTCGTCGAAGTCGAGTATCGCATTAAGTACTTCTGCCAACTCCGGCGTCACCTTGGCCGCATCTACCAGCCGTTCAATCCGCTCATCAGCGTCAGATTCGGAGTCGGAAGGGTCGGTGACATTGAATTCTGCTGGACGCCGTGGCCACGGACCTTCGCCCTCATACTGAAAGGCGATCCGCTCGGCTCATACAGCGACCTATCGTTCTGGGAAAGGCGTTCAATTCGCCGGTTGTCGGCGGACAGGGCGAGGTGATTGAGCAGACTGTCGACGACGCGCTTGAGAAACGGCAGCAACGGTCCTCGTTCCGGCTCCCATTTCCGTTCGCCGCCGATGACACTGACGATCGCCTGTGCCGCGATGTCGTCGGGCATCAGGCCTTTGGCCAACGCAACGTCACTTCCGGTGCGCCAGGAAAGGTTGCGGGAGCGGAATGCCGCGTAGGCAGCCAACTTCATGCCTGTTTGCCCCCAATCCACGCGCAAGAGCTGTTTGACTACGTCCACAGGCGAGCCGCCTCCACCCTCGCTCGTATCACTAATACCGTTAAGGGTCCGATTCTTGCCACGAACAAAATTTGCGATCTTGCCGGTATTAGCCTTTGGGAGGGTGTCGAGAAAAGCACCTCCCCTGGAGGGCGAGCGGGTTGGTCGCCCTTCAAGGAAAGGCCATGTCGGTGACTACCATCACGATTCCGGAGGCTTGGGAACTGGCCGTCCACGCTATGATCGAAGCGACCACGCATATTCGGGACTGTTCCCGGTGTGGGAGGGTGTTCGCTGCCGCTCACGACGCGGTCGGAGTCGGTCCGACCCGCTTCGATGAGTTCCGTCCCTGGGGACTGGTGAGTCTGATTCTGCCCGAGCTCCGGCGGTGCAATGCGTGGCCTAAAGAAATCTGATCGGCGCACGCGCCGGTCTTAAGACTGCTATGCCGCGTGCGCCTGTTTGCTCCAGTTTTCTACGTCGACACCCATCACGAGGAGCCATAGGCAGAGCGCTAGTTCTCCAACACCGGGGGGCACCAGAATGTACGGCAACAGATGGGCTGCGAACCGAGGAGAGAGAAAGCTTGCAAAGCTACCGGCCAGGTAACACAAACCCGCGACCACCATCAGCACACCTAGTATGCGCGGGAGGAAGCCCGACCGAAAAACCAAATACCCGATCAGCAGGTCGTAGAACGCAAAGAATACCAGCGCCAGGTTGAAGCCGATCGCGTGCAACGCAAGCGACATGTATGCAAAAGCGTGTAGCTGCTCGGGTTTAAATGCGCTCGGGTCCCCGCCCTCCAAAAGGATAAGCGGCGCGTAATAGTTGAGTAAGTTAGCTGACTCAATCGCGGTGGCCACGAGAATAAAGAAGACGACCAGGGCGGAACAGCTCCGGTTCACCACTTTGAAGAGGTCATAGAAGATGAGGGCCAAAGGTACATTACACAACACTGGAACGATGCCCGCGATAAACCCTAATCGATAGAGCAGCCCGTGCTGTAGAATGTTGGTCGCCGTCGTGGAAGCGTCGCCGGGTGTGATCGTCGTGGATCGAACAAACCCATAGATGAAGGCACCCGCCGCTATGTTGAGCAAGTAGAGAAAGCCAGCCATTCTGGCCTCAAGTCCCGCTGATGCTTCGGCACTATCATCTGTCATTGGGGGCTTCATCTCATATCCAATATGGCGCCGATTTGCGCAGAGCGCGACGAGCGAACCTGATCGACTGACGGATCCCGCGGAACCCGTGGGGGGTGCCTTTTAGGAACCCAAAGGAGAACGCGAGCGAAAAAGATTTGTCGCCCGCTCGGACTTCACCCTGTTAAGCCCGTCCGGGATTCAAAGGACCCTTCGAACCGTGATGCGGAACAGACGCGGCAGATTCCTGACAGTGATGGCGGTGCTTTTCGCATTGGCGATGCTCGTGGATGTGCTCAAGGCTTTATCGAAACCGCTGCCTTCCGGGTATAAGGTGGCGGGGCTCCAGATGCCACCGACCGGTATGGTGGTTCTTGGCGTGCGCCACGCTGGGGCGGGCACGGCAGTCTTGGCACTGCTGGTGGCAGCTGGTGTTTTTCTATGCAGTGGGAATCTGGCGCATGAGGCGTTACGCGCTCACGATAGCCTGGCTGTTCGCCGCGTACGCGATAGTCAATGTCACGCTCTTTACCATCCGCAATCCGGCGCCGCCAACACCAGGCGCGATGATCTTCGCGCTCGTATATTTGCTCGGCGCGATCATCCTGACGCTTGGCACCGCGATCGTACTTACCCGACGCCGTGGAGACCTTAGCTAACGTCCACGTCGCGTTCTGGAAGTCGCGACCGGGGGTGACCTTGTCAGCCTGCCCGCCGGAACATATCAAGGCAAAGCGCTGCTGATGCCGCGATGCTCCCTACAAATGCGTAGTTGATGGAACTTCGCCGGTGATGCGGCGATGGTGATAGTCCGGGCGCGTAAATCGACCGGACAGGTTTTGCGGCGCCAGCATCTGAAACACGATGAACGCCGCCGGTACGAGATAGAAGATTGAACCCGGCACCCACATTATGGCGCCGGCGACGATCTGATCGTTCATTGGCGTGAAGCCGGCGATGCCCGGCACGGTCGCGTAGTAGGGATAAAGCAGACGGCCGGAAAAGATAAACAGCGCGGACAGGATCGTGTTCTGGCCGTCGGCAAGCAGCAGGTAAGGGAGCATCGCCCAACGCGGCCAGCGCGAGACGCTCGGCCACGGCTGGACGACGGGGTACCAGAACATCAGGGCTGTCGTGAAGAAGCACACGTGCTCGACGACGTGCCATCCAGCGGAGCGGAGTGCGAGCTGGAAGGTGGTGGGCAGGTGCCATCCCCAGGTCGCTACTACAAATGCGATCCAACATACCCACGGCTGCGTCAGCCACGCGAATACGACCCGCACGGTCCTGGAACGGAGCAGCGGTCCTACCAGGGTCTTGGCGGCACGCGGAGGAAGGCCGCGTACCATAGGAATGGCTGGGGCGCCCGCGAGCAAAAGGCCGGGCGCGAGGATCATCAGGATCAGATGCTGGGCCATGTGAACCTGTAACAGCACGTCGTCAAATTCTTCGAGCGGCGACGCGATGGCCACTAGGAGCGCTCCGATCCCGCTCATGAAAGAACCGAGTCGCCAGAGTGGAAATCGCTCCGGCATCTGGCTATGCAGGCGAAAGAAGCCGCGGGCGTAAAGCGTTGCGAGGATTAGCAGCGTTGCGATTGTGGCGACGGGAGGGTTCCAGGATTCGACGGCGGTCTGAATTGCGGAGGTCACCTAGTTACTCGATGCCGGAATTGCCGGGCGTGCCGAGTTGCGCGCGGGCGGCTGCCCGCGAGGATGCATGGTCGCAAGAAAGGCAACGATGGCGTTGACCTCGGCAGGCGAAAGATTACTGCCGTAAGCCGGCATATTACCGCCACCCTGGAGTATCTGGCGTACGATCTGGTCGCGCGTCAGGCGGGTGGCGGTCGCGTCGAGCGCGGGGCCACGCATCCCGCCTCGGCCGCCGAGCGCATGGCAGTTGCGACATTGCTTGCTTTGCACCAGCAGCGCGCCCTGGAGTTCAAGCGGAGTGCGTCTTTTGACATACTCGATCGGGGTGGGCACCGCGCTCCATGCATTCATGTGCGGCGACCACGGCGAGAACGTCCCGAGCCAGGTGAGAGTGCCGATGGTCGTGACTACCAGAATGACAGTCACCACCGAGAAGGGACGGCGCCGCCAGCTCTTCTCGCCGCGCCCCGAAATGAATGGCAGTACAAAGAGCAGTCCGAGCGCCAGGACCGGACCGGTCAGCATCAGAACGGTTTCGGTCCAGGGCGGCAACAACGCGAACACCGAGAACAGCCACAGGAAGAAGAAATCGGGGCGCGGGACAGTCTGAATGATCGTCGGATCGGGCTGCCCGTTAGGACCGATCGGCCCCGCGATCGCGGCAACCACGAGCAGGCTCAAGATGATTAGCCCGGCGAAGACGAGATCTTTCTGCGCAGCGTAGGGCACGAACGGCTCACCATCCGCACGTACCAACTCCTCGTACTGCTGCCGGTAGGTGGACCGGTTGACTATTCGGCCCGGCATCGGCCATTCGTTGATGCCCAGCCTCAGGACCAAAAAGAGATGCAGGCCTACAAAACCTATCAAGAGCGCCGGGATGACAAACACGTGCAGCGCGAAGAAGCGCGACAGCGTTTCGCCCGCGATGATCGGCCCGCCCAGAATGAGGGCGACGATCTTGGACCCGAGGATCGGGGTTCGCCCGGCGATCGCGGCGCCGATGCCGAGTCCCCAGTACGCGTCCTGGTCGAAGCGAAGAACCTGTCCGGTGAAAGCCATGCCGAGGGTGCACAGCAGCAGAACACATCCTGCCACCCAGGTGAGCTCGCGCGGGTACTTGTAGGCACCGAACAGAAAGACCTGGATCATGTGAATGAGCATCAGGGCGACCATGAAATTGGAGCCCCAACCGTGGAGCGCACGCAGATACCATCCGAGCGGTTGGCTATAATTGAGATAAATCAGGCTGTCCCATGCCCGGTCGGCAGCGGGTGTGTAAACCGTCGCGAGGCAAATGCCGGTGACCACCTGCAAGACAAAGACCACCAGCGTCGCGCTGCCGAAGACGTACCACCAGCTGGCCGAGCTGCGCGGCACCGGGTGCTCGGCTACGCTGACGATCGCCTCGCCGACTTGCAGTCGCGCGTCGAGCCACCGCCCCAGCCGTGTGAGCCGCTCCTTCATACCTCGGGATGGCCTAGCGTGGGGAGTTCACCGGCGTAAATCCAAAGCTTATCGGCCTCGACTTTGTATTTGTATTGATAGAGTGCTCGTGGGGGAGGACCGGAAGCGTGCCTGCCGTCGGAGTAAAATACCCCGCCATGGCACGGGCACATGAAGAGTCCGGACTCGGCGAACCAGCGCACCGGACAGCCGAGGTGGGTGCAATTGATTGCAAAGACCTGAAACTGGTTGCCGGTTAAGCGTCGTACCCAACAGGGTATTTTTGCGGTTTCACCATCCCACTTCTTGTTAAACGGATTTACATATTCAGCCAGGCGGGTCTGATTCTCCGGATAGTCGGTCAACGGGCCAAGCGGCATCCAGTCGAGCCAGGTAAAGCGCCGAGCGGGTGACAGCAAGTAGCCAATGATCGGCCTGGCGAATAGCACAACTGCGACCGCGTTGATCGCTATTCCGAGCCGAAACAGGAAGTGACGCCGCGTGGTCATGTCAGTGGATGAATCCATTTCGACCACTCATTTCAATCGTTCGCCGCCAGGGGCGCGGGCCGTTTGGATGATAACCATGCGACTACATCGGAGACTTGTGCAGGAGTTAACGGCTGCCCGGTGGCATCATGTCTCCAATCGGGTTGACCGAGCTCGGGGCGTCCGGCAATCACGATCGTGCGCAGGTATTGATTGCTAACGAGTGATAGATAGGAAGGATCGACGACAGAACCCGCCATAGGTCCGCCCTTACCATCGGGGCCGTGACAGGATTGGCAACTGGCGGCATAGACCTGCGCGCCATTGCCGGGCTTTCCACCGACCGTACTGGAATAAGGGGGAGCGCCTGCGCCCGAATCCCCCGCACCCGCCCAGCTTTTGAAAATACCGGCGACCAGCAGGTCGATCTGCCGGTCAGTCAGAGAACCGCCGGCGCTTTGCGCAAATGGCGGCATTGCCGTGCCAGAAACTCCCTCGGCAATCACGCGGCGCATCGCGGTGCGATCGACAATCGCCAGATAAACAGGATTGTTCATCGCAACGGCCGCACCGAACTTTCCGTCGAGGCCATGGCAGCCTGCACAGTTGTCGCGGTACAAGGTCGTGAAGTCGGTCACAGCGGTAGGTCGTAACGGAAACTCCGTCTGCGACGGGCGCCCGGGAAGCGAATCGCATCCCGGGAGCAGTATCGCTGCCAGCGACACAATCGCGAGAAGCGATCTGCTGGAGCGGGTGCTCAATTGCGGTCCCCACCACTTTTGACGAGGCCGGGCGTCTCGATACCCGTACGAACCGCGAATGGCATGTGCTGCAGCGTGTGAACCTGCTCGGTGAGGTTAACGACGAATCCCGCCACGGCCCCAAACGCGATTTGGCAGAAAACGAACCAGATCCATTCGATGCGCGCCTCCAACACCGGATTAATCACGCTCAGCGTCGCCCACAACAGACCGGTCCACAACAGCGGAGCGACGATCGCCGCCCAGAGGGCCGGATAACGCGGGAACATCGGAAGCATCACGCCGTAAAGCAGTCCGACCAGGATCGAGGCAGAGGCGTGGATGACGAGAGCGATTAAGAACGCTTCCGGAAGGAATGATGAAAGCGTCGCGGTGTCGGCGTTAGCCAACTTGGC
>Ga0306920_100014204_pt1 | contig 10871 bp, 9 predicted proteins | sample flu12Cox44000170_FD_204666 | JGI IMG/M metagenome (GOLD analysis project Ga0306920, IMG submission 204666) | Lab enrichment of tropical soil microbial communities from Luquillo Experimental Forest, Puerto Rico - flux4day.12C.oxic.44.000.170 (v2)... | ecosystem: Environmental > Terrestrial >...
TTCCGGATCAATAAGCTGGGCTTGATGACCGACGGTTTCACGGAGCGCTCCCGCCGTTGATGAAATGACCGCTCCGCCACATGCCATCATTTCCAAAGGCGGCATGCCGAATCCCTCGTAGAGAGAAGGATACGCCAATGCCCGTGCCCCGCAATACACCGCGGCAAGATCATCCTCGTGGACGTAAGCCCGCCAGAAAACACCCCGATGACGTGCGACGTTGTGATAATACTCCGCAACTTGCTCGGCCCTCCAGCCCCAGCTGCCGACGAGGAGGAGCGGCCATCGTTCTCGTAGCGTTCGGGGCATGGCACAGTAGGCCTTCAGTAGTGTAAGCAGATTCTTGCGCGGTTCGATGGTCCCCAGGTACAAGAGATACTGCTCGGGTAGGGCGAGTCTGCGGCGAGCGTGACGGATCGCCTCTGCGCTCATCGGCCGGAGCTGCTCGCGGACACCCATGTAGGTGCGGGTGATGCGCTGGGGCGGAATCCCCAGTGTATGGATGATTTCCTGGCGGCAGAATTCGGAGATGGCAAAGAAATGGACCGAGCGCGCGAGTCCGCGAGAAAAATTTCTCTGGAAGTGTTTCACGCGATCAAGCGGGTGCCAATCAGGATGATGAAGGACCGATAGATCGTGCAGCGTTGCGACCGTCGGGATATCGCTCGGCATGGCGATGAAATTCGGCTCGTGATAGATGTGATAGTGCCGTTGTGCGCACAGAGACCGGAAGTCATATCTCAAGAGCGCCCTTCCATAACGGCGAAGGCGTTGTAAAGCACGCGTGCTCAGAGAGACTTTGGAGACCGCATGATTGCCGGTTGCCCCGTGCGGACTGGTCGTCTCCAAGGCTCGCCGCACGTGAACGAAGCCCTTGCGCGCCTCGCACACCCAACGGCGAGGAAAGCAGTCAACGCAATAATGCCCGAGCTGCCGCCGAAGGTGGCGGACCAATTGATCGGTATAGTGACCGACCCCCGTCTTGAGACCCGCTGCCGATAGCTGATTGATGATGACCCGCATACCGAGGGATTCTTTCCGGGCTTTGGGCGCTTGGAAAGCACGCTTTGCCGCGATAAACAGCGGGGTCATATCGACTGTGGCTAAATGGAACAAGATGGGAACGGCGAGTGATGGACTATCGAGGCTGTGTGGAATACCCAAACTGCCCGATCTAATACGGGCCGGGAAATCGCCGCATTATCAGCGCGGCATTTTGGCCGCCGAATCCGAAACTCGTCGACATGGCAGTTCGAACCGGGATCTCGCGGGCCGTATTCGGCACATAATCGAGATCGCATTCAGGATCGGGATGAGTTTGGTTGATGGTGGGCGGAAGAACGCCCTGTTGCAACGTCAATGCCAGTGCGGCTCCCTCGACTGCGCCGGCCGCGCCAATCAGATGGCCAACCATCGATTTGATGGACGACAGTGGCAATTGCTTGGCATCTTCGCCGAAGACTTGCTTGACCGCCACAGTTTCCATGAGGTCGTTTAGCCGAGTACTGGTCCCGTGTGCGTTGATGTAATCAATATCGTGGCGATCGACACGCGCGTCCGCTAGCGCCCACTCAATGGCTCGAACGGCTCCCTTTGCCTCCGGGTCCGGCTTGGTAACGGAGTAGGCGTCAAAGCTGTTGCCCGATCCCAAGACCTCAGCGTAGATCACCGCGCCGCGTCGCCGTGCTTTTTCTAGCTCCTCCAGCACCAAGACCGCGGCCCCTTCTCCAAGCACGAAACCGTCTCGCTCGCCGTCAAACGGGCGAGAAACCTCTGCCGCGGGGCGATCCGCCCGACTTAGCGCGCCGAGTGCCGTATAGGCCAGGAACAGAAGAGGGTCGATGCGACTGTCCGCTCCGCCTGCCAAAACGACGTCGGCGTCGCCGCGTTGAATGAGCCGCGCCGCTTCGCCGATGGCTTGCGTGCCGGCGGCGCACGCAGTGGTAATCGTGTTATTTGGCCCTTGGGCATTAAATGCCAGCGAGATGTGCGCCGCGACCATGTTCGGGAGATGCTTGAGGATCCAAAGCGGCACGAGTGCGGTGCCGCCGTTCCTCCCGAGCAATGTAGGATCCAGTCGCCCTTGTTGGTCGATGGCTTCCTGAAGCAAGGGGGCCAATTCTTGAAGGTCGATCGGGACGATCCCCGTTCCCATCACTACCCCGAAGCGGGTCGGATCGTCTTGTTCGAGTGCGAGGTCACTGTCAGTGATCGCCAAGCCGGCGGCGCCCACGGCGAACTGCATGGCCCGGCTCATGACCTTCAGACTCTTACGCTGACCGTTCTTCAGGTAGGGCGTGACATCGAAACCGTTTACCTCGGCCGCAATCCGTATGGGATGTTCCGAGGCGTCAAAGGAACGAATGGGCCCAACCCCGGTACGGCCATCGACGCAGCTCGACCAGAATTCCCGTTTGCCAATGCCGTTGGGCGCAACAACCCCAATGCCCGTGACGACTACTCTTCGCATAGCGCTGCACTCAACATCGGAGCCCAAAATCTAAGTGGACTCCTCGATACAGAGCAGCATCCTGCAAGGTTTAGCTTGGGTGCTCAGCATCCAAGAATGGCCGACATCCGATATGGCTGGGAATTCGCTAGTTGAACGGATACTTACTGGATTGGAGAAAGTGCGCTCCTTATCTTCTCCAGAATTACCAGATTAACACGACTCCGCGGGCATGCAATAGAGTGGTTACTATCAATGAGTGAAAGGATGTTTTGGCCGTGCATGTAAAACCGGAATTCCCGGAAAACTTGATATTCTCGACGTGTTAACTCTTAGCACCGCTCAAATTGATTTCCGGGCAGCCGACGGACGAGCTTCTTCATTTCCATCCTGAGGAGCGCCGCGGCGAGTTCGGGGACCCGCAATGATAATTGCTGAGCTATTTCGTCCATGTGGGGTGGACGGTCCTGAAGATGCTGCCAGATCCGCATCTGGGTATTGTCGAGTCCCGGCGGCAGTTCGATCGGGCGAGGCTTGGCCGGGGTTCGAACGCCGTCGAGCTCTTCTAGGATGTCTTCGGCGCTTCGGATGAGAATAGCGCCTTGGCGAACAAGCCGGTGCGTGCCGGCGCTGGCTGGACTGTCCAGCGGGCCGGGTACGGCGAACACGGGACGGCCCTGCTCGGCCGCGTGGCGGGCAGTAATCAGCGCCCCACTTTTCTCGGCGGCTTCAATCACGACCACTCCGCGCGACAAACCACTTATTAGGCGGTTGCGCGCGGGAAACATCCCAGACATCGGTTCCATTCGCATCGGCGCCTCCGTGACCAGGGCACCTCGCGATTCGATTTCAGAGGCCAGCTCTACGTGCTCCGGCGGATAAATCTTCGACAGGCCACCCGCCAGAACGGCCAGCGTTCGGCCACCGCTTTGCATCGCGGCACGATGGGCGCCACCATCAACGCCGCGTGCCAACCCACTGATGATTGTGAAGCCCACCCGAGCCAAGTCGCCTGCCAAACGCTCCGCAATTCGCCGGCCGTAGCTCGTGCAGTTTCGCGAGCCGACCAGCGCGACGGCGTTTGAATCGGACGACTTCAACTCGCCTCGGCCATACAGTAGATGCGGCCGGTCCGGAATATGTGTGAGCGATTCGGGAAACCCCGCCTCGCCAAGCGTTACAAACCAGACGGAGTGCTTTGCCATAAGGTCCAGCTCGGCGTCTACGTCGCGCGTGTGAAAAGCGTGCACCAGCGCGTCGGCAAGCTTCTTGCCGATATGAGGAACCTCCTGCAACTGCCCGGCAGAGGCATTCAATACTGCGGCGGCTGAGCCAAATCGTCCAAGCAGCGCGGCTGTAAGCCGCGGGCCAATTCCCGGCACAAGATGAAGGGTTAAAAGGGCCTTTGCGTCGGCGGTAAGAGTCGTCGGCATATGCTCAGGTGCGGGATGGATCCAGGGCGCGGGAGATTTCGTCTACAGTGACATCGTCAAAAACGGCCGCTTCGCCGAGACGGCACGTCAAAACAAAACGGAGCTTGCCGTCCTGCGCCTTCTTGTCGCTCTGCATCACGCGGATCAAATCAGCCACAGACCATGGATGCTGCGAAATCGGCAATCCCAGCATGTGCAGGAGTCGGTCCTGCCGCAAGGTAACGTCGCGAGAGATCAACCCTCGGCGTTCGGCCAGCCGGCCGGCGCAGCGCATCCCTGCCGCGACGGCTTCGCCGTGAAGCCAATGACCATATCCGGCCGCCGTCTCAAAAGCGTGCGCGAATGTGTGACCATAATTCAGTATCATGCGCTGGCCGGTTTCTTCGCGCTCGTCCTTTTCGACAACGTCGGCCTTTATTCGACAAGAGCGCGCTATGATATACCGGACCGCCTCTGGGTCGCGTCGCGCGATCGCATCCGCATGTGTTTCGAGATACGAGAAGAACTCACCATCGAGGCCCATGCCGTATTTGACGACCTCGGCTAGGCCGCTCTTGTATTCCCGATCGGGCAAGGTACTAAGCGCCGCGGTGTCAATCCAGACCCCGATCGGCTGGTGGAAGGCACCGATCAAATTCTTTCCCTTCGGATGATTAACGGCGGCTTTGCCGCCGACGGAACTATCCACCATGGCCAGAAGCGTGGTCGGCACCATGAGAAGTGGAAGGCCGCGCGCATAAGTGGCCGCAACAAATCCGCTCACGTCGCCGATCACGCCGCCGCCCAAGGCGACAATCAGCGATTGCCGGTCCGCACGTAAGTCAGCGAGGCGATCGTAGAGTCGCGACGCGGTAGCCAAGGATTTGTGAATCTCGCCTGCCGGCAAAGACTCGACGGAGGCTTGATAGCCGACTTTCTCGAGTGCGTCCGCGGCTGGGTGGGCATGAATGGCGGCGTGCTCGTCAGTGACGACGAACGCCAGTGTTCCGCGGCATCGCTCGTGTGCAAAGCGCCCTAAGGCCGGGGTCTCGCCCGTCGTGATTGCAATGTCGTAGCCACGCTGGCCCAAGTTTACGCGAACATTTGTCATCTTAATGGCATGCTTCTTCGAGGCCCGCTCGATGTAAAGCAAGTTCACGATAACAATGGCACGACCCGAACGCCAGAGTTACTATCATGTTGCTTACGTAATGCCGACAAGGACTTTTGTTCGGAGGAAAGGACTACCAATGCGAGACAAGACATTGCGGACGGCGGCCAAAAGACGCCGAAAGGCTCGGCAACACGCAAAGCTCAAGTCACCGAGTCCGGCTACCCGGCGGCGTACGGCACGCCGTGCCAAGCGCGCACATGCGTGACCCGCGAATCGCAACCTTAACCCGCAGAGGAGAAGAACCATGGCCAGCAAAGTGAAGCCGATTCCGGAAGGGTATCATGCCGTGACGCCGTATCTTATCGTCAACGGCGGCGCCAAAGCGATTGACTTTTACAAGAAGGCGTTCGGCGCCACGGAGCTGTTTCGCCTGGCTCAGCCAGATGGAAAGATCGGCCACGCGGAAATCAAGATCGGCGACTCGCCGATCATGTTGGCCGACGAAGCCCCACAGATGGGCGCCAAGAGCCCTCAGTCCTTTGGCGGCTCGCCCGTGGGCATTCATCTCTACGTTGAAGACGTGGACAAAGTCTTCAACCAGGCCATCGCCGCCGGCGCAAAGGTAGAACGGCCTGTGGAGGACAAGTTCTACGGCGATCGAGCCGGCGGAATCATCGACCCATTTGGACACCGCTGGTATATTTCAACGCACAAAGAAGATGTCCCGCCGGAAGAATTGGAGAAACGCGCCGCGGCACTTCATATGAAATCGTGAACTGGTTAGTCCGTGGCGGGTACGCGCAGCTTGCGAGTCCTCCGTTTGACCGATAAAGTGGTGCTTGATTCGGAACGAGCACATATTCCAATTCGCGGGGTGAGCAGTCTTAGAGATGGTCGACGGTGAGCGCATCTGCGTGGTTGTGGGACGGACCCGCCACAAGATGATCCAGGTCGAAATTCAAGAGGCCGCCAAGCGTGGCGCTCAGATGATCGAGCTCCGCCTCGATTTCCTGGCCAAGTCGCTTGATTTTCGCCGGCTTCTGGCCGCGCGCCCCTGTGCCATGGTTGCAACGGTCCGTCGCCCACAGGACGGCGGCCGATGGGCCGGAACGGAAGACGAACGGCACACCCTTCTCCGCCAGGCGATCGTGGCCGGCTTCGACTGGGTGGACCTGGAGACTGACGTCGCCGACGACATTCGTCGCTTCAGGGATGTCAAGCGGATCATCAGTTACCACAACTTTCGCGACGTCCCCGACGAGCTCGAAATCATACACGAGCGCATGTGTGGCCAGGATGCCGACGTCGTCAAGATCGCGGTAGCCTCCCATCATCCGTCCGACAACTTGCGCGTGCTTCGACTGATTGCAGAGTCGTCGGTCCCCACCGTGGCGTTCTGCATGGGCGACCTGGGCGTCCCCAGCCGCATCCTGTGTGGCAAATTCGGAGCTCCCTTCACCTACGCCGCCTTCAACAAGGAACGTGGCATCGCCCCGGGTATCCTGTCCTACGACGAAATGAAACGGATCTATGGTTACGACCGGATCAATTCGGACACCAAGATTTTTGGAGTGATCGGCGATCCGGTCGCGCACAGCCTGAGTCCGTTGATCCACAACACTGCGTTTCATAGCCTCGGGGTCAATGCGGTTTATCTTCCCTTTCGTGTGCCGCGCGGCGGCCTAGGGGACTTTCTGAATAGCTTCGACGGCCTTCCGGTCCACGGCTACAGCGTAACCATTCCGCACAAGGAGGCAGCCGCCAACTTGGCGCTCCAGAAGGATGCATCGGTTTCCTCCATTCACGCGGCGAATACGCTCATTCGCGTGGACGGAGGGTTCGCGGCGTACAACACCGACTTCCAGGCCGCGCGCGAGTCGCTTCTGGAAGGGCTTCCTCTGAACGCCGACGGAGAGCCACCGGCACTGGCTGGACGCGTCGCTCTTGTCCTGGGCGCGGGCGGCGTGGCGCGGGCGATGGCTCATGCCCTCCAGCGCGAAGGCGTGATTGTAACGATCGCCAATCGGACTCCGGAAAAAGCTCATCGGCTGGCCGAAGAAGTAGGCTGCCGAGCTATAGATTGGGCCGCGCGTCATAACGTAATCGCCGAGCTCTTGATCAATTGCACGTCGGTGGGCATGCATCCGAACCTCGACGAGAGCCCGGTGCACAACAGCTTCCTCAAGCCGGGCCTGATTGTATTGGAGTGTGTTTACACTCCCGAGCAGACGCTCCTCGTCAAGGAAGCGCGCCTGCGGCATTGCCATGTGATCACCGGCGTCGATATGTTCGTGCGGCAAGCGGCACTACAATTCCAGTTATTCACCGGGCAAAGCGCGCCACTTGACCTGATGCGAAAGACAGTCAAGCATGCCCTCTCTCCGATCGCCCTCAAAGAGGAAGAAGACGTTTGATGATGGCCGCGGGGGAAATGAAGATCGATACTCCGATTTCAAATATCACCAACATCTTCTTGATCGGCCTTCGCTGCACCGGAAAGACGACGGTTGCGCAGATCGTTGCCCGCCGGCTCGGTTGGAGCTGGCTCGACGCGGACACCGAATTGGAAACTCGGCACGGCTCAAGCATTCGTGCTATCTTCGCCGAAGAAGGCGAGCAGAGTTTTCGGAATATAGAATCGACGCTCTTGGAAGAATTCGCGCGGCTTGAACGGCACGTGATCGCGACGGGGGGCGGCGTCGTGCTGAATGCCGGCAATCGCCAGCGGATGCGTCAGGCGGGTTGCGTCGTCTGGCTGACTGGCGATGCACCGACGCTGTGGAGCCGGCTGCAAAGCGACTACACCACTCTGGAGCGCAGGCCACCCTTGAGCATAGGTGGCTTGGCCGAGATCGAAGAACTCTTGCTGAAACGCGAACCCCTGTATCGCCAGAGTGCTCATTTCATCGTGGACACGGTCGATCGCACGCCTGAAGAAGTGGCTTCTGCGATTCTGGAGCGGCTACCGGAAGTTGCTAATCAAAGGCGCCGATGACCCTCGACACTTTTGCCCTATACGGCATGCCTATTCTCTTGCTGGTCTTTCTCTTCGTGTTCGGCACAATGGTCGGCAGCCTTCTCAACGTTTGCATCTACCGCATTCCGATGGAGAAGAGCCTCTTCTGGCCGGGTTCGCGATGCGGCAACTGCTTGCAGGCGATTCGCTGGTATGACAACATCCCGCTCGTTAGCTTCCTGGTCTTGCGCGGCAAATGCCGCACGTGCGGAATCCGATTCTCATTCCGCTATTTCCTGATTGAACTCATGACCGGGTTGGCGTTCGCGGGTCTGTTTTACTTGGTGGTCGGACAAAATATTCATGGCCTTCCCGCTCTCGTCGGGCAGCGCGGCTGGATGGCTTTTGCACTCTTCCCGCCTTGGCAAGCATGGGTGGTGTTCAGCCATCACGTGCTGCTAGTGTGCCTGTTGATCGTGGCCTCTTTCTGCGATCTGGATCATCGCGAGATTCCGCTCGGAATTACCGTTCCGGGTACGATTCTCGGACTGATCATCGCGACTTTATGGGCGTGGCCCTGGCCCTGGACGCCCGCGGCCGGGGCGGCGCGGATCCCGGCGGGCGTCGCCTGGTGGATCGTCGACCCCGCGCTCGGTCCCGAACAGGGCTTATACCCCTGGCCTTTCTGGGGGCCGCTGCCTCCTTGGTTCGCTCCCGGCGGAAATTGGCAAACCGGTTTGGCGACCGGCCTGGCTGGCGCCGCCATGGGAACCTTGATGTTGCGGGCGGTGCGATATCTCTTTGGTCTTGGGCTGGGCATCGAAGCACTCGGTTTGGGCGACGCAGATCTCATGATGCTAGCCGGCGCTTTCGTTGGTTGGCAGCCTGTGGTGGCGGCCTTTTTCGTCGCCGTGTTCATCGGTTTGATCTTCGGGCTGGGCCAACTATTCTTGCACGGCGACAACATGATGCCCTTTGGACCTTCGCTTGCACTCGGAACGCTCATTACGCTTTTGTGCTGGCGCTGGATCGGGCCGCAATTCCAGTCTCTATTCTTCAATGGGCCGCTGCTTGCCATATTGGGCATTGTCGCTTGCGTGCTCATGCTCGGGCTGAGTTATTTGCTCCGGATTTTGCGACTGATGCGAACGCCCGAACCGGAATGAGGAGAGATCTTGGCGTCGATCGTGATCGTTGACTATGGCATGGGAAACCTTCGGAGCGTGCAGAAGGCTCTGGAGAAGGTCGGCCACGCCGCCTCGATCAGTGGCGATGCCAACGTCATCTCCGAAGCCGACAAAATCATCGTCCCCGGCGTCGGAGCGTTTTGCGACGCCATCGCGCGCCTCCACGAAACGCAGATGATCGAGCCCCTGGTCCGACACATCCGTGCCGGCAAGCCGTTTCTCGGCATCTGTCTCGGGCTACAGTTGTTGTTCACAAAGAGTTACGAGGACGGCGAGCACTTCGGCTTGGGCGTCTTCGATGGCGAAGTCGTCCGCTTTGGCGATGTGCCCGGACTCAAGGTGCCACACATGGGCTGGAACCAAATCCGGATTCGCCGGCGTGCCCCGGTTCTAAAGGACATTCCCGACGACACCCACTTCTATTTCGTCCACTCGTATTATGTAGTCCCGAAAGATCGGAACATCATCGCGACTGAAACGGACTATCCGACGCCTTTCACATCGATGATCTGGCAGGACAATGTCTTCGCCACGCAATTTCATCCCGAGAAAAGCCAGCGTGTTGGGTTAGAGCTGCTTCGGAATTTCGCAGAACTGGGCTAGTGCTCGGTCACAGTCTTCGGGTTGTACGCTAGCTCCAGTTGCTTGTAGGTGCATGTAATACGCAACTGCCAGTTCGATAAGGCAAGAAACGCCATGCTTCTCGCAAGTGGCTTGCGCCTAAGTACTTACGAACGGCCCGTCCTTCTTCAAGCCGGTATAACACCCTCCTTTACCGAATCCCATTTTATGTTACCTCAAAACATTTGCCCCGCTTTGGGGGTGTCCTGGATTCCTGGATGCTCTCGAGGAAACACTGGGAAGTCAAATCTCATTGTCGGCTGTGCCCGACCGAGGCTTCCCAGATCCCGGCTTAGGATCGGCTCGATTGATCCCCCGGATTGCTAACCCCAGAAGCACCACGCCTGCAGTAATGCACACTAGGCCGGTCCAGGTGAGATCGATGAGATCGTGGAAGGTGAGCATCCAGCAGCCAACGGCAACCGCCGCGACGCCAATAATGATGACTCGGACACGGAGCGGTAGAACCAAGCCGAGGAGGTTGATTAAGTCGTGCATGGGATGTCGGTCACCTCCGGGCGCTTACGCAACCCGGCTCGCCAACTCACCACTCACCGCTCACCACTCACTGTCTTGCTATCAACCGATCGAAATCGGCGCGGGCGATGTTGCCGCCGGTCAGGACTACGCAGATCGGCTCCTCTAGTTCCTTCCGGTGAGCTTTGACAAACGCCGTCGTAATTGCACTCGATGGTTCAACCACCAACGCATGTTGCGCGAATAACTCCCGCATCGCCGATTTGATTTCCTCGTCTTTGACCATCTCGATGGTGATCCCGAGCGTTTTGATCCTCTCCTGAACTTGAGGGTGGGGCACTTCCAGGATGAGGCCGTCGGCAATTGTCTGCGACCTCTCGTGTTGGAAGCGGGCGTATTTCGGATAGTTGTAAGGCTCGCATCCGTAAAGGCGCACGTGGCCGGGATGCTGCATCAGGTATTCCGTAAGGCCCATGAGCAATCCGCCGCCGCCAACAGGAAACACCAAAGAACGACAATCGGGAATCACCTGCATAATCTCTTCGGCTATCCCTTGGTATCCGTTGGTCCAAAGCGGATCGAGATGAGGATGAACAAAGTAGCCGTTGCGCTCGTTAGCGACCTGCGTAGCTCGGTGCAGGAGGTCGCTGCCGCC
>Ga0306920_100014205_pt1 | contig 10871 bp, 6 predicted proteins | sample flu12Cox44000170_FD_204666 | JGI IMG/M metagenome (GOLD analysis project Ga0306920, IMG submission 204666) | Lab enrichment of tropical soil microbial communities from Luquillo Experimental Forest, Puerto Rico - flux4day.12C.oxic.44.000.170 (v2)... | ecosystem: Environmental > Terrestrial >...
GATCGTCAACCTCAAACGCGACATGTGCGACCGTCTTTACAAGATCCGGATAGGGCGCTCCCTCCCAGTACCTTTGCCATTGGATGCCGAACGAATTGTTCTTGTGATCGCTTACGGTGAGCTTGAGGTGAGGCAGCGGAATCTCGCCCTCGAAGGAGCCCGACGTGGGAATCCCAACGTGATTGTATTTCATGACAGGTGCTCTCCCGTTGTCCGGGAGCCGGCGATGCTGACCCATGCCGGAAGGGGTTTCCGGACTGTTGGGCGCCCCGGCGAGAGTCGCCAAACTACCACCGATTCTGGTAGCGTCCAGTGTTCTTCAGGCAGTCCCTCCGTGGCAGTTCCGCGGGCGGTTCGGCCCCTGTGCTCTCTACGAAATGATGTCCGTTTTCAGGGCGAAAGTGAAAGCGGGCAAAAACACCGAGAAGTCGCCCCGTTCAAGCGGGGGCCATAACATTAGAAAGCGCTGGCTGACTAAACCCTAGTGGCTCTTCTCCGAGTTCACCATGGGGCTTGCGACGCGTTCGCCCTGGAAATCCAAATATCCGGCGATACCGTCGAAGTCGTAATTTACGCTTCCGACGAGCGCGTTGCCTTTGATCTTGCCTTGATAGTGCAGGCGGTAATTGTTCCCGTTGCGCACGCGGGCGACATCGAACGTGATCTCGTCGCCGAAAACCAACGCATTTTCGATTGCCGTCTCGCCCTGCTCGCCGATGTACGCGCCCTTAAGCGACGTCCCCGTTTGCGCCAACTTCAAAGTCGGCTCGACGGCAGGCCCGTCTTTGCGAAGAATGTGCAGCTTCCAAGTGCCGGCGGCGCTCACCGTTGGCGTCTTGAGCAGTTCGCCCTGGAAGCTTAGTTCCCTCACGCCCGTCGGCAGGGCCATTTTTGCGGTTCCCTGCATTTTGTCCCCGGCCAGCATAGCGACGAAGCTGATCGTAATTTTGTTGGGCCCCATTTCTTGGGGGACCTTGAACGAGAGCTCGCCGCCCTTGAATTTGACATCCTGAATGGGCGTTGCTTTCCCAGTGAAGCCGACGAATTCGCCGCTGACCTTACCATCTTCGTCTTTGAGATTCAGCATCATCTGGGGCATGGTCGGCCTTCCGCCGCCTTGACCGCGTCCCGCTCCGGCTCGTTGGCGAGCCGGGGATGAGTCATTTTGGGCGCGGCCCGCGTCGCCGCCTTGGCTTCGTCGGCCGCCTCCGAAGGCGAGCCTGAGCTTCCAAGACCCGGAGACGGTCGCGTTCCGGTTTGCTCTTTTGCCGTCAAAGTCGAAATGCAGTTCCCGGCCAGGCATTTTGGCCGTCACCGTCCCCTTTATAGTGTCCTTGGTGAGCTTCCCCTTGTAGACAAAGCTGATTTTTTGGCCCTGGCGTTCGGCTTGCACCCGGAAGGAAAGGTCGCTCCCTTGAAGCTGAGCGTCCTCGATGGCTCCAGTTCGTCCTTGGCTATCGGTCACCATACCGACTAGCTGCTCCCCGTTCTTGTCGAGTTTCAGAATGGATTCCTGGGCCGGCCGGCCTGGGGGCGTGGCCCGCAAGACCCAGGCGCCGGTTGGATCGAGCTTGTCTTCCGCTTCCCCACGAGAGCACAACCCGATAATTAATAGGCTCGCCGTCGTTAATCTCCGTGCGAGTCTTCGATCGCTACGCATGATATCCTCTCTAATGAAAGCAGAGAACAAAATGCTTGCCCTCCGTTTTCTCTTTTTCGGTCCTTTGTCTTCTCAGAACGCTCTCAAACCCTCGGTGATGGCCTCGGCCTCTGGCTGCTTCCAGACAAAATCAACCCAGCCGATCATCATTTCCTCCCAGGTTTGTTCTCCCCAGCTTACTGCAATCTTCGGGTCGGGATTGCCTGGATTGGCGGCTGAGTTGTCGAAATGGGCGGTGCAATGGATTTTGGTTCCCTTGGGCAAGCGCAGCGGCTCCGCCAGTCGGTATTGGGTCTGCCAGCTGAAATCGTAACGCGGCACGGCAAGGATCGTTTCCTTGCGCCCGTCCGGGTACTCTGCGCGGTATTCGAAATCCTTGCCGCGGAGGTGCATGTGCGGCATGAAGGAGAGCAGCAAGGCGTCGCGGGGGGCGACCCATTCGGATTCAACAAGGTGATTGTCCGCGCCCGGCGGGATGGCAAAACTGTTGTTGACAATGCCCAACGTCTGCGCGGCTCGTTTCGGCGGCTCCTTGCCCTTGTAGAAGATCAATCCGACCTGTGACCGGTCTTTCGCTTCCTTGCCGTTGGGTGTGTAATGCATCTGCCAGATCAATTCCGCACCGGCCGGGATCCTCTTGGCCACGCCGGGCGGCAGAACCAGCGGGATGTCGCCCGGAGCCTCACCCACGAGGATGGACTCCCCGAAGGCCCGGCTTGCCGGCCGATCCTTGGTTCTCGGGTCCGCAATGCTCACAACAATGTGGTGGACGACGCCGCGATTACCTGGCCGCCCTTCGGCAGCTTGCACCCAGACATCTTCTTTGAAATTTGTCGGCGTCCGGAAGTACAGATAAGGGACGACGCCCGACGCGGAAATCGTCTGCTCTTCGGGCAACTCGAAGATCACGTCCGGTTTGCCGATCACCCAGCCGTTTTCGTAGGTACGAGGCTCGGGCAGATCCCTTTTGTCACCGAATTCTCTTCCATTGTCCAACCAGGTCAGAAGGGCGTCGCTTTCTTCGGAAGTCAGGCGGCGGTCGTTTTGGAACTTGCCATGGCGCGGGTCGGCATGCCACGGTGGCATGCGCTTTTCCGCGACTACCTCACGGATGGTGTCCGCCCGCCTGACCGCGTCGTCATAGGTCGCGAGCGTGAACGGCGCCGCGGTGCCGAGATGGTGGCAAGTTTGGCATTTGTTCTGAAGGATGCGCGAAACCTGCTTGGCGTAGGTAATGGTTTTCTTGTTGGCCGCCTCGCTGGACCTGTTTTTGTCCGGCTCCTTGGAGACGGCCGGTAAGCCTCCCACGAGAAGAGCAGCCGTCGCCGCAATCGGAGCCAGAACGAACACCATTTTCCAAAGCGAGTACAATTGCTTCATGGTTTCCTCACTTCGTTAGTCCTCTGATCTTCCACACCTCGGCGAGCCACAAAACCTCCCGTTGAACCTAGAAGATAACGCTGTTGATCCTAGCTTGTCATCAAAAAAACTAACTGTCTCCGTCCTCCGTGGTCTTTCCCATAATGCAAACAAATCCTAGCCGGAGGACCGTGAGAGCTTAATGAGTGGGCATCGCAAAGAGGACGTAGGAGCAAAAGTGCCCTTGGGCGGGGTTTAGTTGGTGGCTCGGCCCACAGCCCAAGGCGTCACTAGTTGAAAGATTTTGCCGTCGCCCGGGTGGGCTCCGGGGGAATCGCGAGACGTGCGGCCTGGTCGGCCAGAATTCAGCGATCACCCAGGGCAGCACCATTTGCATTATCTCAAAGGCGCCCCTTAACGCGGGAACGCAGCGGGCTGAGGTTGTCCTCCTAGTCACAGACGTAATAGGCCGACATACTCGATGACTCACGTGAATGCCTGCTTGCATCGTGGTGGGAATTCAAAGATTATGGAGTCCGGTTGTGCCCCCCCCACCGATGATGTTAGAGCCACCGAATGAACACCATGATGGCCGCGCCTCTGACCATGCCGGTGTTGATGGATCGCGGTCCCCTCTTGGCACCTCGAGTCGAGATCGTCTCGAAGATGCGTGACCACGTGCATCGCTATACTTATCTCGACTTAGGTCGCCGCGCGCGGCAGCTCGCGAGGGGTCTGTCAAGATTGGGAGTCACGCCGGGCGACCGCGTGGCCACCCTCGCCTGGAACAGCTTTCGCCATCTCGAGATTTATTACGCTGTCCCTTGCATGGGCGCGGTGCTGCACACTCTCAATTTGCGGCTGTGTCCCGCCGACCTCGAATACATCATTAATCACGCCGAAGATTCGGTAATCTGCGTGGACGAGGACTTATTACCCCTCCTCGAAAAGCTGGCAGGTTTGACTCCAACCGTCCGGCACATTGTGGTGATGAGCAATTCCGGCGGTTTCAAGACCGGCTTGTCGAACACTTACCACTACGAGCGGTTGCTCGCGGGCGAGCGGCCGGAGTTTGCATGGCCAACGATCGACGAGAACGCCCCGATGGGTCTGTGCTATACGAGCGGAACGACAGGCAAGCCGAAGGGTGTGATGTACACTCATCGCTCCAACTACATTCACACGGTTACCAGCGCCCTTCCCGATCTCTTGGGCTTGAGCCGGCAGGACGTTCTCATGGCCGTAGTGCCCATGTTTCACGCCAACGCCTGGGGGCTTCCCTACGTCGGGACAATGCTCGGCATCAAACAAGTATTTCCCGGTCCAACCATGGACGGCGCATCCGTCTGTCAATTGATTCAGGACGAACGCGTCACGTTCACGGCCGGCGTGCCCACGATATGGCTGGGGCTGATCGGCGAGCTGCAGTGCAATCCCGGCCGTTATAACCTTTCCAGCCTGCGGGCGATGGTGTGCGGTGGTTCGGCCCCGCCGCGCTCGATGATCGATTGGTGTGAAGCGAATCTGAACGTGGATTTCATTCATGCTTGGGGCATGACCGAAACCAGCCCTCTGGGCACCGTCTGCCGCCTGAAGCCCGATATGGCGGATTGGGCTCGCGAGAAAAAGCTGGACGTCAAGCAGCGGGCCGGGATTCCCGCTCCCGGTCTAGAACTGCGGCTAATCGACGACGTCGGCAACGAGCTGCCGCGCGACGGTGTATCGATGGGCCGGCTTTTGATCCGTGGCCCCTGGATCGCAGCCAGATATCACAAAGAGGATCCGACGAGTGAGAAGTTTCCCGGCGGTTGGCTCGATACGGGCGACGTGGCCACCATCGACGCCGAGGGCTACATGACCATCGCCGACCGGTCGAAGGATCTCATCAAGAGCGGCGGCGAGTGGATATCTTCCGTGGACCTAGAAAATGCGATCATGGCGGTCCCCGGCGTGGCCGAGGCCGCGGTGATTGCCATCAACCATCCCAGGTGGCAGGAGAGGCCGCTGGCCTGCGTCGTGGCCAAACCAGGGTCCGCCGTGACAAAAGAACAAATCTATCACCACCTGGAAGAAAACTTCGCCCGCTGGTGGCTTCCGGACGACATCACGTTCATTGAATGCGTGCCCAAGACAGGCGTCGGCAAGTTCGACAAGAAGGTACTGCGCGAGAGGTTCGCCGGATTGGTGCTACCTGGCAGGCCCGGGCCAACCGGCGCCTGAAGAGCCGGCCGTTAAGGCGCCGGTTGGTGCTGGGTTTCTCCATTCATGGTACGATCCAAGCGATGACGAAGTCTTAGCTTAACCTCTGGCCAGTCCGCCTCGACGATCGAGTAGCGCGCGGAGTCGCGAGCCGTGTAGTCCTTGGCCATGCGATGGGCTCGCAGAATCCCTTCAAATTTCCCGCCGATGCGTTCGAGGGCGGCACGCGAGCGTGTGTTTCGGGCATCCGCGTGAAAGCAAACACGAAGCATCTGCCATGTTTGGAACGCGTGGGTCAGCATGAGTAGTTTGGCCTCGGTGTTGGCCGCAGTGCGGATGGCCGATCGCGCCAGCCAAGTGTAGCCGATCTCACAGGCGTCAGCGATGTCGCGTCCGTAGCGCAGATGGCCTTGCGGCCATGACCACCGCTCCATGTTCCAGAAGCGCGTAGACCCGATGACCATGCCGTCACTCACGCGGAGAATGGCAAATGGCACAGCGGTGTTTGCATCTCGCCAGTCCAGCGCAGTCTCGACGTAGGTGGTGGCCTCAACCTTTCCCTGGGGGACGGGGCTCCACTGGTACAGAGAAGGGTCAGCGGCAGCGGCGGCCGCCAAGCCATCGACATGCCGGTGGTCGAGCGGTTCGAGGCAAATGTGCCTGCCCAGCGGCATAGGACATTCGGTAATCATGGCAGTTCAGCATAGCGTGTTTGTCCCAATTTACGAAGTGGGTGAGCGCGCGGCCGGTCACCTCGCCATTGGTGTCGGCAAGACGGCTCTGGAAGTTGGAGCAAGACGGCTCTTTGTTGACGTTTGCCGAGCACGCTAAGACGCCCTGTTGTAGACGGGGAGCCGAGCGCAACGCCTACAAACGCCTTACCCGCGCCTGAACGGCCGCGCGCAATGGCACGCGCCGAGAAGGCTTGCCGTTTTTCGCACGTTTTGCTCGCGCATACGGCACGTGCCGTTATCACGAGAGGGACGACGAACTCACAACAAGCAACGTTGTGATCCACGGTACGAATCCCACGCAGCATCACCGAACAGAACTACTCTCAGGCGGGCCACTAGCCGTTCTATTAGCAAGTTTTTCGCCCTAGGCGCATGGCGCCCCTCAGTATATCCCTCCGCCTCCGTGTCAGGAGGCTTCTGAAGACGCGGACTGGCAACTGGCAGGTCCCTGGAAGAATACGAACGGTTGCGTGTTCAGGTGGAGCGAGTTTTGAGAGCGTGCCAGTTCGGGAAAGGAAAGTCGAGATGCGCGAAAACGCGATCTTTGCAGGGGCCGGGCGACTGCGGTGCCCCAGGCGGGTTGGCATGGCCGCATTGGGTGTCGTGCTGCTAGCGGCATGGCTGGTCTGGTTGGCGGCCAGCGTGCGGATGAACCGGCTGTGCGCGGGGCGTTTCAGCTGGCTGCCTGTTTGGGACACGCTGGGAATGGACTTTTATACCAACTACTGGTGTGCCCGCAGCTGGCTGGCCGGTGCCGACCCTTACCGGACCGTCCACGAAGCCCCATTTTACGTACCCTACTCTTATCCGCCCGCTTGCCTGTGGCACTTTGCCTGGTGCGGCTTGTTCGCTGAACTACGCCCGGCGCTGGCGGTCTGGTTGGCGGCGGCGGCCAGCATCATCGTCTGGGCGGCGGTAACGGGCTTGCGTGTGCGCCAGGACTTGCGCTTGTATCTGCCACCGTGGCCGCTCGCCATCGCCCTCGTGCTTTTCAGTAGCCCGGTGGTGTTCGAGCTGGAACGCGGCAATTGCAACGTGCTGGTGCTCCTTCACCTGATCTTGGCCGTGGCTGCCCTGCGGCGGCATTCATTCCTCGGAGACGGATTAGCCGGCTTGTTGCTCGGGGTCGCCTTTTGGACAAAGATCTATCCGTTGCTTGTTATCGCTGGGCTGCTGCCGCTGTGGCGCCGGCGAGCGTTTGTCTGCGCCATCGCGGCCATTGCGCTCGTGGCCGCCCTCGACTTGCACGGCCTGCAAGGATTTCGCCGTAACCTGACCATCGTCGCTCCCCTAATGAGCCCGGGTGTTCATGGCACCTACAGCACCTACGCGCATGCGCTTGGCGCCTGGTGGAAGCTGCTCTGGAGAGGGACGGGGTGGGACCAGATTGGCAGATTTCCCGAATTGCTGCCCGCTTCGTGTCTCCTTTTGCCGCTCGTAGGCTGGGTGAGCCTGGCTGTCTTTCGATTACCGGCTCAGGCCCGGATGCGGATCGTTTTTCCCTATTTCCTCTGGCTGGCGGGCACAGCGACTTTCTTCTCTCCAATGGCCTACGATTACAACTTGCTGTTCCTGCCCATGGCGGGGCTGGCAGCATGGGATCGCCGTGACCCGCTTTTGGTTCCGCTGCTGATGGGCTCGGCGCTGTTGTGGCTTCAGCCCTTGGCCCTGCCGCTCAATCCGTTCCTGATGACGGGTTTCAAACTTGGGTGTGTTTTAGCGCTGGCTGTGAGCTTGTACACCCGCTGTAGGGATCTCGCCCAGCCCACGCTCGGTTCGCTCGTGCAAGACCCCGAATCTGGCGACTCGGGTATAGCTTTGAAGGCCGCATAAGGGCACCGTCTCAAACTTCGCAGACGCTCGGGCGCATTGGTTTCCCGCTCCGGAACATTGGTACCGGAGTACGCGCTGGTGCTTGAACTAGAGACGGACCCGCGGAATCTACGAGGTGAGCCGGGTAACCCCGTCTCGTCGACAATGCGCTTGGGCTGGCCAACAATTCTCAGCTGTTTCAAGATTCTGTTTGCACGTTAAAACTCTAGACATCAAGATATTAAGCATTGTGCATTGATCGAATCCCAGAAGATCTCTCGATCGCGGACTTGCTTCGGACTTGTACTGAAGCGTGTCTTCCCACGGATTGATGCTGCGATCTCACCCCAAAAAGGCACCCAAGGGCAAGATGTTACCTCAGCCGCACCAAGATGAAATGCCCGACATTTAGGCGGTTTTCCCGTTCGGGGGCTACTCGCCGTCGGTCAGCAATGCGGATTCCACCACGGGTCGAGATTCTCGACTCCAGGATTGCTCCATCTGTAAACGTGCTGACCTTTCACAACGATCTCGCCAGTACCGGTCTCAACCCGAACGAAACTCAGCTGACACCAGCGCGCCTACGTGGCGGGTCGTTCGGCCGGCTGTTCACAACCGGGCTGGATGGCCAAGTGTACGCGCAACCGCTCGTGGGCACCGGGATCACGATCGCCAACGGTCCCAACACAATACCAGGGGCGGCGGGTGAACATGACGCCGCATTTGTTGCCACCGAGCACGATAGCCTCTATGCGGTCGACGCCAGCGCAACGGGCGGTTCAATCCTCTGGGAGCGAAGTTTCTTGGATATCTCCAACCCCAGCAACAACCCATACTTCGCCACAGCCATTACGGCTGTACCCAGCGCGGATACTAACAGCGCCGACATAAGTCCGGAGATTGGGATCACCGGCACTCCGGTCATTGACTTGGCAGCCGGCTCTCTTTACGTCGTCGTCAAGACGAAAGAAACAATTCTGGGGCAAACCTTCTACGTGCAGAGGCTCCATGCCGTCGCTATCTCCGACGGCACCGACCGTGTTGCACCTTACCTGATTGGGTTCACATCGAACGGCAATGCGAACAATACCAACATTTACGTTTACGGCAACGGCGACGGCAGTGTCGTTGACCCTTACGCCAACACCGGCAGACCGGTCGTGCAGTTTAATGCACTGCGAGAGAACCAGCGTGGCGCTTTGAGTCTGGTCAACAACACCCTGTATGCGGAATGGGCTTCGCACGGCGATAATGGTCCTTATCACGGCTGGGTGGTTGCCTGGGACGTAACCAATTTGCAGAGTCCGGGTTGGCGTCTAACGGGCGTCCTCAACACGAGTCCCAACGGCGGCCTCGCCGGGATTTGGCAAGGCAGCGGCCGGCTGGCCTTTGAAGCAGACGGCAGCGCATTTTATTTCGCGACCGGTAATGGGCCGCCCAACCACGGGAATCCCACACTAAGTGCTAGCGGCTTCCCGATCGACGGGAACTACTACGAAGCTCTTGTCAAAGTGGTCGCCGACCCTGCGACGACACCTGCCAACCAGAACATCAACGGCTGGGGTCTGAGAGTCGCCGACTACTTTATCCCGTTCAATCAGTTGGCCCTCGACAATGCTGACACTGATTTCGGCTCTGGCGCGCCGATGATTCTCCCGGATTCCGCAGGCATTCCCGGGCATCCGCATCTCATGGTGGTCTCAGGAAAAGAAGGGAAGATCTATCTCGTCGATCGTGACAACCTCGGACGTTTCGACACCAATGGCGACCATGTCTTAAACGCAGTGCCCGATGGCAGCGGCCATCTGACGCCGCCAGTTCAGATTGCCGGCTCACTGAGCACGCCGGCCTACTACGACGGAAACCTTTACTTCGTGAGTGGCTATTCCGGATCTGCTCGAGCCTTCACGATCAATACAAACGGCACCCTATCCATTACTTCTCAAACCGCAATCAGCAATTTTGGATACCTCCCGGGATCTCCCGATATCTCGGCGAACGGGCAACTGGGCGGCATCGCCTGGGTTATGGATCGAAATCTAAACGAGATTCACGCCTACGATGCAGCCACATTTACGACGGAGCTATGGAACAGCGGCCAGCGGGCTGGCGGCTCGGACAATCTTGGCACGGTCGTAAAGTTCGCGGTCCCAACCGTAGCCAATGGCGAGGTGTTTGTCGGCACCACTAATAGCCTTGTCGGGTACGGCGTAACCACCACGCTGCCTGGAAATCTCTCCGCTTTGGCGAACGTTGTGACCCACAGCGCCGAATACGCCGTGGACACTGTCACGGCGGCTTACGAGCACCTGCTAGGCCGGGCACCTGACATTGTGGGACTATCCGAATGGACGATCGCGCTGCAACAGGGAATGAGTGACGAACGGATGGAGGCGGGCTTTGTGAGCTCGCCGGAGTATCTAGCAAATCATGGCGGTGTAGGCAGGCCATGGCTCGTGGGTCTGTATCAGGATATTCTCGGCCGGACAGCGAGCGGCGCGGAATTGAATAGCTGGATCGCAGCTCTTGCGTCGGGGGCGTCGACCGGAGACGTCGCCTATGACTTTACTGCCAGCGTGGAGCGGGAAGGCCTTACAGTTGCGAGCAATTACCTGACTTTTCTAGGACGTGCCGCTACTCAGTCGGAGATTAACGCTTGGACCAACGCTTTGGTCGGCGGCATGAACAAAGAAGTCGTGAGCGCCCTCTTCCTTGGTTCAGCGGAGTATTATTTCTCTCCGCAAAGGGGCAACGCCAATAATGCCGATTGGGTGCGCAGCCTCTACCACGACGTGCTCCAGCGCGCGCCCCTGGACTCCGAACTGATCGCATGGGAAATGGCCATCGAGTAACGGCACGTCGCTATGCCGCCGTTCGTCCCTCATGCGGCGACGCTTTCGCGTTCGGTTGCTGGCTGTGTGATTTGTGGGTCATGAAATCCTGGCGGTAATGTCGCACCAGTTCCGGATGGCCCTTGATCACCAGCAGGTTCTCCGCGTTTTCTGCCTCCCAGGCCTGATCGTATTGATAGCTGGCGAAGCATCTCCAACCTTTAGACGACGAACTTGGCGGAAAGTGTAATGCTTCTTCGGAATTGGTAGGCGTTT
>Ga0306920_100014206_pt1 | contig 10870 bp, 12 predicted proteins | sample flu12Cox44000170_FD_204666 | JGI IMG/M metagenome (GOLD analysis project Ga0306920, IMG submission 204666) | Lab enrichment of tropical soil microbial communities from Luquillo Experimental Forest, Puerto Rico - flux4day.12C.oxic.44.000.170 (v2)... | ecosystem: Environmental > Terrestrial >...
AAGGATATGATATCATGTGATAGTGTTGTCGCATTGCCTGTGCATCTTCCACAAGGAGCTGACAGCCGGCAAGAGGGGATGTGAAGTCGGCAGTCCCAGCCCGATTTTCGCCAGGGCAGGGTTCCTTCCGATCCATCGCCCTAGCGACCTAGACTCTTCTGGCGTTTGCCGGCGCCATAGAGAACCGAGAAGGGTTCGGAATCTGCCATGACGTCTTGCATTCTCTCCGCTTCCGACGGAGCCCAGTAGATGTTTGATGAGCGAATCCAGCTTTACGATTGCGTGGTCGACACAACGTGGAACAATTCGCACGGGAAGCTTATTCGATTGATAAGACCTGGACAGCGCGTGTTAGAAATAGGTTGCGCAACGGGCTATGTTTCTGCCTACCTTACTCGAGAGCTGCAGTGCGAGGTAGTGGCAATCGAGCTGAATCCTGAAGCAGCCAAGCGAGCTCAGGCTCACTGCGCTTGCGTAATTGTAGGCGATATTGAAAAAGATGCGTTTGATAAGGTCACCCGGCCGTTTGACGTGATCACGTTTGGAGACGTATTGGAACACCTCGTCTCTCCCGGAGCTGTGTTGGCTCGCGCACGCGGTTACTTGGCGGAAGATGGTTACATCGTCGTCTCATTGCCCAACATCGCACATTATTCGGTGCGCAAGGATCTGCTTCTGGGAAGATTCGATTATCAGCAATACGGCCTGTTGGATAGAACTCATCTTCGCTTCTTTACCCTGCGAACTGCGAGACAAATGCTCGAAGAGGCTGGCTACGCCATCGAAGACGTGGACGCAACATATCTCATACAGGGATCCGGGTACCGCGGTCGTGCTCAAGCACGACTCCTGAAATCGGATAGCAGATTCGAACGGTACGTGAGGAAACATCTTCTCGGACTGCTCGGGTATCAGTTTGTTTTCAAAGCCTCGCCGCGCCCGCGTCGGCCCTAACACCGCTTCACCGCTTCATTCTCGGCAGGGAGTGGTTGGGGATTGCAAACGGAAGATTAAGCCGCATGGATCTGTCGATCTGCATCTTGACCCATAGTCAGCCCGTGCTTCTGCCTCAGTGCGTCGCCGCTTGCATCAGCGAGATAGACAAAGCCCAGCTCACCGGCGAAATCATCATCGTTGATAATGCGTCAGAGGATGCATATCCACAAAGACTGGGCCCTTTGTCGCCGATGATTCGGGTTATTCGGAATGAACAAAACCTTAGCTTCTCAGCGGGCAATAATCAAGCGATACGAATCGGTCGTGGCCGGTACGCGCTGATTCTGAACGACGACGCCATCCTCCAAGAGGACTCGTTGAAGCTAATGATCTTGGCCCTTCAATCTGAGCCTAGAATTGGGGCGGCAGCACCCAAGTTGCTGAATCCCGACGGCTCCGTGCAAAGCTGGGCCACGAACAAGCGGCTTCCCCACTTACGGGGTCTGGCTTGTGAGCTTCTCGGTGTGGACCAGCGCTTGCGTCAAAACCGATGGGCTCGCGATTGGTTGACCTTGTGGCGCGACCCCGAGAAGAGTGCCGAGCGGGATCAGGTGGGAGGTGCCTGCGTTTTGATTCGCCGTCAGGCGCTGGATGAAGTGGGCCTGTTCGATGAAGCATTTTATTATGAGTTCGAAGACACAGATCTCTGCTATCGTCTTAGGAAGGCCGGGTGGCGCATTCTTAGTGTCGACAATGCGCACGTAATTCACCATGGATCGGCTACTTTCCTTCGCTCATGGACCGCCCTTGACTTTAGCGCAGCTTACTTCAAGTCAGCCAGCTATTTCTTTAAGAAGCACTCAAGCCCGCTAAGATATTTCCTGGCTCGATCAACGTTGGGAATGGCGTTTTTTCTGAGAATCTCAGGACGAGCTCTGCGGGGAATCATCCGCCGACGCTTCACGTACGAAGAACTGACCCACAAAACGCACGCCAGTCTTAGACTGTTGCGGTCGATACTCGGGGTGGACGCAGGTAGAAAAGGGATTTCAGGTCGTAAAAAACAAACAGCAAGCCCCCCTCACCCCCAGCCCCTCTCCCCCAAAGGGGCGAGGGAAGAGTAAATTCAAGTCCACGACCCTCGCCCTCTTGGGGAGAGGGCGGCTGCGCCGGGTGAGGGGGGCCTCGATACGCAGTCGAACCTGCGAAACTCGTACTAAGATGGTGGCCCGACGTTGAACGGCCAAGGTTTCAGGCCAATCAAGGTTCTTTGCGTCCTCGGCACGCGGCCTGAGGCGATCAAGATGGCGCCGGTCATTCGCGAGCTCAGGAACCACGGCAACCACATTCTCACTAGGGTCTGCGTGACCGCCCAGCATCGAACGATGCTCGACCAGACCCTCGCCGTGTTCGAAGTAGTTCCCGACTATGACTTGCAAGTGATGCAGCCCGATCAGCGGCTTTCGGACCTGACGGCGAGAGTGCTGGTTGAGCTGGAGCAGGTTCTGGAGTTGGAGCTGCCCGACTGGGTGTTAGTGCAGGGTGATACTACGACTTCGATGGCCGCCGGCCTCGCGGCGTTCTATGGGCAAATCAAGATAGGGCACATCGAGGCCGGCTTGCGAACCCGAGACAAGTATCAGCCCTTTCCGGAGGAGATTGATCGGAGGATACTGGATTCGATCGCGGATCTCTGTTTTGCTCCGACCGAGGTGGCTCGCCAGAGTCTCTTGAGTGAAGGAGTACCTGATTCGGCTATAAGGGTCACCGGCAACACAGTTGTCGACGCTCTGTTGTGGGTCAGAGACCGGAACCGTGTGCGGCCACCAGTGCTTCCTCTGAACCTGGGCAGGGTACTGGGCAACAATCGCGTCGTTCTAATCACCGGCCATCGGCGCGAGAGCTTTGGCGCTCCTTTCGAGGGCATCTGTCTCGCAGTCCGGGAGTTGGCCGAGTCATTCCAGAATGTTCATTTCGTTTATCCGGTGCATCTCAATCCCAACGTGCAGGGGCCGGTTCGCCGGCTCTTGGGTGGATTGCCCAACGTGCACTTGATTGATCCTTTACCCTACGACGCCTTCGTTTGTATGATGGAGAAGGCGGTAGTCATTCTGACCGATTCCGGTGGCGTTCAGGAGGAAGCGCCCTCCCTGGGAAAAGCTGTCCTTGTCATGCGAGAAGCGACGGAACGGCCCGAGGGAATTGACGCGGGCAACGCCCGCTTAGTGAGCACTGATCGGAGCCAGATTGTAGCCGAGACCAAGCGGCTGCTGGAAGACGAAATCCACTATCAGACAACATCTGTTGCCCGGAATCCCTACGGCGACGGCCATGCGGCTCGACGCATTGTGGAAGCGCTCCTCGAGTGAATGTACCGCCCGTCCCCAAGCTTGAGATCAGCCACTGTCGACGCCTCAACTGCCAAAACGGCTCTTTTCGATGTGCAGCTTCCGCACCTTTCGGAGGCTCCCGCATGAAATACCCCGGCAAATGGACGAGCGTCAGGATGGAACCGGTAGAAACGCGGCAGCGCTTGGAGTCTGTCTTTACCCAGGGTGGGGATTGGGAGAAAAACAGAGGTCGCGACCAGAGTCGACGATTCGCCGAGTCTTTTCACCAGCATGTACATATTCCTTGGTCCAGCCTCTCCGTTTTGGACGTCGGCTGCGCCTTAGGGGATGCGCTGCCTGTTTGGCAAAACAAATACCCAGGGGCGGAGCTTTATGGTTGCGATGTGGCGGAAACTGCGGTCAGACGCTGTCAGGAGAGCTATGCCGGAATGGCGCGCTTCTTTCGCGCCAGCTTCGAGGAGCTTCGAGGCTTCTGGGATGTAATTTACTGCTCGAATACCTTGGAGCATTTTGAGCAATACCTTGAGATTGCCGAGGTCCTTTTGATTCGATGCAAGGTGTTGTTTCTATTAACGCCATTTGGCGAATTAAGAGACGGCAGTCCCCTGAAACCCGACGGGGAGTACTACCATGTGGCGACCTTTTACAGAGATTCATTTGACGCACTGATTCGGCAAGATAAGGCTTCACGAATCGAGACCTCGATTATGGGTTGTCCGGGTGCGTGGGGGCCGACGCGGGTGCAAAAAATCCGATGGCTGGTCGCCTCAGCTCTGAAGAACCACTGCATTTTTCAGGAACCGCTCCAGATTCTGTACGCAATCCACAACAAGGCATGGTCGACGCCTGATTTTTTGCTCGAAGAGGGGAGGCGATAGGCGGTCGAACCCGTTGCTCTCATAGCGTGGAAGCGCGGCGTCGGACGTGTTCACATGGCACACGAGACCGAATCGGGCGTTGTCTGTGAGCCTCGAGCGTTGAACCCGCACTTTCAATGCCCGCCCTCCTGCAGACTCCTTGATCGCTTATTATTTCAATTGCCTCGTAGACCTTGGTTATCTGTCGGTTCATATGGTGAATTGCGGATGTCGCGCGCTCTCGTCATGCATACTTCCTTGAAGCACAGTTCCGGCGAGCGGTGCGAGAACATCTGAAACGGCCGGCGGATTTTCGAACCCCACGCAGTTGCGCCCCGGCTGCGTGATATTGTTAAGGAAAGTCAGGAAGCGCTCTTACGATGACTAGACTAGAGCGCCTGCAGCTCCCATGGACTTCTCACGATGGTCTCCACTGCCGTTGGTGGTTTTTCTGAGGTATGCGTTTAGAGTCGGAGTGATTCTGGTTCAGCCTTGGGGCCCGGGTTATCAGCCTTTCTTTGTCTACGAGAAGGGCTGAATGGCGTCGGCCGAAGAGTAACCGGCTCATGGAAAGCACCCCGCCGGGGAAGGGAATTTCTTGAAGCTGTCGGGTAGCGCCACCGCGGCGATCTGTCGGGGTGCCCCGGAAGCCGCAAGAGACAAGAAACGGACGACTCGGGCGCGTTCTGCCGGCGACTCGTTGGTGATCATCGCGACGGCCGATTCCAGTTCAATTCAGTCAGATCAAACCCTTGGTACTGCCAAGGCGCGCCGCGGGACGGACAAATGCGTCACATCCCGCCGTGGGGGTACAGACCTGACGTGGTAGTGTTCATAGCTGATTATCCGCGCCAAGAGAACGACAGAGACGGAATGATGCAGCGCATTCTGGCGGTCGACTCGATCTTCAGCGCCGCGCCAAGACTGTACCTGCTTGTCTACTTCAGAAGGCACTGGCGACGCGTGGCTTACTCTAGTGGCCTTGTCAGGGTTGAGCGTGTCAACCTCTTTCTGCACTACAGGTACGTCACGCAGTGCTTCGTGGCTGCCTCATGTGTTTACATACACAGCGTTTGGAACGTAATGAAAGTGCTGCCTTGGATAAAGAAATTCAGGGAAAAGATCATCGCGGACGCGCACGGGGTCGTACCTGAGGAGATGGTGTTTCTGGGCCGGACCGCTTGGGCGGCCGTCTGTGGGGCAGTCGAGCGCGTCATGGTCAGGAATGCCCGCCTACTGGTTGTGGTGACGCAGAGAATGGCTGACCACTTCCTGAGAAAATACCCGGCAGAGATTGACATTTCCCGGGTCATCACGTTACCCAACCTCGATTTTCGCAATAGCGGTGAGTCACGTGTGCCGCGGCCGGAGAAGGGGGAATTGCGACTTATCTATGCAGGAGGCGTCCACAAATGGCAGAATATTGATTTGATGTTGGCTACGCTCCGAAGATTGACCGATGTTCGCCGTGACTGGCTGGCGAGTTTATATGTGCCTCCTGAAGCGGTTCAAGAAGTCCAAGAAAAGGTGAACCGCCTGGAATGTTGCAGCCAGGTGCGGGTGGGTTCATTGTTACATGGCGACGTGCTGCGTGAGTACGCGACCGCGGACGTTGGCTTTGTGTTGAGAGAGCACACTCTTCTCAATGAGGTAGCCATGCCGACCAAGCTTGTCGAATACATTACGTACGGTGTGATTCCGATTGTGCTGAGCCCGGAGATCGGCGACTTCAGGCAGCACGGCTACAAATACATAACGGTCGAGGATCTCCTTGATCCCCGCAAGTTGGCGAGGCAGACGCTGGAGGAGATGCGGCAAAGCAACTTCGAGTGTCTGGCCTCGATTCGTTGCTTAGCAACTTCGGCGAGACAGAGCCTTGAAGCCTATTGCAAGGCGCGTCAGCTCTAGCCTTGTAGACTGCGGGAAAACGCCTACCGCTATCATCCCGATCCCACCGTGGCGGGAGAAGGATCTGCTTTTGTTTGTTTTCAAGCTTTCCGGAGCAGGATGCGCGGAGCACCTCAAGCCCATGGACGAATGTACTTCAGGCTCTAACATCGGGGAAGGTCGGCCAGCAGGGCCACGAGCAAACCCGGCGACGCCTTTGGCCGGCCAGACCTGCGTGGTTACGGTTACGTATGGCGACCGCTTCCACCTGTTGAAAAAGGTGGTCGATGCCGCGTTTGCCAGTGGTGTTCGCACGATCGTTGTGGTGGACAACGCGTCATCGCCACCCAGCCAAAGCGCCATACAGGGCCTTGAAGCTCAGTGGGCGAGAAGGGTTGCCGTCATTCGCTTTCCTCAAAATCAGGGCTCGGCCGGCGGTTACAAAGCAGGCTTGATCTACGCCCGTGAGTGCTCTGGGTGCGATTACATCTGGCTTTTGGACGACGACAACCGACCCGATCCGGACGCTCTGGCGGCCCTGAGCCGTCACTACCTGGACCTCTCGCAAACCATCTCGCGGGATGGATTGGCAGTGGTTAGTCTGCGCGAACAGATGGGCGACCTATTCAAGGTCGCGATAGGTGAACCGGTGGCGGCCGTGTTCCCCCCGCGTTCAAGCTTCTCCGGCTTCCATTTGTTCGATGTCAGAAAGCAACTGAGGAAGCTAGCCAGGCAAGCTCGACCCTCGGGAAAGCGGCGGGCGACAAACGTTAGCGTTAGTAAGGTTTACAGTGAGCCCGTGCTAATTCCATTCTGCCCCTATGGAGGGCTATTTTTTCACCTCGACGTATTGGACAAGGTCGGTTATCCGGATGAACGCCTCTTCCTTTATGGTGACGACAATGAATTCACGTGGCGCTTCACCCGGAGAGGCGGTCGGCTATTCCTGGTCCCGGGCAGCGTCGTCGAGGATCTCGACAACGCCTGGCGCAGCACGAGAGATGAGAGAGAGCCTTTCTTCTCCACCCACCTGCTGTCCCCCGATGACTTCCGTGTCTATTACAGGGTACGAAATCAGGTGCATTTTGAGCATCAAGAGTGGATCAATAATCGGGCCGTTTACGCCGTTAACAAATGGTCTTACCTCACCCTGATGTGGCTTTGGTCCAGAAGGCTCAACAAAGGCGAGCGCTTCAAGCTTATCCTTCGCGCGGTGCGCGATGGTGAGCAGGGCAGCTTCGGGCCAGCCAAACTGGTCTGTTCTCCCTGAAGATATTCACGACCCAACATGGCCTGTCAGGAGTGTTTTCCGTGGCTCAGTACACGACGGCAGGATTCCAGCACCTGACGCACGTCCACGTTGCGTATACACGCCATGCTTGCACAACCTTTGCTGCGATAGCACGGAGCGCACGAGGTAGGCCATCGCAACGTCTCGCAGTGGGCTGTCAGTGGTCTCCACTGGGCATCATTGGCCATTCCGGTGTAAATGAGAACGGAGGGCGTATGAGTCGCCGCCGCCACGTGGCCGGCGAGTGAATCGACTCCAACCCCTCCCAGTAAACACAATTCGATACCCATCCCGCAGCAATGCAGCGGCGAGATCAATCCATTTCCCCTCCGGCCATTCCTTTAGCGGATTTCCCGCTCCCATATGCACCACCGCATAGGGAGGCTCCAGGCCGGCAATGCCCGGACGGGCGGTTACTCGCCTTTCGATCTCGGGCATAGCCGGCGGTGGAATGAAGGAGTTCGGTCCCAGCACCCCTTTCAAAAGGTCGCGGTGGTATGAGGCGATATGACGATCCTCTGGTCTCCACGGCAGTGCGTCTGTGAACAGTGGGCCCCCGCCTCCGCTGCGATAGCCAATCCTCCTGGGTATCCCAGCCTGCCACAGCAAGCCAGCGGAGTTCGGGTAGCAATGGTAAGTGTCGATCGCGGCATCATAGCCAACCGACTGTATTTCTCGCAGAGCTCTGCGTCGAGTCTCCAGGTAGAGGCACAGCTTCTGCCATAGACTCGTGGGGCGACGTGACAAGCGCCAATGATCCACGGTATGCAGCCAACGGATGCCAGAGAGGTTGTGGAGCGCGTCTCGCCCCCACGATCCGGCAAGGAACCCGATTTGCACGTCGGGGCGGCACGCCCGGAGCAATGAGACCACCGATGAAGCGATTAAGGTGTCTCCCAGATGGGCCCAATTGGCGATCAGTACCCTGCGGATTTCTTGCACGGCTCGACCCCTTCGTTCGGGCAAGAGGCGACACAGTGCGTCCCACGCGAACAACGTCAGTACCAAACCGGGATTCTGGGCAGAATAGCCCAGGCATACAGGGGGTTTTGGGGCGGCGCCTCTGGGCAGACGAGAGCCTCTATCGCTCGCGACGGTCACTGTATTGATTATGATATAGCAAAAGCGGTGAGCACCGCGCCCCTGGACGAGTCTGGCGCCACGAAACAGTCAACCATACCTTACCGGTAGTAGCTGAAGTTCCAACGCAGGAAGAAATATTCGTTAACAGGCTGGTCGTCTCCGAGGGGGGGGACGCGCGGATCCTCCGCTATTAGAGCTTCTAGTGGACGCTCTCGCTTCAGCACATCTTCGAACATCCCCTCAGCGGTGGATGCGGGTCCCCACTCCACGAAGTCCACGGCGGCCGCCGGAGGCATCCGCTTTGCCAGATCCGCAGCGCTCCGCGGAGGAAAGGGCTCATCGCGCGCCAGGAAGTGGAATCCCCAACCTCCCGTAGTTTCAAAAGCCCGAAGATTAAAGAAAGAATCTCGCAGGGCCTTGGCTACGGCTGCGTGAGTGCCCCGATCTCCACCGGGTAACCATACCTGAAGAACACCGCCCGGGCGCAGATGCCGCTTCACAATGGCGTAGAACTCCTCCGAGTACAGAAGGCTAGAGGTCGGAGCGCCTACGGGAGGCGCAGGATCGAGCGTAATAACATCGTACTTGTCGGCCGAGCGCTCGAGGAAACGGCGGCCGTCATCTATCACGACATGCGCCAAGCTTGACTTCAGCAAATCAGGCCCGTCGGGATGATAGTACCCAAAGAGGCTGGGCACGCTGGGCACGAGCTCGACAGCCACAGTATCGATTCCCCATGAAAGCATCGAGCGAAACGTGGTGCCCATGCCAAAGCAAATGACCAGGCCGCTCTTCGGAGACCTGTCCGAGAAGGCCAAAGGCAGGTGTGCCATGACCTTGGTGAGCGGACTCAGAGCAGTCATGCCGATCCCGTTAACCACAAGACTTTTCTCCATACCCTGGCCACTTGCGATCACTGTCGCAGTGTAATCTCTCCGTTCGACCCGGTGCGGGTAGCTCGCTTCATACCCTCGTGCTGCCAACATCAGGGCGATGGAAGCGAGGATGACGATTGCTGACAGTCCCCGTGCTCTAAGCGGTCGGAGAGCGCTCGTCCGCTCGGGGGCTCCGCCATTGGCCACTACCAGGCCAATCACAAAGAGGGGGAGTGACAGGACGCATAGACCCCAGCGATCGCCAAACCAGGGTAGGATGCAAAATCCTGACAGAAGCGGCCCAATGATTGAGCCGACCACGTTGGCAGCGTAGGCCCTGCCGCCAAGATCGGGGTCGCCCATCGACCAGTGGTCGACCAGCATCGGTGTGAGGAACCCGAGCACGGCACTAAAGGGAACAACCCCTAAGGCTACTCGAGTCGCACCGAGGGCGAATCCGGCCTCACGGGCTAGACGCGGAATCGGTAGAGCCGGATCGGCGAAGACCAACGGAAGCAAACCAAGAAATCCGAGCAGGATCCAAGCGGGCGCGCTCTGCTGGGAATCGTGTGAGGGGACCCACAGTCGGTATACCTTGGAGCCGGCAAACGTCGCTCCCAGGTACAAAGCCAGAATCACGGCAAAGGCATACACAACGTTTCCGAGATACATGGCAAACTGCCTGATCCAGATGACCTCCATAGCCATGCTGCAGAGGCCGGTAGCGAAGAGCAGCCACAATGCCCCTTTCGCGGGCAAGGCATAGAGTCTCCGCGGAGGCACTTCGGCGCCAGCTGCTGCCGACTCTCGGATGGATGGCAGGCGGCCAGGGGTACCGAGGCTAAGGGCAAAGACTGTAATAGCCACAATACCGTTCAAAAGGCTTGCAACGTGCAGCGTCCCCTTGAAGCCCAGCAGTTCGATCAGCACAAAGCTGGAAACTAGAGTGCCGAGAATAGCACCGAGAACGTTGGCAAGGTAAAGGTAGCTGAATGAACGCTGCGATTCTGCTGCGCTCATTTTGCGAATTGCCGCCATGGCGAAAGGAAATGTTGCGCCCATGCACGTGCACCAAGGGAGGAGCGAGACGGCTACCCAGGCGCCTGACGCCAGGTAATAAATCGAGGAATCCCATGCCAGGCCTTGTCTAGCACTGCCAAGCGCGCGGTAGCCGAGGTTGATGAGGTGGGGAACCAGCAAACCCGAGGCGCCGATAAGCAACTCAGCTAAACCATACAGGCGCAGGGTGGTTGTGGCCTGGGAGCGCCCGAGCCGGCGGACCAACGCTCCGCCGCCCCAGGAGCCGAGCCCCAAACCGGCCATGAACACCGAAAGTACGATCGACACCATGGGCGTCGTCACCCCAAACTTCGCCATAGCGAGGCGCAGCCAAACGACTTCGTAGACTAAGCCGCAAAAGCCCGACAAAAGAAAGAATCCAAAGAACCAACGCATTCGAACGTTCACGCTTCGCCGCCTTTCCTGGCGCTAGTGCTTGTTTTTTCGCCCCGCCTTCTGATTAGCATTCCGGTTGGCCTTCATCCATGGCCTGAGGCCTCGAGGTGAAGAGACTTCTCACGAAGAGGGTGC
>Ga0306920_100014207_pt1 | contig 10868 bp, 10 predicted proteins | sample flu12Cox44000170_FD_204666 | JGI IMG/M metagenome (GOLD analysis project Ga0306920, IMG submission 204666) | Lab enrichment of tropical soil microbial communities from Luquillo Experimental Forest, Puerto Rico - flux4day.12C.oxic.44.000.170 (v2)... | ecosystem: Environmental > Terrestrial >...
GCCTGCCCTCCCGCCGGGAGCGGCCCATCCCTGTCGTGTCCGTCCCTCAGCAACCCCACGCTCGTCAAATTCCAGATGACCGAGAAGAAGGCCCTTGACGAGAAATAGGAGCATCGGATCTTTTGCGCGGATGTCACCGGCGCCGACTACGCTCTGCGATCTCCGTCTGTTCCGCCACTACGGCTATAGGGCTCCTCAGCGTCGTACCTCGGTGGCTGGACGGCCAAGGCCGGGAAGGGCCGCCCTCAACGAGCTATCCGCACCAGTACTCAGATCCACGACGTACCTCAACACCGGTAGGCCGCTGGCGAGGTGCCCGCCGTAGGCGGGTCCTTTTCCGGCGACCCCCGGTCCGAACCCCACGGGCTAGCTTCCCAGCACGAGGCTCTCCAGCGATTACGCCGTGAGGGCGATAGGGTGCCTGCAAGCCAGCCCCGTGGGCGCAGGTGATCAAGGCTTCCGATTTCACCGACAACGCAATCGGGATTATCCACGTCACCGGGCCGAAGCTGTCCCGGCTCGCGGCCAAGTACAGCCCGCTGGTGCCGGTGCTGCGGGAGCTGATCCTGCGTCCGGACACCCCGCTGGATGGCGACGTCAAGGTCATGATCTCCGGGCAGCTGGACACGGCCCAGGGCCGGTTCGCCGCGATCTGGCACAGGCCGGACGTCGGCGCCGATCAGCGGTGAGGCCTGACCGGACCCTTGAGGCAGAATGGGCCCGGTGCCAGGGCTAGCGGCGGGCGGGTAGCGGGCATGATTGTGACCGCCATGAGCGTATCGATTACGGCGCGGCGGTGGCCGAGATCGGGCGTGGTCCGCACCTCAGCGGACGCCCGATCAGCGGCGCGGCAGGCCCATAGGATGGCACAGGAATGGCACAACGCACGTTGCGGCGGGTTGGCACCGATTGGAGCGTCTTGCACCGCGAAGCGCGCTGACCTGCGCAACGTCCGTCAGGTTGACCCGCCTTGAGGCAACTTCCGGGAAGCCAAAGGGACTGCTAATGCGGTTGGGTGTAACCACCCTCCGGGGTTCAAATCCCCGATCCTCCGCAAATGACCAGGCACTTTGCCTGATATGGGGCGGCTGGTAAACCCCGGAAATGCCCTCCAGAACCCGGCGCACGCACGATGCACGCACGGCGGTCACGGCCGGTCGCCTCCCCCGGCGCCGAGGATACGGTCGAGGGTACTGCGCGCGATGCCGGTCAGCCGGTGGATCTCGGACTTGATCAGGCCGGCCTCGGCGGCGGTCCGGACCACCTCATCACGCCTGCCGTCCACGGCACGGCGGTCAGCGGCCCATGACGCGAGCATCTCCCTAGCCTGCCGTACAGTCAGCTCCGGCATGTACCGAACACTACACTTTTGCATCGCATAATGCAAGACTCTGGCTAGGCTCCCTGTCTAGGGTTGTCTAGGCTCCTGTCTAGGCTCCTGTCTAGGCTCCGCGTTGCCGAATTGAGCCGGATTTAGATCAAGGCGGCTCCGCTGCGCTCCGCCGCGGCCCGGCGCCAGCGCCGGCTCCGCCTTGGGAGGCCCGCCGGCGCACGCCGGGCCACCACGGCAGCAGGATCACCTGGCCAATCGGATCATCCGGCGCGCACCACCGTCAGCGTCTTGGCCACTGACAGACCGGCCACGCTCGCCCGGGCCCGGTAGCCTCATTCGCTTCCGATTGTGTAGCGCTCCAGGGCAGGCCGGTCAAGAGCGCTCCCCCCGGTCGCGTCTCCAAGGAGATGGCGCAAGCGCCACCCTTGACAGTCCCGCCCTTCCAGGCGGTTTCCGGCAGCTATCGGATGAGGGACCTCCACGCCTCGGCCAGCAGCGAGGACGCCGGACATGGCGCGGACTCAATTCACTTGCACACTCGCCAGGGCCGACGAACCCGCATACCAGTCATACGCACGCGAATGTGGGGGACGGGTTCCAGCTCCTGGCGGCATTGGCGGCCGCGCCGCCCGCCATCGGGTCAGCTGCTGCTATGAGAGCCTGGACCCGTGCTGAAGCTGCTGGCTTTCGTGCTTCCGCTCGGGCTGGATTCGTTCGCGGTCGCTGCCGCGCTGGGCGCCAGCCAGGTCACCACCGCCTGGCAGCGGCTTCGCATCTCGCTGGTGTTCGTGATTTTCGAAGGCGGCATGCCGCTGATCGGCCTAGCCCTGGGCAGCGCGCTGGCCCGCGGCATCGGGCACGTCGCTGACTACCTGGCCGCCGCCGCCGTGATCGGCATCGGAATCTGGATGCTGCTCGCCGGTGATGCGGACTCCGAAGGCAAGGCCAGCCGCATCATGACCAGCCGCGGGCTGGCACTAGTGGGGCTCGGGATCAGCATCAGCCTGGACGAGCTAGCCATCGGGTTCAGCATCGGCCTGGTCCAGCTGCCCGTCAGCGCCGTCATCGCAGCCATCGCCCTGCAGGCCTTCGTAGCCGCCCAACTGGGCCTGGCGGTCGGCGCCACGATCGCCGGACGCTGGCGTGAGCGCGCCGAGCAGCTCGCCGGGATCGCCCTGATCCTGCTCGGCGCCTACCTGATCGCGGAGCAGCTCAGCCGGTAAGCCGTGATCGCTGAACCGGATCCCGGACCGGTACGTGCTGAGGGGTAGGAGCGCACCCATCCGGCCTGGGCTTGGGACGCGGTGCAGTGGACCGCGGGCACTCCCGGAGGGTGTCCCTCAAGGGGAGCCTCACTATGAGTTATCGGATCGCGCGCGCCATCGGCGCCGCCGGGATCGGCCTGCTGATGGCCGCCTGTTCCAGCAGTTCGAGTACGACCACCTCCAGCCCGGCTGCCTCCAGCCCGGCCTCCTCCACCGCGGTCGCCGCGCAGGCCAGCAGTCCCGCGGCCAGCGGTCAGCCCAGCGGTGCCGCGACGGTATCGGTGGCCGCCATCTCGGGGATACCGGCCAAGGCCCTGGTGGGCAGCAACGGGCGCACGCTGTACCTGTTCCAGGCCGATAAGAACGGCGCGTCCGCCTGCACCGGAGCCTGTGCCGCGGCCTGGCCGCCGGACACTGTGACCGGCACGCCCCAGGCGGGCAGCGGCGTCAGCCAGGCCCTGCTGGGCACCATCACCCGCCCGGACGGGACCAGGCAGGTCACCTACAACGGCCACCCGCTGTACTACTTCACCGCCGACGCCGCGGCCGGGACCGCCCGCGGGCAAGCGGTCAAGGCGTTCGGCGCTGAGTGGGACGTGGTCGGCGTCGGCGGCAGCAAGATCGACACCAGCTGACCAGGCCGCGCGAGCGGGCCGGACGGTCCGGCGCCCGTCGGACGTTCTCGGCCATTTTCGCGGGCAGCCGAGGTTAGCGGCACAGATTCGCCTGATCGTGGCTGCGGTCGCTGGACGGCTTGACCGCGGGACGGCGGGCCGGGCGCTGGCTTCCATCTGGCCGTAATGGCGGGAGTACGGGCATGCCGAGCGGCAGCACGCCAGTGGCCGCCTTGGCCCAGGTTGAGCTGTGCGAGACGTCATCTGGCCGTGCGCGGCGGGCTGGGACATTGGAGACCGGCGCATACGCGCGGTCCGCGCCGTCCATGTACTTACCTCCAGACGAGATGTATCGTGATTCCGGAGACCCGGGCGGAGGCGCAAGCGAGAAGGGCGGCGCGGAGCATGTTCGAGAGGTTCACCGACCAGGCGCGACGCATCGTCGTCCTGGCCCAGGACGAGGCCGGGATGCTCAACCACGACTACATCGGCACCGAGCACATCCTGCTCGCCCTGATCCGCGAGGGCACGGGGACGGCAGCCCGGGCGCTGGCATCGCTCGGGATCACCGGGGAGGCGGCGCGCCAGCAGGTCGAGGCGATCACCGGCCGGGGCCAGCAGGACGTCCGACGCGGGCACATCCCGTTCACGCCGCGGACCAAGAAGGCGCTCGAGCTGTCGTTGCGCGAGGCCATTGCGCTCGGCAGTAACTTCATCGGGACCGAGCACATCTTGCTCGCCTTGATCCGCGAGGGCGACAACCCCGCCACCCAGGTCCTGAGCGGCATGGAGGTTGACCCGAACAGGGTCCGTCAGGAAGTGATCCGGCGGGTGTCGGCCCGCCGGGTGGACGAGCCGCCCGCAGTCCGGCGTGTCCCCCCTCGCGGCCCGAGGCGCAAGCTGCTGTCCGAACTGCACGGCCGCCTGGACTCGCTGGAGTGGCGCTTGTCGGTCCTGGAACAACGCGTGGGCACCCGGCCCGACGCGCGTGACCTGGACCGGGAGATCGCCCAGGTCCGCCGCGACAAGGAGGCCGCCGTCGACGCCCAGGACTTCGAGAACGCGGCCGGGCTGCGCGACCAGGAAAACCAGCTGCTCAGCGAGAAGGACGCCCGCGAGCAGGAGTGGGCAGCCCTCCCGTCCCTGAGCGAGGAGATCGAGCGACTTCGAGATCTCCTCCGCCAGCACGGCATCGACCCGCAGGACGGCGTAGCGTGACGACACCAGCCAACCCCAGCCCGCAGGCACACAGCCAGGCGCACGCTCGTAATGCGTAGCTCCGCCGCACCGGATTCGGTTAGTACTGGGCTCGCCCCTATGAGGAAGGCGGGTGCTGGCCGGTACTGCTCCCGTGGTGGATGATCGACAGGTCCTCTTCGCCGAGGGCTTCCTCTTCTTCGGTGTCAAGGACGGTGGGCCGGAACAGCTGCTGGGCAATGAGGGTCGGCACGAACGCGGACAGGATGACAACGGTGACCAGCTCGGTGTACTGGGTCTTGTCGATGAGGTGGTGGGTCAGGCCGAACAGCGCCGCGATGAAGCCGAAGGTGAGCCCGGTGGCCATCAACAGCGTGGTGTAGGTCCGTTCGCGCTGCGGGAGCCTGAATGCCGCGGCGACCGGCCACACGCCTATCATCTTGGCGGCCAGCTTGACCAGCAGCAGGGCCCCGATGACCCCGGCGCCGCTGATCAGGGCCGGGGCGGAGATGAGCGTCCCGGCACGGAGGAAGAAGAAAGGAGTGAGCAGGGCGAAGGCGATCGAGCGCAGCCGGTCCATCAGCACCCGGTCGTGCAGGAACACCCCGGCCACCACCAGTCCGGCCACGTAGGCGGGCAGGACGGCCTCGCTGCCCGCCTGGGTGGCCAGCCCGCCGAGCCCGAACAGGATCACCAGCAGGAGCTTGATCTCCGGTTCGGAGACCCGGTGGCCGTAGTACCGGATCGCCAGCCGAAGCAGCCGGGGCAGCACCAGCAGGGTAACCACGGTGACCGCGACGAAGACGATCAGCAGCCAGCCGTAGCTGGCGAACAGACCGCCGAGCGCGAGCACGGTGCCCAGGTCGGTGACGAAACACGCGGCCAGGATGAGCTTGCCCAGGTCCTGGCGGTTCAGGCCGGTCTCGACCATCACCGCGTACACCACCGCGACCGAGGTGGTGCTCAGCGCGATGCCGCCGATCTCGGCAGCGTGCAGGTGCCACCCGAGGACGAGCTTGCAGAACCCGAAGGCGGCCAGGAACGGCAGGGCGAATGAGACGAAGCCGATGGACAGGCTGGCTTTCCAGTGCCCGCGCAGGGATACCGGGTCGATCTCCGCCCCGGCCAGGAAGATGAGCACCAGGGAGCCCGTGCTAGCCAGGAACACCACGACGTCGGTCGAGGTGACATGCTCGCGGATGCCGGGGATGTTCCCGGCCAGCGCGCCGACCACGATCTCGACCAGCGCGGCGGGCACCGCGATCTTAATGCTGACGACTGAGGCGAGCAGGGCCATGCCCAGCCAGATGGCCGCCACGTAGTAGATGTTCATTGCCGCTCCTGCCAGGTACGTCCTGGCAGCAGCCAGCAAGTGGCGACGGCCGGGACGATCTACTCCGGTAGAAGCCATCAGCCACAGCGGCGGTTCGGGCACCAAGCCCGCCGGAGCTTCATCCGGCCACCTGCATCATAGCCGCCACCTGGAACAAGATCCCTGCAGCTGCGACCGAGCTGCAATGGGCTAGCCCGGTGCGAAGAAGATTTCCCGAACTTCGCAGGCGGCGTAGAAGACCAGCACGTAGCCAGCGGCCGGATTAGCCCACCAGCAGCCCAGTGCGGCGTTCAAGACCAGGCCCAGCAGTCACCCCGGGTGCACGGTCAGTAACTGAGGAGGCGGGTGGCCAGTTGCTGCGCGTGTACGGCGCCGGGACGGGCAGGAGGGTTGTCGATGTGCGGGTCACGCCGGGCCAGTGCGGCCTGCCGGAGCTCGTCCCAGGTACCCCAGGAGCCGGACCTGCGGCGGCGCTCCGGGCGGGGGGAGTATCTCCGGCGCGTAGTGGCGAGGGTCTCTGTGCTCACCGATCACGCGCCGGGCCGCGTCGAGTCCGGCCTCCCACGCTGCGGGCGGGCAGGAGAAGGCCGCGCCCGTGGCGTGGTGAATATCCCAGCCGTGGCCCAGGAGGTCGAACAGGTTGATCCCCGCTGCCAGGTCGGCGGTAAAGGTCCCGAACGGCAGATAGCACCTGCGGTGCGGGTCGGCGCACCGCCACGCGGCCATGGCACGATCTGCCACCTGGCCGAAGGCAACGCGGTGGTCATCCCCGATGAAGTCATGACCGGGCGTGCGGGGCCGGTCCGTCATACCGCTGGCGAAAGCGCCGAACTTCCAGGTGACCGCGATCGCGTGGTTGACCACCGTCGCGACATCCCACCCAGGGTTGGCAGTGGCGACCGCCAGGTCGGCCGCAGAGACCTGGCCCAGCAGACCGCGCCAGGCATCCAGGACCACGCCAAGAGCATGCACAGCTGGGTGGCCTCCCACATCCCCAACGGTACGGCTGCGCGCACGCCGCCGCAGCACGGCACGCAGCTCGGTTTCCAAACAGGCTGTTAGCTTGCCGTTTAACCTGGGCGTTCGCGTCGTGCCTTGAGCGTGAGCTCCCTTTTCGTCGTTTTCCCCACGTCATAGCGTGGTGCCGGGTGGCGGTTCTTCGATCCGGGCGGCCGGCCTGGGCCGGGCTTGCAGGGTTTGGGCGCGCCGGCTGGGCAGCAGACCTTCGCGCGGATGTTCCGGAACCCGCGGCGGACCCGGGCCGGGGTCAGCCGCCCGGGCGCGGCGGGCCGTTCCCAGGGGCGGCGCAGGTCGGCGGCCAGCGGCCGGGCCAGGCGTAGCTGGGCGTGGCAGGCGATGATCAGCCAGGTCCACCGGTCCGCGGCCGCCGGGTCGCGGATCTTCGGGGCGGTCCAGCCCAGGACCTGCTTGAACAGCCGGAAGGTGTGCTCCAGGTCGAAGCGGCGAAGGAATGATTGCCAGCACCGGTCTACGTCAGCGGGCAGGGCGCCGGTGCGCGACCACCACAGCCACACCGGCTTGGGGTCCCGGTCACCGGGCAGGTAGTCCACCTGCAGCCGGATCAGTGTCCCTTCGATGACCGGCAGCGGCCCGTCGTGATCGAGCCAGGCGGCGCGGTGGGTCAGCCGGGGATGCACCCGGTCCCAGGCGGCGGTCACGGCGGTGCCGTACCGGGAGGTTTCCGTGCTGGTGGTGATCTGCGGGCTCGGGAGGGCCGCCGGGTCAGACAGGGCCAGCTCGCGGCCGTGCTTGCGGGGCCGGCCGTTCGTCCCCGGCCGGCGCGGCGGCGCCGGCAGCCACATCACCCGGTCGCTGCGCAGCCTGCCCAGCAGCTCTACTGGCAGGTCGGCCAGCAGCCAGGCCAGCCGGGTCACGTCATAGCCGGCGTCGAAGACGACCAGGATCGCCGGGTCACCTGGGTGCCAGTGCCCGGCGGCGATCAGCCGGGCGACGACGTCGCGGACCTGTGCGGCGGTGACCTCGGTCTCGTCGTCGGCCGGGCCCAGCCGCACCGCGTCCAGGACCGCGGTCCAGGATGTCGGGCCCGGCTCCAGCGCCGCCACCACCGAGTACGGCCAGCCCGGGATCATCTGCGCCTGGCCCTTGCCCCGCCCGTAGACATGACAGAACAGCCGCTCCGGGCTGGTCGCCGCGTCCGGCCGCAGCCAGTTGCACACGTCCACCGCCAGCCGGATCCGCCCGTCGGGCCAGGCCGGCAGCGGCAGCCCGGCCAGCGCCCGGCGCAACCGCCCGATCACGACCCGGCCATGGCCGACCGCGTCATACAGCGCGCCGTGGCCGCGCCGGTGCTCCGGGGCCAGCGACAGGCCCGCCAGCGTCCGCACTGGCCCGTCCGCGCACAGCACCGCATCGGCCAGCTCGAACAGCTCATCACCGCGAGCCGCCAGGCAGGCACGCAAATCTGACCGGAACCGCGACAGCACGGCCAGGCACTCGACATCGGCGGCACGCTCAAGCAAGCTGTTCATCGCGGCCTTCGTGGTGATCAGGTGTCCTTTGGCGAGAACACATGATCACGCGGAGGCCGCACTCACGCACCGCGACACGCCGGGCAAACCGGTAAAACCCCTGATCAGGAACCGCACAGGTTAAACGGCAAGCTGAGGTCCGGTTCGGGAACCTCTTCCAGCCGCGCGGATCCGGCCGTGCCGGGTATGACAGTCACGGCCTTCATCAGATCCATCCCCGGTAGTGTGCGGAGGTCGCCAGTCCACCCACAGACTGCCCGGGCGGGGCGGCCTCTGGTCTCATCCACCGGGGGTGATTGTCGGCCAGCCCGCCGCGTGCAGAATCGGCAGGTCCGCATCACCACCGGCCGCAGGGGCTGACAGGCAGCGAAAGATCCGCCCCGCCGCCTAGTGCAGATGCTGCAGGACCAGATCTTTGAGCAGCACCATGACTAGCCCAGCGCTACCGCGACGGAGGTGGCGAAGGCGAGCTGCCAGCTGCGCAGCTGGGCTGACCGGGCCGCCGACCAGCCGTGGACCACAAGCAGCACGACCGCCGTCACCAGCCCGATGTTGTCGGCCACCCCGATCGACGCCCCGGCCAGCCGCGCCAGCACCAGCACCAGGAGCGGCGCGAAAGACGCCGTGACCATCGGCCAGGTCGCGGCGAGCGCCCCCCGGATGTACCGCCAGGTCGGCACCACGCCGCCCTCGACCTGCTCGCCGAGGAGCTCGGCGTATTCCTCGGCGAGCCAGTACACCAGCAAGGTGATCACGACCGAGACCACGAGCGTATAGGTGTGCAGCTCGTTCCCGGCGGTGGCGAGGATGGCCGCGGTGATGATAGCGCCGTAAATGCCCGAAGCGCGCCGTCGGCCGGTCCGTGCCTTCGGCCCGGGTCCGGCTTTGCCGCCCGCCGCAATCTCAACCATGACCTCCCCTTCCGGGTGATCTCCAGCACCGTGGCCGAACCTAGCGGTAGGCAATACGCGTCTGGCGGCATTCAGGCATCGTGCCAGGCGGCTGTGGACACGCGGCCCTCCGTCGGCCGAGCCCTGTTGCGCATACCGCAACAAGATTCGCGCCATCCATGACCGTGTGTCACGAGCTCGTTCTCAAAGAGCTACCGACACACGATAATGCGAGTTCTGGAGGGCGGAACAGATGGAACGGTGCTCAAAGCGCGGAAGCGACCGTGATCCCGGCCACGCCGCTCGGGTGCTCAGCCGAACCGCGGATCACCTCATCGGCCCAGGCCGCGATCCTAAGGCAGCCCGTCACCCGGGCCGGGCGGCGCGTCGTGCTCGGTCCGCGGCGGGCAGGCGGGGCGCTAGGCCGGCTCCAGCCCGGCGAGTGCGTCGCGGGCCTCCTGCTCGATGGGCGGGGGCAGCTCGTCCAGGGCCAGCACGTGCCGCAGCGCCTTGGCGTAGGCGACGTCGTGGGCTTCGGCTTCCGGTACGGCGACGTCCGGGACCACGCCGGTGCCCTCCCAGTTTGTCCCGGTGATCGGGTTGATCGACCGCGCGAACGGGATGCCGATCATCACCGCCCGGCTGACCGGATAGCCGCGGGTCGGATGGGCGCCGCCGCCGGTGGTCTCGCCGATCAGCTCGGCGCGGCCCAGCGCCTGCAGGTTGTAGCAGAACTCTTCCCCGCCCGAGAACGTATGGCTGCTGGTCAGCACGTAGACCGGGCGGTCGACGTACCGGGTGCCCGGCACGTACGGCAGGGCCCAGAACTGCCTGGTCTCACCGGTATCGGCGTGGTAGATGTCGTTGAGGTGGGTCGGCTTCTCCTCCAGCAGGTAGCTGCACCAGAAGAGCACGCCCTCCGGCGAGCCGCCCCCGTTGTTGCGCAGGTCGAGGATCAGCGCGTACGTTCCGGCGACCAGTTCCATCGCCGCGCTGATGGCCGGGCCGGCGTTGGCCGGGACCGCGACCCGGCGCACGTCGAGGTAGCCGACGTTGCCGTCCAGCCGCTCCACCCGGCGGATGCCGAAGTTGTCCAGCCGTCCCATCTGCCGCATGGCCAGCCGCCGGGCCTCATGATTCTTGGGCTCCGTCTCGTCGAGGCCGGGCCGGGGACCAGGACCGCCGGAGCCCCCGGGGCCGCCGGGGCCAGGACCGCCAGGACCTCCGGGGCCAGGACCGCCAGGACCGCCGGGGCCAGGACCGCCAGGACCGCCGGGGCCATCGGGGCCAGGACCGCCGGGACCGCCGGGGCCAGGACCGCCAGGACCGCCGGGGCCGGGACCGCCGGGGCCATCGGGGCCGGGACCGCCAGGGCCGGGACCGCCGGGGCCATCGGGGCCGGGACCGCGGTCCGGGGGAGGCCCGCCGCCCAGCCGCAGCCGCAGGTGCTTGTCCCCGGTGACCTCCTGCAGGTGCCTGGTCACCAGCTCGGTGAGCGTGATCTCGTCCAGGTTGTCGTACTCGCCGGCCGCCAGCCTGGCCTCGACCGCGGTGGCGGCCCGCTCCGCGACGTCGGGGAACACGTAGTTGGTGCGCAGCAGCGACATCGCGGTGGTCACGATCTCGCGGCCGGACATCTGCTCGGCGGCCAGCGAGCCGTCGTCCGGCATCGTGATCCGCGGCGTCCCTTCGCCGGGATCATCGAAGGTGAACTCGAGCAGCCGGG
>Ga0306920_100014208_pt1 | contig 10868 bp, 6 predicted proteins | sample flu12Cox44000170_FD_204666 | JGI IMG/M metagenome (GOLD analysis project Ga0306920, IMG submission 204666) | Lab enrichment of tropical soil microbial communities from Luquillo Experimental Forest, Puerto Rico - flux4day.12C.oxic.44.000.170 (v2)... | ecosystem: Environmental > Terrestrial >...
TGAGATGTACCAGCAGGACTTCATCCAGTCGATGTAATTGTCGAAGTGCACTCCAGCGATCTCGGCTGGATAGGGCTTATTGACGTCGAAGGGCGGCGTCTGCGTTGTGGGGAGGATGAAGTATTCATACTTCCCAAGAAAGGACTGGAAGTTGCGCCAGACGAGACTATGAGCAACTTCGGCGTGAGCGATATCCTGTCCGGTGAGCTTCGTGCCTCTCTGAATTTCGTCTCGGAGTGTGTCCTTGAAAGCGTTGGGGTGTTGCTGCAACATCTTTCCGTAATTGGCGGCAGCAGTCCAAGCACGAAGAGTCCTGAAGGAGATCTCAGCGGGTGAAAAATCGGGCTCAGCCTGCTCGGCGATGCAGCCGAGAGATTCGAACGTAGCACGATGCGCATCCATGATGCTGCGAACGCGTGGATCGAAGGGCACGCCGCCGAGGTCTTTAAACCATGCAACACGTACACCTTTAAAGCTGCGGTCGAGCGGGCGGGCAAAGACATCGCCGGACTCATTGATGGCGAGCGGTGTGTTGGAATCGGGTCCCGCGATGGTGCTGAGCGAGAGTGCAAGATCGGCTGCGGATCGGCCAAGACATCCATTCGTGCTGAGCGTAGACCATCCGAATCCCGCCTTGGGGTTCGGGACGCGCCCGATGGAGGGACGAAAGCCCACGATGTTGCAGAATGCGGCGGGATTACGCAGCGATCCTCCGGCGTCCGATCCAGTTGCGAGCGGGACCATTCCGCAGGCAAGAGCGACGGCCGCGCCCCCTGAGGAGCCGCCGCAGGTTTTGCTCACGTCGTAGGGATTGCGGGTTGCGCCGAAGATGGTGTTAAAGGTCTGCGAGCCGGCGCCGAATTCGGGTGTGTTGGTCTTGCCAACGATGATTGCACCGGCACGTCGCATTCGTTCCACGACGATGTTGTCTTCGGCAGGGACGTTGTCCTTGTAAATGGGAGATCCGAAGGTGGTGCGAATCCCGCGCGTTTCCAAGAGGTCTTTGTGCGCCACGGGAAGACCGTGCAGCGGGCCCAACTTCTCACCGTGCGCCTGCATCTCGTCGGCGCGAGCGGCAGCTTCGGCGGCCATCTCGGCGACGAGAGTGACCATGGCATTGACTTTGGGATTGACGCGATCGATCTGCTTGAGGTGTTGGTCGAGCGCCTCACGAGCTGAGAGCTTCTTCGCACGGATGAGTTGCGCCATCTCCACCGCGCTGGTGAAACAGAACTGAGAAGCGGCGGATTCGGCATTCAAAGAAGCGATAGGGAACAGAGAAGCTACGGCTATGCCCGTGAGGACCTCGCGGCGAGTCAGCTGGTCTGAGATCATGCGGGGGAGTCTATCATCTGGAGGATCGAGAATGACCTCCGGATAACTTCCGGTTTGCCGACGATACGGGAATTACAGGGCGAAACTAGCGTTGGATCCTCTCTTTTGGACTATTTGGACGTGAATGAAAATGCGCCTATGATTGCTCCGGCCAGGACTAGCAGCGCTGGATTGATCTTGTATTGCAGGAGCATCAGCAGTACGCCGACCGCGATAGCCGCTGTTTCCAGTCCCGTGATCGCTCCCTTCGCCATGGTGAAGCAGCCTGCCAGCAATAATCCGATGGACACCGGAGCCAGACCCTGCTGAATGGAATTTCGCCATGGCCACTTTTCCAACCGCTTCCAGAACCGGGCAACCACAAAGGCAAGCAATGCGGTCGGGCCAAAGAACGCGACGAGCGTGACAAGAGCTCCGAGGAATCCCCCTGCCCATTCACCGATAGAGACGATCATCATCATGTTGGGTCCGGGCGCCATCTGACCAACGCTGTAGAGATGGATCAATTGTGAGAAGGTCAGCCACTTATGCACTTCCACAGTAAGGATTTTCATTTCAGGGAAGGCGGCCATTCCTCCCCCCACTGTGAGCAGCGAGAGATACGCGAACACACGAACAAGTGCCGGGAGTTGGCTCATTAGAGGGCACTCTCTTTCTGTTCTCTGCGCGGGCGATGAAACAGGATCGCGAGGATCCCGACCACGATCAGCGCACGCGGCACCGACCAATGCAGCCGGTTCACCGCCAACACGGTTGCGGCCATGAAGACGAAGTCGAACTTGTGCGAGAGCGCCTTCTTGCTCAAGCTGACAACGGTTGACAAGATAAGTCCCACAGCGGCTGCCGCCACCCCCTTCAGTAACGCCGTTGTCCAGGGGTGATCCCCGTGCAGGTGATAGAAGATCCCCGCAGCGTACATCAGGGCCGCTCCCGGCAGGCACATTCCCAGAATTGCTGCTACAGAGCCGATGAACCCGGATAGTTTTTCACCGACCAGCACAGCCATGTTGGTGGCATTCAATCCTGGGAGGGACTGGCTGATGGAAAGCATCTCGACGAACTCTTTGTCATCGATCCATTGCCGCTTGGTAACCAGGCTGCCTCTGAGATAAGGCACAACACCACCAAAGCTCGTCGCGCCGATGATCAGGAATTCAAGGAAGATCTCCCAGATCGAGACGTCCGCTTTTGGCGCAGCATCCACCACGCGAGTTGCAGGTTGTGGATGAACCTCACTCATGGCTCTGTGGCTCGTTTCCCTTCAGGCGGTATACCATTCCCGTCTTAGTCACGCCCAACGCAAGCCAATCCTTCACGTCGTTCTGCAATGTGACGTAGAACTTCGCTGCCAGCTTCTTCTGCCTTTCAGCCACGGATTCTTTGCTGGGAAACTTCACCTGAAAGGCGAATTCTCCAACGAGCGCCTTGTGTTCACCGCGGGTGCGCCATAGAGCGATGTCACACTTCCCGACCTGTCCCTTGCCGAAATCCAACTCACCTAGCGGAAGCAGAATCTCTTCAACAATCCCTTCGTTAACCAGACTGATCTTTTCGTTGTCAGATGCTTTTATGGAGGCTAAAGCGGGGAGGATCTTCACCAGGGTCGCCATCAAGCTCTTGTCGGCCTCGTGAACCTGGCTCAGGCCGAATTGGCAGTTGTGTGAATAGAGGATCCGATATCCGCCGATCATGTCCTTCAGTGGCAGCGCTTCTGCTTTGAACTTGATACGGTACTTGCCGTCAATCTTCGGGCGGACGTCCATCAGGGTCGCCTTCTGCTCGTCAGGATGACGATATTTGAATACGATCTCGGGATCACCGACCGGAAAACCGTCAACATACGTGATTCTTCGGCGAAGGATGAACGCATTGTTGTAAAGACGGAAGTCAGGAGTGTCGCCGAAGGTTATTTCGCGTACCTCGGGACGCCGCTCCGAATTTGGATCTGAAATGAACCCTACGCCAACCTTTTTCGCTGTCGCCTTTACGATCCTTCCGAAATCCCGGAAGCTCTGCACAGAGGTGAAGCGGTCCGGCTTAAGGATCAGCTTCGCCTCCAGATATGTGATCTTGTCGAGTGGTGCGCCGTCAGCGTAGGCAGCCAGTTCAGTTGCAGGTAAAGTGCTCGGGACGGAACTGGTTACACGAGCGGGTTTCTTGCGACTCTTCTTTGCTTTCTTCTCCTTTGTCATCGCTGTGCCTCCACGAGACGTTCCAACCGGCCGGAGAGAAACAGCCGAACACCTCTCTATCGGGTAACCCTAGCACTGACGGCGGTTTGGAACTACTGGCAAAAATTACGGCTTGCGGTGAGCGAATACTCCGGTGCCGGACGAATAAACCGGCTAACCGGACATTTCTCAACGCAGATCGTTTATCGGTGCGAATCACGTAGTCGATATTTGTACGATGATTCGCAGGTCAGGTCGCCGACAATGTGCTCGCGAATATCTCCACCAGTGGCACCGGTCCCTTCCCCTTCAGCTCCACAACGCCTCGTGGAGAAATGATGAGCCCTTCAAGCCTAGCTCCCTGCGCCTCCGTTAGCACAACTGAGCCAGATGACGCTTGTGACGTGAGACGCGAAGCGACATTCACGGTGTCACCCCAGATATCAAACTGGTAACGCTCGCGACCCACGATACCCGCCATCACCGGTCCGAGATACACTCCCGCGTGAACACTCCAACCATCTCGAACGCGTGGCGTCATGGCAGCGATTTCAAGCGCACAGTGGACAGCCGCACGGAATGGATCCGCGACCGGCTTTAGCAGGCCGGCTGTCGCGAGAAATGCATCTCCGATCGTCTTGATCTTCTCAAGGCCGTTTCTGCTTGCACACTCTTCGAACATTACAAATAGGTCGCTTAGGGAGCCAACGACCTCTTCTGCAGTGTGCTGGTCGCAAAATGCTGTGAAGTTGACGAGGTCAATAAAGAGAACTGCTACATTGTCGAAACGCTGAGGCGCAACCTTGCCAGTCGCCTTTAGCTCTTTAACAGCTTCTGCCGGCAAGGTGTTCTCCAGGAGCTGATCGACGAGCTGTTTCTCCCTCGCGAGCTGTTCGCGGGTTTCTCGAAGGTTCAGATGAGTTTGAACTCTCGCCAGTACGACGGGCGGCGAGAATGGCTTATGAATGTAGTCCACCGCACCCATTTCAAACCCTTTCGTCTCGTCTGCAACCTCTGTCATTGCAGTAAGGAAGATTACGGGTATGTCTCGGGTGACAGGATCCAGTTTCAAACGCCTGCAGACCTCGTATCCGTCCATTTCCGGCATTTGGATGTCGAGTAGTATCAGATCCGGCGCGGGTGGGACATTGACCAACTCCAGCGCTTTCGCTCCGCTCGTCGCGATGCGAGTCTTGTATCTAGCTTTAAGAATCTCTCGAGCTATCTCAATGTTGCCCGGCGCGTCGTCTACCAGCAAAATGATCTTCTCGCTCGTCATTTCATCACCGGATCGACAAATGACATTCCGCTGCGATCTGCACCAGCGTCGCTCGCGCTGAATCGAAATCAAATTCGCCAATCGAAGTGCGTAACGCATTTAGCCGGCCTGAATCGATCTTGGCAGCCAGATTCGCCGCTACTTCCTGGACCACGTCCGCCGCGTCTCCGTCATTAGCATCTATAAGCGACAAAAGCCGCCGAAGGGAATTACCCGCCATCTCGGGGTTAAAAGTGGCTGGCAGGCTCGTTTGATTTTCAGCCTCGCCCAAGGCTGCTCGAATCGCGGCCATTTGCGGCGCCAGTTCGCCTTTCAGCTCCGCCAGGAATTTTGGCACCTCAGGATCGCCGTCGCGGATCGCCTTTTCAAGCTTTGCCGCCTGAGTTTGCAAGCCCCCAATACCGAGATTGCCGGCGAGCCCCTTGAGGGTGTGAGCAAGCAGCTCGGCACCCTCGCGATCCCCCCGCGAAAGAGCCTCACAGATCCGTTTATCCGTATCGGATTCCTTCGCGGCGAACTGCTCAAGCAACCTTCGGAACAGGCGCCTGTTACCAGCAACCCGATTCAAGGCTCCGGCAATATCTATGCCCTCGACTTCGAGATATGCATCGCTGTCAGTCCCCGGGGCCGCGCCGTTGACTGCTGGCGTGGAAGCCTTGCGCGTTTTAGTCCAGCGCGCCAACGTGGCGAAAAGCGCACCGGGATCGATCGGCTTTGTAACGTGGTCGTTCATGCCAGCCTTCAGACAGCGGTCGCGCTCTTCTGCCAGTGCATGGGCAGTCATAGCAATAATCGGGAGGTCATTGAACCGCGTGTCCGCACGGAGTATCCCTGTGGCCGTGATGCCGTCCATCTCGGGCATCTGCAAATCCATGAGCACGACATCGAACGGCGGTGGCTGTGGCCCTTCCCGTAGGACCTTCACCGCAACGCCACCGTGGTTCGCTACAGTCACAGTGGCTCCGGCACTCTCCAGGAGTTCGGTAGCGACCTGCTGGTTCATTTCGTTGTCTTCGACAAGGAGTATGCGCACTCCGCTTGCATCGTGCTCGGCTTCTCCGCCTCGTTGCGATATCTTGCCGGCATCTTCGAGCCTCGCGGCGCCAAATAGTCCCATCAACGTGTCATACAGTACCGAGGCGCTTACAGGCTTCGTAAGGAAGGCGTCGATTCCGATCTGTTCAGCCTGGTTTCGGATCTCCTCACGGCCAAAAGCCGTGACCATGATGATCCGAGGCATGTTCTTTAGGCCGGAGTCCCTCCGGATAAGGGCGCTCGATTGGATACCATCCATCTCTGGCATATTCCAATCCATCAGGACCAGATGATACGGGTCGTTCGAATCGGCGCCAGAGAGTGTCTGAATCGCCGCATGCCCAGATGCAACAGCATCGGCCCGCAGGGCGAACCCGCGGAGAGCGTCGCAGAGAATCTCACGAGCCTGCGCGTTATCGTCGACCACCAATGCGCGGATCCCGGCAAGGTCGGGAACAAACCGCCGTCGCGGTTGCTCGGCACCGATTCCAAAAGATGCGGTGAACCGGAAGGTGCTTCCCAACCCCGGCTCGCTCTCAACCCAAATTCGCCCTCCCATCATTTCCACCAGACGCTTGCTGATCGACAACCCGAGGCCCGTACCTCCAAACTTGCGCGTTGTAGACGTATCGGCCTGAGAAAAGGCTTGAAACAGCCTTGCGCATTGTTCCTGCGTCATGCCTATTCCTGTGTCCCGGACTGAAAAGGCCAATGTCACTCGGTCGGGGGTACGCTCTTCCACTGCGACTGCAACAACGACCTCTCCGCGCTCAGTAAACTTCACGGCGTTATTTACCAGATTGATCAGGATTTGCCCGAGCCTAAGTGGATCTCCCACCAGATTCGGCGGAATGTCAGGCTGAGCGGAGACCAGGAATTCCAGATTTTTTTCCTCTGCCTTCTGACCAACCACTGTGGACAGGTTCTGGAGGACGTCTTCGAACCGGAAGTCAGCATTCTCGATGTCAAGCTTACCTGCTTCTATCTTTGAGAAATCCAGGATGTCGTTGATAATCCCCAAGAGCGTTCCGGCAGCCGACCGCACTTTTGTGAGATAGTCGAACTGCTTTGGCGTGAGATTGGTCTTAAGCGCCAGATGAGTCATGCCGATGATGGCATTCATCGGTGTCCGGATCTCGTGGCTCATGTTAGCGAGAAACATCGATTTCGCGGCAGTTGCCTCTTCGGCTTTCTCCCTCGCTTCGATGATCTGCCTTTCCTGTTCTTTCCGCTCAGTGACGTCACGAATGGATACAGCAATTTGCGCCGATTCGGGACCCATTGCGGGTAAAGGACTCAGACCTATCTCGACAGGAAAGAGCGACCCGTCTTTGCGAAGTCCGGCAAGCTCCCGGCTGGCCCCCATTGCACGGGCGACTGGTGCATGAAAGAAGGTGTCTCGTAATGCACGGTGCCCCGCTCGAACGTTCTCCGGCACGAGCATCTCGACACGTTGATTCGTCAGTTCGTCCCGCGTGTAACCAAAGACTTTCTCGCACTGTGCGTTTGCGATCTGAATCGCACCATTCTGGTCGACGACCATCATCGCATCCGGCGCCGATTCCAAAACGCTTCGGAAGAATCGCTCGGTGTCACGAAGGCGCTTCTCTGCTCGCCGGCGCTCCGTGATATCGGTAAAGCTGACTACGGAACCAATCAAAGACCCATCTTTGAAAACAGGTCTCGCACCGTATTCGACTGGAAAGCCAGCTCCGTCCTTGCGCCAGAGGAATTCGCTGTCCACGTGGCTGGATTTGCCATCCGAATAGGCAGCGAACATCGGACACTCTTCTTTCGGATAGTCGCTGCCATCAGGGCGATGGTGGTGGAACATCGCGTGAGAGGAGCGTCCGAGAAGTTCGTCCTGCGCGAATCCGAGCATGTGGCACGCCGCCGGATTGATGAAAGTGATGAGGCCCTTCCCGTCGGTACCGAAGATCCCATCCGCGGTGGACCCAAGAATGAGCCGTGAGCGCTCCTCACTGGCCTCCAGTTCCTGGGCCTGTTTCTGGGTCTGAACCAGCAATTGCTGCGTGGCAATGTTGCGTGACATGACATCCAGATTCAAGGCCACGACGGGCAGCAATTCTCCAACGAGCGCGCTTTCACGAGAGCTCAACTCGCGGAACGAAGCCAATTCGAGCACTCCCAGAACCGAACTCAGGGATACGATGGGCCAAGCCGTCGTCTGGACGGGAAGAGCAGAGCCCAATGCGGAGGAGATTCGAAGATAGGCGGGAGGGATCTTTGTGACCGTAATCGGCGCCCGCTGCCGCACGCACTCTCCCGCCAAGCCCTCTCCCACATCGATGAACTCGGCGGCGCCATCAGCCAAGGCATAACTCGCCGCCCTGCGGAGCCGACCGCAATCGGCCTCAAACACATAGAATGCAGCTGCACCGCCACCGAGTAGCGGGACCGCCTCGGATAATAATCTCTCGCCGAAGGCTTGAACCGAATCCACAGTCTGCAGGATCGACGAAAGCTTGGCCACACTCGCCTTCAACCAGCGTTGCTCTGAGGTTTCCGCCGCGTCTTGCTTGAGAACGGCTATGGAACGGGCCAGTTCGCCTGTTTCGCCGGCCATGGTTGTGAATGGCACCGCTTGGGTGTAGTCGCCCCCCGCAATCGCCTGTACCGAGGTCTGCAACGCCTGGATCGGATGAACGATGCGACGAAATGTGAAATATCCGAAGACCAGGGACAGCAGCATTGCGGCAGCGGTCGCCATCATCAGGTTCCGCAGAATCGTCCGAATGGAGTCCGAAACTTCGTTTCCCGCCTGGCGGGCCACAACCTCGTTATGTTCGATCCAGGAGGACAGGAGGTCGCCCAGGTCACGTCCCAACCTTGCCGCTTCACCGGAGAACAAGGCAGCCCGGGCCTCGGTTCTGTGTCCACTGGAGGCCAAGGACATGAGCTTCTTAGCCTCCACCGTCCAATCGCGGTTCAGCTCACGGAATTCCGTGTATTGTCGCCGATCGTGTTCGTCAGAGATTAGGTTGTCGCCATAGCGGGCCAGCAGATTTGTTATTTCCGCAGCGTGCTCATCGAAGGCTTTAGCCGCGTCGGCAGTAGTGGCCGGATCTTCAGCGAGGAGGCAGTTCCGCAATTCCGCTCTCGCATTATTAAGTTGGCTCGAGATATTGCCGAGTGCAGCCAAGCTCTCGATCTGGAGCTCGCTTACAAAACGGATTTTCTGCTGAACTTTGACCAATTCGAAGATGAAGAAACCACTCAGCGCCAGGAGCACCACAATTGGCAGCGCGAGCAAGAGAGCCAACCTCTTCGCTATGGTCATATCTCCTCGTCAGCAGCGCAGAGCCTGAGAGCCCTATGAATCAGCGCGCAGCGCCGTCAACAATCTCTATTCTCTCGGGAGTGAAAGATCTTGCTGCAGGCGACCAAGGCTAAACCAAACGAAACATTAACACTGGCGCATCTTTCTGTGATACTGGCAGAATTACGAGGCCGACCGCACATGAGGGCGCCAGGCCGTGGACGCATTCTGCACCTTACGGGTCCTGAAGGTTAACGCATCTGCGATTGTCCATATCCTTCCACTCCAGCAATTCAAGTATCAGATACATGCGCTATACGAAAGCAAACTGCGACATGTTTAATTCAAGGCGAGAGCCTAACACTGGCATAAATGCCAGTTTCGCTGAGTAGCTCTGCCGGATAGTCTTCCGACGACTGTTGTGAGAGGGGGCGCAAGATTGGCCGAGATTTACGCCCTAGTGCGAGAAGATCGGGATGCCACATGAGAGAGCAGGACCATACGAAGACCGTCCTCATCGTGGACGACGCGCCGTCTAACCTCCAGATGGTCAATTCGATCCTGAAGGACTCTTACAAGGTGCGGATTGCGACGAGCGGAGCCAAAGCACTGGAGCTCGCAAGAGCAACGCCGCCCGATCTGATCCTGCTAGACGTGATGATGCCGGGTATGGACGGGTACGAGGTCTGTACGCGACTGAAGACCGATGCGGAGACAAAGGATATTCCAGTAATCTTTCTGACCGGACAAACAGAAACGCAGGACGAGATGCGCGGGTTTGATGTGGGTGCGGTGGATTACATCCACAAGCCATTTTCGCCGGCTGTTGTGAAGGCGCGGGTGCACACGCACTTAGTGCTGCGCGCCATCCGCGAGCAGCTTGCGATGCAACTCCTTGCCCTCCAGAAAGAGTTGGAGACCGCCCGTCAGATCCAGCTCTCGATTCTGCCTCGCGAAACTCCGAAGATTGAAGGACTAGATATTGGAGCGCGCTACATCCCGATGAGTGCCGTCGCAGGCGACTTCTATGACTTCATCGTTGTTGACGACAAACATGTTGGCATCCTGATCGCGGATGTATCGGGGCACGGCATGCCAGCGGCGCTGATTGCTTCGATGTTGAAGATCGCGTTTGCTGCGGAAACAGTATGCGCAGCCAATCCGGCCCAAGTCCTGCAGGGGCTCAACCGGTCACTGTGCGGGAAGTTCCAGCACCACTATGTAACTGCAGCCTACGTATACGTGGACATGGAACGGTGCACCCTGAGTTACGCAGGCGCGGGCCACCCGCCACTGGTGGTTTGGGGTCCGCCGACCGGCGAAGTGCACAAGATCGAGGAAAATGGGCTGTTCCTAGGTAAATTCGGTTTTGCTACGTACACGGCAGTTGAGATTCCGCTGGTACACGGAAGCTGGGTACTGCTCTATACCGATGGCGTTACCGAAACAACGAATCCGCAGATGACGGAGTTCGGGGATCAGCGGTTAGCAGAGGTGCTTAAGGCCGACGGTGGCGGCACGACAGAGGAATTTACTGAACGGCTGCTGACAGAACTCACGCGCTGGTCGGCGCGTGAACCGGGCGAAGACCTGGACGACGATATTACGATGGTGGCGCTTCACGTGAAGCCCTAAGTCGCACGGACCGTCGGCGAAAATTTCCGGACGCATAGCCACCACCGGAGACTTTGTACTTGATCAACGGTGGCCTCGTTTTACCGGCAGGAAACTGTGCCCAATATTGTGCCCAGTGGCGCTTTAGGTGGCC
>Ga0306920_100014209_pt1 | contig 10868 bp, 7 predicted proteins | sample flu12Cox44000170_FD_204666 | JGI IMG/M metagenome (GOLD analysis project Ga0306920, IMG submission 204666) | Lab enrichment of tropical soil microbial communities from Luquillo Experimental Forest, Puerto Rico - flux4day.12C.oxic.44.000.170 (v2)... | ecosystem: Environmental > Terrestrial >...
CTTCCTGCCCAAGCGTCGACTCCGGACGTCCCGCTGACGCCGCGTACGCAGGAAGCTCACGGGAAAGCGCGCATCTGGCTTAAGTTCGGTGCATGCGTGATGATCCTTGCGATCGCCGCGGCGGCGGTATGGCAGCTACGGCGCCACGCTGACGCTGGGCATCCACTCCAGTCGGTGATTGTCCTTCCTTTCGATGATCTGTCCGCCGACAAGACGCAACCATACCTTCCGGACAGCATTACCGATTCTCTCATCTCCGACCTTGGGCGCCTGACCCCTCTACGCGTCATCTCGAGCTCGACCGCGATGCATTATCGGGGCATGCACCCGCGCCCATCCCGTCTTGCCGATGAGCTCGCCGTGGATGCGGTGATCGAAGGTAACGTCGTGCGGGCGGGACAACAGCTGCGCGTCGAGGTGCGGCTCATCCGCGCAAGAGATGAGCGGCGGTTGTGGGCGCAGAGTTTCGAGCGCGACAGAACGGCGCTCGGCGCGTTGATGACGGATCTGGCGGCAGGCGCCGGGCAAGTCCTGGCGCCGACTGCATCCACCAGGCACGAAACGACGGTCTCCGGCAGCCGCTCGACGATCCCCGCCGCCTATGACGCCTACCTGCGCGGCATGCATCTGCTGCGCAACGAGCGCAACAAGGAAACGGTCGACCGCAGCATTGCCTACTTCGAGGCTGCTCGCGCATTGGATCCCAATTTCGGTCCCGCCTATGCAGGCCTCTTCGAGGCGTACGGCACCGAGCGTGGTTCAATCATCATGAACCAGCGTCGCATCGTCGAGGCGGACCCACTTCCGCTCGTCATGGCGCGTCGCGCTGTCGAGCTCAGTCCTGAGGTTGCACAGGCCTGGATAGCGCTGTCATCGGCACTGGCTGATCGGGAGGATCCGAAGTGCCTCGAAGCCTCCCAGAAAGCGCTCGATCTCGCTCCCGCCGACGCCTGGGTGCACAAGCAGGTGGCGGATTGTTACGGCGCGCTGGACAACAGGGAGAAGGGCCTCGAGCATTTGCGGATCTCGCTCGATCTGGATCCGCTCAACCCGTATACGCTCGGTGTGTATGGAAGCACGCTGATAGAGTCGGGAGACGCCGAGAAGGGGCTGCAGTGCCTGCGCAAGGCGGTGCAGCTCGATCCGCAGAGTTTCATTCCCCGCTTCCGGCTCGGCGTGGCTTACACGGAATTGCATCGCTATTCGGAAGGCATGGCCGAGTTCAGTGCGGCCGAGGCGATCTCACCGGACTCCCTGACCTCTGAAGTCGGTCTGGCATGGGCCGAGGCCCTCGCCGGGGAGACGGCCAAGGCAGAAGCGATGTTACCCAAGCTGATCGCTCACGCCGAAGCGCTCGACTACCCCTCCGGCGTGGCGCTGATCGAGGTCGCCTTGCACCACCGCAAGGAGGGTCTGGCCTGGCTGGCGAGGTCGGTGGAAGAAAACGAGAAGTTCTTTTTCGATTGGCCGGAGAGCCCCGGCAGCGAGTGGCTGCAGGACGATCCCGAGTTCCAGGAGTTGGCGCGTCGCATGGGTGTGACCTACACCGGGCTCGGGCTCTGAAGCGACCAGAGCGAGAGAATCGTGAGAATTCCGCGTCTGCTGCATTTGGCCGCATGCCTCGCAGCAACCGCCGCCGCCGCCGAGGAAACTGGTCCCTCGCCGCTCCCCCAGGTCATTGTTACCGCGCGCGGTTACGCGGAGGCGGCGAACGCCGTGCCCCTCTCGATGACGAGCCTCGACACTCACGATCTCGACCGCTTGGAGATCCACGACCTAGACGCGCTGGCTGCGGTGGCACCCGGTCTCGCGTATACCTTCAGTCGCGGGACGGGCGCGGTGCCGGTCGTGCGCGGCATGTCGCAGACGGACACCAGCATTGCCGAGCTGGAAAACAACGTTGCCACGGTGTTTGACGGCGTCTACGTTGCCAATGCCTTCGCTGTCGACCCCACCATGGCTGATCTCGAGCGCGTGGATGTACTGCGCGGCCCGCAGAACGCCACACTCGGCCGCAACGCGTTCGCGGGCGCTGTGATGTATTCGCCACAACGCCCGACCAGCACCTGGCAGGGTACGGCCCGTGTGGGCGCAGGCTCCAACCAGTTCCGCGAGGGGATGGCTGCGTTGGGTGGGCCACTGTCACCCTCACTCGGTCTGCGACTGGCGGTGCGTGCGGAGAGCTTCGACGGCACCATTACCAATCAAGCCGAGCCGTCTCAACACCTCGGCGGCTGGTCGAAGCTGGCTGCCAGCGGCATGCTGGTGTGGAAGGCCGCTGAGAATTCCGCAACTGCCGAGCTCGCCGGCTACTATTTCAGAAGCAGCCGCGATGCGACCGCACGCTTTGCGATCGGTTACCCGGGAACGTTCAACTGCGGTGCCGATCCCGCGAGCGGCACACCGGATGTGAACTACTGCGGCGTGCTGCCCGGGCGCTCCTCAGTGGATATCTCACCGGATGCACGCGGCCTCACGACGGATACCTTCATCGGCAAGCTGCAGCTCGACATTCCGATCGGGGACCTGCAGCTGACGAGCGTCACAGCCTATGTGACCACGTACAACGACACACCTCCGGATGACTGGGACCTCAGCAGTACGGGAACGCTGGTGCCGGTGGTCAAGGTCAGCGCTCCCGACATCGTCATTCGCTATCAGCGGGCCAACGTGTATTGGAGCGGATTTCCGACCAACGATCGTGAATGGAGCCAGGAGTTGCGGCTGGCGAGCCGGGAGACGCGGATGCGCTGGATGCTCGGTGCTGCCTATTCGACCAACTCCTCTTTCTATCATGCCAGCTCTTCGACCGACAGCAGCGGGCTCGCAGCCGACGAGATGTTTCCTGGGGCAGACTGGGTTGATCAGACGCGCACGCCCATGAACCTGACCCCGGCCTTCCAGGGACGTGGGACGGAACGCATCACTGCGGCATTCGGCTCGCTCGGCTCATCGTTCGGCCGTTTCGAGCTGCAAGGGGAGCTGCGTTACAGCCGTGACCGCTGGCACGGGGAGACACTGCTTGCCTACTACGAGCCGGTCAACGAGCCGCCGCAGAATGGTGAGTGGGAGTTTTGGACGCCGCGCCTGACGATCGAATATCACAGATCGGCCGACGAGTTGCTGTACCTCTCCGCGGCCGAAGGCGCCCGTTCGGGAGGCTTCAACGATCCGTACCCGCCGAGCGTACCGAGCGAGGCGCGGTTCCAGGCGGAGGAGAACTGGACCTACGAGGCCGGCATGAAATCGCGTCTGGCAGCCGGGCGCGTACAGCTAAGCGCTGCCGTCTACTACACTGACTGGTCCAACATGCAGATGGTAGGGCTCTCGAGCGATCCGGGCTTCCCCTACCCGGTGACACGCAATCTCGGCGGGTCGATCGTTCGCGGCGCTGAGATGGCCGTCGAGGCGCAGCCCGCTGCGTGGCTTGATTTCGGACTCGCGTACGCCTACGCGGACGCCCGGTTTCGCGGCGGCGTGATCGATCTCGGGGTGCTCGACAATTGCACCCCTACAATCTGCAATATGGTTCCGGGCACAGCAACAAATCCCCTCGTGCCCGATGTGGGCGGTAACCACTTGCCGCTGGCTCCGCGCAATGCCCTGGCCCTGACGGCAACCCTGCACGGCCGCTGGGCGGGCCACCGGCAGTGGTACGTGCGAACGGGCTTCGATGTGACCGACCGTCAGTTCGTCAGCTCCGACAACCTGAACTGGCTCGGTGCCCGGCATCTCCTGAGCGCGGGTGCCGGGATCACAGGGCGGAGCTTCGAGTTCTCACTCTGGGGACGCAACCTCCTCGATCAGCACTACGTAGCGAACGCTGGATTCACCTTCCTCACCGCCTTTGGCGACTCGACCCTGTTCGGCGACGGTGCCAACGGGCGCCGGTTCGGCGCGTCGGTCACCTACCATTTCGCTCCTGGCGACCGCTAGCGCATCTGCAAATCCTTTCGCGAATCAAGTAGTTCGCGTTGCGGATAACTTCAGGAGCAATTGAGGATCCCTGCGGGATTCCCAAAGCCCTCACCCTCGGATCACGTTTTGCGCCGGACGCAGCGATCTCGACGGGCTCGCTGACATGGCTAGCACGGCGCCAATGGTTACAACGGGAAAAGCTCTCACAAACGTGTACGTCTGGGGCGTGGTCGGATGCGCGCTGGGGATCCTGGCATCGCTGGCGCTGCCTCCCGCGAACCTCAGCCGCGTGCCGGTATTGCCAGGGCGGGGGGTTACTTACTTTGCCTGCGGACCGGGTTACGCCCTTCGGCTGACCCAGGAGGGGGCGACATTCCTTATCGCGTCCCGCAACGACTCCACAGAGCTGATTGAGCTCCAGACCGATCTCCCGGAATCCGAGGCCGCGCCTGGAGAGGGTCGCCAAGCAGTCCTCACGTGCGAACTACTTTTAGGGGCATGAATCGCTCGAACTGGACGCCAAACGTGCCGAGCTACGGAGCATTCAATTCCGCCTGGATCCAGGGGAGTGACAACTATGACAAAGGCACAGAAATCGGAAGTTATCTCCAAAATCACCAAGGGAATCGTGCCGACAACGGCAATTGCCACCGGACTCTTATCACAACCGTCGTTCGGCGCTCCGGGGGATCTCGACCCGGCGTTCGGCGACATGGGTCGTGTCGGCGCGGGGTTGAGCCTTAAAGGTCCTGCCTGGAGCGTCAAGGCGACTGCCGGGGACAAGAGTCTCATCGCGGGCGGCGATATTGTCTTTCATTTCCATCCCCTCGAAGGTCTTTGCGAATATCACAAGTGCTATGCCGACGGATTCATCAGCCAATTCTCCCCTGCAGGCTCGCTCGATCTTGAGCTCGCGGCCGCGCAGCTGAGCACCACCGAAGTCTTCGATTTCGCGCTGCAACCCGACGGCAAGGTTGTAGCCGTGGGCCGTACGTTCAGCAAAACGGGGTCGCAACTTACGGTGTTCCGGCTGGCGTCGGGAGGTTCGCTCGATCCCAATTTTGCCCATCAGGGCCTCATGCAGTACACGCAAGAATCGATCGCTCAGTCCGTGATGCTCGATCCCAGCGGAGCCATCGTCGTCGCTGGCTCAAGTGGCGGGAACCTGATGGTGCTGCGGTTACTGGCGAATGGCAGCCCCGACGGATCGTTCGGCTCCGGCGGGATCTATATCGGGCCACCGATTGATGGCACACGCATGTGGCCACCGACTGATGGCCCCCCACACATCCATCTTCTGCGCACTGCCAATGGCGAGTACCGTGTCAGCGCCAACTTCTTGCGACCAGATCCGAATCAGCCTTCCTATTGCGCTGTGCTGGCGCTCACGGCCAGTGGCGCGGTAAACACGAGCTTCGGCGCTTCGGGAGTCGCCGCGCCGAACCCCCCGTCCGCTGGTTCAATCAGCTGCCCATCGATTGCCAGCCAGTCAGACGGTGGACTGCTGCTCGCCGGGCAGGAAGGTGACCATGCGTTTGTGAGCCGCCTGTTCGCAAGCGGCTCGCCGGATCCGAACTTCGCGGCGAGCGCCGTGCAAGCCAACATGACAGCAGTGACAGCGTTGGCAGTGGATGCGGCTGACTCGATTCTAGTCGCCGGGCAGCCGAGTTCCGGCGTGTCAGGGGCACTGATCATGCGCCTGCAGGCGAGCGGGCTGCTCGATGGACTATTCGGTGATAGCGGCTCGACCTGGATCGATTTGTTGTCGAGCGAGGCAATCGATCCGGCTATCTACGACATGAGCGTGCTGGCTGACGGGTACATACTCGCCGCTGGCGGGGAGGTGTCGACACAAGGCAGTGGGCAGCAACCACTGCTGATTCGTTTGGTGGGCACGACCGGCACCGCGGGTGCAGGTGTCATTGGCGCCACGCAACCGACTGTTGCGGTCAAGGAGCAAGACCAATCTGCAGTCGTGACGCTCCGTCGCACGGGTGGCGCCACGGGCGCCGTGAGCATTACCTACCGAACTGCCGATTACACGGCCGGCGATGCCCCATCTGCGACCTCCGGTACCGACTACACCCCCGTGACTGGCCAATTGAACTGGGCAGACGGGGATCGGAGCGACCGCCAGATTACGGTCCCGATTCTTACCGCCGGACGGGTGGAAGAGCCCGAACGCTTCGCCGTCATGCTCGATGGTGGCACGGGAGGCGTGAAATTCGGTACACAGGCCGCGGTTGAGGTTGCCACCGACGGCGATCGGGCCGGTGAGCTCGGATTTGCGCAGCCCGCCATCACGGCGAAGGCAGCCGACGGCAGCGTGCAGATTGTCGTCAACCGCAACTATTACTCCACTGGACCAATCTCGGTGACGCTGACTCCGGTCCCCGGGACAGCGACGACTGCGGATTTCTCGGCGACGCCGCTAACCCTGTCTTGGGCGGATGGCGATGCGGGGCCCCAGACTGCAACCATCCCGATCGTCAAGGCCAACATCGTCGGATCACCGAAGTCGTTCACGGTGGACCTGACCAATCCGACCAACGGCGCGGTGCTCGGCCCGCAAGCGCACGAACTCGTTACCATCAACGCCAGCCCGCCGCCGCCGCCGCCCGGAGGCAGCGGCGCGTTCGACTGGTTCGCTCTGCTGTGTCTTGGCTGCGTTCGGTGGTTGCGACGTCGCGCCTTCCCGAAGACTACTGCTGATAACACCAACTAACTGAGGCCATAGTCATGAATACACGTCGTATGCTTTCGATTCCGGTTATAGCGCTGGGTTTGTCCCTTGCGATCCCGTCCTTCGCGCAAACCTTTACCTACACTCAGATTGACGTGCCGAACTCGAGCGTGACCCGTCCTTTCGGGAGCAATTCGCTTGGCCAGATCGTCGGGCTATCCCGGGATGGCGACAGCACGCCGCACGGCTTTCTGAGATATACGGACGGAACCTATCTTAAGTTCGAGTACCCCGGCGCTATCTTCACCAACGCGACGAGCATCAATGATCAGGGTCAGATCGTCGGTCGCTGGATCGATTCTAAAGGCTACAACCACACGTATCTCCGCTCCCCGTCGGGGGACTTTTCCAACTTTGATCCGCCCGCCCCTTGCTTTCCTGGCCTGGCGGATAATCGGGGGAGCCCCGCGCCTGCGCCCTACAAACCGACGATTGCCCACGGGATCAACAACCGCGGCGATAGGGTAGGCCGGTGCTTCGCGCACGACGGCCACGAGTACGGCTGGATCCTTTACAACGATGGGACCTTTCAAATCCTTACGGGCACGAGCTTCGACTCGTCGGATGCCTGGTTCGCGCCCAACGGCGGCCAATACATCGCGGGCGGCGACTACAGCGTAGGTGCTGGTCAATTCTGCCGCAGTCCTGGTGAAAGCATCCATAACGGCGGAACGTGTTTCCTTCACGGGGTGCTATGGACCAGAAACGGCGACTTTACGACCCTGGACGTGCACAACAGCCCGACGGCCCTGCGCGGGATGAACTCGAGCGGCGATATAAGCGGCGTCTACATCGACGCTGCTCTGGCTCGCAATCATGGGTTCCTCCTGCGCAACGGAGTCGTCACCGACATCGACTTCCCCAACAGCATCGACAGCGGCGACAACACTTTCATCAACGACAATGGCCTGATCACGGGTAGCTTCTTCGATGTCGCGGGCGTCGAGCACGGCTTCATCGCCACCTGCAGCGGCAAGGGCTGTTGATTCGACCAAATCTGATCGAAGTATCGCGCGGATCGCGTCAACGCCCCAGGAGCGTCGGCGCTCCCGCCACTGTGGTAACAACCAACGCCATGAGGGCTGAATATGAAAACCACAACAGTCTGCCTTCGGTGGTTGCGACGTCGCGCCTTCCCGAAGACTACTGCTGATAACACCCAACTAGCGGAGGCCACAGCATGAATACACGTCCTATGGTTACGATTCCGCCTATGGCGCTGTGTTTGTCGTTTGCGTCCCAATCGTTCGCGCAGACCTCCACCTACTTAGTTTGATGTGCCGAACTCGATTTCGGTTATGACCTGCAAACGCTGATAACGACATCTACTCTCAGAGTGGGGACTGTCACTGTAATAAAGGAGAATCCCATGAAACTCTCGCTCACGACCAGCCTGACCGCCGTGGCCATGATCGCTGGATCAGTGGTCGCTTTCGCCGACGATGATTCGCGCGCGGCCGATGTCGTCGCGCTGAAAGACCTGCACGTCGCCTTCCACCAAGCCGCGTCGCATGCGGGAACTGACCCGGCTACCAAGCTCGCGCACGTCGCAGCGGTACTCGCGCTCTGGACAGACGACGGCGTTTTCGTAACGGGGGGTGTGACCTACGCCGGTAAGGGCACCCCGGGCACGGCGAGCTGCGACCCCGGGTCGATGACCTTGTGTGACCTTTTTTTCAATCACGCCGGGGGGTTTGTGTTGGGACACGACTGGGTCTCGCTGACGCCGATCTTTACGGAAGCCATCAAGGTGCTTGATAGCCACAATGCCGACATTTACTTCCAGTGCATCTACGTTGACGCAGTCACTTTTGAGATCAAGTCCAATGTGACGTACGGTCTTCCCGGTGTGCCCGGCAGTAGTCGGGCGAGGAAGGTCCATGGTCACTGGCTGTTCTCACACGTTCAGGGCACGAGTTTCCCGCCGCCCACGCTGGACGTTCTTCAGTGACGGCCCGGCGCAACCCATCACATGAGGCACCGATAACGCGAAGAAGTCCGGGGCACGAATGTCGGGCTCGTGCTCCGGCCCACTCGGATGGAAGTAGGACTCGCAACCTCCATCGTATTGCGATTAGGAACTGTGATAGCAGCGCCGAGTGACCGGTCGTGGGCGACAGTGCCCCTCGGGGCCATCGACTCCCTGACCACAGCCCCTTTCGCGAAAGGCGCGAGGGTCTGTTTTGTTCTTTTCCGCGGGATATATCTATACCCTCAAACCCCCTGTTAGCTGGGCGGGACCGGTAACGTACCAGTCGTTGCCACGCGACCTTCCGCTTCTGGGAAAGCTAAGTGGTACGGTTGGAAGGCAGTACCTCCCATGTAGAAAGGCGATAGCCCGCTGCGCCCGACAACGAGACGTTCAACCCGCGGCCCGTGACTCTGCGTACAGAGAGCATGGAAACCTGCTGTAGATCGCGCTGGCGGTTGCGTTCTTCAAGAAGGAATTGGTGTAGGGCAGGATAGCGGAATGTCCGCGTTTGCAGCAGAACGGCAGTTCTGACGACCTGCCGTTCCGCTACGAGATCGCCCGGTCATCCGCCCTTTCGGTCGCCTAGCACCGTCCCGGCAGATGCTCGAAAGCTTCCGGGTGCCGCCAGTAGCTTTGGCAGCTGGGCTCGCACCCGGTCAAAAGTTTACCTGGTACCGCACGTCCGTTCGGTTGCCTGACCTGCAACATGCGCAACGAGGTCACTTCGCACGCCTCTCAGCTCGCGCTTGACGCATCTTCGGGGAAACAATTCATCAGGTGTACGGACGCCGGCGTCGCTGAAATCTCCAGCGCCACGCGCCGCGCAAGGCGCGCGCTGAGGTGCGTGACGGCCATGGATGTGTGTAGACGGATGCGAGAAAAATATGAATTTTCGGCCGCAAAACCACACAAACTCCGCTTTACTTTTTTCGACGCCGCGCTCCAAGCTTGCTCGCAGGAGGAAAGCTTCAGCAAAACTCTTTGAGGATATTGGCAACCATGCATCAGCCCGAACTGCATTCGATCCAGGAGGCGCGCAAGCTTCTTGGCGGCATCTCACGGAACACGATCTACCAGTTGCTCCGATCGGGCGAGCTGGCGAGTGTCGTTATCGGTTGCCGCCGTTTCATCTCGACTGCGGCGATCACCGAGCTGATCACCCGGTCGACGACGACCGTGAGCCCCGCACGAGACTCGACACGATCGCGTAGGAAGCGACAAAGCGCCCTGCCCCTTCCCTTGCCTCCGGCCGCTCGCGGCCGCGGTCAGCGGGCACACAACTGAGCTCATAGCTCGGCATCCGAAATCGACATGAGCATGCGCGGCACCCGGACACTACCCCTGTCTATCACCGCCCGACCCTCACCGACAGAAAAGATGCGCTTCGCCACCCTGGCACGCGCGGCCGGGATCTCAGAGTCGAGACTTGCCTTGATGGCGATTCGGGCATTTGTGGATGGAGAAGGCAGGACGCAGGCGGTTGCGGAATACGACCCGGCCGCAGAACGTGTCCGGGCGACCGACCGCATCACCATTCGTCTGCGCCCAGGCGATGGAAACGTCATCGCCCGGCGCGCTCGAGAACGCGGCGTCAAGACCTCAACTTACCTGGCCGCCATGGCACGGGCACACATCGTCGCCGACCCACCGCTGTTCACCAGCGAGCTCGCCACTCTGAAGCAGAGCATCGCGACACTCGCCGGACTGGGGCTCCTTCTCGCGCAGAGCGCTCGTAACCCCGCCTTGAGTGGTCCCGGGCTGGAGGACCTGCGTCAGACCCTTAGCCGCACACGCGCCGCCGTCGCGGCCCTGGAGGAACGTACACACGACTTCGCCAAAGCTGCTCTCATCGCCTGGGAGAGCCGCTTCGATGGGTAAGCATCCCCTTCGCGTCGCGTTCGGAAACCGGCCCTACTTGGACCTGTTCAGCGGCGGACGGATGGGTCCTTCAGAGTCCTGCGCCTTCTCCGCCGCGCAAATCGAGCAAATCCGCCGCACCGTCCGTGGGCGCACTCCAGAGGTCATGGTTAAAGTCACCGGAGGCGGAACGAGGGTCCGTGCGGTTGCGGCTCACTTTTCCTACATCAGTCAGCACGGAGAACTTGAAATCGAAACGGATCGGGGCGCGCGCGTGACCGAGGAAGGCCAAGGGGCTGTCCTCAAGGGTTGGCATCTCGATCTCTCAGCCGGCCAATATCGAGGGCCACGCGGCACGAAGGCCTTTGCGAGGCCGGT
>Ga0306920_100014211_pt1 | contig 10867 bp, 10 predicted proteins | sample flu12Cox44000170_FD_204666 | JGI IMG/M metagenome (GOLD analysis project Ga0306920, IMG submission 204666) | Lab enrichment of tropical soil microbial communities from Luquillo Experimental Forest, Puerto Rico - flux4day.12C.oxic.44.000.170 (v2)... | ecosystem: Environmental > Terrestrial >...
CACCGGGTCAAGCGCGGTGGTGACGACAGAGTTATTCGCTGCGCATAAATCCGAACGCCCGCGCGCGCTACCGCGTCACATCCGCCGTCTGCGAACCCGGATAATTTCTTTTCACGTAGTCCTTCATGTCCGAGATCGTCAGCGTCCGTTGCATGAGCCAGGGCTGTGCATTTGCCGAGCTTGACAGCGCCTCGGCGAAAATCGGCTGCGGCGCTGGTGTCTCGGCAAATACCGTGGGCCTCGGCTGCGATCTTTGTTGCTCGACGCTTGTCTGAGCCGACCGCGCCTGGTCCTGCCGCGACTGTTCGTGAACTGGCTGCTCGTTTCTTGCCTGCTCGCGTCTCGGCGGGTCGGTACTTGCGAACGCCATCGCGCTCGATTTGACATCCTTCGGCGGCGACAGCTTGGCCAGCGACGATGTTCTGGGCAACTTCGCCTGCGCGGTTTGCAAATTGTCCAGCGCGGAAACCCTCGCGAGCTCGTTTTTGACGATGCTGCGGAATTGATCGTTGAACTGCGCGCCCGGATGGGTGTCGTTGTTGACGATGTATTCGATGTTGGGAGCATCGAGTTTCTGCGAACCCATGCCGCCAAATGTCATCCACGGATTCGGATTATAGATTTCGATTATCTTGCCCACTTTCCCGGTCAGGGTCGCTTGCGTCGTCAGCATCGAGGGCTGCAGCGCGATAATCGAATCAACGTAGCCGGTATTGTTTGCAACCAGGATCGCATTGTTCGCGCCGAGGCTGTAGCCGACGATCAGGATACGCGTTCCCTTCGGTTGACGATTGATATCGTCGGCCAGCGACCGCCATGATTGATGCAGGTACGTCGCGACCTCGACATCGGGCATTGCTTTGAGTTCGCCGGCGAGTTCGACAAGTCCGATCGCCGCCATCGGCCCGAACAACGGGTAGAGGACGCCGATGAACGTCTTCGCCCAGACCGGCGAGGCGACCAGGGAACAGCACAACGCAAGCCCGATTGAACGTGCGATTGAACGTTTCTTCACCTGCGCCATCCCCCAGCGCTGGCAGGGTCAAAAACTACAGACTGTTTTCCAGGTCGGACCGAAGTCCCTGATAACTATAGCCCCTTTACCCAGTCGAGGCGAGCATTCAGGCCCCCAAAATGTGGCGCACTTGCGACGCTCCCCAAGAGGTTAACGCGTTGAGAGCGGCGCAATTTGGTGAAAACCGGGCGCCGCTCGGGGGGCGATTGTGGAAATCGTGTCTAAGGTGCGGTGCCGCACACACTGGCCGCGAAGCCGTCACATTCAAAGCCGCGTATTGGCTGTGGTGGAGAATCGGTATCGGGGACGCAAAAATGAACATTGCCAGGCCGCTCGGGTCAGACGAGCTCGAAAAGGCATCGGAAGTCGACGTCGGTGGAAATATTCACGAATTGGCGCGCGGCAGCAGCGCGGTGTTTCGCCAAGGCGAGGTCGGCGACGCCGAAATGTCGACCGACAATCTTGCCGGGCTGCTGCGCCGGGTCGCCGAGGCGTCGGCTCGCGAAGTCGACAGTTTGATCGGCGATCTGCAAGCGCTGCGGCGCAAGCTGAACACCGACGGCAATCGCATTCAACGCGAGATCGCCGAATATACCGAGCTGAGCCAGCAGGTGATGCAGCTCACCAACATCATCTCTGAAAGCGTGAAAAAGCTGCCAGCCACGCCGGGGCTTAGTCGGTAGGCGGTCGCGCAGCCGTCATCGCCGTGCAGGGCGGCGCGCGCCTCCTCTCTCCGCGCAGCGGGGGAGAGGTAATTTTATCTCTTCGGCATAAATCCAAACGCGCGCTCGAAGCGTTTGGCGTAATCCGGCCAGACTTGTGGATTGACGATGCGTGTCACCGGCTTGCCGTCGAGCGCATCGAGCATCTGCTCGGCGGCGATGCGGCCCATATTGGCGCGCGCCTCGCGAGTGACGCCCGCGGTGTGCGCGGTGACGATGACATTGTCGAGTTTGAATAACGGATGCGCTGCCGGCGGCGGCTCCTTGTCCCAGACATCGAGGCCGGCGCCCGCGATTGTCTTGTCGCGCAGTGCTGCTTCCAGCGCCGTTTCGTCGTGAATGAAGCCGCGCGCGGTGGTGATGAAATAAGCGGTCGGCTTCATGCGCGCGTATTCGCGCCCGCCGATCATGCCGCGGGTTTCCGCGGTCAGCGGGCAATTGATCGAGACGAAATCGGCGCTGCGCAGAAGCTCATCGAGTTCGACCTTGCGGGCGCCGCGCCGGCGCGTCTCCTCGGCGTCGACATAGGGGTCATAGGCGAGCACGTCCATGCCGAACAGGCCGCGGCACAATTCGGCGACGCGGCGGCCGACATTGCCGATGCCGATGATGCCGATCGTCTTGCCATGCGCCTCGCGGCCGGTGAAGACGCCGCGATCGGTCAGCGTGCCGGCGCGCAAGGCGCGGTCGCATTCGACCACGCGCTTGACGAGCGACAGCAGCATGGCGAGGACGTGCTCGGCGACCGATTCGGCATTGCCACCGGATTGGTTGACGACCAGGATGCCGCGCTCGGTGCAGGCTTTCACGTCGACGGTGTCGTATCCGGCGCCATTGGTCGAGACGATGAGCAGGTTCGGCGTGTGCCGAAGGAGCTCGGCGCCAGTATGATAGTGCCGCACGAGCTCGTCACGGGTCGAGCCTGTCTGATAGGCATGCGCGGCCGCCAGCAGCGATTTTGCCGGCTCGGTCAGGCCGCCATTGTCGAGCTTGTCGAGCCGCACGTCGTCGCGCTTGCCGAGAATGTCCAGATAACCGTTGGGTACGTGCGGGGCGACCAGAAACACGCGCTTGTTGTTGACGGTGTTATTCATTGCTGCGCCTTAAGTCCGCTCTTTGAATTCCAGCGGGAAGAGAGGGGGCTCAGCGCGGCAGCGTCATCGGATTTTCGTCGCTGCCGCGCGCGGCGCGCTGATGGAGCTTGTGTTGCTTGCCATCGGCGGTGACGATTTCGACCGCGGCGGCTGTGGTGGCGAAGCTTTCGTCACGCTGGACCGCGACTTTGCCGCGGAGGGCGGCGACGCGCCGATCGTTCACGCACGAATCGCTAAATTGCTCGACGCCGGCTTTGCCGGTGACGAGGGCGGCAGCGACCGCGTGCTGGACGCTCACCTGGCTTTGGCCGCTCGTCGAAATATTCGGGCGATCGGTGCGCGCGGCAAGGAGCGGATTGCCAGTCACGGTGACCTGTTCGACGATCGCGTCGGGGTGCGCGCGCCGCCAGTCGATCACACAGTCGAGCACCGGATGGATGACGAAGCCGCACGGATAAGGCTTGAAAGCGGTCTTCATGATTTCCCAGCCATCGCCGAGACGCTCGGTGAGACGCGACAGCTGTGGCGTCTCGGCCAGCGCATGGAAATAGCCCTGGCCGCCGGTGAGCGGCTCGGTGGGGCCGGCCAGGTCATCCGCCGCCAATAGCGCCGACCACAATCCGTTGCGCGCTGCGTTGCCGACATGAACGCTTTTGGCCCGCGTGCCGAGGCATTCGCAGAGCCCCGCGGCTTGCGTCGCAGCGAGGCTGAACGCGCAGACGAGCGGCTTGGCCTTGAGCGCGAGGAGTTTGCAGCTACCGGCGGCGGCGCCAAATATCCCGCAGGTCGCGGTGATGTGCCAGCCGCGCCGGTAATGGCTCGGCGAAATCGCCAATCCGATCCGGCATTCGATCTCGGCGCCGAGCACGAAAGCGAGGATGAGATTACGGCCGGTGATGCGCCTTAGTTCGCCAAGTGCGAACAGAGCTGGCGCAAGAGGCGCGGTCGGGTGGATCACCGTCGGCACATGGGTGTCGCAGAAGTCGAGCACATTGGCGCTCGCGGCATTGAGAAAGGCGGCGGAGAGCGCATCGAGACGCTCGCCGCGCCCGATCACGGTTGCTTGCTTGGCGCCGGCAAATGTCGCGAGCGATCGTAGCGTGATTTCGATTGCGGGCTCGCGGCAGCCGATCAGCGCCACGGCGAAAAAATTGACGAGCGCACGCTTGGCCTGATGAATGACGAGCGGACTGAGCGCGTCCCATTGCGTATCGTCGACGAATTGCGCCAGCTGTGCGGTCACTGCCAAATTGTCCGGCATCGCAGCCCTCGTGAAGCGGGCGGAGCATCGACCGGCGTGGGTAAAAGTGCAAGGATGCGGATAAGCCTCGCAACATGCATTGCGGTTCAATTCGACTGGAGTGAATGATGGAAAACGTTCTCATTACCGGCGCCGCCGGCGATATCGGGACGCGATTGCGCAAGATTTTGCGCGGCGTCTATCGGCATCTTCGCGCCAGCGATATCCGTAAGCCCGCCGACATCGCCGCCGGCGATGACTTCGTGCCGGCCGATCTCGCCGATCTCGCCCAGATCGAGAAGGCGGTCGCCGGCATGGAAGGCGTCATTCATCTCGGCGGCCATTCCGTCGAAGGATCCTGGGGGACGATCCTCAACGCCAATATCATCGGCTGTTACAACCTGTTCGAGGCGGCGCGCCGGGCCGGCGTCAAGCGCGTGGTGTTCGCCTCGTCCAATCATGCCATCGGCTTTTATCCGCGTTCGCAGCGCATCGGTGTCGACGGACGGGTTCGGCCCGATAGCCGCTACGGCGTGAGCAAGGCGTTCGGTGAAGCGCTGGGCTCGCTCTACGCCGACAAGCACGGCCTGCGTGTCACCTGTCTGCGCATCGGCAATATCGCCGACACTCCGGTCGACGAGCGGCGCCTGTCGATCTGGGTCAAGCCGGAGGATCTGGCGCAGCTCATGCGCATCGGGCTCGAGCATCCCGATATCCATTTCGAAATTTTCTACGGCGTGTCGGACAACGCGGCGAGCTTTTGGGACAATAGCCGCGCCGCGTATTTCGGCTATCGACCGCAAGGCCGCGGCGCGGATTATCGCGCGCAAGCTCTGGCGGCGCAGGCCAAGCTGCCGCCCGATCCGATTGGCGCGCGCTATCAGGGCGGCCCGTTCTGCAGCGCCGAGTACGATGCGGATAAGAGGGGGTGAACGCCGGTTACACCCGCTCCTCGGCGCCGACCGCCAGGTTTGTCGCCTGCGCGCTCTGCTCCGCGAGTCGCTGGTAGCGTTGGCGGCTGCCAAGGAGATGTCGCCGCATCGCGCGGCGCGCGCCGGCAACGTCGGCGCCTTCGATCGCAGTGGCGATGGCCCGATGCTCGGTCTGGATGCGGTCCAGATAGGACCGCAACTCTTTGCCGGGCTTGAGCCCCAACCGCACGTTCTGCCGCGGAATGAGAAAATGGCCGAGGAATTCAAGAAAACGCACGAAATGCGGATTTTCGGTCGCGGCGGCGATCGCCAGATGAAACGCGACGTCTTCGTCGATCGCGCTTTCACCGCGCCTCAGCGCCGTCTCGATGGCGGAGAGCGCACTGGCAATGCGCCGGCGCGAACCGATGGTCGCGCGTTCGGCGGCCAGACTCGCCGCCTCGACCTCGACGCCGGTGCGCAGCTCGATGACCTGCAGGACCTGCGCGATCGAACGCAGCCCATCGGGATCAATGCGGAACGGGCGGCGCTGCACGTCGCGCACAACGAACGCGCCGACGCCTTGGCGAGTCTCGACCAGCCCTTCGGCACGCAACACCGCGACGGCCTCACGCACCACGGTGCGGCTCACCCCGAGCGCCGCGGTCAATTCCTGCTCGGTCGGCAGCCGCGCGCCGGGCGCGAGGCGGCCGCTGGCGATTTCAGCGGCCAGCCGCTCCACCACCTCGCTGGTCCGGTTCTTGGCCGGGCCCAGCGGGTGAAAGAAATCGGCAGGAAGTCTTGACAGGGCCAAATCCTTCATGGTCAGGTCATCATATGACCTGATGACTATGCCAGATGCAGCCACAGCGTCAATCGGATTAGCCATCGAGCGAAAAGACTTCAGGGAGGAGAAAATGCGCCGACGTGATGTTCTTCGCGGCAGTGCAGCTTTGGCCGGAATCTTGGCGCTCGCCGGTGGTCCGCAAAACCCGGCTTTGGCGCAGGCGAGTGTGACGCTGAAAGCGTCCGATGTGCATCCGGCCGGCTATCCGACCGTCGCCGCGGTGGAAAGCCTCGGTAAGAAACTCGAACAGGCGACCAACGGCCGGCTGACCGTGCAGATGTTCGGTTCGATGCAGCTCGGCGGCGAGAAGGAAGCAATCGAGCAGGCCCAGGTCGGCGCGCTGCAAATGGCGCGAGTGAGCGTCGGCGCGATCGGTCCGGTGATCGACGATCTCAACGTATTCAATCTGCCGTTTCTGTTCCGCGACACCGCGCATATGCAGAAGGTTATCGACGGCGCGATCGGCACCGAGCTTCTCGACAAAGTGACCGCGAACGAAAAAGCCGGGCTGGTCGGACTGTGCTGGATGGATGCCGGTGCCCGCAGCTTCTACAACACCAAGCATCCGATCAAATCGATCGCCGATCTGAAGGGGCTGAAGGTTCGCGTCATCGGCAATCCGATGTTCGTCGATATGGCCAATGCGCTCGGCGCCAATGGTGTCGCTATGGGCTACGATCAGGTGTTCAGCGCCTTGCAGACCGGCGTGATCGATGGCGCCGAGAACAATCCGCCGAGCTTTGTCTTCGACAATCATTATCAAGTGGCGAAAAATTACACGCTGACCGAGCACCTCATCGTTCCTGAGATCCTGGTGTTCTCGCGCAAGACCTGGGATTCGCTGTCGAAGGACGACCAAACGCTGATCAGCAATTTCTCACGCGAAGCGCAAGCGGAGGAGCGCGTGTTCTGGGCCGACTATGAAAAGCAGGCCATGGACAAAGCCCGCGCCGGCGGCGTGCAGATCGTAGAGACCATCGACAAGCAGCCGTTCCAGGATGCGGTCAAACCGGTCTGGGACAAATACGGCCCGCGTTTTTCCGAGCTGGTCAAACGCATTCAAGCCGTCAGCTGAACCGGCGGTCAACCGTCAATGAATGCGCAAACCCCAATAGCGGCGCTGCGCAGGCTGATGGACGTGCTCTATGCCGCCTGCGTGATCGTTGCCGGCACCGCGCTGGTCCTGATCTCGGCCGTCATTCCTTGGGCGGTCTATACCCGTTACGTGCTCAATCGCGCCGCGTCATGGCCTGAACCGATGGCGGTGCTGCTCATGATCGTGCTGACTTTCTTCGGCGCTGCCGCATGCTACCGCGTCGGCCTACACATGCGGGTGGGGTTCTTCGTCTCGTTGCTGTCGGAAAGGCTGCAACGCGCGATCGCGCTGCTGGTCGAGCTGTTGATGGCTGCCATCGCGCTGTTCATGGTCAACTGGGGCACCAAGCTCGTCGTCGCGACCTGGCAAAATTCGATCGCCGATTTTCCCTCGCTCTCGGTCGGGGCGACCTATCTGCCGATTCCGATCGGCGGCGCAATCCTGCTGCTGTTCGCGTTCGAGCGGCTCGCGATCGGGCCGCCGCCGCTGCCGCCGCGTCCCGAGCACGCGGCTGCGGCGTTCGAATAAAGCGGGGAGGGGAAGGCGATGGACATCTTCGTCCTTCTCGCCACCATGCTGACCTGCTTCGTCATCGGCATGCCGATCGCGTACTCGCTCGCATTGGCGGCCATTGCCGGCGCGTTCTGGATGGGCATTCCGCTCGAAGCGGTGATGCTCAAAATCTCCGACGGCGTCAGCAAAGTGGCGATGCTGACTATCCCGTTCTTCGTGCTTGCCGGCGCGATCATGGCCGAGGGCGGCATGGCCAAACGGTTGGTCGCATTTGCCGACGTCTTGGTCGGCTTCACTCGCGTGCGCGGCGGGCTCTCGGTCGTCAATGTGGTGGCGACGACGTTTCTCAGCGGCATTTCCGGCTCCGCCGTCGCCGACACTTCCGCGATCGGCTCGGTGATGATCCCGCAGATGGAGAAGAGCGGCTTTCCGCGGGTTTTCGCCACCAATGTGACGATCTCGGCGTCGGTCCAGGCCTTGCTCGTTCCGCCAAGCCATAACGCCGTGATCTATTCGCTGGCGACCGGTGGCACGATTTCGATTATCAGTCTGTTCATGGCCGGCGTGGTCCCCGGTCTGTTGCTCGGTTTCGCGCTGGTGGTGCTGTGTCTCGTGATTGCCTACCGCGACGGCCACCCGCGCGGCACCGCGGTGCCGATGCGGCAAGCGGTGAAGATCACGATCGAGGCACTGTGGGGTCTGGTCACATTGATGATCATCCTCGGCGGCATTCTCGCCGGCATATTCACTGCGATCGAAGCCGGCGCGGTGGCCTGCGTCTGGGCCTTTTTCGTCACGATGTTTGTATATCGCGATTACCGCTGGCGCGATCTGCCGGCTCTAGTGCATCGGACCATGCGCACGGTGGCCATGGTGCTGACCTTGATCGCCTGCGCGTCCAGCGTCGGCTACATCATGGCGCTCACGCAAATGCCGGCCAAGATCACGGCGTTCTTTCTCGCCATTTCCAGCAACAAATACGTGATCCTGATGCTGGTGAACTTGCTGCTGCTGTTGCTCGGCACCTTGGTCGACATGGCGCCATCGATCCTGATCTCGACGCCGATCCTCCTTCCGGTGATGCTCAAGCTCGGGGTCGATCCGGTGCATTTCGGCATGATCATGATGCTCAATCTCGGCATCGGCCTATGCCATCCGCCGGTCGGCGCGATTCTGTTCGTCGGCTGCGCGGTCGGCGACGTGACGATCGAACAGGTGCTGCGCCGCATCTGGCCGTTCTACGGCGTCATGTTCGCCGTGCTGATGCTGGTGACGTACCTGCCGACGCTCTCGCTGTGGCTGCCGCGCCTGCTCGGATTGTGAGTCGCTGATTTATTCCGCCGCCAGCACCGCGTTTTCGCGTCCGGCGCGAACGGGCCGGCCGGGCATGGCGCCGGTATGTTCGCCGCGCTCGAAGATCGGCGTGCCGGCGACCATCGTTGTTTCATAGCCTTCGACGCGCTGCACGAAACGCCGCCCGCCGGCGGGCATGTCGTGGACCAGTTCGGGCTTGCGCACTTTCAGATTGTCGAAGTCGATCAGGTTGATATCGGCGCGCAGCCCCGGGGCGAGCCGGCCGCGATCAGAAAAGCCGAAGAAATCCGCGGTCTCGCTGGTCTGGCGCTTGATCAGACGTTCGAGCGGCAGGCGCGGCCCGCGGCGGCGATCGCGGCCCCAATGCATCAGCATGAACGTCGGCACGCCGGAATCGACGATCGACGTGCAGTGCGCGCCGCCGTCGCTCAGGCCGAGCAGGCAGGCCGGATCGTTGAGCATTTCATAGATCGGCGCGTGATCCTCGGTTACGTAGTTCACGACCGGGAAGTACAAATAGTGGCCATCGCCGCCAGTGATGTAGTCGTAAGCGACCTCGTCCGGCGGGCGGCGTTCGCGCGCGGCAATGGCGGCAACGCTTTTCTCCGGCGCCGGTTCATAATCCGGCAGATCGCCCATGACATAGAAGCGATCCCACTTCCGTGTCACCGCCTGGCGGAATTGCGCGAGCTTGGCGACGTCGGCATCCGACGGCGCTTCCGCGAGAATCCTTCGCCGCGTTTCCGGATCGCGCAACCGCCGGCGCTGTTCTTCGATCGGCAGCGCTTCGATTTGCTTATAGCTCGGCCGCACCGTGAACGGATTGAGCGCGGTGCCGATCCCCATCATCACGCCGATCGGCCGCCCGGCGATCTGCGCCGTGAACGAGATGCCTTGCGCGCGCGCCGCGTGCGTGGCGTCAAGCAATCGGCGCCAGCGCTGCGGATCCTCATAGCGGTCGGTCAGCAAGAACCACACCGGCCGTCCGGTCTGGCGCGCGAGCTTGGTCATCCAGGCCAGTTCGTAATCCTCGTCGTCGAAGTCGCTGTTCATGCCGAAAGCGCCCATGCCGACCGCGCCCAGGGCCGAGCCGATGCCGACGAGCTCCTCGGCATCGGCGTCGCGCGATGGCACGAGCGCGCCGTCCGGGGTCTTGTGCGAATCGGTGCGCGAGGTGGTGAAGCCAAATGCGCCGCATTGCAGCGCCTCGATGGTCAGCCGCCGCATCTCGGCAATATCGTCCGGAGTCGCCGGCTCACGACGTATCGCGCGATCGCCCATGACATAGACGCGCAGCGGCAGGTGCGCGGCTTGCGCGCCGATATCGATGGCGTGCGGCCGCCGCTCCAGCGCGTCCATGAATTGTGGAAATGTCTCCCATTCCCAGGTCAAGCCGGCGGCGAGCACGGGATTGGGAATCTCTTCGACGCCTTCCATCAGATCCATCAGCGCGCCGCGATGGTGCTTTTTGACCGGAGCGAAGCCGACGCCGCAATTGCCGAACAGCACGGTGGTCACGCCATGCCAGCACGATGGCGCCAACAAAGGATCCCACATGGCCTGGCCATCATAGTGCGTATGCGCATCGACCCAGCCCGGCGTGACCAGAAGCCCGTCGGCATCGATGTCGCGCTTGGCGGGACCCTGTTTGCCGCCGACAGCAGCAATGCGCCCGTCGGCGATGGCGACGTCGCCGGTGAATGCGGCCTTGCCGGTGCCGTCGATGATGGTGCCACCGCGAATGACGATATCGTGCATGGTCGCCGCTCCTCGCCGCCGCTTCTTGATACGCTTTTGAGTTCCGAATCCTAACAACGCGCGCGGATTCTTAATGTCTCATGATGCGCCGGCATCATCAGTCGCGCAACCGCTCTTTGCGTTGCGATGGACAAGGCGGCCAAAGAGCCGGCATATAGCGCCGCTTTTGAGTTCTCTCTCGTCCTTTGGCGGGTCCCGCGTGGCCTCATCCCCGGCAATCCGGCTCGGCGTCGATATCGGCGGCACGTTCACCGACGTGGCGCTGGAGATCGGCGATCGCCGCTACACCGCCAAGGGCCTGACCACCGCGCGCGCCCCCGAAACCGGGGTACTCACCATCGTGCGCGCGATCACTGC
>Ga0306920_100014213_pt1 | contig 10866 bp, 10 predicted proteins | sample flu12Cox44000170_FD_204666 | JGI IMG/M metagenome (GOLD analysis project Ga0306920, IMG submission 204666) | Lab enrichment of tropical soil microbial communities from Luquillo Experimental Forest, Puerto Rico - flux4day.12C.oxic.44.000.170 (v2)... | ecosystem: Environmental > Terrestrial >...
GGGTCATACTGCTCCTCAACACGCTGCTGCTGATGATCGTCGCGTTCCTCCCGTTCGCCACGTCCGTCCTGGCGGGGGCGGTGCGCAGCGGGCACGGCCTGCGGACTGCGGTCGTCCTGTACGGCGGCGTGTTCGACGCCACGGCGCTGACATTCAACGCCGTCTGGCAGTACGCGCGCCGTCACCAGCTGCTCAGCGAAACCCTTGACCCCGCGGGCGCCAGGGCCATCGGCAGGCGATTCGAGCTGGCCCTGGCCTGGCTCACGGCAGGCACCCTGCTCGGTCTCCTGGTACCGCTCCTGGGCGTGGCTGTGATCGCTGCATTCAACGTCTTTTACTGGTTCCCGATCCGGGGTGAGAGCCCTCCGGCGCAACCTTCCTCTCGACCGCCTGCCGATGGCGCCTGACTGCTGCCAAGGCCATGGCCAGCTACCGACGCGAGGCGACGGGCCTGGAATGAATCTCGGGTCCGGGTCAGGCATGGCTGCGGGTCCTTACCCCTGAGCCTGGTGGCGTTATCTACTCCAAGGCGCTTCCGATCAGGCCGCTCAGTCCGGGAGCGTGGGCTCGTCAGGAGTGGATTCCTCAGGAAGGGACTTCTGGTCACCTGGCAGCCCGGGTAATTGCTGGTCCGGGCACTAACCGAGGCTCCATTGATGATCTTGGATCGGCGGCCACCTTCGGCGCTGACCGTCGATTCAAGATCATCAGAACACGCCGGGGCAAGCAGCTGTGAACTACCGGTGCCTCGTCTGCCCCCGATCGGCGGGCGGCTGGTCCTCGAGGCAGTGATCGTCCGGTCCGATGGCGCGCATGATGCGCCGGCCGGACACCTCGGGGAGGGAGCGCATAATGACGATCGTGGTTGCCGGGGCGACGCAGGATGTGATCCGCACGCCGGATCAGCGGGTGCGGGTGTTCGTGAGCTCGACGCTGGGCGAGCTGGCCGCCGAGCGGCAGGCGGTCCGGGATGCGGTGACCGATTTGCGGCTGGTGCCGGTGATGTTCGAGCTAGGCGCCCGGCCGCACCCGCCGCGGAGCGTGTACCGGGCCTACCTGGGACAGAGCCAGGTGTTCGTGGGCATCTACTGGCAAAGTTACGGCTGGGTCGCCCCGGGTGAGGAAATCTCCGGGCTGGAGGATGAGTACCAGCTGTCGGCCGGGCTGCCGCGGCTGATCTACGTCAAGGCCCCGGCGCCGGACCGCGAGCCGCGGCTGGCGGCGCTGCTGGCCCGGATCCGGGACGAAGGTGGGGTCGCGTATAAGGCCTTCGCCGATCCGGCCGGGCTGCAGCAGCTGGTCGAGGACGACCTGGCGGTGTTGCTGAGCGAGCGGTTCGAAATGACCCGGCCTGGTGCCGGCGGCGGGGATGACGCTCAGCTGGCCGCGGCGCTTCCGGTGCCGGCCACGCCGTTGCTGGGCCGCGAGCAGGAGGCCGCCGCGGTCGAGGACCTGGTCGTGCGGGAGGGCGTGCGGCTGGTGACGCTGACTGGCCCGGGCGGGGTGGGGAAGAGCCGGCTGATGGTGGAGGCGGCGCGGCGGCTGGGCCCGGGCTTTGCCGACGGGGTGCGGTTCGTGGAACTGGGCGCGGTGTCAGCGGCGGACCTGGTGGCGCCGGCGATCGCGGCGGGGCTGGGGCTGAGCACGTCGGCTGACCGGCTGACCGCCGACCTGGAGGCGTACCTGCGAGATCGGCGGCTGCTGCTGGCGGTGGACAACTTCGAGCAAGTCATAGTGGCGGCGCCGCTGCTGTCCGAGCTGCTGGCGGCTGCTTCGGGCCTGGTGGTGCTGGTGACCAGCCGGGCGGTGTTGCGCCTGTCGGGCGAGCATGAGTTCGCGGTGCCACCGCTGCCGGTCCCGCCTGCCCGCGCCGGTCCGGATGCCGCAGACCTGCAGGGCTACGCCTCGGTGCAGCTCTTCGTGGAGCGGGCGCACGCCGCCGATCCAGGCTTCGAGCTGACCGCCGGGAACGCGGGAGCGGTGGCGGAGATCTGCCGCCGGCTGGACGGGCTGCCGCTGGCCATCGAGCTGGCCGCGGCCCGGGTGCGGCTGCTGCCGCCGCAGGCCCTGGCGTCGCGGCTGGATGAGAGGTTCAGCCTGCTGACCGGCGGGGCCCGCGACCTGCCGCAGCGGCAGCAGACCCTGCGCAACACCCTGGACTGGAGCTTTGAACTGCTGTCCGTCGGGGAGCAGGCGCTATTGGCCCGGCTGGGCGTGTTCGCGGGCTCGTTCAGCCTGCCCGCGACCGAAGCAATCGGCGCCAGTTCCCCGCAGGAGGGCCACACCGCGGGGCAGGGGCAGGTGATGGACACAATGGGCGCGCTGGTCGACAGCAGCCTGGTCCGGGCGCAAACCGGAGGCGGCCAGCCGCGGTTCTCGCTGCTGGAGACCATCCGGGAGTACGCGCTGGAACGCCTCGCGGACTCCGGCGACTGGGTGCAGGCGCACGACCGGCACGCCGCGTATTTCCTGGCCCTGGCCGAGCCGGCCGACGCCGACCTGACCGGTGCCGGGCAGCTGGCCTGGCTGGACCAGCTGGAAACCGAGCACGACAACCTCTGGGCCGCGATCTCCTGGCTGGCCGGCCACGGCCCGCTCGAGCAGGCCGTGCACCTGAGCCTGGTCAGCTGGAGGTTCTGGTGGCTGCGCGGCCACTCCGCGGAGTACGCACGCCTGGTCGGCGACTTCGTGGCCGGCAGCGAGGATATGCCGCCCTGCCAGCATGCCATGGCGCTGACCGAAGCCGGCTTCGTCCTTATCGGCAACGGAGATCTGGCTGGGGCGCAGCAGCTGTTCGAGCAGACTCTGCCGTTGTACAAGCAAGACAACGAACGGCCGGCGGGATCGGTGTGGATGAACGCGCTGGTCCTGGTTGTTCTGGGCCACCTCGCGGCATTCCGCAGCGATTATGCCGCCGCCGGCAGACTCCTCGACCAGGGCCAGGCCCTGCTGGGGGAACTGCGCGACGACGACCTCAGCGGGTACGACCGGCTTCAGCAGCAGCTGACCCTCGGCTACCTGGCTAGCATCCGCGGCCAGATCCGACTTGCCCAGGGCGACATCGACGCCGCAGCGCGGCTGTTCACCGACGGCCTGGCCGTGGCCCGCCGGGCCCAGGACTGGAACCCCCTGCTTGTTTTGCTGTACGACCTGGCGCTGGCCACGCAGGCCCAGGGCGACCTGGCCGGCGCGGCAGCACACCTGCAAGAGGGGCTGGAGCTGGCGGTCCAGGCCGGAGACGAAACCAGCGCCGCCTACTATCTCGAGGTCCTGGCGGGCATCGCCGGACAGCAAGACAACCCGCAGCGGGCCGTGCGCCTGTTCGCCGCCGCCCGCTCGATCCTGGACGCCCGCGGCAGCGGCTGGCTGCCCGCCTTCGTGCCCCGCGTCCCGCCCGACGATGCGGTCCTGGCCGCCCTGCGCTCCCGTATCGGCGACCCGGCATTCGACCAGGCCCAGGCCTGGGGCCGGTCCGCCGGAACCAAACGTGCGGTGGAATACGCAAGTGAGCAAGGGTGACAGGCCGCCCCGGCATCACCCCTAGGCCTGGCACGCCGCCGCCCGCGCAGTCTCATTCCTAGTCTCATACATCCGCGTGCGCCGGAGTCGATCGGCGTGCACCTCAGTCGCTGAGCAGCCAGCCAGACGTCCCTGGCCGGTCCTGCACGGTGGTGCTTAATCCTGAAAGCGGAAGGTCGGCGGTTCGACCCCGCCCCTGACCACAAATCGCAACTCTCGCACTAGCCTGCTGACCTGCGCAAAGGCCGTCGCTGGCCGTCAGCGGCCGAGATCTCAGATTGACCGCTGGTGCCCGTCTGTGGCCGTCATTTCGCCGTTCGTTGGTGCACGCGGGGTGCACGAATCTTGATCACCAGCTTGGAAGGCTGCGACTGTGCCCCGCCAGACCAGCGCTCATGCAGGTCAGCGCACTGGCTTGGCGTCATTGGGGTCAAGCGACAGGACAGCGAGGCGCGGCGCCGGGGCTGCCTTGCGTCGACGGGCGAATCTCGCTACGGCGGTACCTGTGATGACTGCCTCTGCGAAATGGTCTGTGCGACCTGGGTGCGCCCGGCACTCGTCGCTGCGGACGTGCAGGGTCATTGCGGACATGACGGCGCCGTCAGCACCCAGCGCGCGCACCGTCTGCTCTAGCCGACTCCGCGCATCGTGCCGGACGTAGGTCATCAGATCGGTGTAGGTCGGCACCTCCGCATTCCCTGTGCCCCAGGGGCCGGAGCTGGTCGTCACCAAGTTGTCGTGCAGCCCGGCTACCGAGATGCCCAGCGCGATCCCGGCAGGCACCCAGCCGTCCATGAGCAGCTTGGCGAAATCCGGGCCGGACAGCTCGGTGGTGAACGGCCGGGCAAGCGGCGGACAGCCTTGGGCTCGCACGGCCGTGCCAATCACCTTGAACGCGACGGTGGCGGCCGTGAAGCTATCGCCGGGGGTCTCGGTGACCTGCAGCGTCGCGCCCACGATGCCGTGGCCGCCGAGATCTGAGCATTCGCCGGTCATCCGGTCGATCGCCGTCCGGTACCCGTCGTAGAGCGCCTGCGCGATCCGAGCGGCCGAGCCGGACCAGCCCGTAACCCTCGCCGACGCACCGGGGACCAGGGAAGGCGTTGCAGTCCTGGGGCAGCTGACTGCTGCGGTGGCGATGAGCGGATATCCGGCGGCCCCGAACACCTGGCCGACTGGCTCGAACCCAATGCTCCTGATCGCGGCGAACGCGTTAACTGACAGTGCCGATCCCCAGGTTGCGCCACGGTCGGCCAACTCGGCCATCACCGCCTCTGTCCCTTGCGCGTTCGTGGTACATATCGGTACCGCTGCGGCAGAACCAACGGGAACCAGGAAACCGGAACCATATAACCGGTCAACTCCTACTTTCCCATCTTCCTCGATAGGCGCCGATCCCTGGCGAGTGGACGTCGTGTCTAGTTCGGCGAAGCCGATCGCATGCGACGCGACCGCAGGGAGCGACCTAGACACGACGGCCGGGAGCAGGACAATGAACCGCCGAGGAAGACGGCACCGCCCAGCACCAGCCGCGGGACCGGGTGAAACTGGTAGATCAGCGGGCTCCGAGCATGAGGGCCGGCGCGCCGGCCGGGGCCTCCCCAAGGCCGGAGGCCGAGCGCCGGCGCCGCTTGCGGCGCCGCCTTGACCTAAGAAAGGGACAATTCGGCAACGCAGCGCGGTGACTGGCGCAAGGTTGTCCGTAGAGCCGCAGTGTGCCGGGTTGTCCCAGGCTTGAGCAGGTGCACGCCGTCGTGCTGGCGGATGACGGGCGGGTGCTCGTCGTGGAAGGCGTCCAGGATGCGGACGGCGTAGGCCTCGTCGGCCAAGTCGGCGATGTCTGCTTCGGTGGCCCAGCGGAACGCCGTTGTCTCGTCGCTGGCGCGTAGGTCTCCTCCGGTGATCTTGCACCGGAAGACGAGGGCGATGATCCCGCGGGTCATGTTCTTGTAGACGCCGGTGAGCGCGGCGGGCCCGACGTCGAGGCTGGTCTCCTCGACCAGCCGTGCAAAGTTGCCGACCGTGATCTACTCCCGCGGGTAGGCCGCGGTCAGTAGGGCGAATGTCTTGCCGTCGCCTTTACCCATTGAGGACACGGAATCTGTCTTTAGGGATGGCTGTCCTCCTCGATATCGAGCTCCGACTCCTCCTCGCTGTCGACGTCGCTGAGTCGTGGAGAAGTTCCGTCGGCCTCCTGCTCGGCGCGATTGCCGACCTTGTCCACCCCTTCGTCTGCCTGGTCCTTGTGTCGACCCACCAGGCCCTTAAGCGTGTCGAGTAGTCCCATGAGACTCCCCTTGCTGTCGAATCGGCAAGCAACACCATGCTGACGCATCGCGGTCGAGATAGCCAACGGCGTGTCGACTGCCACGGTCCCGACACGGTGGCGTAACAGCAGGCTCGGGCAAGCTTCCCCGGCCGCGTCGTACCGGTACCTGCACGCGGTGGCGGGCCGGGACGCCGAGATAGCCGCCGCGCAGGTCGTGTAGCCGAGCGTGAGGCAGCGATTTGGCCGGGGGAGTGACCGACTTTCCTGATAAAGAAGAGGTTGCGTAGTCATATCGCTGTTGAGTGACCTGTGCGCGCATGCGCAGATCTGACCGCGACTACGAAACCGGCTGAGCGTTCCGGTATGTCGAGCGCTGCGAACACGAGAATCATTCTTCGATACTGGTATAGGGCCGTTGTGGATCCTGATGAGCTTGGCGAGATCGGCTGCCTGCTCTGGCCGAGGAACTCGCGTTTTTCCGTAGAACACGCCGCGAGGGCTGAACCCGGCGATTCTAGGTATGTCTCGGTATGTGAGGTCGTGGACGCGGGTAAAGCTGAGGTCAAGGAGCCCAATACCAGCGGGAGGAGAGCAGATGGCTGGAGTGAGGTTTGCCTCAGTAGCGGCAGTCACCGCGGTAGTGCTCGGGTTGAGTGCGGCTGCCGGCGCCGCGAGTGCAAGCACCAGCTCGGGAACTGTCACCTCGGGAAGCGCGGGTGCGAGCAGCGCTGCCAGCTGCCTCGCGCACGTCGTCGGCCTAAGCGAGGACTGGTATGACTACTACACGCCGGGCTGCACGGGTCACGACGAGCCGGAGCTCGATCCGGTCTCGTCCGCGCCAGGCTCGGCGCAGAACATCACGTGGCGCGCCGTCTTGCCGGCGGACGGCACGTTCCCGGTATCGAGCGTCGGGCCGACGTTCTGGTTCGGCGGCACGGTCAAAGACACCAACCCAAACAAGATCGGCGGCGAGGGGTTCCTGGAGCTACAGTTCTACCCGGACTCGTTCACCACGCGGTGCACATCGGGCGGGGGCTTCCGAGTCACCCACGAGGCCAACGTGTACACAGCGTGCTCGCCCGTCTGGACGATTCAGCAGCAGGGGAACAACATCCTCGAGCCAGCCGCGTTCAACGGCATGCTCATGAACGCGGCCGGAACGGGCCCGTTCGTCATGCACGCCCTCGATACCGTCGACGTGCACATCTGGGCCCCGTCGCCGGACGCGGCCTACCAGGAGCAGGTCGCGGACGAGACCAGCGGGCAGACGTCGAGAGTGCTCGTACTCAACAGTCCGGGCGACGGCCCGCTGACGCCCGAGTTCGACACGCAGCAGATCGGCAATGCGCTCGACTGGGGCGCCGTCTGGGATACGCCGATGGCGTTCGTCTATGAGATCGGCCACTCGGACCTCTACGGTGACCATCCCGGTGCCTTCTGCGTTCCGGGCCAGACGTTCTGCGGCTCGTTCAACTTCGACAACTGGGCCGGCCAGCAGCCGGTTCGGATCCTCGACGTCACCTTCGGTGACGGGTCGCACCCGCAGAACTGGGCCGTGGTCTCCGACACCGGCGGCAAGGCCGAGGTACTCGGCAACTCGTTCGTCGGTCCGACCGACTGCACGAAGTACGGCGGCCCGTACTGCATCTACCCGTGGTTCTCGTGGGACGGAGCAGCCCTGAACTTCGGCGTCACCTACCCCAACACGGTCGACAGGCTCGGCCAGGAAAACCAGTTCCGGAAGAGCGCGACATGTCCGGAGGACGGCGTCTTCGCGGGGAAGACCTACTGCGACACGATCATCCGGTAGCTAGCGGAGAGACGGCGAGGCGGACATCGGTGGTGTCCGCCTCGCCGTCAATGGGGGGGAGGAGGAACCGCTGCGGTCCAGTCGGAGCCGAGCGCCCAGTGGGAGCCAAGCAGCTGTCGTTGCCACTCGCTGAACACGCAGCGCAGGCCATGGTGTCTCTCTTATCAGGCAGAAGCCTGACGGCATCGACGGCCACCAGCCCCACCACAGGCACACCTCGGCGACTGTCCAATCAGTGGCAGCAGCGCAGGAGCTGGCCGCCTGCTACGGTTGCGTGTTCTCACCCGTGCCTGGTGGGCGCTACTTACTGTAGTGCGGTTCCTTGCCGGGGATCGGCTTGGCGATGAGGGCGACGGGGATGAAGAAGCATATCTGGCCGATCGCCAGGCGTCGCGGCACCTTCGTGCCCACTCCGGCACGCAAGATTCCACCCGTTAGCGCACCTTAGGGTGACGCCAAACCGCGGTGACCATCCCTAACGTTCGGGGAAATCCGCACCTCAACTGACGGGGGGCCACGGATGGCTGGTGACAGATCGGGTGACCTGGCGTGAGCTCCCCAGGATTGCCGGCCTACTACGAGATCCGCGTCGATGGTGTTCTCGATCACCGCTGGGCGGCCTGGTTCGGCGGGCTGCACGTCGAGACCGACGGCACCCAGACCGTCATCTCCGGGCTGCTCACCGATCAGCCCGCGCTGCACGGCCTGCTGGTCAAGATCCGCGATCTCGGGCTCTGCCTGATTTCCGTGCGCCGGCTGCCCGGCAGCCAAGCCGGAAACCAGGCTCGGCCATCAGACTCGGACCCAGCCGGCAACAGGTAGCAAAAGGAGAACAGTAAATGCCGACCTTTCCATGATCCGGATCCGCCGCGCGACTTGGTCGGCGTCAGCGCGATCCAGACTGCTCACCGATCGGAGGGAGGACACCCGTGCGAATCTTCATCGCGGGCGCAACCGGCGTGCTTGGCGTCCGGCTGGTCCCGTTGCTGGTTGCCGACGGGCACGTGGTCGCCGGGATGACCCGCACACCCGACAAGGCCAGCCTGCTACGCGGGATGGGCGCCGAGCCTGTTGTCTGCGATGTCTTCGACCTGGACGCGCTCACCCAGGCCCTGGCTGCATTCGGTCCCGAAGTGGTCTTTCACCAGCTCACCGACCTGCCCGACGAAGCAGCGGACCTGGCGCGCTTCAGTGACCGCAACGACCGGATGCGCGGTGAGGGCACACGTAATCTGCTCGCCGCGGCGGCCACCGCCCAGGCCGACCGTGTCATCGCCCAGAGCATCGCCTGGGAGCTGCCCAGCGAGCACCGCCGCGCGGTCACCGCCACTCATGAGCGCGCGGTGCTCCAAGCAGGCGGGGTGGTGATCCGGTACGGCCAGCTCTACGGGCCGGGCACCTTCTATCCCGCCGTCCCGCCGCAACCGCCGCGCATCCATGTCGATGACGCCGCGCGCCAGACCCTGCCCGCGCTCGGGGTACCGCCGGGGATGACGATCGTCATCGACGACCGGGCAGCTCAACCGGGCTCACCACGCTGGACGCCCGCACATCAGAATGCCGGCCCCTCCCTGACCATGGCCCTGGCCACCGCCGTCGCCATGGTCAGCTACCTCGCCGCGATCTTCGACCTCCACTGACCGGCCCGACAGCGCCGCCACGCTACTCCAGGGAGCAGCCGCTACCCCGGGGTGCTGGCGCCGAGGGCCTCCGGAGCAACCGGCGCCGCGTCCGGTGCTGGCGCCCGAGGCAGTTAATGATCATGACCCGGTTATCTGGGCAGCCTCCGTCAAAGCGGCCAGGCTGACTGGGCCGCGACCGAGCACGCCGAGCGATGCACAATGATGAGCGCGGCAACGCAGTCTCATTCCTAGTCTCACTCATCTACGTGTGTCGGCGTCGATTGGCGTGTACCGCAGGTCGCTGAGCAGAGCAGCGAGACGTCCTTGGCCGGTCCTGCATAGTGAGGCTCAATCCTGAAAAGCGGAAGGCCGGCGGTCGGTTCGACCCCGCCACTGACCACCACCATCGCCACACAGTGGATGCTCTTGCATTTCCCGGTCCATCCTTGAGCCTGAGGCCCTGCCGGAGGCAAATGAAAAGGGTGCGGGTGACTGTGACGGGCCGCCGTGTCCCTTGCCCCTGGTAGCTATACCGTGCCCGGGTTGCCTAGGTTAGTATCCAGGCATGCCCGGGGTTGCGGAAGAGCTCGTAGCAGGCTTGGCCAGCGCATGGAACGCGCATGATAGCGACGCGTATGCGGCCCTCTTCCACGAAGATGGCACGTTCGTCAATGTCAACGGCAGCTACGAGAAAGGCCGGGAAGAGATCCGGCAACTACATGCGGCCATTCACGCCAGTTTCTATAAGGACTCGGTTATGCGTGCCGAGGTTTTGGACGCGCGGGAACTGGTGGCCGGCGTGATTGTCGCCCATGTCTCGCATGAGCTCGAGGGTGACGCCCGCTTCCCCGGCCAGACGGTACGCACCCTGGCGACCTACGTGATTGAGCAGCGGACCGGGATATGGAAGTTCACTGCGGCGCACAATACGCGCGTCGTGGCGCCGAGGTGAACGTCAACGCACTGCTGCTGGGCTCCTTGATGTACCGCTCCCGCCTCGTGCCCCGCCTCATCCCCGTTATAGGACTCATCGGAGCCCCCCTGCTTATCATCGCCGTGTTCGCAACGCTGTTCGGCGCCATCGAGCAGGGCTCCGCCCTGGCCGCGGCGGCCGCACTCCCGGTGGCTGCGTGGGAACTGTCGCTGGGCGTGTGGCTGGTCGTCAAAGGCTTCAGGCCCTCACCGATCACCACTGAAATGGCCGCTGCCACCATGCCCGCCGCCCGCCAGGACGTCGCCGTCTAACCGTCGGCCAACACGGCCGGGCCTTCAAGGCCCGGCCGTGTTGTGCTAACCGGACACGCTTCACGGGCAGCGACTCCGCCCCTGACCACGATCATCGCAACGCTCGCACCGTTGTTGATCATCTTGGCTGTCCCGCCTCACTAACGGATTTACTAATCCCAAGTTCCCTCCAAGCTGATCGGCCGACGCGTTTGACCAGGTGGTAGACCCCTTGACCACGGAAATTGCAGGTCTACATAGCCATGAGCTGAGGCTGTTTCATCTAGTCAGCGCCGGTATCGGTTCCCCATGGGGGAACTAGGGCTAAGACAAGGCGCGTCCGCCGGCAGTGACATCCCCGGCCTGAGGCCTGAGCCTGGCGGGCAGTGCCTCCTCCAGCCCGTCCGCGAACAGCGGCACGC
>Ga0306920_100014214_pt1 | contig 10866 bp, 7 predicted proteins | sample flu12Cox44000170_FD_204666 | JGI IMG/M metagenome (GOLD analysis project Ga0306920, IMG submission 204666) | Lab enrichment of tropical soil microbial communities from Luquillo Experimental Forest, Puerto Rico - flux4day.12C.oxic.44.000.170 (v2)... | ecosystem: Environmental > Terrestrial >...
GGAAGGATAGGTGGAAGCGGCGTCCACTAAACCCGCGGCACAGCCGCATGACGACAAGATTACGATGCTAGCGAAGGGAGGATCCTTAGGATAGGAACTAATCACGGGTTGCGGTTATAGGCGCCTATGAACTGCAACCCGTGAGGTGCTCTGGCCGGGCAATCATAGGCGACGGTCAGACTTGCAGACTCAGCCCTCCCGAGGGGGGCTGAAAGCAAGCGCCGCCTAAGCGACGTTTGACTAGCGACGATGATTGCGCAAATGGGAGTGCCACGCAAGTGGGAGTCTTCCAGGCGGAGTCGCGCCGGCTCTGGCATACCAACTCAGATGATATGGTCGAAAGTTAGCCAACAAGGCCGGCGGAAAGGGCTTCTTTCTGCGCGCGTTCGAATGCATCGATGATCTCTTTGATCTGGCCACAGGCATATGCGGCCCGAAGAGCCTTCTTGTCGTACTTGCCGACGCTTGTTTTTGGAACCTCAGCGATGAAGGCCCAGCGCTCCGGTATCCACCACTTGGCCACGTGGGAGGCGAGATGTTCGCGAAGAACGGCGATTTCGATGGGTGCGCCATTCTTCGGGACAACGCAGGCCAGTGGGCGCTCGTCCCAGCGATCGTCGTGGACGCCGATGACGGCGGCTTCAAGGACGTCGGGGTGGTCGGTGATGGCGTTTTCGAGTTCGACAGAGGAGATCCACTCGCCGCCGGACTTAATCACATCCTTTGAGCGATCAGTGATGCGCAAATAGCCGCGCTCGTCGATGACGCCGACGTCGCCGGTGCGCAACCATCCATCATGGAAACACTCGTGCGCACGGTTGCCATAGTAGGAGGCTGTAATCCAAGGACCGCGCACTTCAAATTCGCCAACGGACTCGCTGTCCCAGGGAAGGACGGTGTCGCCTTCGCAGATGCGCAACTCGACTCCTGGGATCACGCGCCCGGTCTTCGTGGCCCAGTTGATCTCCTGGTCGGCAGGACATTGGCGTGGAGGATGCGCGGACGCAACGACAGGACTTGTTTCGGTGAGTCCCCAGCCCTGGATGACTTTCACGTTGTAGTGTGCGAGGAAGCCCTCGGCGAGGCTACGGGGCAATGCTGCTCCGCCGCTGAAGAGAATGCGGAAGTGCGAGAGATCGACAGCATGCGCGAGAGCATACTGGAACATCCCGGCCAGAATAGTAGGCACGGCGGCGGAGACAGTGGGGCGGCACTCGCGAATAAAGCGGCAGAGCGGCTCAGGTTGCAGGAACGGGCCGGGCATGAGGAAGTCCATGCCAGCCATCCAGCCTGCATAGGGAATGCCCCAGGCGTTGGCATGAAACATGGGCACAATGCAGAGTCCGCGGTCGTGGTTACTGAGGCCGATGCTCCAAGGCGCGCAAACGCTGAGCGCATGCAGGTAAATGGAGCGATGGCTATAGACGACGCCCTTGGGGTCGCCGGTCGTGCCGGTGGTATGGCACATGGCAGCAGCGGAGCGCTCGTCAAGCTCGGGCCAGATGAAATCGGGCTGCTCGGCGGTGAGTAACTCTCCATAGCGGAGAACTTTGCCAGGCAGATCGGCGGCATCGCCGACGACGATGATCTTCTCGACGCTGCGCAGATTTTTGGCTATGCGGGCGAGCAGCGGGTAGAGCGATACGTCGACGATGATAATGCGGTCTTCGCCATGATTGATGACGAAAGTGAGTTGTTCGGCGGAGAGCCTGATATTGAGCGTGTGGACGACAGCGCCCATTCCCGAGATGGCGTAGTAAGCCTCGAGATGTTCCTGGGTGTTCCAGCAGAGTGTACCGACGCGGTCGCCGGGGCTGATGCCGAGGCGATGGAGGGCACGGGCTAAGCGGCGCGTGCGGTCGCCTACCTCGCGAAACGTAGCGCGGCGTGCATGGTCGCCCATCCATGTAATGACTTCGCTCTCGGCATGCACCTTAACGCCGTACTCGAAGATAGAGCCGATGGTGAGCTGAAACTCAGACATAGTGGACGGCATGGGAAGCATGCGGACGACCTCCTGGGGAGCAGGCGCGGCAATCCTAGCTCACTGCGAATTGCCCAATCAAGAACAAAATCGTGGAGATGCGGCGATGCAGGCAGACGCGATGGCTCTCAGAGAAGCTGGGTCAATCAATGGACCTCATCGACTTGCCGCGCTTATCCTAGTGATCATTTTTGCAAAATGACGAACGTTGGGTAACTTCCGGTTTGCCGGTCATTCACCAACAATCCCGAGAGCCATTTCGTCTTGAGTTTTACATCGAGACTGTTTGATTTGACCGCGCCTTTCGTAGCGAATCCGCTTCTTCCAGGTCGTGGCAAGTGGAAAAGCTCTCGTTTCTGCTGAGTGAGTCTCGCAAAGCGGCAAGCAAGGCCGAGAATTCGCGATTGTATCGCATCATCCGAGTGCTGAACAAAGTCCCGCCGTCAGCTACATTCTGGATTCCGAACACAGATTCGTTTATGCAAATCCCGCATGGGATTCCTTCGCTCAATCGAACAACGCTCCTCAGCTCGCAGGCGAAACCATGATCGGCTTCAACATTTTCGGCGCAATCGCGGAGGTGCTTAAGCCGGTTTATGCGGACGCATTCCGGCGGATCGCCCAGACCGGTGATGTCTGGGGCAAGACATACAGTTGTTCCAGCCCCGAGCAAGCCAGACGATACCGAATGAAAATCTATTTCATGGAGCATCGCAATTGGTTTTTGGTGACAAACTCCCTCCTCTCGGAACGCCCACACCGGAATTCTCGCAACGCCGAAGAAGACGAATACTTCCACAGAGGCATCGTTACAATGTGCGCACATTGCCGATGCTCACAGCGAATGGATGGCTCCAATGCTTGGGATTTCGTGCCTGAATACCTGAAGTTGAAAGGATTGGAGGGGCTAAATGTGAGCCATGGACTGTGTCCAGTCTGTCAGGAACACTTCTATCCTCATCTGGAGGCCTGAGAAGCATTCACTCCGAATTATCCTTGGACGTATGATCGGCAAAAAGTCGCCCAACATCGTAGCTGCATGCGGATCAAGGTCAATTCGTTACGCGGTGCCATCGCTCACCTCGTGCCTGCCATCGACGCAACAGCAGCTGCAACGAGCTTGTTATTTGGCGCTTGCAGGCGGCACAATGCCGTTCATCCGAAGGTATTCCACCATTTGGCCGTAGTGGTCATACCCATGTGCAGCGGCAAAAGCGGCGATGGTTGTCCTCGTAGTGAACCCGTCAACCGGCTTAACGACAACAAACGCGTTTTCCGCCGTAATAGTCGCGATAGCCTTGTGCGCATAGGCGAACGATGCTTCTAGGGCAGCCAGCGCTTCGTCTTTAGTCTTAATTGCCCCGATCGCCTTCGGGTCCCGGTCAGGCTTGATGCCGCTCCATCCGAAAAAGAAGTAATTTGCCTGCGCCAGATGGGTCACCTGTGCCACAAACGTGCGAACGGTGTCGAACTGCGTGCTTCGGTTCGCAGCGAAGATGCCTTGCGCTGGCGCGAAGCTGTATTTATCAGCAGGCATCGCCTTCGCCGCCCCCACTACCTCGGATTCCATCATGGAGAGCAAACCGTCGACCGCCTTCGCGGGGTCTTCCTTTGTGCCCGCTGGCGTTGCCGGAGTGGGTCCGCCCGTTTGTGAGCGTATCTCCAGACCACTACACAAGATCACTGCAACAGCAAGAACCAGAGTGCGAATGCGCATTGTTCATCCTCGATCCAAGTTTTCTTAGAAGCGACTCCATCGTAACAGCCCTTCTTTACTCTCGTCTGAAATGGTGCATTCTGGGTTCTTACCGAGTTAGTTTTCTGCACTGCTCACTGTCTGCTCGCGTCAGGCCGCGCCAATATCAGCTTTGCCAGGGCCCTTCTGCTTGTAAGGCGGGTGGAGCATGAGTTCCCGCGGGTGGAGGCGTCCAACGCAACTCGCTGACCGGGGCAGCAGCGAAAGGAATTCCTTTAAAAGAAGTGACGTAAGAGCGCTGGCTTTGGGCACCCGACAGATCGCCCGATGCAGTGTGCGCAATCAAACCCTGAGTGCCAACCTGTGATGCCAGAGCGAAGACAGTCGAACAGCACGCTATCAGTGCAGAAATCCATTTGCGCTTTCTCATCAATGACTCCGTGATCTATTCGGGGTTGTGGCACATTGCCGGGCTGCGATCGCTTCGTCCCCAGCAGTGGTCTTGCCTTCCGAAATAAGAATGTCGCTCGCCTGTGCTTCAGCGATCATGCGATCCGCATCGTCCGACAACAGGAATCGTTGCTCAACGAGATTGGTTGCCGCGCGCCTGACTGAGCAGACGTAGCCCCTGTGAGTGCCGTAGCGCTCCTGTAGCGAGAGCCGTGGATCGTGCGCAGCTTCGCGGTCTTCCTTTGTTCGAGAAAACGGCAGGTAGCTGCCGTAGAGCGAGCAGTACTGCCCTTTGAAGAAGCCCTGCGCGATCAAATTCCAGCCGAGGTATGTGCCGAGTGCGGCCTGCTGCAGGACGGTGTGGATGCCGCCAACTTCGTTGCCGTCTGCATCGACGCGCGGGACCAAGGGTGGAAGGACGTTGGCGACAACGGGCGGTTCCTGCCTAATCGCGCCGCTCACGTCGGGGTACTCGAACGTGTTGCCGAAATCGTAGACAAGGAGCGGATTTGCAATCGCATCAGGACGCGGAAGACCCGGCACCGCCGGGAATCCCATGGCTTCAGAGTTTGCCGTGGTCAGAGTTCCTGCGGCGAGCGTTGGATAGAGACTTGGCGGTGGCAGAGTTTCCTTTGAGACCCAAGCTTTCAACGCAAAGAGCAGTGCGCGTTGGATCTCACGCATGGGATTCGGATTGAGCGGCAACGTGCAAGTGGCCGCGAAGGTGCCGCTTTGCGGCTCGGGTGCTGACGCTTTGAAATGAAATCCGCCAGGACCGCCGCCATGTTGCGTGCTTGCGATGTAGTATCGCCGCACGTTCGCAGGAAGTGGGATGTCCTTGGCATTGTCGGTGCCGACGAAGTCGGGAGAGGCCCGGAGCGACCAGAACTCGGTGGAACCGAGCACCTCGATGATCAACGGGCAGGTGTGTGTTGCGGTGCATCGGTCGAGAAGGCCGGATGGCTTCTGGTGACGCGTCGTGTCCGGCCAATGAGACCACCACACTGTGCCATCGCTGCCGGGCTCAAAAAGGCTGCTGGCACCACCGGGAACCGCGAAACGGATATTCACTGGGGTCTGGCGAGCAGCGATGGTCGGCATCGCCCCATCGAAGACGCGTCGTCCAGATTCATCTTCGTTGAAACCAAGGTTGAGGAAGGTTCTGATCAGGTTGCCCGACTGGGATGCTCCCCGGACGATCGTGTGGGAGACAGCTCGAACAAAGGGGTTCTCCATTGCAGAGTCATCCTTGGTCTCGTTATGGAAGAAGGAGGCCACATCGCGTATTGCAGCAAGTCCGAGTCCCAGGATGATTGGGTCTTTCGCCCGATAGGAAAGCTGGTAGAGAAGGCTTGCATCGAATCCCTGACGAAGACAGACGGACTGCGGGTCGGGAATGCCGGGAAAAGGCGTCTTACTACAGTCGCCCCAGCTCCAGTCGCTACTTGCGATCGTGCGCTCGCCGCCCGCGACACCAGTGACGGTCTCAACGGTGCGGCTGGTTAGCGTTGCGTGGGTGGTGTCGAAGTCAACCGGCAGCGGGGGCGCGCCTGAAGAAATGTAGCTCGCAGCCTGATGTGTCGATACGGATGCGGTACCGTCCTTGATGTTGAAAAAGCGCAGGAGAGCCGGGCCAGTGATGTGGCTTCCATCGACGTTCTTCGCAATGGGAAGCTGGATGGTCTCACCCGGCAGGCCATTGACGCTCTTGCCGCGGAATGCGAGATCTCCCTGCCAGCCGCTGGAGAGGAAGATGTCTCCGGTCGTAAGGTCTTTGGGAACGATGGACGTGCCGCGATTCACGACTTCATAGAGCAAGATGCCGCTTGCCTCGGAGATCTTGACGGGCTTGAGCAAGGTGAATGTCGCCGCGTACTCCACCATCCCGCGGGCGTTGCGCGGCGCGAGTGCAATGTCCTGGATGATCGCGTTGCGGCGATCACGCGGATCCACTTCGCCGTAGATGACACCCTGTACACGCTCGTATGCGATTTTGCCTTCGGGGAGGCCGTGCTGCGGAACTCTCGACTCTACGACGACTCGAGTCACGCGCGCGTGAAGTTGCATGGAGCCTGCAACAGCCACCAAAAGAAAAGACGCGGCAAAGGCGGATTTGTTCCGCACCTGCCGCCGGATGAGGGCTGCGAGGAGTTTCAATCGGTCTCTCCTGGAAACTCCTCCATGCTACGGCATCGATGGCGCAGTACTAGTGACGTATGCAGCGGTAACGTCGAGCCGGTCTTTCCATGGATCGGGAACCGCTTTGGGGCCGCTGCTTGTAAAGTCCATGATCTGGTCGGTATCGACAGAGTAGCGAGGCCATGCTGCCGCTCCCTCCCCGCCGGGATTGCCTGTCTTTGCGAACGACACCCAGTAGCTGAGGGCCGACTGAGCAGTAGCCTCATCGGCCGCCGCAAGGTCCTTGTCATAGCGAGCCTTGACCGTGTCAAAGACGAAGGGGATCTCGGTCGCATGCGGCGCGCCTGGCCATTGCTTGCGCATCGACTCGGCGACATATGAGAAGCGGTACTCGTAAGCCGGAAGACCTCTTGAAGCGAAGACGCGAGCGACGAAACGGGCCGGCTCAACCATGAAGCGATCTGCGCCCATCTTGAAGCGGATCACCTTGACGTCCTTTTGGTTCTCGGGATCGTAGGCTGCTTCGGCCTTCGCTTTGTTGGGCCCGAAGGGGTTGTAAAGTGCGTCGATCGTATTTCCGAAGACAAAACCGATGTCTGCGCTGTTAGCTCCGACCATTACAGGAACCTTGGCCCCGGCATCGGAGAGATACGTGGTCTGCGGATCGGCAAGCATGATGCGCCCGTCGACCATTGGACCGCAGTAGGTCGGCGTGTTCATGGTGGCCATGTTCAGGTTGCCAACGATGGTTTCGGCGGGCAGCTTCCGGAGCGCTGCGAGTACCTCGGCGTCGGTTCCGTCAACTCCAACGCTTTTTGCGAAGGCGATGCCGTATGATTCCGCCGACGCAGGGCCTCCCGGAAGGCTGGTGGAGAGGAACCGCGGACCACCGAGATTTGCACGGCCACCTCCCGACTCGATGATTGCCTTGTGGAACAGGCCCTGGGCAAGCGGTGAGCCCATCAGCATGTGTACTGAGAAACCGCCGGCGGATTCGCCAAAGATCGTTACGTTGCCGGGGTCGCCGCCAAATGCCAAGATGTTCTTCTGCACCCACTGGAGAGCTGCAATCTGATCGAGAAAGCCGTAGTTGCCCAGCAAGCCATCGGCATTCTCCCGCGTAAGTGCCGGGTGCGCGAAGAAGCCGAAGCGACCAAGGCGGTAATTGAAGCTGACGAAAACCACTCCCTTCTTTGCGAATTGCGAGCCGTCGTACACGGCAGGAGAACTCCCACCATTGACGAATCCGCCGCCGTAAATCCAGACCATCACGGGCAGTTTGTCAGTAGTTGCAGCATCAGGCTTCCAGACATTGAGGTATAGACAATCTTCGGCGGGTTTGGTGCCAAGAGGCGCCGCGTCGCTGGGGAAAGGCACCTGCATGCAGTCGGACTGAAACGAGGTCGCTTCGCGGACTCCGCTCCACGGCGCTACCGGCTGAGGCGCACGCCAGCGCAACTGGCCAACGGGCGGCGCAGCGAAGGGAATCCCTTTGAAAGAGACAACGCCGTCGGTACTGGAACCGCGTAGCTTACCGCTCTCGATCGTGACCTGAAGGGCGGTATCCTGTGAGAACACAAGGCAGGTAGAAAGCGAGAGAAACGAGAAAACGAATGCACGACAGAACCGGTGCAGCATGTAGCCTCCTTATCCGGAAGCCGACTATAAAGTCTTGGAGATTCATCTGTATATTGCATTTTTCTCAACACACTATTCGCGTTTCTTTATAAGACGGTGTGGCACCTCATCGCGACTTAGGTTGAGACCCAACCTGCCGGCGAAGACATTGAATGAATGTTGCAGCTGCGGGGGAGAGGGTTCTGTCCCTGCGCTGCAAGAGGCAGATCTGGCGGCTCAATGCGGGCCTCTGGATCGGAATGCGAACGAGTTCGCCCCGGCTCCCCTCGGCTGCTGACTCGGGGAGGATCGTGATGCCCAAGCCGCTTCGAACCATCGCGAGGGCAGTGGGCATGTAGTTGGTCTCCTGAAGAATGTTGAGCGCGTCACGATCGCGCGCGACGGCTGATTCCACGATGCGGCGTACGCTGCTCTCACGGTTGGGAAGAATCAAATCGTACTTCAGCAATTCGCGAAAGTGGACCTCACCAAGTTGGGCGAGCGGGTGTGAAACAGGTACAAAGGCCGCAAGAAAATCTTGAAACAGCGGCTTTGCAGCGATTTCTCTGTCTCGCTTGGCCGGCGTTCCGACGCCGAAATCGACAGCGCGCTTAACCACAAGTTCCCGAACGCGGTCGGCGACTACATCCTGTACGGCGATGCGAACGCCGGGATAGAGACGCCGGTACTCCTCGATGGCGTGTGGGATCAAATCGGCTGCGATCGTCGGCAGTGCTGCAACAGTGACAAGCCCCGTTTTCACTGCGGAGATGTCGTGCGCGTAGTCCACGATCGCTTCTGTGTCGTAGAGGAGGCGCTCGAGCGGTCCAAGCAGGTCGCGTCCCGCCGCAGTGATGGTGACACCGCGTTTGTTGCGGTCAAAGAGGAGGATACCGAGTTCTTCCTCGAGTTGCTTAATCTGCACAGTGAGTGCGGATTGGGAGATGTGCAACTCCGCAGCTGCACGCGTGAAGCTCTCGAGTTGAGCGACCTTCAAAAAGGCTCGGACTTGGCGTAGTTCATGTTTCATCGAAATTTTCGATCGTGACGAGCAGAAATATTCAATATACAGATTACCGAACGATGCCTATACTCAGCACCGTATCCGATGCGAGGTCGCCGATAACTTGGCCATTTGGGGAGCGTTAACGATTGGGCTTGTGCTGGCAGCGATCCTCAGCCGCAGGTTGAGCCCGCTTGCAGCGCTGGTGCTGATTCCGGTGCTCACATCGATCGCGAGCGGCTTCGGGCTGCGGACATCTGGTTTCATTCTTCAGGGCATTGAAGGCATGGCGGGCGTGATTGCGATGTTTCTGTTCGCCATTCTGTTCTTCGGTGTGCTAACCGAAGCGGGCATGATGGAGCCGCTGGTTCATTGGCTTCTGCGGGTGATTGGCAAGCGACCGTCGAAAATTGTTCCCGGCACTCTGCTACTTGCCCTGCTGCTTCACTTGGATGGGTCCGGAGCGGTCGTGTTTCTGATTGTTCTTCCTGCGCTGCTGCCGTTGTACGAGGAAGTAGGGATCGACCGCAGGATCCTGGCGTGCGCGGCATCGCTTGCGGCCGGTGTGAACTTTTTGCCGTGGACAGGCCCGACGATCCGCGCAGGAGCGTCTCTTCACGTGTCCCCTGTCTCGCTCTTCGTTCCGTTAATTCCTGTCCAGCTGGTTGGTCTTGCATTTTCGTTTGGCGTCGCCTTGTGGCTCGGGTTTCGCGAGGAACGTCGGCTCGGAGTGAATGTCAATATCGATTCCGGGAAGCCGGTTTTGGTGAATCCCTCAAAAACCGGCAAGCGATTCTGCTTCAACGTTGCTCTCACACTGGCTACACTCGGTTTGGTTCTGAGCGGCAAGGTGGAACCGTCAGCATGCTTCATGCTCGGGACCGTGCTCGCGCTGATCATCAACTTCCCGCACGCTGAGACGCAACGGGAAAGGCTCGAAGGGCACGCAAGAGCCGCGATCACGATGACGGCGATCCTCTGTGCGGCTGGGGCTTTCAATGGGATCCTCAAGGGGACCGGCATGCTGTCGGCGATGGCCGCGGCCTGTGTTCGCGTGGTGCCCTCGCAATTCGGTTCTCACATCCCATTCATGCTCGGCCTGGTCGCAATGCCGTTAAGCCTGCTGCTCGATCCCGACTCGTTTTACTTTGGCGTGTTGCCTGTGATTGCCTCGACGGCCGGTTCGTTCGGTGTCGCCCCAACGAAGGTTGCACAAGCCGCTTTGTTGGGACAGATGACGACAGGGTTTCCGGTAAGCCCGCTGACGCCTGCAACGTTTCTTGTCACCGGACTCTCCGGTGTTGAACTGGGCGAACATCAGCGGTTCACGGGACCTTTCCTGTTTACAGCGTCGATTGTGATGACCTTCGCAGCGGTCTTGTTTGGCGTGTTTCCACTGTGAGCGAGCAGGGAGAGTGTTGATGAAGGACGTGCGCATTGGAGCGGGAGCGGGGTTCGCCGGGGATCGAATTGGACCGGCTGTTGATCTTGCGCGCGATGCGCAGCTCGATTACCTCGTCTTCGAATGCCTGGCGGAAAGAACCATTGCGCTGGCTCAGTTGAGCAAGCGACAGGGACGCACAGCCGGATTCGATCCCCTGCTCCGTGAACGCATGGAGGCCGTCTTGCCCCTTTGCCGCAAGAACGGCACCAGAATCGTGAGCAACATGGGAGGAGCAAACCCGCAGGCGGCTGCGCTCGAAACAGTTTCCATCGCGCGGCGGTTGGACCTTTCAGGGCTGCGTGTTGCATGGATCGCGGGGGATGATGTGTTGAATCTCTTCGCGAGCGGAACCGAAGCACTCCCGACCGGAGATCCGCGCGAGCGGTTGGTTTCGGCAAATGCTTATCTGGGCGCCGAGCCGATTGTGGAGGCGCTCCGTGGAGGCGCCGATGTGGTCTTGACCGGACGTGTTGCCGACCCTTCGCTCTTCCTTGCACCTCTGATTTCTGAATTTGGCTGGGGCTTTGACGAGT
>Ga0306920_100014218_pt1 | contig 10864 bp, 14 predicted proteins | sample flu12Cox44000170_FD_204666 | JGI IMG/M metagenome (GOLD analysis project Ga0306920, IMG submission 204666) | Lab enrichment of tropical soil microbial communities from Luquillo Experimental Forest, Puerto Rico - flux4day.12C.oxic.44.000.170 (v2)... | ecosystem: Environmental > Terrestrial >...
GATCGTCGGCACCATGCCTTCGCGGGTGAAGCGGTCCAAGGCCCAGAATAGCACGCAATCGAACTTGCGCTTATGGGCATCCTCGAACAACGCAGCGAATTGCTTGCGGTCCTTGGTGCCCTTCCTGCCACTTTCATGGTCAACGTACTCGTGCACGAGCTCGTGGCCATCGCTGGCGCACCACTGGCGCAACTGTCTGAGCTGGTTCTCGGGATGTTGGCCTTTGTCGTCGGTACTGACGCGAGCGTAGATAGCTATGCGCATTTGGATGCTCTCCGATTAAGGGAATAATCGGCCCTTTTATCCGTGCTTACCTATCGCTCGAATTGCCGCGTAAATCAATAACTTTTCAGCGCGCTTTTTGATAACCCTTTTTCCCGTAGTTTGAGCTTCCAGCTTCGAGGCAATCGACTTCAAGGTTGGAAATAGAAAAACAGAAAACCTACGCTGGTTTTCTATTCGAATTTTTCCTTTTGTAAAATTGGGAATTGGGTCCGGTGCATACCCCCAGGGGGCCGCTGGGGGGCGGGAGGCGGCGGGAGTCGGAGTCCCCAGTCGGTCGGCTTTCGTGAGCCCGACGACGCGTCGATCCAAGAAGCGATCGAGGCAAACGATCAATTCATTAGTCAGCTACAGGCAATTCACCAGCGCGCTCAAGCGCTTACGATAGATCAGGACGATTAGCGAGCGGAGGATGTTTCCCGCCTACACGTTAGCTGCTTGGGTGACGAAAATCGCGGTTACGTGTGAATCAGGCTGCTGCAAGCCGCGATATCGTCGCCTGCGAGACATTTAAAGACCGCGCTACATCGGCCTGCGCGTCTCCGTTAGCAAGGCGCTGGAGAGCTTCCTGCCGTTGGTGCGGTGTTAGCGCAGTCGGCCGTCCGAATTTCACGCCTCTGGCCTTCGCACGCGCTCTGCCATCGCTGGTACGGGCGAGGATCAGCTCGCGCTCGAACTCCGCTAAACCTGCGAGAATCGTCACCATCAGCCGGCCATGGGCGCTGGTCGTGTCAGCCCAGGCGTCATGCAGCGACTTAAAGCCTGCGCCACGCTTGGCGATGTCATCGAGGATATTGAGCAAGTCCCGCGTCGAGCGTGCCAAGCGGTCGAGCCGGGTGACGATCAGCACATCCCCTGTGTCGAGGCGCTTGAGCACCTTGGCAAGCTCCGGTCGGTTGCTGCGAGCGCCGCTGATCTTCTCGGCGTAGACCTTGGCGCAGCTCGCGGCATGTAGCTCGGCGTCTTGTGAGGTTAGGCTTTGGCCGTCAGTTGATACTCGTGCATAGCCATAGACAGTCATGTTCCCGGCTCCTTTTGAAAGCGCTTTTTGCACGTAATTCATGACTGGAATCAATGCCAGCAAAATCATACAGAACTTAGAAATTTTGAATACTTTGGCCTGTTCATCGCTCGCATTTTCTCGTTTTGGTTTTTTCATTTTGCAATTTGGGTCCAGTGCAAACCGGTAGGCCCCCGCCGGTGGAAGGGGGCGTATGGGGGTCGGAGTCTTTGCGCGTCTTCAACGCACGCCAGGAATCCGGTAATGGGACCCGAGTGGTGAGAACTGGGTCCCGATCTGTGCTTCAATATGGGACCCGGATCCGAGACTGGATCCCGCTCTCTCAGCGAATAGCTATCTGGAAATGGGGGTTCTGTGCTTAACCGTTCGTCTACGGCGCATTACTTGCGCATGTTTCGGTTTTGCCATTTCGGCTCTGCCTTCCGCCTTATTCATGACTTAGCTACGGCGGCCTTCAATGCGTTGCTGACGGTCGGTCCTTCGAAGATCTTGAGACCACCCAACTTGGCAAGGTCGTGATCATACATGCATCGCAAAAGCCATAGTCGTTTCCATAGCTCGTCATCCGGGGAAAGCTTCGTGACCGTAAGGCCAAGACGCGTAGCCTCGTCTGCATCTATGACAGACCCGTGTGATGGGTACGTTTCCCGCGAAGACAAAGCCTTTACGACGGAAGCTATCTCCTGCGGATTGCGCCCCTTCATCATCCCAGTCGCGAGAAGGTTGTTCGCCAGCGTTGCAGTCTGCTTGACCGCGTAACTGGCGGCCTGCACAAAAATCGGATCTACCTTTTCAGAATTGAGAAGGAAGTGAGCGGGCACGGTCTGATTCTGACTAACCGTGACCCACGGATCTGCGGGGCCAAGCTCTGAGCAGACACCCATCACAATTTCGGTTCCGACGAGCGCGAGTATAGTCCCGTTGCTCTTCGCCCGGCACGGAACGATGACTCTTAGATCAGGAACCATAGTGCGAAGAAGCATGGCGATTTTCTCGGTTGGATCCGTGAAGCCCCCTTGTGTTTCGATCAGAAGGTCTGCCGGTCCGCCCTTGGTGTCGCGGATCAACTCCGCAAAATAAGCATCGTCACCGGTGGAAATCTGAGCGCGCGTGTCATTGAATGACGCGAAGTAGACGAGCAGAGCACGGCCGGTCGCTTCCTGGATATCCCGTAGCAAGAGTTGACGTAGATAACGGTCTTTCTCGGCAACCCAAAAAAGCGGGCTCTGCCGGGGTAGTGATTTAGATCGGGGAAATTGTTCGTCTTGCGCAGGCGACACGCGCTGCATTCCCGTCATTTTTGGGGAATTGTGCGGCTCGTCTCCTCGGCTGTACCAGCGGTCTTATCGCGAACGATCTCCGCAATCTCGCGAAGGTCGAGCTCCGCCGATGGACTAATGAGATGCACATGCGGGTCCAGGCGTTCCACCGGCCTGACAAACCCGAGCAACGTATTGTAGTCCGGTCGCTCGCTATCGCCCATCTGGTGCACCTCCTCGCCGTCGTTTCATAAAAGTACGCCGTTATTCGCGGCGATCCGTCAAGGGGGGCCTAGCGTCCCCAATCCTCCTCGGCTTCCCGCTTCACTGCTGGATGTGATCCAGTGCCGTGAGCGGCCGGAGCGGTAGGGCTACGATGCCTTCGAGGCCGAGCTTGCAGGCGTGGTGAAACACGACCTCGCCCTCGCTCCTCGTGGTGCACCGAGGGCCATGACGCTGAACGCGCCCGCCTTGACGCGCTCATGGTCGGGTTGATCCGCGCCCAGGCGCCGTATCGAATTTGGTGCTGAAATCCGCAACGTCAGAAGGTGACAAGGCCAAAGGACCGGCACTTCCAGTGGCTGTCTTCTGGGAAATCCCTTGGCAGTAAACCTGAACAGTGAATTTCTTGGCTATATCCGCCACCTCAGATGCGGGTCTTTCAGCGCCAGCGCTCCAAGTGCCAAATTCGGGAGCCGCGCCTTTTACCAGCAAAAAATTTACGACGATAGGTGTCTGAATTGCAAAGTTTACGTTCTGAGGAATGCTGTTGGCGATAGCATCCAATCGGGCTACGGCAACTCCTATCACGCTGGCGGACATGTCAAGAACGGCGCCCCCGCTGTTACCAGGCTGGATTGGAGCAGACATTTGAAGGAAGCGGGTATCATCCTTCACTCCGGTCAAGGACGTAACATGTCCCAACGTAAAATTACCGCTGGAGGACAAGACGCCTGAATAGGGGAAGCCGTAGCTGGCCACCTGTTCGCCAATCCGTGGCCAAAAGCGGAAGGCGGCTATTGAAAAATTGTCCATATCGGTTTGCAACAGAGCCAGATCATTATTGGGGTCTTGACCGGATAGTGTTGCTTTATACGACCCCCCGTCTGGATACCGCACTTGAATGTCTTTTGTGCATCCATTCACGACGTGATTGTTCGTTACCACGCGCTTTGGTGCAACGAAGAAACCAGTTCCGGATATTACGGATATTCTCGTCTCTGGTTCTGGCGACGGGCTGGGCGGCGCCCCTGGAGGGTGCTCGTTTACACAGTTCACGATTGCACGAATGGCCGCAGCACTATCCTTCAGATCGACACTAGTTAACAACTGCTTGTTCTCATCAATGAACTCAACCGAATGCGCGTCGGCCACGGTGTTCATGAATTCGATGGATGCCTCGGCGAATGATAGTGTCTTGCCATCGTTAGATGTAGAAAAGGTGATCAGCCAAGGCTTATCTGCTCTAGTTGTCACAACCCACAATTGATGCTGTTTCCTTTTCCCTATCCAAGGATTCCATTTAGGGTTAGAGATAAGAACTAACCAACCTTTGTTAGTTCCACTTTGGATCTGGGCCATTTGAAAGATGGTCTGATCCGGAAACTGTGCCGCTGCAAGGCAACCACTGAATTTGCCCACTTCCAGGTATTCAAGTGACCACCCACCAATCTTTAAATAAGGAACACGAACATCCGCTTGAGCACCAAAGTTGCACAGCGCAAAACTGCTTAGCAGCAATGCTGATGCCATCCCTCCGAGTATTGTTCGGTTAAAATTATTCATCGCAATCGGGTTGCTTAATCGTAGCGGCACCCTTCGCACCTCCGCATTCTGTTCTGCGAGAACGCGGAAGGCAAGATTTATATATTTGGACAGGGTCCGCCTTGCGTTAGATTAAAAGCGAGACGCGGGAATCAGGCGAACCCTCGGGCAGCACAAACGAAAACCCCGCCCACGAGGGCGAGGTTTCGGGAGCTAACGGTACTTCTGACCTGACCTGAGACTTTGCTGAGGCCCGTTTTAAGATAAGCGGCGGCTCATTCGTCATCGAGGCTTACTTGTGCCGTCGCACATCCGGCGGCGGTGAAACTTTCGTCGTCATCCGTTGGCGCGGAGCAAGGCGGCCAAGCGTTTGCGCTGGCGCGCCTCCCATACAACTACGCGTTCCAGGGGCTCGGGCAGCAGCGCATCGAGTCGCGCGCGCAGAATCTCAATCAGTACAGTCTGCCGCAGGGCCTCGGTTTCGACCGCCTCATGCGGTCGCCCGTCCTTGTAGCGGCGGTCATGCTTTACGATGACCGGCAGATTGTACTCGGCGACCTGCTCCTCGGTGAGCGCTCCCAGCGCAGAGGGCCGCCGATCTCGCGTTCAAGAACGCGGCGGGTATTGGCTTCGATTTGATTGCCGGACAAGTCCCAGTCGCCGAAATAGAGAACGCGGTCGCCGGGCCGCAGCAACGGCGCGACCTCGGTGCGAAGAAAGCCGCCGCATTGGCCATTGGTGGCAGCGATGCGAGCACGATAGTCGGAGACTGTCGGACGTTGCACACCGGCAACCGAGCGTGCCTCGGTCAATATCATGGGCGCGCGACCGCGCCACGGATCGAGCTTGATGTACGGCAGCTTGGCGAGCACGCCCTGCTTGACGGTCGGATAACCGGTGTAGTCGTCGAGGGAACAGGTTTCGTCGACGATCCAGTACCACGGGACGCGGCCGTCCTCGCGGATATCTGTGGGCGCATCGTGAAGGTTCTGATTTGGCCGTCGTGCGCCCGTGCGTTCCTTACTTAGTTGGCCGCGCTGTACCAGCTCGTAGTAGAGAAACCGAGCTGAGGTCGGCAGTGCGTCGTCGCGCTCATGTTCTTCTAGGAGTGCGAGCAGGATGGCGCGGAGAGCACCGATTTTGCTCTCGGGCGGTGACAGATCAGCGGCGGTCATTTGAGATCGTCCAAGCTATCGCCTACCGGTCCCAACGCCGGTTTATTATGCTTGCGATAGACGGTGATGCTGCCCGTGGGATTCTCAATCGCAGCTGTTCTGTCGGTCAACGCCACTACGGGGCGGCTCTCGAGCAGCCAAATCAGGCCAGTCGTGTCATAGCGTGACAGCCGCCGGTAGGACGGGTGCGGCCGCTCCGGTGGCGTGTGCAGCCCAAACAAGTCCGCCGACGTCCAGCCCAAGGCTTGCGCTTGCTCACCCCACGTTGCCAGGAAGGCGCGGCCGTTCTCGACCGCCTGTTGCCAGCGGTCCGCAGGAACATGGTCAGGACAACGAGCTTCAAGCAAAGAGTAGATGCGACCAAAGCGTCCAAAGCGACCAAAGGGAAGGCTTATGTCGCTTTTTGCGCTTTTGTCGCTACTGCTCTTGGCTTCCAGAGCGTCGAGAAGGGCTAAGTACTTACCCATTGGGCTGCACCCGCGTTGCAAACCAGACCTCGACCGGCCTGCCCCCGGTGGCCCTGCTTTCCGGCTTGGCGCGCCCCCTCGTCATCAACAGGGCGAGTGCAGCGCCGATACGCTCGGCAGAACGGTGGCGTCCGAACAGGTCGCGGATCGCCGTCCGGGTCATGCCCTCGGGGCCGGCGCGCTGGAGCGCGCGGGCAATCTCATCGGCCACGGGGTCGCCTAGGAGATCGCCAAAGATGAAGGCGGCGGACGTCTCACAGTATTCCCAGACCGCGAGGGCGGCTTTGAGATGCGGCACGTCGATCTGCCCCGCCCCGTCGAGCAGCGTGTAGATCAACGCCAAGCGCACGACCTGCGCCTCGCCTCTGGCAACCACGGCACCGAGCAATCCGGGCTGAGCCGCCGACAGCCTGCTGTAGACTGCCTTCCATTGCTCCTGTGCCGTGTCCGTCATGGCAACGCGGCCAATGCTCTTGGCATTCTCGATCCTCTCGCGCAGCCGTTTGCCCAGCTCCAGCGTCACGCTGTCATCGAGCGACCCCCCAAAAGGCAATTCCTTTGACCGCCGGACGAGTGGAAAGAGAAACCGATTTGCAAATCCATTGGCGGCCTCGGTGCGGGTGAGGCAGGCGCGTAGCTCATCGATGGTGATGTGGCCGATGATCGAGATATGCGCGCCCGTCGCCTGTAGCGGCGAGTGCTTCACCATTGTGCTCAGCTTGTCGCCGTCCCAGGCGCGCCGGATTTGTTGCGACAGCGTATTGCCTTGGCGCTCGGATACCGCCAGCACGCTGGCAAACTCAGGCTCAACAGCCATCAACCGCTTGTCGGCAACGCCAGGATCGACGGTTTCCTCGCGGCCCTCTTTCTTGTTCCACTCGCGCCGCTCGTCGCGAACTTCATTTATCAAGCCTTCGCCGGAAGATAGGCCGCCCTTTAATCTGTCGTCGCTCCACGCTTGATCTGCATGTTTTGCGACTGCTCGAACCCGGCCGAGTGATGTTCCCTTGCGCGATTTCGCGCTTTCACCAACAAGCACCTCAAACAGGTTCGCATGGTGTGGGGTGTCCTCAATCCGCCAGTAGGCAGTGCGCCCCATGAGATTGCCGGCCACCGTGAGAAACTGAATCAGAAGCGCAACCGGGTCGGCTTCGCTGTGCGGCTCAATCGCTTCGACTACCTCACCCGCGAGTCCCTGAAAGGCAGCTTTGTCCATCTGCGGCCATGCAGGTGCGACCGAAGCGACAAAAGCGACCGAAGTCGTCTCGCCGTTCTCGCGTATCGGCTTTTCGTCATAGGGCACGAACTCTTTTGATTTGCGGGCAGCATCACGCCAGCCCGGCGCGTTCCAGGCGTCCTGCGCAATCTCTTTCCAATCGGTCACGACGACCCCCCGACGAGTTGCAGGCAATCACAATCGGCGAGCGCTTCGACGGCCTGCTCGGGGGTGATCCAACCGGTTTTCAGCGCGAGGCCGATGCTTTCGATGTCAGCCTGCCAGAGTCGTGCTCGAAGCGCGGCACAACGAAGCTCGGCGAGCAAGTAATCGACACGGGTCATGACGTGGCCTCTGTCGTCCCGCCATAGGTCGCGGCCCATTTCACCAGCAGCTCGCGCTCAGACTGTTCGGCGATGCGCAGCAGTTCGAGCTTCTGCCTATCGACATGCCGCTCGATGCGCTCGCGCTCGCGCACGAGTCTCGCGCAGCTTATGGGCGGGGATTGCGTCGAGCTCGACCGAGATGGCGCTGCCAAACTTTTTGGCCCTGGTGTCGGTTTGTTTTGTCGGCCTGGTCGGTAGATTCCACTGCTCCACCTGCGGCGATGGCGTTTCGCTTTTATGTCGTTAGCTACATAAAACCGATCGGCGGTCAAAGTCGGAACGGCAGTGTTAATGTCGTCCATGGCGCGCCCTTCGCGGTTGCGACCTGCCCCGAGCGAGCCGGCCAATGGCCTTGATTGGGAATCCCGCCGCTCGCCAGGCTCGCGCCATGGTGAGATATGCGATCGGGTCCCGCGTGCTTGCTCGCAGATGCGCTAGGTCTTGCTGCGATGGGCGCCAGCCAAATTGCATGATGCGGGGTGCTTCGCGGCGTGCGAGACTGCGAAGGTACTCGGGAGCTTCAGGGACGAACTTGTTTTTCGGCTTGGCGTCGGTTATCTGCATGGCAGCTGTCCTTCTCGATTGGCGTCGAGGGATTGGTGGGCGGAACGGTGTCAAACCGAAGCGGCTGATCGCGTGTAGGCCCTTGCCGCGTACCCGGACCCGCCCGAAAATTCGGCCCGGCACTCGAATGGCTTCGAGTCCGGGCCGCTTTCATTGAGCGGGCTTCCCTTGCTTAATCTCTGCGGGCGGCAGCTCATCGATGACTTTGTCGAGGACGTTCAGGTCAACGAGCGTTGCCGAGCCGAGCTTGAGAAAAAGCCCAGGGTATTTTGGAGCGATCTTGTAGAGGGTCGATCGACCGATGCCGCTGTGTTTTATTGCGGCGGGGATCCTACTTGCTCTTGGTCGCGGATTTTCTGGCATCGCTTGCTCCGTCCATAACTATCTTTACGGACGCTAGCGGGTGCCTCAGGCTGCAAAAGACGTTAAGTGACGGAGCTCAGTTGACTTGGTTTTCGAATGTTGTTCGCCGGTTGCGCCAAATCCTCCCGACGCTTTCTTTGCTGTTCGGAATGGCCTTATCCCTGCGAAGCGCCTCCGCGACGATCAAAAAAGCCCGAGTCGGGCGGTATCCATATCTCCGACAGATGATATCCACTGTCTGTGCAATCAGCCGGTAGCGCGGCAAATGTAAATCAGTATGGCCGCCGTGCTGGTTTGCTCTCTTTGCCCGTTCGAGAGCTGGAATCGCGCGGTCTAGCAGGCTTTCAATGAGGGGGAGATTGTCAGCGGTGAGGTTCTTTTGAATGCATTTCAAAACCGCGATCGCGGCCCTGAATTCGTCTTCGCGCTTACTTCTTTTTAAACCCAGTATCTTAGCCCCGTCTTGCTCAGCCCATGAGACGATTTCCACAGCTAGCCAACCGCGCGCGTATTCAACGGCATCGTCATCGATCCAGTTGCGCGGCACCCATATTGCCTCGCCGCCTTCGTGCCACCGCCAGTCGGAATCAGTCTTTCTGTCCTTCAATCTTACAATGGACTGGTAGTATGGCGCGTCCTTTCGGACGAGTATGAGCTTCGCGCCCTTTCTCCCCTTCGGGATCCTGTGCCGCGCGCTGTGGGCCGGCTCCTTGATGGACTGATTACGCACTGGCGTGGGCCGTCTTGCGCAACGTCAGCACGTCACCGCCAACTGCTGGTTGGCCGCATGGCGTTTTCATCGGACGGATCCAATTTGGCTTATGGGGCTGCATGGCTCGTCCGGCGAGTGCGGTTTCCGGGTTTCTTCAAGGCGATGACGATGCTCTTACTGACTAGGCGAGTGGTATCGAGCAGCGCGCGGCGGGATAAAGCATCGGCATGATCTGCGATGTATCTGGAATATGTACGCTCGAGCATGACGACACTGGTGTCATGCTGAACGGCAACAACGCGGATCGGTGTGTTTGCCAAGAGCTGGCGCACGATGCTGGAATGCCGCAGTGCGTAGATGGTCACGGTGGTTGGATCGAGCCCCACCCGCGTCACCGCGCGCGCAAACGGATGTCTATGATCGCTGTGTCGCCAAGGCGCGCCATCCGGTCTCGTCAGCAATGGAGCTTCATCGGGCCTACCAAGGCTGGACTGTTTCAAGGCGGTGACTAGGTTGCTCGGGATCGGCACCGGACGTCGCTCGATGCGCTTGCGACCCTTGCCTTTGCGTGCACTCGGCATCATCAGCCGGGGATCGGCACGTTCACCTTGCACGTCCCCAACTTCTAACCGAGCGAGTTGGCTGACTCTGGCACCAGTCACCGCGGCGCACTCGACGAGCAACCCGAATTGCGGGCTCTCCTTGTATGCTGCCGAGATGATGCGCAGTACCGCGTCATCGGGAAGAATGACGTTGCGGGATTGCTCCGCGTCGGGCAGTGCCGCGAGCCCCGTTCGCCAGGCGTTCTGATTAGTGATGCGCGGATCCAGGCTGGCCGCATGTTCGAGCGCGGCTTGGAAGGCTGCGCAGGTCCTGTTGACGGTACTGGCGGCCAATCCCTTCCTTGTCAGGCCATCGCGCCAGTGTCGAAATTTGCGTGGGCTGGCAAGCAGAGCCACGGTTTCATTGGCGAGCGTATTTGGTAGATGCACCCGAACACGCTGGGCGTTATAGGCATCACCGCCCCGCGCTTTGAGATCCGCTTCGTAGCGGTGCACAGCCTCGCTTACGGTGATTGGCTTGCCGCTATCGGCATCGGCATCCCTGTGGCCGCGAGCAATGATGCGGGCACGCTCTTGTGCTTGCCAGAAGTCAAGCACGGTCTCGCCATTTGCCTCTTCGTAGTCGTCGGCGGTGGCAAACCCCTTCATCCAGTTGCCGCCCTTGCCGTCCGCAGCGATCACGCTCCAACTGCCGGCGGTCTCATTGCGTCGATACGCGAGACGGACACCGGGACCGACGCGCGCCGTGTACGGCTTCTTTCTGATCGCGAGCTTGAGCCGTGCGGTCCTGGTTTCGAGTTTTGCGGATCGAAGGCGGCGCGCCATGAAATCCTCCCGCTGGTGTCCCGGCAGTGTCCCGGCGACGGGGGTAGATTAGCATGGACGCGCTTGGACGTGTATGGCAGGTATGCAGTGTTCCCAGGTATTTCTTTAAACCGGCTATGGACGTCCATGGACACCGCGTCGCCCTCCGAAGGCAGAGGTCGTGAGTTCGAATCTCGCCGGGCGCGCCAGATTTCAACGGCTTAGAATTATCGCCTCGGCGCGGTTCTCCGGTCTGCGCGTGAGCAAGTTTCCTCGATGCATTACGGC
>Ga0306920_100014219_pt1 | contig 10864 bp, 7 predicted proteins | sample flu12Cox44000170_FD_204666 | JGI IMG/M metagenome (GOLD analysis project Ga0306920, IMG submission 204666) | Lab enrichment of tropical soil microbial communities from Luquillo Experimental Forest, Puerto Rico - flux4day.12C.oxic.44.000.170 (v2)... | ecosystem: Environmental > Terrestrial >...
CACACCGGGCTGCGGGGCGGGCCGTTGCTGCGTCGATCCGATTCGGACCGCCGGGCGCCGGTGGCGGCGGAGCTAGATGTCGAGGATGACGCGGCAGCGGCAGCGGCCGGGGGTGAGGTCGAGCTCGAGGGCGTGGTGGGAGACCGCCTTGACCTCGCGCAGGAACGTCTGGCGCGCGCGATCGCGCCGCGGCCCGCTCAGGGTCGCAGCCAGCGAGCGTGGTGACAGCGAGTGCACCGTGGCCGCGGTCCACACCGCCTGCGCCAGCTCGGCCTCGAGCAACGTGGTGTTGAGCCAGTGGACCAGCAGCTCGGCCGCGTCCTCGCCCTCGATCGCGATCTTGCGCTCGGCCTCGGGGGGCTGACCCGGCGGCGCCGCGATGATCTGCGCCTGCAGCGCGATCGCCGCCAGCGCGTGGAGCCGCTCGGAGGTCGCGGCCCACACCTCGAGCCCCAGGTCGCCGGTGTGCTCGAAGGCGCGATAACCCTCGCCCATGGGCTCATCCTAGCAGGCGGGGCGGCGGCCGCCCCGGCCCCGCCGGGGCTTCACAGGAGCTGGCGCGCCCGCAGGCTCACCACGCCGCGCGCAGCGATGATCACGTGGTCGAGCACCCCGATCCCCACCAGGTCGCCGACCTGGACCAGCCGCCTGGTGATGCTGAGGTCCTCCTCGCTGGGCTCGGGGTCGCCGCTCGGGTGGTTGTGAACCAGCACCACGCTGGCCGCCGAGTGCAGGATCGCGGGCTGGAACACTTCGCGGGGATGAACGATCGAGGCGTTGAGGCTCCCGATCGAGACCGTCTCCCGCTTTTCGACCTCGTGCCGCGCGTTGAGCAGCAGCACCACGAAGTGCTCCTTGCGGGCGGCCTCGAGATCGCGCACCAGCAGGCGCACGTCCTCGGGCCCGCGGATCGCGGCGCGCGGCGCGGGCCGCGCGGCGGCGCGCCGGCCCAGCTCGAAGGCGGCGCACAGCGCGGCGGCGCGCGCCGGGCCGATGCCCGGCACCAGCATCCAGCGCGCGCTCGACCAGGCCGCGAGCTCGTCGGGGCGGCGTCGCGCCAGCTGGCGGCCGACGCGCTGCGCGCTGCGGCGCGCCGTGCCGCTGCCCAGCACCAGCGCCAGCAGCTCGGCGTCGCTCAGGCTGCCGGCGCCACGGGCGCGCAGCTTCTCGCGCGGGCGCTGGTCGCGGGGAAGGGGGGGCGGCGCGGCGCCGGCCGCCGCCGGCGGCGGGCTCGCGCCGGTACTGCGCGCGGTGGATCGCGTGCTCACGGGCGTCCTTTGAACCGGAGGCGGGTCCGGGGGATAATGGCGGATTCGCGTCCGGCGCTCGGCCGGACCTGGTCCACCGAACGGAGAGCCTTGCATGCGTCATGCCGTCCCCGCCCTCGCCCTGGCCGCCGCTGTTCTCTTCCTGTGCCTTCCGGTCGCGGGACGGGCGCAACCCGGCGCCGCGCGCTCCCAGCCCAATACCCCCGATCGCATCAACGGCATCGGGCTGATCGACTTCGGCGCCAAGCCGACGTTCAAGGTCGGGGACTGGGCGAAGTACCACATGAGCGCCAAGAGCGCCCTGGGTGTCGTCGACGATTACAACGTGACCGTGCTGATCGGCGGCGAGGAGGACTGGTGGGGCGAGGAGGGCTTCTGGATCGAGACCTGGACCGAGTCCGCGAACGGCAAGGCCCAGGCGGTCGCCTCGCTCATGTCCTACGACGTGTTCAGCGACAGCCTCGCGCTGCCCCACATGCAGATGTACGTGCGGAAGATCATCAACGGCGTCCGCGAAGACGGCACGCCCGAGCAGGTGGTCTACAAGCGCCCCGCCTCGACGCTCAAGATGCGCGAGGTGCCCGGCAGCCAGTTCAAGCTCCAGGTCGACACCCTGGGCACCGAGACCATCACGGTGCCCAAGGGTACCTTCGAATGCCGCAAGCTCCACTTCCTGCAGGGCCGCGGCGCGACCGGGGCGAAGGGCGACAGCACCGACTACACGGAGCTGCGCGAGGACCGCAACACCTTCATGAGCGAGCGGGTGCCGGTCACCCACATCGTGCGCGAGGACATCGAGCAGACCTTCACCCGCAAGGCCTGGATGGTGGGGCACTCCCAGGACGCCACGCCGACCCTGACGCTCGACCGCACCCTGGGAAGCGCCCAGCTCGTCGACTCGGGTTCCGGGCTCAGCGCCCACCTGGTGCCCAAGGAGCTGCGCCGCAGCCTGGCCGAGCAGCGCGCCGCCGCGGCCCGCCCGCCCGCCCCCAAGAAGACCACGACCGCGCCGCCCAAGAAGAAGACCGGATAGCGGCCGGCGCGCGCGGAACGCACGGCGACCACCCCCCTGCGGAGGTGGTCGCCGCCGTGCTTCGGAGTCGATCAGCGGTAGAGGGTCTTGAGGCGCCCCCAGGTGGGGTGCGGCAGCGTCGCCGTCGGAGCCGACGGCGTCGCGGGTCGCAGGCTCAGCGGGCCACCGCCCGCCTGGCGCAGGTCGACGCGCTCCGCCGGGAATCCGTCCGCCGTCGCGCCCTTGAAATGAGTCATGAACAACCCGGTCTGGATCACGTTGCATTGCCCCGGCGTGCCGTCGGGTACCCCGGCCGCCACCCGCAGCGGTCCGTCGCCGCTCGAGTTGAAGCCCAGGGTCCTGAGCTCCTGCCCCGGCAGCGCATTGCCGAGGATGAAGGCGTCGACCAGATCGGGCAGCGGCGCGCCGGGCGCGGTGTTCGTGAACGAGACCTTCATCTCCGCCCTCGACAGCGCGGGCGTGAGCGAGGGGTCCGCGAGCAGGTCGGTGCCGCGATAGCCGAACAGCGGCGGATCGCTCGCAAAGTCGTTCGCCGGCAGCGCAATCACCCAGGTGAGCGCGTTGGTCGTGTGCACGATGACCGTGACCATCGCCCGCCCGTCGGCGAGCGGACGCTCGGAGACGGTGCCGTCGACCCGGGTGTCCAGCAGCGGGCCGCGGTGGCTCGCCAGATAGTTCGCGGCCAGTCCGAGATTATCGACCGAGGCGAACAGGGTCTGAGGGTTGTTGTTGGCCCAGCCGATGAAATCGGGTAGGGGTGGAATGAAGATGCTGGTGGTTCCCTGGGCATCGAGGAAGTCCGAAAGCGGGCGCTGGGTGGCCGGGCCCGGATCATTCTGGATGGCCGATGCGAGCTGCGGGACGGCGGCGAGGGCGGCGGCGATCAGTGCGGCGGTCGCGGCCAGGCGGGTGGTGGATCTCGAATCACGAGGCATGGCCCGGCTCCTGTCCCCGCGGGGGGCGGGACGCTGAAATGTCACGCTCGGGGACGGACCGCGGCATGGTGCCCGCGCGAGGCGCCCGCCACAACGGAGAACCGTTTCTATTCAAACAGCGCGGTCGCGAAGGCCTCGGGATCGAACGGCGCCCAGTCCTCGACCCCCTCGCCCAGCCCCACGACGCTGATCGGCAGGCCGAGCTGATCGGCGATCGCCAGCACCGCGCCGCCGCGCGCCGTGCCGTCCAGCTTGGTGAGCGCGAGGCTTCCGACCGGCACCACGCGCTGGAACTCGCGCGCCTGCTGGATCGCGTTCTGCCCCAGCGTGGCGTCGAGCACCAGCAAGACGTGGTGCGGAGCCCCCGGCACCAGCCGCCCGCACACCCGCCCCACCTTCTCGAGCTCGGCCATCAGGTTGTGCCGGGTGTGGAGGCGGCCGGCGGTATCGACCAGCACCACCTCGAGGTCGCGCCGCCGCGCCGCGACCAGGGCGTCGTGGACCACCGCGGCGGGATCGGCGCCGGCGCGCGAGCCCGCCACCTCGACCCCGGCGCGCGTCCCCCACGCCTCGAGCTGCTCGATCGCGGCGGCGCGGAAGGTGTCGGCCGCGACCAGCATGGTGCGACGGCCCTGGCGCGCGAAGCGGGCCGCGAGCTTGCCGGCGAGCGTGGTCTTGCCGGCCCCGTTGACGCCGACCAGCAGCGCGATCCACGGGCGCTGATCCCCGGGCTCGAAGGCCGCGCGCCGCGCCGCCAGCAGCTCGGTGGCGGCGCGGTGGAGCGCCTCCCCGAGCGCGAGCGAAGGCTCGCGGCGCAGGCGCTCCTCGGCGCGCTCGAGCAGCCGCTCGGCGGCGCCCGGGCCGGCGTCGGCGGCGAGCAGCGCCTCCTCGAGCCGCGCGCGCTCCGCGGGATCGACCGCGTGGCGGCCAAGCAGCTCACCCGCGTCGGCGGCGAGCCGCTCCCGGGTGCGCGCGAGTCCCGCGCGCCAGCGCTCCCACAGGCTCACGGGCGGGTCCGGGCCAGGGTCGAGGCGGCGCGGGCGCGGCGGGCGCCGCGCGACCGCGGCTTCAGCCCGCGGTCGCCTCGACCAGCTCGCGCCCGTTGCGGTCCGGGGTCACCGAGTCCTGGCCGTCGAAGCGCACCGAGACCAGCTTCGAGACCCCGAGCTCCTGCATCGTCACGCCGTAGAGACAGCGCGCCGCCTCCATCGTCTTCTTGTTGTGGGTGATGACGACGAACTGGGTGCGGTCGCTGAAGCGCCGCAGCATGCGCAGGAAGCGATCGACGTTCGCGTCGTCGAGCGGCGCGTCGACCTCGTCGAGCAGGCAGAACGGCGAGGGCTTGACGAGATAGATCGCGAACAGCAGCGCGATCGCGGTGAGCGCGCGCTCGCCGCCCGACATCAGGCTGATGCTCTGCAGGTACTTGCCGCGCGGCTTGGCGGCGATTTCGATCTCGCACTCGAGCGGATCCTCGCCCACCATGCGCAGCTCGGCGTCGCCGCCCTCGAACAGGGTCTTGAAGATGTCGCTGAAGTGCCCCTGGACCTTGGTGAAGGTGTCGCGGAACAGCTGGCTCGCGGTGACGTTGATCTTCTCGATCGCCTCGAGCAGCTGGCCGCGGGCGCTGGTCAGGTCCTCGCGCTGCCGCACCAGGAACTGGTAGCGCTCCTTCTTCTTGGCGTACTCGTCGACCGCCAGCAGGTTGACCGGGCCGAGCGCGCGGAAGCGGGTGCGCGACTCCTCGAGCGTGCGCTGCGCCTGCTCGGGATCGAAGCCCTCGGGTGCCGGCTGGTCCGAGGCCCACTGGTCGGTGTCCATCTGGTATTCGGTGCGCAGCCGCTCGTAGGTGCGGTCGAGCTCGGCGCGCGCCTGCACGCGCTCGAGCTCCAGCTGGTGGAGCAGCTCGCCCAGCTCGGTGTGGGCGAAGCGCCTCTGGCGCGCCCCGTCCTCGCCGCGCTGGACCTCGGCCTTGAGCGCCGCGAAGCGGCCCTGGATCCCGGTCACGCGCTCGCGCTGGCCCCCTTCGGCCTCGAGCAGCCCGGTGAGCCCCGCGCCCAGGCCCTCGACCTCGGCTTCGATCTCACCGACCCGCACCCCCGCCTGGCGCTGCTCCTCGGCGCGCGCCTCGAGCCCGGCTTCGAGCTCGCGGCGCGTCTCCTCGGCGCGCGCCACCTCGGTGCCGCAATCGCCCTCCTCGCGCGCCAGCGTGAGCAGGCTCTCGCGCGCGGCCTGGGCCTGGGCGGCGGCCTGATCGCGGCGCGTCTCGAGCGCCTGGACCCGGCCCTCGAGATCGGCGAGCTTCGCGCGCGACGCCTCGTGCTGGCCGTGGGCCTCCCCGAGCGCCGCCTCGGCCTCGACCAGCGCGCCGGCCAGCAGCCCGAGCTCGGCCTCGATGGCCGCGATCTCGGAGCACCGCTGCTCGGCTTCCGCGGCCGCCCAGCCCGCCTCGCGCTCCCCGGCCTCGAGCTCGCGGGCCAGCGCCTCGGACGCCGCGCGACGGCGGTCGAGCTCGGTCTCGGCGGCGGCACGCGCGCTCAGCGTCTCGCGGCGGCGTGACTCGATGCCGCCGCGCTCGCGCTCCTGACCTTCGATCGAGAGCGCCATCTCGGCGATCGCGCCGTTCAGGTCGCGGATCTGGCCCTCGCGGTGGAGCAAGCCGCTGAGGCTGCGGGCCGAGCCGGCGCGCACCCGGCCGTGCTCCCACACCTCGCCATCGAGGCTCACGAAGCGCAGCCCGGCCTCGGACTTCGCGGCCAGCCGTGCGGCGGTGGCGCGGTCCTCGACCACCACCACCGCGCCCAGCAGCCGCTCGACCAGCGGCCGGTAGCGCTCCCCGCACTTCACCAGGTCGGAGGCGCGGCCCACCACCCCGGCACCCCCCGGCACCGCGGGCAGCGCGCCGCGCTGGAGCGCCGACAGGTCGACCAGCGTCGCGCGCCCGCTCTCGACCGCCCGCAGGCGCTCGACCGCCGCCGCGAGCGACTCGTGGCCCTCGATGAGCACGAAGGCCGCCGCCTCGCCCAGCGACGCCTCGAGTGCGTCGAGCAGGCGCGCCGGCACCTCGATGACGTCGGCGACCACACCGTGGAGCCCCGGCAGCCGCGGCGATTCGCTGAGCAGCGCCTTGACGCCCTCGGACACGCCGTCGAAGTTGCGCTTGAGCTCGAGCAGCGTGGCGAGCCGCGACTCGGCCGCCGCGCACTCCTCGCGCAGCCGGGCGATCGCGGCCAGCGAGACGCCCGCCTCGTGGGCCAGCGCCTCGAGGCTGCGATCGGCGCCCGCCAGGTTCTCACGCCCCGCCTCGAGCTCGGCGGTCGCCGCGGCCCGACGCTTGGCGCCGGAGGCCGCGAGCCGCTCGAGCTCGGCGAGCCGGGTCTCGAGCTCGCCGCGGCGCTGTGCTGCGGCGTCACGGCGCTCGACCAGCGAGGCGCGGCGCCCGACGTGGCGCTCGCAAGCGGCGCGCCGCTCGGCCTCGATCGTGATGCGCTCGAGGGCGCCCTGCTTGGCCTCGCCGGCGGCGCTGCGCTCCTGGCGCAGCCCGGCCTCGAGGGCGGCGAGCGCGTGCTCGGCGGCCTCGGCCCCCTCCTGCGCCTGCTCCCGCCGCGCGCGCAGATCGGCCCAGCGCACCCCCGCCTCGCGCTGGCGCTCCGCCACCTCGGCGAGCCGCGCGCGCATGCGCGCCGCCTCCTCGCCCGCCTCGTCGGCCCGCCGCCTCAGCCCCGCCGCGCGCTCGCGCAGCAGCACCACCTGCTGCTCGGCGCGCCCGCGCTCCTCCTCGCGATCGCGCAGGCCGCCCTGCGCCGCCGTCAGCTCGCGCTCGACCTCGAGCAGGGCGAGCTTCTGGTCGTTGAGATGCGCCTCGAGCTGGTCGACCTCGCTGGTCAGCCCTTCGCGCCGCACCGCCTCCTCCTGCCATTGCTCGCGCAGCTCACCCTCGCGGCGCTTGAGCGCCTCGACCCGGCTGGCGGTGAGCGCCAGGTCGAGATCGCGGATCTCGTCGCGCAGGCGCTGGAAGCGACGCGCGCGCCCCACCTGGCGGGCCAGCGAGCGCAGCTCGCGCTCCAGCTCGAACACGATGTCGTTGAGCCGCGTCAGGTCGACCTCGGTGGCGTCGAGCTTGTGGAGCGCCTCCTTCTTGCGGGCCTTGTACTTGGTGATCCCCGAGGCCTCCTCGAACAGGAAGCGGCGGTGGCCCGAATTGTCCGACAGCACGTGATCGACCATCGAGCGCTCGATCACCGAGTAGGCGTGGCTGCCCATCCCGGTGTCGAAGAACAGGTCGCGGATGTCCTTGAGCCGGCACGGCGCCTGGTTGAGGAAGTACTCCGAGACCCCGGAGCGGAACACGCGGCGCGAGATCGTCACCTCGGAGAACTCGGTGGGCAGGATGCCGCGGTCGTTCTTGAAGGTGAGGTGGACCTCGGCGAGGTTCAGGGGCTTCCGGGTCGGGCAGCCGCTGAAGATCACGTCTTCCATTGAATCGCCGCGCAGCTGGCGGGCGCTCTGCTCGCCCATCACCCAGCGGATGGCGTCGGAGACGTTGGTCTTGCCGCAGCCGTTGGGGCCGATGACGCCGGTGATGCCATCGCCGAAGTGGAGCTCGGTGCGGTCGACGAACGACTTGAAGCCCTGCAGCTCGATGCGGTGGAGGAACATCCCTGTTACCTCGCTTGCGCCTGAACGATGGAACTCACCATGCGCGGCCCAGCGCCTCGGCCGCCTCGCGGATCTCGTCGTCGCTCAGGGTCCGGACGTCGAGCCTGAGCCTGCCCTCGCGGATGTAACCGATCACCGGCGGCTCGGCGCCCCGCGCGCGCGCATCGAGCTCGTCGGCGCTGCGGTCCGGGATCGTCACCTCGACGACCCAGCCCGGCAGCCGTACCAGCGGCAGCGCTCCGCCGCCCACCTCGCCGGCCGCGCGCTCGACCCTGAGCCGCGCCGCCGGACACCGCTGTCCAAGCGCCGACGCCAGATCGCGGGCGCGGCGCTCGAGATCCGCGGCGTCGGCCTTGAGCATCGCCAGCGCCGGAATCTCGCGCGCCGCCCGCTCGGGGTCGGCGTAAGCCGGCAGCGTGGCCTCGAGGGCCGCCAGCGCCAGCTTGTCCACCCGGAGTGCCCGGGCCAGCGGGTCGCGTCGGATGCGCTCGACCGCCCGCTTCCGCCCCAGCACCAGCCCCGCCTGCGTCGCGCCGAGAAGCTTGTCCCCGGAGAAAGTAACGACGTCGCAACCCGCGGTCAAACTCTCTCTCGCGGTCGGCTCGTGCTCGATTCCGAAGGCCGAGAGGTCGAGCAGCGCGCCGCTCCCCAGGTCCTCGATCAGCGCCACCCGCGCGCGACGCGCGAGGCTCGCGAGCTCGGCCAGCGCCGGGCGCGCGGTGAAGCCGGCGATGCGGAAGTTGCTGGGATGGACCCGCAGGATGGCCGCCGCCCGCGGGCCGCGCTCGAGGGCTCGCGCGTAGTCGCGCAGGTGGGTGCGGTTGGTGGTGCCGACCTCGACCAGCCGGGCGCCGCTCTTCTCCAGGATCTCGGGGATCCGGAACGAGCCGCCGATCTCGACCAGCTCGCCGCGCGACACCAGCACCTCGCGGCCGGCGGCCAGGGCGGAGAGCGTCACCAGCACGGCGGCGGCGCCATTGTTGACCACCAGCGCCGCCTCGGCGCCGGTGAGGCGGGTGAGCCAGCGCTCGACCCCGGCGCCGCGCTCACCGCGCCGCCCGGTGGCGAGGTCGAACTCGAGACTCGAGTAGCCCCGCGCCACCTGCTCGAGCGCCGCGCGCGCCGCGGCCGACAACGGGGCGCGGCCGAGATTGGTGTGGAGCACCACACCGGTGGCGTTGAGCACCCGCCGCAGCGCCGGCTCGCCGGCGGCGTCGGCGCGCGCCGCGGCCCGCTCGGCCAGGGCGTCGGGGGCCGGCGTCGCGCCGCCGCGGCGCAGGCGCACCCGCTCCAGGGCCAGCTCCTGGCGTACTGCCTCGACCACCAGCAGGCGCGGCAGCCGGTCCAGCGAGCGCGACAGCGCGGGATGGCGGAGCAGCGTTTCGACCGCGGGGAGAGCGCTCAGACGGGCGCGCTGGGGCATGGCCCCCGATTCTAGCCGCGCGCCTTCCTGTCGACCAGGGGAAGCGGCCCGCCGAGCGCCGCGCGCTCGGCGCGGTTCTCGCGCAGCCAGTGGCGGGTGACGAACGGCGGTCCGCCCGCGCCACTCGTCCCGGGATCGAGCACCGTGCGCATGGTCTCGATGAGCTCGGCGCCCGAGACCGGCTTCGGCAGGTAGCCGGAAGCGCCCGCATCCCGCCAGCGCCGCGCGTCACCGGGCTGGGCCACCGCGGTGAGCACCACGAACCGGGCCTCACCCAGCGTCCGATCGGTCCGGATCCGGGACGCCACCTCGAAGGCGTCGAGCCCCGGCAGGCGCGGATCGAGCAGCACCAGGTCGTAGCGCATCCCGGCCCCCACGGCGGCGGCCAGCATCGCCAGCGCCCGCTCGCTGTCGGGCGCTTCGTCGGCCCGCACCTGCCAGCCCTCGAGCAGCTCGCCGAGCACGCGGCGATTGGTGGCGTGGTCGTCGACGATCAGCACCCGCCGCCCGCGCAGATCGACCTGCGGCCCGCGGACGCTGTCGGGCGCCACGTGGGGCTCGCGGGTGAGACGGGTGGTGAACCAGAACGTGCTGCCCTTCCCCGGCTCGCTCTCCACCCCGATCCGGCCCCCCATTCGCTCGACCAGCTGCGAGGCGATCGCGAGCCCGAGCCCGGTCCCGCCGTGCCTGCGCGTCGACGAGCCGTCGGCCTGGGTGAAGGCGGAGAAGATCGCGCCCTGCTGCTCGTGGGCGATCCCGATGCCGGTGTCCGCGACCGCGAAGCGCAGCACCAGGTCGTCGCGCTCGAGCGCTTCGACCGTCGCCCCCACCACCACCTCCCCACGCTCGCTGAACTTGATCGCGTTCCCCACCAGGTTGGCGAGGATCTGACGCAGCCGGCCGGGATCGCCGATCAACCGGTCCGGCACCGGCTCGGCGATCCGGCTGGAGAGCCCCAGCCCCTTCTGCTCGGCGCGGGCGGCCTGTACCTCGAGCACTCCCGCCACGCACTCGCGCAGCCGGAACGGGATCGCCTCGAGCTCGACGCCGCGTGACTCGATGCTCGAGTAGTCGAGGATGTCGTTGATGACGCTGAGCAGGCCGTCGGCGCAGTCCCTCGAGGTCTCGAGGAACTCGCGCTGGCGGGGTGAGAGCTCGGTGGCGAGCAGCAGCTCGGTCATCCCCACGATCCCGGTGAGCGGGGTGCGCAGCTCGTGACTCAGGTTGGAGATGAACTCGGTGCGCAGCCGCGCGATCTGGAGCGCGGCCTCGCGTTCCTGCGCCAGCGCCGCCCCCGCCAGACCCGCCTCGATCAGCCGGCGCCGCAACCGCCGGGCCTCGTGCTCCTTCTGGAGCATGAGGAGGCAGAAGACGATCACCAGCCCGCCGAGCCCGATGGTCAGCGAGCGGTCGATGGATCCGACCGGTGAGTCGTGGGCGAGGCGCTGGGCGAGGAACAGCAGGACCACCGAGGTGCCGAGCGCCGCGAGCAACACCAGGACCGCACGCCAGCGCCACGCCACGGCGAGATCGAGCGCCTCGATCC
>Ga0306920_100014220_pt1 | contig 10863 bp, 9 predicted proteins | sample flu12Cox44000170_FD_204666 | JGI IMG/M metagenome (GOLD analysis project Ga0306920, IMG submission 204666) | Lab enrichment of tropical soil microbial communities from Luquillo Experimental Forest, Puerto Rico - flux4day.12C.oxic.44.000.170 (v2)... | ecosystem: Environmental > Terrestrial >...
CGAGAGTGGCCAGGCGAATACCGCCTCGAGTTCCGCGTTGCCTGCGATCTTGCGCCGGATGTCGCGAATGAGCCTGCCGAGGCGGGTGCGCAAAATGCGCGCCAAGCGCGCCGCCATGATGGCAGGGCGTTATGCCCATGCCAAACAGTTCAACCGCCACCGCAATGGCCTCTTGCTCTTCGAGCGTGTCGGTTAATTTCATTGTTTTGACTGAGCCTCGACAACGCGCCAGCAACGTCCGCGCAAGGATAACGCGCTAGACGCGAGCGCGTCGGGCGTCCAAATAGTCAATGACATTGAACAGCCCGCTAACGTTCTGAATGAGATTTATTGGTTTGTCGCCCAGAGGGGCATTTGGATTGTTGCGCCATGCTCTTGCAACGTTCTCATCTCCGCTGACGATTGCGTCCAGAGAGCGGAAGAGACGCACGAACAAAACGCTCAATTCAGCTGCTCCGCGATCGCCGCCTTGGTGCGCCTCGCTGCACTGGTCCCTCCGGCCAAGCCCGGCGGCCTGCAGCGGCTTGGCGCCGGTTACTGCTGCGCCCGCGCCGGCGGCTGCGCCAGCGCCTGCGCAGCGACGGCTTTTATGCCCCTTTCCGTTGCTTCGGCGGCCATGGCGTTTCCGGAACCGGGGTCAGCGGCGGCTTGCCTGCCGCCCAGGCCAAGAGATTATCCACCACCACCTGGTCCATCCTCTCGCGGGTCGCGACCGAGGCCGAGCCCAGATGGGGAAGCAACACAACGTGGTCCATCGCGATGAGCTCCGCCGGCACCTCGGGCTCGCGCGCAAAGACGTCGAGGCCCACCGACAGGATGGTTTTCTGCTGCAGCGCCTTGATCAGCGCCGGCTCGTCGACCACCGAGCCGCGCGACATGTTGATGAGGATGCCGTCGGGACCGAGCGCCGCGAGCACCTCGGCATTGATCAAGTTCTTGGTCTCCGCGCCGCCCGGCGTGATGACCATGAGCACGTCGACATCGCGCGCCATACCGATGAGCTTGGGATAGTGCCGGTAGGGCACGCCCGCGGCCGGTCGCCGCGAATGATAGACCACGGGCACCTGCATGGCCGCGAGGCGGCGCGCGTCGACCATGCCGACGGTGCGGTCGCGCAGCGTGGCCTTGCTCAGGGGATAGTTCTTCTGCAGCCATTTGCCGGCGCGCAGGTAGCGCTCGGCCTGGGGAAATTCGCGCACGGTGCACAGCAATAGCCCGATCGCGGTGTCGGCCACTTCCTCGGTGAGCACATCCGGCGTGTTGGTGACGGTGATGCCGTGCGCGCCGGCCCAGGCGGCGTCGACATGGTCGTAGCCGACGCCGAAGGAGGAGATAATCTCGAGGCGCGGAAAGCGGGTCATGAACGGACCATCGACCCGCTCCTCGGTGGCCGCCACCGCCATGGCGCGCACGCGGGGCGCGCTCTCGGCAAAGAATTTGTCCCGATCCTTTCCGTCGGGAAACTTGACGAGGTTGAAGGCGCCGGAGAGCCCGTTCACGATCACGGGCTTGGGAGGACAGATCAACAGAACGTCGGCTTTTTCGGCAGCCATGATTCACTCCTGATTGTGTCCCGGGTACGTTCAGTGAGTTGCGCCGGCACCGCTCACACCAGCATCGCGACGGGCTGGGCAACAAGCTCCTGGAACGCGGCGATGAGCTCGGCGCCGAGCGCGCCGCAGGCCGAGAGCGGCCCGACGATAGTCAGCGGCTATAGTGATCCGCAAGGCTCGCCCGATTCTGAGGTTGGATGCTATAATTACATATGCGTGTTTGATCGGTGAGCGGCGCGAACACCGTGAACCAATCACCGTGGGCATTGCCGCGGTTGACGTGTCTAAGCGACCACTGCGATCCGCACCGTGCGAGACTCCATGGCGTGCTGTCCGCGGGATGCGGATACAGGCGCATCGCCAAGAAGAATCCACCGTGCGTGGTTAGTTCATATCGCGGCACGGCCGTGCTTCGCCGGCGGCGCGCTGAGCGTGCGGCAGACCGACCGAATGCTCGCCGCAGTGAGCCGTATCGGCGGAAGCAGTTCGGCTCCGCAGTAGGAGCGGCCGCTCAAGGAGCGTTCCTGGGAAGTGCCATGAGAGACATCGCCGAGTGGCTCGCATCGATCGGCTTGAGTGAGTACGCCCAACGCTTCGCCGACAACGCCATTGACCTCTCGGTCATCCGCGATCTGACGGAGCAAGACCTCAAGGACCTCGGCGTTCTGCTGGGGCATCGCCGCAAGATTCTGCGCGCGATCGCGGAGCTCGATGGGGTCGCTCCTACACCGGCTGAAACAGCGACCGAACCGGCGTTGCGTGACGAGGCCGAACGCCGTCACCTCACCGTGATGATCTGCGATCTGGTGGGCTCGACCGGCCTCTCGGCCCGGCTCGATCCCGAAGACATGAACGCCGTGATGGATGCCTATCACGCCGCTTGCGCCCGGATCATGCTCACCTATGACGGCGTCATTGGGGATTTTCGGGGCGACGGGATATTGGCCTATTTCGGCTATCCCCGCGCGCACGAAGACGATGCCGCGCGAACCGTGCGAGCGGGACTCGATATCATTGCCGCCGTTGCGCGGCTTAAGACGCCTGCCGCGGAACCGCTCGCAGTCCGCATCGGCATAGCGACCGGCTTGGTTGTGGTCGGCGACTTGCGCGGGAGTGCGTTGCGCGAGCATGCCGTCGTCGGAGACACGCCGAACCTTGCAGCCCGCCTTCAGGCCTTGGCCGAGCCTGGGACGATCATCGTCGCCGCCTCCACGCGCCGGCTGCTGGGCGATCTGTTCCGTCTGCACGACCTCGGCCGCCTTGACGTCAAGGGTGTTGCCGAGCCGGTCGCGGCGTGGGCGGTCGAAGGCGTGTCGGCTTCTGAGAGCCGCTTCGAGGCGGTCCATATGGCGGGTCTGACCGATTTCATCGGCCGCGAGGAGGAGATCGATTTCCTGTTGGAACGCCGACGCCTTGCCTGGAGGGGCGAAGGGCAGATTGTGCTGATCGCGGGCGAGGCGGGGATCGGCAAGTCCCGCCTTGCGGCGGCACTCGCCGAGCGCATCGCCAGCGAGCCGCACACGCGCCTGCTTTATCAATGCTGGCCCTACCACACCAACAGCGCGCTTCGTCCGTTCATCGCTCAGTTGGAGCGAGCGGCGGGGTTCAAGGGTGACGATACGCCCGAGCAACGCCTCGACAAGTTGGAAGCGGTCCTCGCTATGGAGGCATCGCGGGTCCAAGCCGTAGCGCCGATTTTTGCTGCGCTGCTGTCGATCCCGGTCGGCGAGCGCTATCCGCCGCTGGCGCTCAGCCCCACGCAACAGCGCCGCCGGACGCTCGCTGCACTGCTCGATCAATTCGAGGCTCTTGCCCGCCGGCAACCGATCCTGCTCTCGTTCGAGGATGCGCACTGGGCCGATGCCACCTCCCTCGAGCTCCTCGATCTGATGGTCGAACGGGTGCGCCAACTACCGGTGCTTGCACTGTTCACTTTCCGACCGGAGTTCGAGCCGCCGTGGATTGGTCTTCCCAACGTCGGCACCTTGACGCTCGGTCGCCTCGACCAGGACGACGTTGAAAGCATGGTCGCGCAGGTAACCGGCGGGCGCGTGCTGCCCGCCGAAGTGATAGAACAGATCGTGGTTAAGACCGACGGCAACCCGCTGTTCGTCGAGGAACTCACCAAGGCGGTGCTGGAGGCGGGCATCCTAGTCGAGGGCGCCGAGGGTTATCGGCTTGAGAAGCCTCTGCCGCCGTTCGCCATTCCGGAGACCCTTCAAGATTCTTTGATGGCGCGGCTCGACCGCTTGGCCCCGGTGAGGGAGATCGCTCAAATCGGCGCCGCCATTGGGCGCGAGTTCTCTTATCCCTTAGTGCGCGCGTTGGTGTTACGCGACGAGACCGCATTGAAGCATGGACTCACCCAACTCGAGCAGGCCGGGCTCGTGTTCCGCCGGGGCGAGCCGCCGGAAGCCGTCTACAGCTTCAAGCACGCACTGGTGCGGGATGCGGCCTATGAGAGCCTGCTCAAGAGCCGCCGGCAGCAGTTGCATGGCCAGATTGCGCGCACACTCGAGCAGAGCTTTGCCGATATCGTGGCGAGCCAGCCGGAAATCGTGGCGCACCACTTCACGGCAGCCGCCCTCGTTGACCCCGCCATCGATTACTGGCTCAAGGCCGGCCATCTCGCACTCAGCCGCTCAGCGAACGCTGAGGCCGTCAAGCATCTGAGACAGGGGATAGAGCTGGCGCAATCCCAAGCCCCAACGGCCAAGCGCGTCCGCAAAGAACTCGATTTTTACTTGGCCCTCGGCCCGGCGATGGCGGCAACCGAGGGCTATGCCGCGCCCGAACCCCTAAGAGTTTTCTCACAGGCCCGCGACCTGCTGGGCGATCGTGGCACCCTGACGGAGCAGATCCCGGTCCTCTGGGGTGTCTACCTAGCTCACTCCATGCGCGCGGAGCATATCGCCGCGCGCGAAGTAGCACACCGGTGTCTGGTGCTCGCTGCGGAGCATGAGCACCCCGGGATGTCAGCGCTAGCTAACCGATTCATGGGCCAAACACTCTGGATGATGGGTGCTTTCGTTGACGCCCGCTTCCACCTGGAGCGGAGTCTCGAGTTCTGTGCTGCCAACCGGGAGACGATCACGTCTTATAGAAGGTTCGGGGCAGACGACGAGGTTGGCGCATTGTCAGCGCTTTCCAGGACGCTCTTGATCCTTGGCTACCCGGAGCAAGCCGCTGCGGCAGGAGGACAAGCCCTGGCTCGTGCACGAACTATGGGGCTCGCGTTTACGACCGCTCTTGCGTTGGATGGTGAGGCGCTTCTCGGAGCTTTGGGAGCTGATCTAGAACGGGCCGCGGTTCACGCTAATGAAGCGATCGTCCACACCATCGAGCATGGCCTCGCAGACTATGAGCAAAGGGCACGTTTCATTCAGGGCGCCTTGCTCGCCCAAAGCGGTAATCCCCAACGTGGGATCGAGCTTATGCGCAACACTATTGCGGCGGCCGAGAGCAGCGCTGCTCGAAACCGGCGCGCGCTTCATCTGGGCCATGTCGCCGCCGCCCATGCGAGCCTCGGCCAGCCTGAGGCTGGCCTCCCTTTGCTGGACGAGGCAATTCAAACGACAGAAAAAACAGGCGAGCGATTCTTTGAAGCTGAACTGTATCGGCTGCGGGGCGATTTGCTCTTAATGCTGGGCAGGAGAGATGAGGCGGAGGCTGGACTGCGGCAAGCATTGGCGATCGCACAGCACCAGCAGGCCCGTTGGTGGGAGCTGCGCGCGGCGACCACCCTCGCCAAGCACTGGCGCCATGAGGGCAAATATCTAGAGGCCTTTTCTCTCCTGCAACCGGTTTATGGGTGGTTCGTCGAAGGTTTTGACACAACATCATTGAAAGAAGCCAAAACACTCCTGGGCGAGCTGAGGGACCTGTCAGCCCCGCAAACTCAAGCACGCCGGGGGTGAACTATGGAAGCGCCTCGGCACACTCGGCCTCGAAGTGCCGCCGACGCTTCTCGCCCGCGCCGACGACGTGATCGAGTGAGTTGCCATGGGCGCTGCGCACCCGAATGCATGAAACAAAGGTAAGCTGTGCTGCGGTCGGCGCGGAGGTCGGCGCCGTCTTCGTGCGAGCGAGCCCTCGTCACACTGCTTCGCGGCGCGGCGGCCTGGTGGTTTGGCCGCTCGCCACGTATGCCCAGTCCAAGGCGGTGCGGCGCGTCGGCGTACTGATGAACGGCACTGCGACCGAGGCGACGGTGTAGTCGTGCCCGGCGGCGGTGTTCCAGGCCACAACGAGTGCCAGCCATGACGGAGCAATACGGTATTGGTCGGGTCGTCACGACGCTCGTCGCGGCTGTTTTGCTCCTGATGCCTCAGACGGCAGGCGCTCAAAAAAACATCAAAGTCGCCTTGGCGCTGTCCCAAGACCTGCCTGGCATCGATTTCATCAATGGCATGTATGAGGTCTTCAAGCGGGACGTCGAGACCCGGACGAACGGCGCGCTGAACGTTGAGATCATCTACGGTGGCGCGCTTGGCAATCCAATCAGCCGCATGAACCAGATGCGGAACGGCGCGATTCAAATGTCGGACGCCTCGGATGGCAACTACGCCACGGTCTATCCGGAAATCCAAGTGTTGAATATTCCCTACCTGTTCGCGACAGAGCAGAACGCGTGGAAGGTTCTCGACGGGCCGTTTGGACAGAAGCTTGCCGAGGATCTCCGCACCAAGACGGGAATCCGTGTCCTTGGATGGTGGGAGTCCGGTGGTTTCAAACACTTCAGCTCGAACAAGGCATTGCGTTCACCGGCCGATTTCGCCGGGCTTAAAATCCGGGCGCTCGGTCCGATCAGCACGCCCCTGATTGCGGCACTCAAGGGGTCAGCTGTCCCCATCGGATTCGGTGATCTTTACACCGCGTTGACGACCGGCCTCGTCGATGTTCAAGACAACTCGCTCAGCGTCTTCCGGCTCGTCAGGCTGCAAGAGGTGCACAAATTCATTTTGCTATCGGGACACAGCTATGCTGTCGGCGTGCTCGGCATCAACAACGCGTTTTACTCCCAGCTATCGCCGGCTGAGGGAGCGGCTGTCGATGCAGCAGCGGTGAAGGCAATTGCGTTCAACCGTGAAGGCTCGCGCAAGGCCGAACAAGAGGCCGTCGCCTTGCTCAGAACCGCCGGCGTCAAGTTCATCGGACTAAGCTTGGAACAGAAGCAGAAATTTCAGAAGATTACCCAGGGTCCCGTGATCGAGTGGCTCAAGACTCAGATCGGCGTACCCGGCTTAATCGACGAGGCTCTATCGGCCGCGCAGGCGGCGCGGTGAGATATTCTCGAAAAGGGGATCGAGAGTGCGTGGTAGCTGGGCGGCTACTCGCGCGGGGCCTGGACGAAGATGCACGGGGCCGCTACCTCAAGAGCCGTGCTAATTCGAAGGCGTTCTAGCGCCGTAACCAGGGCGTTGGGCACTTATCGCCGGGCAGCGTTCGAGATAGGCTGCACATAGCGGCGATCATCTGCCACCACCATCGAGAAGATCGCCCATGGGGAGGAAGGCATGACGTTTGCGCGTTTCGCCGCGCCAGCGATCGCTGGCTTAATCCTTGCCGCGCCAGCCGTTGCGCTTGCGCAAGCCCAAGATTACCCGACGCGGCCGGTCACGCTCGTCGCACCGTGGCCCGCCGGCGGTGCAATCGACACCCTCTGCCGCATCCTCGGGCCGAAGCTTTCGGATCGCCTGGGCAAGCCCGTCATCATCGAAAACCGGGCGGGAGCGGCCTCGGTCATCGGAACCGCCGCGATCGCGAAAGCCGCCCCCGATGGATACACGCTGGTGATGGGCGGCGCTACGGCACTCGCGGTCGCGGTCACGGTCTACAAAAAGCTTCCCTACGATCCGACCAAGGATTTTGCGCCTATCGCGCTCGTTAGCCGCATTCCCTTCGTGCTCGTTGCCCATCCATCGCTGCCGGTGCGGTCGGTACCGCAGCTCATCCAATTTGCAAAGGAAAAACCGGGCCAGCTTTCGTACGCGTCCGGCGGGCCGGGCTCGCCGCATCACCTCTATATGGAATTGCTCAAGAGCATGACCGGGATCGAAATGATGCACATTCCTTATAAAGGCAACGCGCCGGCGGCGACCGATGTCCTTGCAGGACACGTGCCGTTGATGTTCTCCGACCCCGTCCCGTCGCTGCCGCCAATCAGGGAAGGACGGTTGGTGGCGCTCGGCGTATCCTCTGCCACCCGCTGGCCTGCCTCGCCCGAAATCCCACCGATCGCGGAGGCAGGGGTCCCCGGTTTCGATGCAGTCGCCTGGTCGATGATTGTCGCACCGGCGAATACATCGGATGCGATCGTGAACAAGCTTCATTCCGTGCTGAAGAACATTCTGGAATTGCCAGAAATCCAGCAACAGATGATTAATCTCGGCACGATTCCCGTCAGCAGTCCGCCACCAGAGGAGTTGCAGCGCTTCATCAATTCCGAGATTGGGCGCTGGGGCAAGGTCGTGCACCAGGCCGGCATCGCTGGGTCGGAGTAGCTGGTCCTCTCCTGACAAATGATGAGACATACCGTCGCTGCGGCTCTGGTCGCCCCGATTTTCAAGGCTGACGCGGTCACGCTCCACGTTTCGCGCGAAAAAGACGGGAAATTGCGTGCCAGCGGAGTAAGATCCTGCGAGCTTGCCCGCAGCCGTCCGGCTGAACGACCTTTCCCGTATTCTTCGACCTTCGGGATGCGTTTTCGTTAACTTTGCGATAGGGCGTCGAGATACCGATCAACATGCCATTCGTAGTGGCCAGCGACGGCAGCACCGCGGTGTAAGTTTCAGTGTCGAGCGTCGCGGTGCTCTCGTCACGCCAAAAGGCCGTTTCGTCAAAGACGGCGGCAACCAGGGTGCGGCCGCGGACGGTGCGGTAGGAGTTTGAGTGGACGCCGATAACGATGCCGTTCTTAAGCTCGATCTCGAACTGCTTGACCGCCACAATCTCTCGCGCCAAGGCTGGAGATGCTTCGAGAAAGCCTTTCACATAATTGAACACGACGCGGGCTTGATCGACCGAGGCGGCAAGAACAAGGACTACGCCGCGCTCGCCAGGCGAGAGCCGATGCTTCTGGAATAACCCGAGGAAGATCGCGGTCGCCGCCGCCATCCGAGACTTGCCGGAGCGCCGACCGGCGACGCACCACAACTCGCGCACCCGACGCTTGGGCAAGTCACGCTCGCCCGCAATGGTGTTGTGGAAGACCTCGCGCTCCTCGTCGGTGAGCGGCCGACCGAAAGCGGCCTTGAGCGCGATCAACCACGTCTGCCAAGTCGCCAGCGGGCCGAGCCCGGCACCGAGCAGCCGCTTGTCGGCCAAGACGTGGTCGATCTCCTTCATTCAGCAGCCTCTTCGTTCAGGATATCGCTGAGCGACGGTTCGATCGTGCGCGCCCGGCGCTCCAGACCAACAGCCTCAAGCAGGCGACGCAGATTGCCCGCCGTGCGCTGGTACAGGTCGAGATCGGCGGGTGAAGACTCCCCGGCCATCGCGAACTTAGCCTCGAGCCGCTCGAGCTCGACCGTCAGCGTGGCCGCGCGCCGGACGATCGACCGCTCGGCCGTGGACACGTTGTCGATACCACCGAGGTCGGCGATGTGGGCGGCGATCAGATCGCGGCAGCGCCGCGTCCACGCGGACCTGCCGTCGATACCCGGCAGCGACTGGCCACTCCGCACCCGACTTCGCGGGCTAGCCCGCTCATGATCCGCGTGTGAACCGGCGATGTTTTCGACTACGTTCCGAACCTCCCGATCTGCCTCCGCATCTCGACTGCATTTGCGTCCATCCTCTTCAGGCCCCAGCGCTAACTACGCGCTGACTACGCGCTGACTAGGCTGGGACGAGATGGTCGGGAAGTCCAGCGCTGGCAGCGCTTTCCTAGGCTGGCGTCCACGGTTTTGTTATCCGCAACATCCGCCATACCCCGCAAAAAAAGGGGTTAGGCAGGCGGCGATGCACCGTAGCCCCAGGGGACACGGGTGGCGGCGAGCGGCGGCCTCTTTTTTAATTGCCCCGGCGGGAAGGCGACGGTGAGCAGCACGAGAACCCCCAGGATGTGATTTAGATCAAATAGCGCCCGCCCAAAGTCGGCGAGGTTGACGATGTTACGGTTACGGGCCAACCGGGCGCCATTTGCTATGCAGCAACCGCAGACGATGAGCTATTACATCACGAGGCTACTTCGTGCGACGCCGATGGCGCTGCTCATTCTTGCGGGGATAGTAACAGCCGCCATTGGGGAAACTCGAGGATGCAAAAGCCGCCTTTAATCGTCGTGACTACACAACCGGGTTGCGGCTCTTGCGTCCACTGGCCAAGCAAGGCGATGCCGCGGCTCAGTTTGTCTTTGGCTTGTTGTACTATATGGGCCAGGGCTTGCCGAAGAACTACGCCGAGGCAGTGAAGTGGTTTCACAAAGCGGCCGAACAGGGCAACGTCGAAGCGCAGGTGATGCTCGGCACTATGTATCGCGACGGTCAGGGCTTGCCGCAGAACTATACCGAGGCCGCGAAATGGTACCGCAAAGCCGCCGAACAGGGCGATCACATCGCGCAGTCAGAACTCGGCGTGATGTACGCCAGAGGCCAGGGGGTGCCGAAAAACAAGGCTGAAGCGGTGAAGTGGTGGCACAAGGCAGCAGACCAAGGCGACACCACCGCAAAGAGAAACCTCGCGCTCGACCTCTGCCAAAACGACTGGACCAAATGCAGCGACAATGCCGACATGATCAAATATTACAGCAAAATGAACGAAGCACGTGAGGCTTGCGAGCGCTCCTTGGTGGAAAACGCGGCTCCGTTCGGAGAATTAGAATATCCCCCGCCCGAGCCTACGTTCGGATCGTTTTATCGGGGCAACGACTACCCGAAGACTGGGGTTGTTAAAATCATCCAACCTCGGGTGCGGATTTCCAGCGGTACTGGCGCCCCAGTCGTTTCAGCTGTCGAGTGCTGGTATAACTTCAGAAATGAAGAAGCGAAAATCCTGCACATACTCGATCCCTCGAACCCGTATTGGACACTTCAACCAATCGACTAATCAATATGGGCGCACTTCGATCAGGGCTGCGAGCGCACGAGATCGCTGGCGAGTCCCGGCAATCGGCCGCCCTTCTCTCGGTAAGTTTGGGGAATATCGATCAAAAAAGGACACGCCGTCCGCCAGGATTAACAAATGGGCACCTCGAAAAATAGCGCCTCCTCGCCAAACGCCATAAAATTGCCCGCGAATGATTCCGCTTCGTTCTCGTTCCGATTCATTTACGTTCACTCCGGAGCTGTCAGCGATCGCCAGTGGGAGC
>Ga0306920_100014221_pt1 | contig 10863 bp, 10 predicted proteins | sample flu12Cox44000170_FD_204666 | JGI IMG/M metagenome (GOLD analysis project Ga0306920, IMG submission 204666) | Lab enrichment of tropical soil microbial communities from Luquillo Experimental Forest, Puerto Rico - flux4day.12C.oxic.44.000.170 (v2)... | ecosystem: Environmental > Terrestrial >...
TCTTAATTCGTCGGCTGCAAAGACTGTCGCGTGAAAATCGGCGCCGCTGGTTGAGCAGAGCTTCAGTGCCTCCTGCCAGCTGATCTCGTTACCTTCGAGAGCCTGCGCCAGGATTGTCCGTACGTCAATATGACTGCGATCAAGTGGTGTCATAGTGCCCCTTGCGCAAGTTCGGCCTGACGGGCCGCAGCCATTTCACGAAGAGTGGCATTGAGGAAACCGGGCCGGTCGATATATTCGTCATAGACTGCGAGACGCTCGCGCAAGGTGAAGCCGGCCTTGAGGCAGGTTTCACCCAACGCGTCTACGTGGGGCCAGGCCGCTTCCGGATTAACGTAATCGCGGGTCACAGGAGATATGCCACCCCAATCATTGATTCCCGCACGTAAAAGCAGGAGATGATCGTTTGGATTCAGATTTGGCGGAACCTGAATATTCATTCTCCCACCGAGAATGAGCCGTGCTGTTGCAACAGTTCTGGCAATGTCGGCGGCATCCGGTTCGGCACAACCCGCCATCCGGGTTCCCTGCTTGGCTCTGAAATTCTGAATGATGACCTCCTGGATATGCCCGTAGCGTTCATGCAGGTCCCGGATCGCGATCAAAGTATCGACCCGCTCTTCGGGTGTTTCGCCGATCCCAATCAGAATTCCCGTCGTGAACGCTATGGAGAGCTCCCCGGCTTCACGAAGCATACGCAGCCGAACCGATGGATGCTTATCGGGAGCGGAGAAGTGGGGCATTCCTTTAAGCGAGAGTCTCGGGCTCACGTTCTCCAACATCAAGCCGAGGCTGGCATTGACCGGCTTCAATATTTTCATTTCATCGCGCGACAGGACGCCTGCATTGGTGTGCGGGAGGAGGCCTCGATCGATTGCCATGACGCAGGCGCGCGCAACGTATTCGGCGGTTGTCTGCTGCCCGAAGTTCGCCAAGAGGGCTCGGTACTGTGGAAAAGCAGCCTCGGGTTTATCGCCAAGGCACATAAGCGCTTCCTTGCATCCACGTTCGGTTCCGCGAGCCAGAACGTCCTCAATTTCCGCGGGTGACATTGTCCAGGAATCCGGGTCGCCGGAATCCTTTCGAAAGGTGCAATAGCTACAGCGGTCGCGGCAAAGATTCGTGATGGGAAGAAATATTTTTCTCGAATAAGTTACAGTGGGCCCTTTGTACTCATCGCGCAAAGCGCCGGCGGTTTCAATCAGAGATTCCAGCTCAGAACCCGTGGAATGGATGAGGTGATATGCGTCTCGGGCTGAAAGCGACATAGCGCACAGTTTACAACGAATTATTCGGCAACTACTTTGCTGTTCCGGAGCGCTTACCCTGCATGTGTTCGTCGGCAATGCGTAGAAGTTCGTCAGCGGTTTCGGGTGGGTCCTGGCTGACGGCATAGCCAATACGGCAGTCGACGGTAAGTGGGAGATTTCTATAGACAGTCAATTGCTGCAACTTCTGCTGAACGCGTTTCACGACCACGTCAGCATCGTTAGCCGCTGCTTCAATCAAAAGGACAGTGAATTCATCGCCGCCGTATCGCGCCACGAGGTCCGTACTGCGGGAAGATTCAATGAGCGCATCCGCAACAGTTCGAAGGACGTCATCGCCGACCGTGTAACCGAAGCGGTCATTAATCTCCTTCAAATGCAGAACGTCGAGGACAAGCAGCAACACACTTGTTCCCCTGCGCTTTGCTCCTGCGGTGAGCCGCCGGTAAAGTTCGTGGAAAGCCCGGCGTCCTGGAAGCCCGGTAAGGGGATCAGGCGCATGCCGGGCCAGGAGGCGGTCCGCATCGTAGAGGCGTCCGGCAATGATCCGGAGTAGAGCCATGGCCATTTCTTTGGATTCCAGCAGCATTTGCAGGAAATCGTGAGACGGGATCGCCAGGCAACGTGTCCGCTCTAGCGTGACGACACTGGCTGAGCGTCGCCGCTCGCGCAGAACTCCAAGTTCACCGAAAATCTCACCGCCGCTGAGCTCGCCCAGGAACATTTCCACGGGACTGTCCGGCACGGATTCCAGAACGCGAACGCGTCCTGAAATGATGGCATAGGAAGTACCGCCGGGATCATCCTGGCGGATCACGACCTGCCCTGGTGCGTATGTCTGTTCAGTGCTTCGCGATATGAGCCGCGCGCGTTGATCGTTTGACAGAGCCGAGAAGGGTGGAATTGCGGCAAGAAGGTCCACGTACAACGCGTCGCCGACGGCCCCCGCTTCGTTCGTACTTCCTTCCTGCTTGATTTTCTTGCGTCTGCGTTCGGCAAAAAGTCCCTCGACCGCAGGTGTTACAGGCGTACCAATCGTGCGCGCAAGCCACGCGCAAACACGCGTGCGCAGCATGGGCGGGCTGAACGGTTTCGCGAGGTAATCCGTCGCAATGGTTTCGGCACTGTAAAGGGTTTCCGTCCCGTCACGACTCTCGGTCAACATGATGATGGGAAGATCCACCTTGTCCAGGAGGCTTCGCAAGGGCTGTATAAAGCTCGCGCCGTCGCCGTCAGCGAGCTTCGAGTCAATGATAACGAGATCGGGCGGAACGGTTTTGGCAGTCTTCAGAGCAGTTCGCCCGTCCGCTACGCTCGTAAGTACCAGACCAGCGTCCGGCAATACCTGTTCGATTGCCGAGACATCCGCTTGATGTTCGGTCACAACCAGAACGCGCCCCCCCGAAATCGGGCGCCGCTCAAGGGCGGATATACCGACTATCGTCTTTTCCAGCCCCTTGCCCACGACCTCGAAGCCCATTCCTTCCGCGCCGGCAAACACATCGAGAGTCGCACCGGCTGAGGCGGCCCGGGCCCTTTGCGTTTCCTCCATGCGTTTGATCATGTCGTCGTCGTGGGTAGGATCGTGGTGGAAGAGCGCAAGTCGAGCAACTCCAGCGGCAATCATGACGTCGGTGACATAGTCTGCAGGGCTATGTCCCCAACCCCATTTTGTGCGGTACTCCTCGCTCGTATACTGAGCGTCATGAATCACGAGGTCTGCACCTCGCAAAAACTCGATGTGCCGCTGGTCGCCGGGATGATGGAATACCGGACCCGGCGAATTCCAGAATGGCTCGTGATCCGTTACATAGGCGACGGTGGCGCCGTCACAGGTTATTCGATACGCGATAGTGGGAGCGGTGTGGTTTAGATACTGCGTTTCAACAAGTATGTCGCCGATTCGAAAGAATCCTTCTTCCAGCTCCGTGTAATGCATGCGGCTTGCGAGGTCCTGAAGTTTAACGGGGAAGTAGGAATACTGCATTTGTCCGGACAGGGAATCTTCCAGACTGCGTTGAAATGCCCCCGAGCCATAGATGTTCATTTCGGTGCTTGGGAGGAACGCAGGGGTAAAGAATGGAAATCCCTGGATGTGATCCCAGTGGGTATGACCGATCAGCAGATGGATGCGATGGGGTCCAGACCGGCGTAGCATATCGAGGCCAAGGACTCGGATACCTGTGCCGCAGTCGAGCACAAGTGTAGTACCGTCGCTGGCGCGCAGCTCGACACAGGACGTATTGCCGCCAAAGACCGCCGTTCGATGGCCCGGTGTGGGGATAGAGCCTCGGGTTCCCCAAAAGCGTACATACATTACGGTGCCTATTGTATTCCGCTGACGCGCAGCGTCCTACGTTGCGGCAGAAGAATTTCGATGTTCTCAATGCAGCATGTTTCAGTCAAGCCATTTATGGAGTTTGGTATATTCTCGAAAGATGCGCGAGGAGCGTCCGTGGGGCAATTTCACTGTTATCGATGAAGGCGACACTTATAAAGTCAAGCGCATTGAAGTGCTGCCGCATAAACGGCTGAGTTATCAGAGGCATGCGCGGCGATCCGAGCACTGGATGGTCGTCGCCGGGTTTGCCAGGGTCACGCTCGACGGTACTGAAGTCATAGTCAATAGTGGTGCCACCGTTGATGTGCCTGTTGGCACCGCACACCGCATTGAAAACGTCGGCAGCGAGATGCTCGTTTTCATTGAAATCCAACGCGGGTCTTACCTTGGCGAAGACGATATCCAACGCCTGCATGACGATTTCGGACGTCTGACAGGATCCGCGATATAATCTCTTCTGCCCGCCTGCCCATTTCCCCAAAAGTCGAAACCCATGATCTCGGACGAGGAGATTCTCCTGCTATACGGGAAGAATGCGGTCATTTCCCGTAAAGCTCGCTTCACGTTTGTTCATCTCGATCGCCCGTCTGCCGACCTGGTTCGCGCGCGCACGGAAAACTTCGATCCGGATGAATTTTTCCAGTGCGATTGCCAGGTGTGCCAGCTTGCGAAAAACGGGGGCATTGTTGTGTTCGATGATTTCCCATATGAAGACGAGGAAATCCTGCTGGAGTAATCATGTAAAGAACGCTTCCTGCCGCTCTTTCTTCCGGCGGTTTCGGACGATCGGCTCATTTAAGAAGCGCACCAGGGGTAACATCGCCCGGAATGTCTCAACGATCAATTTGTAAAAACGGGGTGTGATCGCCACTTTGGAAGAGAAATGGCGCGCCGCAAGGAATTGTTTGTACTTCAGGTAATCAGCGGCCGGATGATCCACCGGGAATCCGCGGGGGACGCGGGTGAGTTGTTCACCTCCAAGTCTTCCGAACAATCTGCGGAAGTTGCGGCCCTCAACGATTCCCGTAAACTCTTTGACGTTCTCAGCAATCTCGCTGCGGACGAGAGCGAGATCTTCGGGCATGGGCATGTATAGGCCACCACCGACAAAGACCTCTGCCGGTTCGATGTGAACGTAAAAGCCAGCGCCCTCATGTTTCCCTAAACCCTGTCGGGGGAATACGGCGGCAACGTGCGTTTTATAGGGCGACTTGTCCTTTGAAAATCGCGTATCGCGATAGATGCGGTAGGCGGAAGCCTTGGGAGTGGCGACCATTTCAGGCGCAAACCGCTGAAAATCGCTTTCCAACGCCGCGATAAGGGCTGCCATTGGCTGCCTGACCTGCTCTTCGTAAATACTCTTGTGCTTCTGGAACCATTCCCGATTATTATTGCGCTTCAGCGATTGCAGGAAGTGCAATCCTTCCTTCGGGAACGCTGAAAAGACCCGTTGTTCCATGGGCGTAATTATATGAAAGCCGAAATCAAGTCGCCGCACTCAATTCTCGACAAGTACACCGCGCTGATCGAGATCTCATGCAGGCTGAACTCCGAGAAGAATTTTGACCAACTGCTGAAGCTCATCGCGGATGAGGCAACCAAACACCTGGACGCGGAACGGGCGACAATTTTTATTCTGGAGAAAGATAAAGGCGAGATCTGGGCGAAAGTAGCTCTCGGTGTTGCCGATACTATTCGTTTCGACGCGCGGCTTGGAATCGCCGGCGCCGTACTGATTGCTGGCAAACCGATGAGCGTCGAAGATGCCTACAAGTCGCCGCTGTTCTATCCATCGATCGATTCCATAACCGGCTTCCACACGCGCAACATACTGAGCGTACCTCTCCGCAATCCGAAACAGGAAATCATTGGCGTCTTTCAGGTTCTGAACAAACGCGAGGGCCGATTCACCTCGGAAGACGAACGTTTCGTTGAAGCTCTCGCTAATCAGGCGGCAGTTGCTCTGGAAAACAGCCTGGCGCTTTCGGAACTCGAGACGCGGCAGCAGGAGCTCATAGCGGAAAATCAGCACCTACGGAAGGAAATTGAGGAGCGCTTCACCAGTAAAAGCATTCTCGGTACGAGTTCCAAAATCATGGATGTCCGCTCGATTATCGAAAGGACAGCCGAGACTTCGGTCAACGTTTTGGTCACCGGAGAAAATGGCACCGGGAAAGAATTATCCGCGCGCGCGATCCATTACATCAGCCCGCGGCGAACGAAGCCCTTCGTCGCAGTAAACTGCGCGGCGTTGCCCGAACCCCTGGTTGAGAGTGAATTGTTCGGGATCGAGAAGGGCGTTGCAACCGGTGTTGAGCGCCGCGTAGGGAGGATCGAGTCGGCGCACGGCGGAACATTGTTTCTTGACGAAATCGGCGATCTCAGTCTGTCAGCCCAGGCAAAGTTATTGCGCGTTCTCCAGGAACGAGAGGTGGAATGGGTCGGGGGACGCCGGCCGGTAGCCGTAGACATACGGCTTGTCGCGGCCACGAATAAGGATCTAAAAGAAGAAATAAAGCAAAATCGCTTTCGGCAGGACTTGTTCTTCAGGCTGAATGTAATTCATATCCGTATGCCCGCGTTGCGGGAAATACGGGCAGACATCCCGCTTTTGGCCATGCATTTTCTTCGAAAATACGCAAAAGAGATGGGACGTGACGTTACGGGTTTCTCCCAGGACGTTATGAAAGCCTTAACGGCATACTATTGGCCAGGTAATGTGCGGGAACTCGAGAATGAAATCAAGCGGGCGGTCGTTCTGGCCGCGGGTAAGGAACTACAGGTCGCGGATCTTTCTGAGCCAGTCAGCGAAGAGCGTTTGGCGTCGCCAGAGACGGATTCAGCGAAAAAGTCGGGAGAAAAGCAGACACTGAAAGATCGAGTTACGATCCTCGAAATTCAGATGATCCGCGATGCAATGTCTCAGACCGACGGCGACCGCCGCAGGGCAGCCAGAATCCTCGGACTCAGCCATCAGGGCCTCATCAACAAACTCAAGCGATACGGCCTGGAAGATTAGTGGCGCATCCGCGCATTGTGATCCCCGACGATGAACCGCCTGTGATGTCCACAAGCGCGGTTTTTCAGAAACTCTCCGATTATGATGTTCGTGTGTACTCGAGCCGTCCTGGCACGCCGGAAGATCTCATTAGCCGAATTCAAGACGCCGGGATTGTCATAAATATTCGCGCCACATCGCGGTTCACGGATAACGTACTCAGGCACTTGCCGAACCTCCTTATGATTTCGATCTGGGGGACTGGAACCGATCACGTGGATCTGTCGGAAGCAAAATCGCAAGGCATCCGAGTGACGAATACTCCTGGCGTCTCGGCCGTGGCCGTGGCCGAACATACCCTGTCCTTGATCATGGCTGCAGCTAAGCAGACTGTTGCGGTCGATCGGCAGGTCAGGGAAGGGAAGTGGCCACGTGCCTCTACGGCTCAGCTTTGCGGCAAAACCCTGGGTTTGATTGGAACAGGAGCGATCGGCCGCGAAGTCGCCAGGCTCGGAAAGGGAATCGGAATGCATGTTATTGCCTGGAGCTTCCACCCTCGCGGGGATATTGCCGAGTGGGTGTCATTTGAAGATATCTTCCGGCGCTCTGACGTAGTGAGCGTTCATGTGCGGCAATCGCCAGACACGGTAGGGATGATCCGGCGCGAGCATTTCGAGCTCATGAAACGGACCGCAGTATTCATCAATACTGCACGCGGACAGATCGTTCAGGAAGAGGACCTGATCGAAGCTCTTCGGACCACGTGTATCGCGGCAGCCGGCCTGGATGTATTCGAAACCGAGCCGCTCCCGGCTAATTCGCCATTCTTTGGGCTGTCAAATGCCGTGTTGAGTCCGCATTCAGCGGGAGTTACGCCGGAAGCGACTGAGGCAGGTTTGGCTTTGGCGGTTGAAAACGTCTTTGCATTTCTGGAAGGAAGACACCTGAACGTGCTGGTCTAGTCTTACATCTGAACAAATTCCACGACCTTCACTTCAATCGAATTGGATGCACCCCCCACGATTCTTCGGTATCGGACGAGCCGCCCATTCGTCTCGTCAAAACGTGCCGTGAGATAAACGGAGTAGCCCTCCGGAGCGCCCAGCATCGCCGGCCGCTCCGCCAGACCAAGCTCCTGCCCCAGCATGTGAAATAATCCATCCATCGAGTAATCCTGGCCGGCGTTTGGTCTTATGACAAGACCGTTGCGTCGCAGGCTTTCAACCTTCCCGCCGCGAACGGTCACTTCAAATCGTCCCGTCTCAACGCGATCCCCGGACATTTCAACGACGAGGCGATAAAACTCAGGCCGCTGCATCCGCCACTTCGCCTCAGCCTGCATCAACCCATCGAGCGTGAGCTGGGGGAGACGCAAACAACCAACCATCAGGCAGAGCAACAACGGTGTAGGAAATATGCGTTTCACAAGCATGACGTTACGCTAAAGAATCCGGGTGCGCAACGCACGACAGTGCGCTAAAGTACAGCCGATAACGCGCTCAAGGAGATTTTCGAGAATGGCAAAAGCAGCAAAGAAAAAGACAAAAGCAAGCAAGAAATCCGCCCGCGTTTCCGCTAAACCTAAAGCCGCAATGCGGTCTGCAAAACCTGCAAAAAAGAAAGCAGCGAGACCGTCTGCAGGAAAGATTGACCCGCTGAATCGTAAACAGTATGGCGCTGTAACTCCGATGCTGGCAGTTCGTGATGTGCGGCGGGCAGCGGAGTTTTACAAGAATGCTTTCGGATTCACCGTACGCGGCATCATGGACAGCCCTCAGGGCGCCATTCATGCGGAGCTCCGTTGCCGCGATACGACGCTCATGCTGAGCCCGGAGTCGCGTGAGCAACATAACTTCAGCGCCAGCACGATAGGGAACACTCCAGCCACGCTTTATCTTCTCGTTGAGGATGTGGACGCCGTATTCAAGCATGCGGTTGCCGCCGGTGCCCAGGTTTCGATGCCGGTCATGGATATGTTCTGGGGAGACCGCTGCGGTCAACTGAAAGATCCCGACGGCAACAAATGGATGATCGCGACGCATAAGGCCGAACCAACAGAAGCCGAAATGGCTGAAGCGATGCGACGTATGAGTCAACAACAGCCGTCGCAAGCCGCCGTCGCTGGCGCAGGCTCCGAAAGCGAGTATTGAGGAAATTTGGATCTTTCTCTTCTGCTCCGGGACCGGTTTGGGTTCCAGGAATTCCGTCCGGCGCAAAAGCAGGTCATCGACAGGGTGGTGGCGGGCGAAAATGTGCTCGCCGTCATGCCGACCGGCAGCGGAAAATCGCTTTGCTACCAATTGCCCGCGCTGGCGCTTCCCGGTCTGACTCTCGTTGTGTCTCCGTTGATCGCCTTGATGAAAGATCAGGTCGATCAACTCAATCAACTCGGGCTTCCTGCGACAGTCATTAACAGCACCGTCTCACGCGAGCAGCAACGAAGCCGACTGGAACAGGCGATCGCCGGCCGCATCAAGCTTCTATACGTTGCGCCGGAGCGATTTCAGAGCGAAGAATTCCTGGCGGGGATTGCACGTTCGCGCGTGAGCCTATTTGCCGTCGACGAAGCCCACTGCATTTCCCTTTGGGGCCACGACTTTCGTCCTGACTACCTTCGCCTTCGCAAGGTCATTCGGGAACTAAAGTCGCCTGCTGTTCTGGCCCTGACAGCAACCGCCACACCGGCGGTTCGTCGCGATATCCTGGCACAGCTCGGTATTCAGAACGCGCCTGAGATTGTCAGCGGATTCGATCGGCCAAATCTGTATCTCGAAGTTCGCGAGGTGGCAACCAATCTCGAGAAAATTCGCGCGATCGTCGAGTTGTCACGGTGGGCTCCCCTCGGTATCGTTTACGCCGGAACTCGGAAGAACGTTGAAGAAATACACAGTAGCTTGCGTCGCGCAGGCATAGAAGCGGAGGCCTACCACGCAGGCCTGACGTTGCCGGACCGCAAAGCCGTTCAGGACCGGTTCATGAAGGCTGACGAGTGTGTCATTGTCGCGACGAATGCGTTCGGGATGGGAATCGATCGCAGCCAAGTGCGCTTCGTCGTTCATGCGGATATACCGGACTCAGTAGAGGCGTACTACCAGGAGATAGGCCGAGCCGGGCGCGACGGGGAACCGGCGCGCTGCTTGTTGCTGTTCAATTACGCCGATAAATGGATTCCGGAATTCTTCATCGATTCGAGTCATCCGCCGGCTGACATTCTGAAATACATCTTCACGAAGCTGTGCCGTTCGGGGTCGAAGGAGATCGTCGGAGACCCATGGCGCAAGTTGTCTGCCACAAAAGACCATCGATTTCATGCATCCATCGCGCAACTCTCGCGATTTGGCTATCTCGAAAAAGTCCATACCTACGAAGGACGCGGTGTCCGTATCCTTAAACCCCACGACCCTGGGCTTCAGGGCATCAACTTCCAGGAACTGGAAGCACGGCGTCAATTCGAGTACAAGAAATTCAGCGTGATGTTGAACTACGCCAGCCGATTTCGGAAACATTGCTACCGCAGTTTCATCCTGAGCTATTTTGGCGAGTGGAATCGCAAACGAGATTGCGGCAATTGCAGCCGCTGCGATCCTGAGAAATTTCCGCAAGGCACGAAAGTCGATATTGCGATCTCCGCCGCGCCGCGCGCTAAGATGCCCGCATCAGCGGAGTCGGCAACGATTGTTGCGCTCAAGATTTTGTCCTGTGTGTTGCGCGTCCGGCAAAGGCTCGGCAGGGAAAAGATTGCGAAGATTCTTGCGGGGTCCGTAGATGCTTCAGTCCAGGATTATCGTTCGCTTTCAACATACGGTCTTCTTTCTGAATATTCGATTAAATCGCTGACTGGCATGATCGACTATCTGATCGACGAGGATTACATTGGGCAGGAACCCGGATTCCGTCCCTCCATTTATGTCACATCGAAGGGCGAGGTGTTCTTAAAAGAGCGGCCAGAAATCGAGATACCTGGAGTCAACCGCCCAGCGTGATCATTTCGATCTTCTTGTGGTCTCGAGGTTGGTAGGTACCGTTCCGCATTTGCTCCCAACGGTTGTCGGAGTAGCGGTCGGTACGTGCGGTCCAAATCGTTTCAATGTGTTTTTCGATTTCATGATCGGAAGCGCCAGACCGCAACTGCGCCTTGAGGTCGAATCCTGACTCAGCGAAGAGACATGTGACCAGCTTTCCGTCCGCGGTAAGGCGGACACGCGTGCAACTCGAACAGAATGGCTCCGTAACGGGCCCGATGATTCCAATCTCGC
>Ga0306920_100014222_pt1 | contig 10862 bp, 7 predicted proteins | sample flu12Cox44000170_FD_204666 | JGI IMG/M metagenome (GOLD analysis project Ga0306920, IMG submission 204666) | Lab enrichment of tropical soil microbial communities from Luquillo Experimental Forest, Puerto Rico - flux4day.12C.oxic.44.000.170 (v2)... | ecosystem: Environmental > Terrestrial >...
GCTCATCGTCCGGACGAAAAGGCCCGCGCCGAACAGCAGCAAAACACTCAGCGCGACTTGCACCCCCACGAAGACCCGCTTCACCAGCGATTGCCTGCTTGTCGCTGTGCTCACCTGCTGCTTAAGCGCGGCTGTGAGGTCCGGACGCCAGAACTCTATTGCCGGCACCAGGCTGAAGACCAGCCCCGCGACAATACCGATGGCGAGGTTGAATCCGAAGATGCGCAGGTCCATGTGCGCCGTTATCGCTGCGCCCGACGGATCGGAATAAATCCTGCTCAACAGCAGTGAAGTGATCTGCGGCGCCAGTAACAGGCCCAGCAATCCGCCACCAATCCCCAGCAGCATGCCTTCCATTAAGAGCTGTTGCACGATCCGGCTGCGCCGCGCGCCAAGCGAATAGCGTACCGACATCTCGCGGGTGCGTCCCGCCGCACGCACCAGCAGCAAGCTGGCTAGGTTGGCGCAAGCGATGACCATCACCAGTGCCACCATCCCCATAACGATCAGTAGTGGTGTTCCAATTTCTTCCCGCAGCGGCGAGTATCCGTGTCGAGCATCGAGCAGCATCACTTGTGACTTGTTTACGAACCGATCGACCCAGTCGGCCGGCTGAGTGTGAATGTCTTTAAGCTCCTCCTGGCGTAGCGATTTCCACAGAGGATTGAGCCCGGCTTCTGCGCTGCTCAACGACTCTCCAGGCTTGAGCCGCGCAATGACATTCAGAAACCGCGAACGGCGATCGGTCAGCGCGTTCCACCCTGGGGTGACTTGCGGCTTCATCATCAGCGGGATAAACAGCGCGGTATTGGTGCCCATCACCGCACTCTTGAACCCGGGCTGCGAGACTCCGATGATGGTGAACGGATGCCCGTTGATGAGCACCGTGCTGTTGACTACGGCCGCATCGGAGCCAAATCGGCGCACCCAGTAGTCGTAGCTCAAGACTGCAACCGGATCGCGCTCCTGTACTTCATCGTCGCTCGGCGCCAGCATTCTGCCTGCGGCGGGACGCACACCCAGCACGTCGAAATAGTTCCCTGAGACCATCTCGGCCTGTGCCAGTTTCGACTCATTGTGAAACTGCACGCCGACTTCAACCTGGCAGCGCGCCAGCACGCCCTCGAAGACCGAATTCTTTTCGCTCAGATCGCGATACATCGGGTTCGAGAAGTACAGGTGATCGTCGCCGCCCTCGGAATGAACATGCCCGCTGTCGGAACCTACGAACTGGAACATGACCAGCCGGTCCGGATCCTTCACCGGCAGGCTGCGTAGCAGCACCTGGTCAAGCAAGCTGTAGATGGCCGTATTGGCGCCGATGCCCAGCGCCAGAATGATCATCGCCACAACCGTGAATCCTGGGCCCTTGCGCAACTGCCGCAAAGCATAGCGAAGGTCCTGAAGCAGAGCGTTGGTCATCGTCTACTCCTCCCTCAGAGTTCGCATGGGATCGAGCTTCGAGGCGCGACGCGCGGGCAAATAGCTCGCTAACAAGATGGTTGCCGTGAGAAGCGTGGCGGTCGCCAACAGCGTCAGCGGGTGGAAAAGGCGCGTCGCGAAGAGCATGCTGGAAAGCACGCGGCCCGCCATGAAGGTCGCAACCAATCCCAAGACCACACCGGCAGCAGCCATTTCAGCGCCGTGCCGCAGCACCATGCGCAACACGTCAGAGCGGCCCGCGCCCAGCGCCATGCGAATGCCGATCTCGCGAACCCGCATGTGTACGCCGTAGCTGATGACACCATAGAGGCCAAGCGCCGAAAGCAACAGTGCGAGTCCTGCAAATACGGACAGCAGTACGACCAGGAAACGCCGGCTCACCAGCGAGCTGTCAATACGCTGCTCCATGGTCTGAAAGTCATAGACCGCCTGGTTAGGATCGACCTGGCGCACCGCATTGCGGATGGCATCGCCCATAGTTTTGGGGTTGGCACTGGTTCGCACTACCACATCAAGGTTAGGGGACGGAACTTGCGACAGAGGCAAGTAGTAGAAGCCCTCTTTGTTGTCCTGTTCAAGCGACGACACGCGCGCGTGCTTCACGATGCCAACGATGGTCATCTTCGGCCCTTCTTTGAAATCGAACGCGATTTGCTTTCCGAGCGCTTCCTGGCCCGGCCAGTAATCTCGGGCCAGCGTTTCGTCGATAATCGCTACCGGTTGCGTCTTCGCCTGATCTGTCGAAGTGAAGAAGCGCCCTTGCAATAGCGGAATCTTCAGCGTGGAGAAATAGCCGGGAGAGATCGAGCGGATGTTTCCATGTGGAGGTGGAGAATTCGGCGGGAGGGCCTGCCCGATGATCATGAACGATGCCGACCCGCCATTCCCTGAAAACGGCAGCGCATCGGTGACGGCTGCGTCCTGCACGCCAGGTTGGGCCGTCAGTTGTGTTGCCAGGGCTTGTGCAAATGCTTCCTGCTGCTCATCGCTCTTGTATGTATCCCTGGGCAGGGTCAGGCTGGCGGACATCAGGCCACGCGGGTCGAACCCAGCATCGACCTGCTGCAACTGCTTGAGGCTCCGTACCAGCAGTCCGGCAGAGACAAGAAGCAGCATGGCCAAGCCAATCTCACCGATCACCAGCGACGAGCGCAGCATCTGGCGCGATTTGCTGGATGTCTCTGATCGGCCACTCTCCTGCAGTGCCTGGAACCAGCGAATGTGCGTCATCTGGAATGCGGGCGCCACCCCGCAGAGAATCGCACAGACCACTCCGGCAACGATCACGTACAGAAGCACGGGAAGGCTGATTTGCACGTTCAAATTTCGTACCAGATTTTCGGGAGCGAGCATGAGCAGCGCCGGGATCGTCGTTCGCGCAACGATCAGTCCCAGCACCACTCCGAAGGCTGACAGCACAAGGCTTTCCGTGAGTGCCTGGCTCAACAATTGCCGGCGGCTCGCGCCCAGCGCAATGCGGATCGACGTCTCACGCTGCCGGTCCGAGGCGCGCGCAAGCTGCAGCCCCGCGATATTGGCGCAGGCAATCAACAACACAAGAATGACAGCGCCAAGCAGCACGGCCAGAGGCTTTCGCAAATCGCCTGCCACGTACTCCAGCAGCGGCACGGAGAACATGCCCCAACCCGAAGCCTTGGCGTAGCTGTTGTCTCCCTCGGAGTTCGCGTTCTCGCGCGCTTTCATGGCGAGATACTCGTTCACCTGCTCGATCTTCGCCTCAGGCCGCATTCGACTCACGACGAACAAGTTTTCGTTGTAGCGGTAATTGTGGTCGTGAAGTCGAGCCGATGGAATTGCGAGTGGCGTCCAGACGTCTGCCTGGTTCGGCCAACCGAACTCGGCTCCCATCACGCCGATGATCTCGGTCGCCTGCTGATTCAGGATGATCTTGCGGCCGATGATGTTTGGGTCTCCGCCGAAGCGCTTCTTCCACGTGGGGTACGACAGCACAACGACACGGTTTGCGCCCGGCACGTCCTCTTCCGGAAGAATCGTTCTTCCAAGGATTGGCTTCGCCAGGAACGCATCAAAGAACTGCCACGAGACGGCGGCATTCACGAACCGTTCCGGACTCCGTCCGTCAGGCAGGTACGAGAGATTGTTGACCTGCATGGCGGCGGTGCTGGAGAGCAGTTGTTTCGCCGCCTCGCCATCGGCGAAGTCCGGGGCCGACATACTGATGTTGGCAAGCTCCGCCGGAGTACCGTAGTGCGCGCGTAGCGCGAGCATCCGATCCGGATTCGGGATGCCGCTGGGATTCAGCAGCACAGCGTTCATCACGCTGAACACCGCCACGTTCGCCCCAACACCCAACGCCAGCGTGAGTACCGCGGCGATGGCGAATCCGCGGGAATGATTCAGTTGCCGGAAGGCATATCGCACGTGCTGGAAAATCGCGGCCATGATTTAACTCCGATAGCGAATCGTTAAAGGTCAGCGAGGCATAGGGATCGCGGGACGCAAGCACCATCCCTTCCCAGGCGCGCGCCGGTCGCTACGCGTTCAGCGCACCTCTTCCAGCTTCTGGAATTCCTCTTCGCCCACGACCTTGCCGTCGAACAGATGTACCTCGCGCTGGGCGTGCGCGGCGAACCTCGGATCGTGCGTCACCATGCAGATTGTTGCGCCTTCGCGATGCAGGTTTTGCAGCAACTCCATGACCGCTTCCCCGTTGCGGGAGTCCAGATTCCCCGTAGGCTCGTCGGCGAGCAGGATCGACGGCTTCCCCGCCAGCGCGCGCGCCACCGCGACACGCTGCTGTTGTCCACCGGAGAGCTGCGAGGGGTAGTGCCGCAGCCGGTGCGCCATCCCGACCTTTTCCAGCGACTCCATCACGCGCTGTTTGCGGTCGGCGCTCGACATGCGCTGGCGATAGGTCAGCGGCAGCTCAACGTTCTCGTATACCGTCAGGTCGCCAATCAGGTTGAAGCTCTGGAAGATGAACCCGATCTCCTGATTGCGAATGCGCGAGCGCTCCGCGAAATCGAGGTTCGCCACCGGGCGTTCACTCAGCGTGTAGCTGCCGCTGGTCGGGGTATCCAGCAGGCCGATGATCGACAGCAGCGTGGACTTGCCGCAGCCCGAGGGCCCCGACATCGCCACGTACTCGCCCCGGTTGATCGTCAAATGAATGCCTGAAAGTGCATGCGTCTCGATCTCGTCGGTATAGAAAACTTTCGTGAGGTCCTCAATGTGAATCAAAGTCTGTCCGTTATTCATCTATGCTTGCCTCTCTCCAAGAAAATCTGTCTTGCTACTCAAGCCGAATCCGCTCCACGTTGTCCCAGCGCGACATATCGGAGAGGATCACCGTATCGCCCTCACGCAGTCCTTCCAGGACCTGGATGGCATTCACCGAGGCGCGGCCAACCTTTACCGGCACGCGCGCGGCATCCTGTCCTGACGCATCGAGCCTAAACAGGCTGATCGTGCTGTTCTCCTGCCCGAACGCGGGACGGCCGACATACAGCACGTTGTCGAGTTTTTCCAGGTCGATTGTTCCATCCACGCTCAAGTCGGGCCGGGCGCCTTTGGGCAGCTCTCCCGTGATACGGACGTCAACCGTGACAGTTCCGTTCTGTACTGCCGGATCGACACGCATTACCGTTCCCGACACCACTCCGTTGTGCGTGTCGATGGTTGCAGGCTCGTTAATCTGTACGTCGCGCGCTTGCGTCTCAGGGATCTTCAGCGCTGCCATCAGATGTTCGGGTTGTACGACCTTCGCCAGCATGGTTCCCGGTTGCACGTGCTGGCCTACTTGCAGTGGCAGATCAACCAACACGCCCGGTATACCTGCGCGCACCTTGAGATCGTCAAGCTGCTTCTTCTTGAGCTCCGCGAGCGTGCGCATCTGGTCCACCCTGGCCTCCTGAACCGCCAATTGCGACCGGATCGCAGCCTGGTTGATGTGCAGCCGTTCCTTTTCGATGTCGTTGCGCGTGTTCAGCTCGCTGGCTTTGCCGCTGGAAGCTTTATAGGTAAGTCCTGAAATCACACCGAGGTTATAGAGCTCCTTGTCTGTCTCGGCTTGCAGCTGTGCCTGTGTGTAGTCGGCATTGACCGTGGCGGCGCCAGCCTTTTGCGTCATCAAGTCGCTGTCGAGCTTCACGCGAAGGCTCTTCAACTCGGCCTCAGCCGCCTTGAGTTGCAACGCGGCGTCGGCAGCCTCTTGCTCGGTCTGCGGATTACTCATCTCGAGCAGAATGGTGTCCGCGGTGACTTCCGTTCCCGGCAGCACGCGTATGCGGACGACGGTAGCTTCCGTCTCTGCGGGAATCTGGCGAACGTCTTCAGGGCTCGGCACCAGAGAACCAAGTCCTCTCACCTGGCGCAGCATGGGGCCGCGCTTCACCGTGTCGGTCCAAACCGTGCTTCGTTCTACCGTGGGGGCCGCAGGTTTCAGGCGCGATACACCAACGAACGCGGCGACCGCAACCAACACCGCAATCACGCCGATAATGGCCTGCTTGCGGCGCTTCTGCTTCTTGAACTCGGGACGAGCGATATCCATCGTCGAGGATTAATGCAGTTGCGGTTCCAAGCGGAACTGATCGCCGAATGTACCGCAACCACCGATATATCAATGGCCTACGATGATCCAAGATGTGCGGATTTCACCTCTACTGTTCTGTATCCGAACTGCACTGTTCATTTCCGGACACGAGGGCTGAGAGCAACGTGGAGCGGGTGCCTCACTGCCGCGTGGCGTGTCAGAACGACCCTATAACTGATATCTTGCTGACCTGTGCGTTTGAGGGTTGTTGAAGCAATGACCTTTTCTATTTTTCCTATTTCCTCCAGTCGCAAACGCGCCCTGATGTCGTCAACTTTCGACCAATTCACTCCCGCCATCCGGCCGCAGTACGCGGAGCAAGTGCTGCCAGCGCGCAGCCGCACATGCCACCAACTGCGAACCCCAGTTGCGATCACTCTGCTGCCCTTGGTCCTCTTTCTGTGCTCGCCGGTTTTGGCGCAACATGAGGGCGCAAAGCCTGGGTCTCCCACCGCACCAGAGACGCCGAATCTTTATGACCCGGTCGCTGATCCCAAGGCGGTGGTCCTTGCCGGCAACGCTCGTTTTACCGTGCTCACGCCGCAACTCATCCGCATGGAGTGGGCCGCGGATGCCAAGTTCGAAGACCACGCCTCCCTGGTGTTCCTTAATCGCAGGCTGCCGGTGCCGAGGTTCGCAGTAAAAGAAGAAGGCCCGCCGGAAAGCCCTCACTACACCATCACGACCGAAGCCCTGCAACTGGACTACAACAGCGGACGTTCCCCCGCCGATACCGATACGAAGTTCACCCGCGAGAATCTCTCGCTCAGACTGACCGTGAACGGCAAAGATGTGACCTGGCGCCCAGGCATGCCCGATACCGGCAACCTGTCAGGCACCACCCGAACACTCGATGGCGCTTTGGGCGGTAAGACCCGCGAGCCCATGGATCCGGGCCTCATCTCGCGCGATGGTTGGGCGGTGGTGGACGACTCGACGCGTCCGCTGTTCGATTCCACCGATTTCCGTTTTCTTGAAGGCGAGAGCAGCCCGTGGCCCTGGGTTGTGTTGCGCCCCCCGGGCGAGCGCCAGGATTGGTACTTCTTCGGTTACGGTCACGACTACAAGCAGGCGCTAGCGGACTTCATCAAAGTTGCCGGACGCATTCCGCTTCCACCGCGCTTCGCGTTTGGCGCATGGTGGTCGCGGTATTGGGCTTACGCCGATCAGGAACTCGATGAGCTGGTGCGCGGCTTCCGTGAGAATGACACTCCGCTCGACGTGCTTGTCGTCTAATCGCTGTCAAGGTCCATCCTTACCCCCCAAGCGCTAAAATATCGGCACCAGGCCAAACAGAAGCGGGCTCTGCAGGGATGCAACCATGCCGCGGGATAACCTGGTGGGGCTCATCGAGCCGATGGCTGGCAGCGCTGGGAACTTCCTCCTCGCGCTGCTTGGCTTTTTGACCATCGGACGATAGACCCCGAATGCCTTGAAAATCCCCGCCCGAAACGGGCAGAACTCAACTCAGGAATCAGTGCTCCGCTAGACTCAAGCATCGATCAGGCCGTTTGCTGGGTGCGTTGTCGTCTTCGAGGTCAGCTTCGATCTGCCTCAACATGTTGCCAGATGCCGCTGAAGTCTCCCTATGTGATTCGCGCGACCAGGATCGGACGCTAAGCGCGTCGCGGGATAACTTCGTGCGACGTCCCAGTAGGGACAAGCCGATGATGCTTAATGCCAGACGCGGAACAGAGAATCCGGCCTGTTCAAAGTCTCAAACGGTGCTGTAGGCCTCGAAGACACGCCCGTTGGTCCATAGCCGATGTAACAGGACAGCGAGTTTACGTGCCACCGCCACTCTGGCTTTCCGTGTCCCTGCCCGCCGTGAGAGGTTCAGGCCCCATTTCTTCAAAGCAGAGGCGTGCCGATTGCGGAAGAGCAACACGCCAGCGGCTTCGAACAGCAGGCTACGCGTCGTCCGATCTCCGCATTTCGAGATGGAGCCAGTGCGATCCACTTCTCCGGATTGGTACTTGCGTGGCGTCAGCCCTAGGTACGGCCCGAGATCCTTCGATCGGCGAAAGCGACTGGGCTCGTCCACGGTGGTCGCGTAAGCAACGGCGGTCAGGGGTCCAACGCCTGGCACGGTCATCAGCCGGCGGCACACAGGAATAGCTCGCGCCGCACGCTCGATTTCTCGATTGAGTTTTTTCAACTCCGTACTCAGATGCCGCCAAGTTGAAAGCTGCGACTCGATAACCACTCGCACAAAATGGTCGTCCGGAATACCTCTGAAGACCAGTTGCTCGAAGCTGCTGCCCTTCCCAGGTGCCAGCACAACGCCGAAGGTCTTCAGCAGTCCACGAATCTGGTTATAGAGGCCTGTCCTCATCGAAACCACTCGTGTTCGCGCTGCCACGAGCAAGCGTAGCCTATGGCTATCCATGCTCTTCACGTCCACCGGTCGGTACCACCCGGTGCGCACGATCTGAGCCAGCCCGAACGCGTCATTAGAATCGGTCTTGTTGATTTGCATCGACAGCGCCGCCTTGGCATGCCGGGCATGAATGCACACAATCGGAACGCCTGCTGCCTTCAGGCCGTGCCAATGCCAAACTGCCAATGGGCCAGTCTCCATCGCGACTTTCACTGCCAAGGGCGCCTTCGTGCGCACCACCTCTGCCATTGCCTCCGGAGTTGAGCGACACGTGCCCTGCCACACGCGTTTGCCTTCGGCATCAATTACGCAGATCGCTGTTTCCTTCTGAGAGACATCCAAGCCCACATACTGTTCCATCGCAAATCCTCCTGGAGGTCAAAACCTCCTGGCGATTACAGCATGTGATTGACATGGAGTGGCACAAGACCTTCGGTCTGAGCTGGTTTTCTCCGCAGAAAGATCAGTCTGGACACACCAAAGGTTGGAGTGGCTACAGTTGGAATCGCTTGCTATTTCCCTACCCCGAGCAGTTCTTGAGCAACGTGCATGCCGATGGGTTGAAGGTTACGCTAAACCTGCATCCTGCATCGGGAGTACAGCCGTGGGAGGATGTGTATCCGGAGATGGCGCAGGCCATGGGCATCGATCCGGCGTCGCAAAAGTACGTTCCCTTCGACATCACCAACAAAAAGTTCGCGACTAACTACATCGACATTCTTCACCATCCGCTCGAGAAACAAGGGGTGGACTTCTGGTGGCTCGACTGGCAGCAGGAGGCGAACACGAAAATGCCCGGCGTGAACCCGACCTGGTGGCTCAATTACGTTCACTTCACCGACCAGGCGCGCGAGGGAAAACGTCCGCTGCTGTTCCATCGCTGGGGTGGGTTAGGCAACCATCGCCACCAGATAGGATTTTCCGGCGACACCATCTCTGTCTGGGAGTCGCTCGCATTCCAGCCGTGGTTTACCGCTACGGCGGCGAACGTCGGGTATGCCTACTGGAGTCACGATATTGGCGGACATATGCCGGGAGTCGTCGATCCTGAGCTCTACACCCGCTGGCTGCAATTTGGAATCTATAGTCCGATTTTGCGCACGCACACGACAAAGAACCCCGATGCCGAACGTCGTATCTGGGCGTATCCCGAACCGTACTCCGGCATAATGCGCGACCTGTTTCAGGAACGGTATGCGATGTTGCCTTACGTTTATACCGAGGCTCGCCGAACATACGATACAGGGTTGGCGTTTCTGCATCCGCTCTACTACGACTGGCCCAGCGCCGATGAAGCCTATTCCAACAAAAATGAGTACGTGTTTGGCGAGAACATGATCGTCGATCCCGTCGTGCAGCCCGGAGAGAAGATAACCGGCCTGGTGAGCGAATCGATCTGGATTCCACCGGGCGAGTGGATCGAAGCAGACACGGGCAAGCACTTTCAGGGACCCACGACAGTCAAGCGTCAATTCTCCATTCGTCAGACCCCGGTGTACGTTCGGGCGGGAGCAATCATTCCGATGGCTCCTCCGATGCGGTATTCGAACGAGAAGCCGCTCGATCCCCTGATCGTGAAGGTGTTCCCGCTTTCAGAGGGGCAGTCGTCACAGTACACATTGTATGAAGATGCGGGTAACACAAGTGCCTATCAGCAGGGACAGGCCGCCTGGACAACGATCAGTGCAATGGCAAAAGGCAACGAGTTAACGGTGAATGTCGCACCGGTTCGCGGCGGGTATCCCGGAATGCCGGCAACGCGCAGTTACAAGGTCCTCTTGCCGGATGATTGGCCGCCGGCTTCAGTAGAAGCAAACGGCAAAGCTGTACCTCATGCGGTCGATGCGAAAAGCCCTGGGTGGCGTTTTGCAGGCAATACACTGACGACCGTCATTCCGGTGCCTTCTTCGCCAGTAAACAAACCCGTGAAGATCGTGGTGCGGCGGGTCACCGATCTGCAAGGACGGCGTTCCGAACTCGATAATTTTGCAGGCACGATGACGCGTCTGCGCGAGGCTTACGACACGCTCAACCAGAACTGGCCGCTCGGATGGTCGCCCGACGACCTGATCGATGCCATGCAGACTGGCGATCGCCTCACATATCACCCGGAGCTGGCTGGCGAGCAAGTCATGCGATTTCGCCCCCTGATTTCCAAGGCCGCCGCCGAAATCGATGCGTTTAGTAGCAAATCAAACGAGCAGGAACGACAAGCCTTGGCGGAGCGGCTGAAGAAGGAATACAAGGGCGACGAAGCGCAAAGACTTGCCGCGCACTATGAAGACAATCTCGCGCGAGCAAAGGCGGCGATCGCTGACATTGCCGGCTCGCAGCCATAGGCAGCACGCGCATTCGCATCCGGCAGCGCTGCTCGGTCATGCGCTCCAGCGATTGTCATGTCGCATGGCCTTCGGACTATCTGGATGGCGCTAGACAAGCCGGAGCCTGGATCGGCACATCGGA
>Ga0306920_100014223_pt1 | contig 10862 bp, 6 predicted proteins | sample flu12Cox44000170_FD_204666 | JGI IMG/M metagenome (GOLD analysis project Ga0306920, IMG submission 204666) | Lab enrichment of tropical soil microbial communities from Luquillo Experimental Forest, Puerto Rico - flux4day.12C.oxic.44.000.170 (v2)... | ecosystem: Environmental > Terrestrial >...
GCAGACGCTGCACTCCGACCCCGAAATTGTAGCGTGGGAAAATACCGCATTTTTAGCACAATGGGAAAAATTATTTCCATTACGGACATTTTTTTGTCATATTGGGCGGATGGGGTCCACCCGCTATCCGGACACACAAGCATGTGCAAGCCCTCTGATCGTTCATCGCATGGACTGGCGCTCCTGGCGGTCATCGTCTCCGCTGGCCAGGTAGCGCAGGCGGATGAGGCATCCGCGACCGACTCTTCGGCCAGTGCGCTGCAGGAGGTCGTAGTCACGGCGCAGAAGCGCGAAGAGAAGCTGCACGATGTGCCGATGGGGGTCACTGCCATCACCACTGATGAGCTGCAGAGACAGCAGCTGGTCAGCCTCGATGACCTGCAGTCGAAGGTGCCAGGTTTATCGCTGACCGACATTCAACCCGGCCAGACGCGCATTACCCTGCGTGGCCAGAACGCAGGTGGCGTTGGCTCGACGGTCACCACCTACATCGACGACACGCCGTTTGGCTCGAGCACCGCGCTCGCCAACGGTTTTTATCTCACCGGCGATTTCGACACCTTTGACCTGCAGCGTGTCGAGGTACTGCGGGGTCCGCAGGGGACCTTGTACGGTGCCGGCAGCGAGGGGGGTCTCCTCAAGTATGTGACCAACGCGCCCGACCCGACGAAGTTTGCCGCGGCGGCCCAGGTCGGCGGTGAGGATGTCGCGCACGGTGGGAGCGGGGGCTCCGGCAAGGGCATGATTAACCTGCCGCTCGGTGACAGTGCGGCCTTCCGTCTCAGCGGTTATTACACCAAGATGCCTGGTTACATCGACGATCCCTCGCTCGGCAAGAGCGACCTCAACGATGGCTATCGCTCAGGCATTCACGCATCGGTCCTATGGCGTGCGACTGACAACTTCTCGGTGAAGCTCAATGCCTTCGGGCAGGACCTGCACACCAATGGCTCGCCCGCCATCGACGTGGTCGGAGCCGCCGGCACTCCGCAGACACCGCCACCAAACCAGCTGCAGCTGACGAACGGCGACTACCAACAGCAACGCTTCACCAACGAGCCGAGCACATTCAAGTACCGCATCTACAGCGGAACGCTCGACTGGAACGTCGGCTTTGGGAATCTCACTTCCATCACGAGCTACGGGACGACCGATCAGAACGCGCAGATCGACGCGACTTCGGTCCCGCAATACTTGGGTATACCCGCGGCCGGCACATACGGCGATCTCGCCACGAGCCTGATTCCATTAATCCCACCCCCGTTGCCAAGTGGCGCCACTGCAACGGCCGGCGTCCGCGAGATCGCAGACGTCAACATCAAGAAGTTCACCCAGGAGGTTCGCCTGGCATCGTCGACCGGTCAGGCTCTCGAGTGGCAGGTAGGGGCGTTCTACACGCACGAGTCCTCGAACCTGGATCAGACGCTGCCGACTTTCTTCATTCCGGGCCAGGCGGACACGGGTCTGCCCTCACTCGAGAACTTATCACTTGCGGCCACGTACAAGGAGTGGGCCGGCTTTGCTCAGGTCACCTACCACTTCAACCCGCAGTTCGACCTCGCGCTTGGCGGCCGTTGGTCGGAGAACAAGCAGTCTGCCGACCAGTTCCAGAACGGCTACCTCTACACTCTCCTTGGCCTCCCGCCGGCAACTAAGTCCGGCGACTCGAGCGACACGGACTTTACCTACTCGATTGCCCCCCGCTGGCACATCAGCCAGGACACGATGGTGTACGGGCGCGTCGCGACCGGCTATCGGCCGGGCGGCCCGAACGTACTGCCACCGATTAATCCACCGGGCATCGAGACATCGTACCAGTCCGATTCGACGGTGAACTATGAGCTCGGCACTCGTACGGACCTGCTCGACAAACGTCTATCCATCGATGTCGCCGCATTCCTCGTAGACTGGAAGAAGATCCAGTTGTTCGAGTTCGTGCAGAACACCGGCATCAATGCCAACGGCGGCACCGCGCGCAGCAAGGGTGTGGAGTTGACGACGGCACTGACGCCGCTCACGGGCCTCACCTTCACTCTCACCGGTGCGTACGTCGACGCCTACCTCACCTCTCAGGCGACCGCTGCCGGCGGCAACGAAGGCGATCCTCTGCCGTACGCGCCGAAGTGGAGCTCATCGCTCGATGGGGCCTACACCTGGCGTGTCAGCGATTTCAATCTGTTCACCGGGGCAACCTGGAGCTACTTCGGCTCGCGCTTCAGCGACTTCTCCTCGGTCATCCTGCCGACCGGGACCATCCTGGCTGCTCCGCGTCCTGAGCTGCCGAGCTACAACACCGTCAACCTGCGCGCAGGCCTCGAGAGTGGGCGCTGGACATTCGAGCTGTACGGTAAGAACGTCGGCGATACCCGCGGCATCACTTACTACAACAACTCCTTCAGTCCGAACTTCGGTGGCTACATCGGCTATTTGCAGCCCCGCACGATCGGCGCGTTGGTCACGGCGCGATTCTGACAGCGTGAAGAGGGAGGGCGGAGGGCGCCGGATCGGCGCCCGATGCCTTCAACGGAGTGAGCGACTTGAATCGCGATAAATCAACGCGCAATCGCTTGTGGACCTTGGCGGTCTGGCTCGCCATGGCAGCAGTGTTTACGCTGTACGCCGCACTGGCTACGGCACACCCGGCCGCATTTACCATCGATCAGGTGATGCAGGCGCCATTTCCCTCATCGCTCGTTGCCGCGCCGCGCGGCAAGGCCGTCGCGTGGGTACTCGATGCCCGCGGATCGCGCAACCTCTGGAGCGCCGATGAGGCGCACGGAATGAAAGCGCGCGCGGTCACTTCCTTCACCGGCGATGATGGTTTCAACCTCGGCGAGCTCGCCTGGTCGCCGGATTCGCAGCGGCTCGCCTTCACCCGGGGGCAGACGCTCGAGGATGAGCGCCCTGCCAATGTGGCGAGCTCACCGCTCGGCACCACTCCGCGGGAGGTCTGGGTAGTCTCGATCGCCGGTGGCGATGCGCACAAGGTGGGTGTCGGACACTCACCGGCGTTCTCGCCCGATGGCAGCCGCCTCGTCTTTGTCGACAAGGATCGCATCTGGACCGTGGCGCCCACAGGCTCATCCGAGCCGCAGCCGCTGGTTGTCGATAGCGGTCAGATCGCCTCGCTGACTTTCTCTACCGATGGCCGGCGGCTCGCCTTCGTGAGCGCGCGTTCGCGTCATGCGCTCATCGGCGTGTACGAGTTCGCGTCGCAGCGCATCGTGTGGATGGCTCCGAGCCTCGATCAGGACAGCTCTCCGGTCTTCTCCCCTACCGGCTCGCAGGTCGCCTTCATCCGCGTGCCGACGCAGAGCGCCCCGGAGTTCGTTTCGCGGCGCAGTGGGGAGCCCTGGTCGCTCTGGGTCGCGGATGCCGTGAGCGGCGAGGCGAGGAGAGTCTGGAAGGCCGAAGGCGGAGCAGGGAGTGTCTTTCACCCGACGCTCTCGGAAGCCAACCTGCTCTGGGCGCGCGGCGGCACGCTGGTTTTCCCCTGGGAGAAGACCGGTTGGCTGCAGCTTTACGCGGTATCGGCAACGGGTGGCGCAGCGGTGCCCCTCACCTCGGGATCCTTCGAGATCGCGAATCTCGCGATCAGTCCCGATCGTGCCCGCATCGTTTACTCCTCGAACCAGGGAGATCAGGACCGCCTGCATGTCTGGCTGATCGAGGAGCACAAGCCCCCGGTGCGGTTGGGCGGGAATGGCAACGGCATCGAGGATGAGCCCCAGGTGGCCGCCGATGGCACGGTGTTTGCGCTGCAGGGCGGTGCCACTCAGCCACTGGAGCCGGCCGTGCTCTCTGCCGGTCACTGGCAGTCCCTTGCGCCTGAAGCGATGCCTGCCTCGTTTCCCCGCAGTCAGCTCGTTACGCCCAAAAGCGTCGCCTTCAAGGCCAAAGACGGCCAGATCGCTCACGGGCAACTTTTCGTGCCGCGGGATAGCGGGACTGCCAACCGATATCCTGCGGTACTTTTCTTTCATGGCGGTCCGCGCCGCCAGATGCTGCTGGGCTTCCACCCCATGGATGCCTACAGCTGGATGTATGCGCTCAATCAGTACTTCGCGGCCGAGGGCTACATCGTCCTCTCGGTCAACTACCGCGGCGGCATCGGCTACGGGCTCGACTACCGTGAGGCGAAGGACTTCGGCCCCGACGGCGCGAGTGAGCTCAACGATCTCCTCGGCGCCATCACTTACCTGCAGGGTCGCAACGATGTCGATCGCGAGCGGCTCGGAATCTGGGGCGGCAGCTACGGGGGACTGATGACCGCGCTCGGGCTGGCGCGGGCGCCGGACGCGTTCGCGGCGGGCGTCGATTACGCCGGCCTCTACAACTGGGCCACGTTTTTCTCCTCGGTCGGAATTCCCTTACCGGACGCCGCCCTAACGCAGCGCGCAGTCCAGTCTTCTCCGATCGCCACCATCGATCAATGGCGTGCACCAGTGCTCGTCGTCCAGGCGGACGACGATCGCGATGTGCCTTCCCAGCAGTCCTCCGAGCTCATCGAGGCGCTCCGGTCGCATCACATCGAGCACGATGAATTGATCCTGCCGAATGAGATTCACGATCTCGCCCGCTACGCATCGTGGATGCAGTTCTTCCAGGCAACCGACCTCTACTTTGATCAGCATCTCGCGAAGCGAGCCACGGCCAGACCGCAATGAAGACCCCGACTGCAGCACGCGAGCTGCCCTCTCCGTATCTGCTGTTTCTCGGCGACACCACCGAGCCCTCCTACGCGAAAACGGCCTTTGGCCTGCGCGACTGGGTGCCGGAGCGCTGCCTCGGTGAGTGGGCGTGCGAGGAAGCGACGGTCACCGCAGGCCTCCCACGGCTCACGCCCCGAGAGGCGTACGCCAAGGGGGCGCGTGGACTCGTCATCGGCGTCGCCAATACCGGAGGTGTGATCGGCGAGAGCTGGATACCGCTCCTCGTCGAGGCGCTCCAGTCGGGACTCGATCTCGTGAGCGGTCTGCACGCGAAGCTGCGCGATGTGGCGCAACTCAGGGAGACCGCGGTGCGCTGCGGGCGCAGACTCATCGATGTGCGCGTGCCGCCGGCCTCGATCCCCATCGCAACCGGCCGCAAGCGCTCCGGCAAACGCCTCCTGACCGTCGGCACCGATTGTGCGCTCGGGAAGAAATACACCGCACTCGCCCTCGCACGGGCCTTCGCCGAGCGCGGACTCCAGGTCGACTTCCGTGCCACCGGCCAGACCGGCATTCTGATCGCCGGAGGCGGCATGCCGATGGATGCGGTCGTTGCGGATTTCGAAGCGGGTGCGGCCGAGGTACTGAGTCCCGATGCCGCCCCGGACCACTGGGATGTCATCGAGGGCCAGGGCTCGCTCTTTCACCCCTCCTATGCGGCGGTCTCGCTCGGCCTGCTGCACGGCAGTCAGCCCGATGTCTTCGTGGTCTGTCATGAGCCCGGGCGAGAGCACCTGGTCGGGCACCCGGATTTCGCGCTGCCGAGCCTGGCGGAGACCATCGATCTCACGCTGCGGCTCGGCCGCAGGACGAACCCGCGGATACGCTGCGGCGGCATCAGTCTGAACACGGCCGGGCTCGATGCGAGCGCCGCACGTGAGGTCCTCGCGCGAGAGAGCATGCTTCTGGGATTACCGGCGGCCGATCCGATGCGCGAAGGTCCTGAATTCCAGCGACTCATTGACTCCTGTCTGGCATGACCGCATTGGGGTACGACAACGTGAACAATTACACCAATCCGATTCCGGCGCGCTTCAGCGCACCTCTCGCCCGAGTGCTGTTGGCAGGGCTCAGCGTGGTGGAGCTGGCGAACGCATCTGCGGCCGCACCGGAGGCGGCAGCGGTGAGCGCAGCCAATGCGCCCACAGCCCCTGCGCCTGTCGGCATGGCGCTGACCGCCGCGGACCTCGACAGCTGGCTCGATGGTTACCTGCCTTATGCGCTGAAGACCGGCGACATCGCCGGCGCGGTGGTCGTCGTCGTCAAGGACGGCGAGGTGTTGAGCGAGCGCGGCTACGGCTATGCGGATGTGGCGGCGCGCAAGAGCGTCGATCCCAAGGCGACGCTGTTTCGTCCCGGGTCGGTGTCGAAGCTCTTCACCTGGACTGCGGTCATGCAGCTCGTGGAGCAGGGCAAGATCGATCTCGACGCGGACGTCAACCAGTACCTCGACTTCAGGATTCCTCCTCGTGATGGCAAGCCCATCACCATGCGCAACCTGATGCAGCACACCGCAGGCTTCGAGGAGCAGGCGAAAGGCATCATCACCGAGAACACGAAAGCGCCGAATTACGAGGCGCTCCTCAAGGCGTGGGTGCCGGCGCGGGTCTTCGCGCCGGGCACGACCCCGGCTTATTCCAACTACGGCGCATCGCTCGCCGGCTACATCGTGCAACGCCTCTCCGAGGAGCCGTTCGACGCTTATATCGAGAAGCACATATTCGTACCGCTCGAGATGGATCATTCGACCTTCCGCCAGCCGCTGCCGGCGGAGCTGGCGCCCTTGATGTCCAAGGGCTACCGGACCGCCTCGGGCGATGCCCGAGGTTTCGAGATCATGGGTCCGGCTCCCGCCGGCTCGCTCTCATCGCCTGGCGAGGAGATGGCGCATTTCATGATTGCCCACCTCCAGGATGGCGAGTACCACGGCAAGCGGATTCTGAGCGCGGCCACGGCGCAGATGATGCACAACACTCCGCTCACCATGCTGCCGCCGCTCAACCGCATGGAGCTTGGGTTTTTCGAGACCAATATCAACGGCCACGAGGTGATCGGCCACCTCGGGGACACGGATTATTTCCACACCTCGCTGCACCTGTTCCTGAACGAGAAGGTCGGGTTCTACGTTTCCTTCAACAGCCTCGGCAAGGAGGGCGCCGCAGGGCACCTCCGTGGCGCGCTGTTCCAGGATTTCGCCGATCGCTACTTCCCTGCGCCCCGTCCGGAGACTCGCGTCGCCGCCGCCACGGCGGCGGAGCATGCTGCGGCGCTCGGTGGCAATTGGGCCAACTCGCGCGGTGCGCAGACGAATTTCCTCGCGGCGGCCGGATTTCTCAGTCAGATGAAGATCGGTGTCGACAAGCACGGCGAGCTCCTGATCCCCGCGCTCACTGGACTGAATGGCCAGCCGCGGCACTGGGTCGAGATCGCCCCCTGGGTATGGCTCGATACCGGAAGTCACGACCGGCTCGCCGCCAAGGTGGTCGATGGCAAGCCCGTTCGCTGGAGCTTCGATCTGCTCTCGCCGTTCATGGTGTTCGACCGGGTCCCGTGGTATGCCAACAGCGCGTGGCTGATGCCGCTCTTGGTCGCGGGCATCGCGGCGCTGCTGCTGACGGCATTGCTTTGGGCGGTCAGCGCCTGGGTGCGTCGCCGGTACCAGTCGCCGCTGCACCTCGATGAGCCCTCGTTCCGCGCCTATCGCTGGAGCAAAATCGGTGCCGTGCTGATCCTCCTCGGCCTTGGGCTGTGGACTTTGACTTTCGCCCTCATGCTGAAGGACAACAACAATCTCGATGGGCGCCTCGACTGGCTGGTCTGGCTGGATCAGATCGTCGGCACGCTGGTATTCATTGGAGGACTCGCGGCGATGCTGTGGAACCTGCGTGCGGTCTGGCGTGGCGCGCGCCGTTGGCCGGCGCGGGTGTGGAGCGTCGTGCTCACGCTCTCCGCCCTTGTCGTGTTGTGGACGGCGCTGGCATGCAAGTTGGTCAGCTTCGGGACGAACTTCTGATGCCCGCCCTCAAGCTCACTGTTCAGGTCGAGCGGCTGGAGTTCTCGGCGCCGTTTCGCATCGCCGGCTTCCTGTTCGAGCATCAGGACGCGGTCGTCGTGACGCTGGACGATGGCCGCCACCGCGGCCGCGGCGAGGCCTGTGGAGTCTATTACCTCGATGACAATGTGGAACAGATGGTCGCGGCGCTCGAAGGGCAGCGCGCAACGATCGAGTCGGGGATCGACCGTGCGTCAGTGCAGCAACTTCTCCCTGCGGGAGGTGCGCGCAATGCGCTCGATTGCGCGCTGTGGGAGCTCGACTCGTGGCGCACGGGGCAGCCGGTGTGGAAGCTGGCCGGACTCGATCCGCCGCAACCCCTGGTAACGACCTTCACGCTCGGTGCGGAGGACCCGCCGGTCATGGCCGCGGGCGCGCGTAAATTCGCCGCTGCACAGGCGCTCAAGGTCAAACTCACCGGTGAGCTGGAACTCGACATCGCACGTGTGAAAGCCGTGCGACAGGCGCGCCCCGATGTATGGCTCGGGGTCGATGCCAATCAGGGATACACCCTGGGCGGGCTCGGGCCGCTCGTCGATGCGCTGACAGAAGCCAAGGTCGGCCAGCTCGAGCAACCGCTGGCACGTGGCCATGATGCCGAGCTCGACCACTTCGATTCACCGATCCCGCTGGTCGCCGATGAGAGTGTCCTGTGCCTCGCCGATCTGCCTGGACTCACGGAGCGGTTCGACAGGATCAACATCAAGCTCGATAAGTGCGGCGGTCTCACCGAAGGTTTGTCCATGGTCCGCGAGGCGCGCCGCCTCGGCTTCGGTGTAATGGTGGGCAACATGATGGGCTCGAGTCTCGCCATGGCGCCGTCTTTCATCGTGGGTCAGCTGTGCGATGTCGTGGACCTGGACGGCCCGACCTTTCTCAAGCACGACCGCGTTCCGGGCGTGACCTACGACAAGGGCGCGATCTGGGTCGACGAGGCGGTGTGGGGAAGGGTGCCGCTGTCGGCCGGCCGCGGCTGAGGGCCAGGCGGTGTCTTCCCGCTTCCAGCGATTTCTTCTCCCGGGGTTCGCCTTCAAGGCGGTGGTTATCGGGGGGGGTTACGCCACTGGCCGGGAGCTCGCGGAATTCTTCCTGCCGAGTGGCCCCTGGGGCGGCATTGCCGCCATGGTGCTCGCGACGATCATCTGGAGCGGCGTCTGCGTGGCGACGTTTCTCTTCGCCCGTGCGAGCGGTGCGCGCGACTACCAGACCTTCGTGCGTGCGCTGTTGGGGCCAGGCTGGCTCGTTTTCGAAGCCGCCTACGTACTTTTCGTCATCCTGATACTGGCGGTCTTCGGCGCTGCGGCGGGTGCCATCGGTGCGGCGACGCTCGGTCTTCCGACGCTCGCTGGCACACTGGTGCTGATGATGGCGATTGCGCTCGTCACGGCGTTCGGCAGCCCCTCGGTCGAGCGCTTGTTCAAGTACGTGACGTTCCTGCTGTACGGCGTTTATGTGCTGTTCGTCGTGTTCGCGCTCACCCACTTCGGCAAGCGCATCCCGGCGGGCTTCGCCAGCAACGCACCGATGGATGGCTGGGTACTAGGCGGTGTCACTTACGCCAGCTACAACATCGTCGGCGCGATCGTCATCCTGCCGGTGCTGCGCCACCTGACGAGCGACCGCGACGCGGTCATTGCCGGCCTCATCGCCGGCCCCCTGGCCATGATCCCGGCACTCATGTTCTTTTGCTGCATGATCGCCTTCTACCCGCAGATTGCCGGCGAGACCCTGCCGTCGGACTTCCTGCTGCAGCGGATGGACGTGCCCTGGTTCCATCTGCTGTTCCAGTTGATGATTTTCGCCGCGTTGCTCGAAAGCGGCGCAGGCGCCGTGCACGCGATCAACGAGCGCATCGACAACGCCTGGCGCCGGCATCAGCGGGCACCGCTTGCACACTCGACGCGCTTAGGGATCGCGCTCGCAACCTTGATCGGCTGCATGCTGATCGCACAGCGGTTTGGGCTCGTCGAGTTGATCGCGAAGGGCTATCGCGCTCTCGCCGTGATTTTCCTGCTCGTCTACGTGTTGCCGCTGCTGACGCTCGGGCTGTTTCGGCTCCGACATCGTGCAGCTCTGCGCCAGGGAGTGTCATGAACGTTTCGCCGGCACAGGAGTCAAGATGATGCGCTCGCTTGCGCCGATCGTTGCGGCGGCTCTGATGGTTACGACGGCCACGGCCTCACCGCCTGCGCCTCCCGAGCCACCCGTATCCACCGCGGCGCCCCCTGCATCCACTGCGGCGCTACCCAGCGCTCATCCGCTCGATGCAAATGACCTGCATGCCTGGCTCGACGGCTTGCTCCCCTATGGCTTGAAGACCGGAGACATCGCCGGCGCCGTCATCGCGGTGGTGAAGGACGGCAAGGTCATTTTTCAGGAGGGCTACGGGTACTCCGACGTCGAGAAGCGCACACCCATGGATGCGGAGAAGACCATGATCCGCCCCGGCTCGACCTCGAAGCTCTTCACCTGGACCGCCGTGATGCAGCTGGTGGAGCAGGGCAAGATCGATCTCGATCGCAATGTCGACGATTACCTCGACTTCAAGGTCTCACCGCCATCGGGTCCACCGATCACCATGCGTGACCTGATGAATCACCGCGGCGGCTTCGAGGAAGGACTCAAAGACATTCTCGCCATCGATCCGCAGGGACTGCCATCGACGGAGGCGTACCTGAAGCAGCACCCGCGACCGATCCTGTTCCCGCCGGGCGAGGTGCCCGCGTATTCGAACTACGGGTGTGCTCTCGCGGGCTACATCGTGCAGCGCGTGTCGGGTGAGCCCTTCGAGCGCTATGTCGAGCAACACATTCTGCTGCCGCTGGGCATGCGCCATAGCACCTTCGATCAGCCCTTGCCGGAAAGATTCAGGAACGAGGTATCACAGGGCTACCAAGTGGCCTCGGGGCCGCCGCAAGCTTATGAACTGATCATCACCCGCCCGGCGGGCAGTCTCACGGCGACGGCTGCCGACATGACGAGCTTCATGCTGGCCCACCTGCAGCAGGGTCGTTTCGGCGACTACCAGATGCTCTCGGCGCAGACCGCGCAGCTCATGCACAGTCCGTCCGAGACCGCGTTACCGGGCTTCACCACCA
>Ga0306920_100014224_pt1 | contig 10862 bp, 11 predicted proteins | sample flu12Cox44000170_FD_204666 | JGI IMG/M metagenome (GOLD analysis project Ga0306920, IMG submission 204666) | Lab enrichment of tropical soil microbial communities from Luquillo Experimental Forest, Puerto Rico - flux4day.12C.oxic.44.000.170 (v2)... | ecosystem: Environmental > Terrestrial >...
GAGGCATTCTCATTTCGGTAATTGATCATCGCCGCGAGCGTGGTCGACTTGCCGGAGCCCGTGGCGCCCACCATCAGGAGCAGGCCGCGCTTGAGCAGCGTCAGCTCGCTCACCACCTGCGGCAGGCCGAGGGAGTCGATGCGCGGCATGTCGGCGGTGATGTAGCGCATCACCATGGCCGGGAAGCCGCGCTGCATGAACACGTTGACGCGGAAGCGTCCGAGGCCGGGCTCGGACACCGCGAAGTCGAGCTCCCACTCGGTGACGAAATGCTCGCGCTGCTCGGCCGACATGAGCGCGAAAGCGGTCTGGCGCACCGTCTCGGGGCTCAGCACCTGCTTGTTGACGGGCAGGATCTGGCCCTCGATCTTGATCTTGATGGGCGCGTTCGAGGTGAAGAACAGGTCGGAAGCCTTCTTCTCCACCATGAGCTTGAAGAGCGGCTTGGTGTTGAGCGTCGGGTGACGCGCACTCACGGCTGCGCCTACCGCGTCGCCGAGCAGCGCCGGATTAGGCCCCGTGGTCTCGAGGTCCGCGTGTCCCTTCACCTCTTGTGCAGCCGGCTTCACAAGCTGCGGCCTTGCTCTTCCTCGACTATCTTCAGTGCGCCACCGTCATCGATGTTCTTCGCCTCACGCTTGCTGTCGAGCTTGATGCGCAGCCGCAGCTCGTTCTTCGAGTCGGCATTGCGCAGCGCGTCCTCGTAGGAGATGAAGCCCGTCTCGTACAGCTCGAACAGCGCCTGGTCGAAGGTCTTCATGCCGAGACGCGTCGAGCGTGACATGACTTCCTTGATCTTGGCTACTTCGCCCTTGAAGATCAGGTCCTGGATCAGCGGCGAGTGCAGCATGACCTCCATCGCCGCGATGCGCCCGGCGCCGGACTCGCGCGGGATGAGCCGCTGCGAGATGAGCGCGCGGATGTTCAGCGACAGGTCCATCAGCAGCTGGTCGCGGCGCTCGTCCGGGAAGAAATTGATGATGCGGTCGAGCGCCTGGTTGGCACTGTTGGCGTGCAGCGTCGCGAGCACCAGGTGGCCGGTCTCGGAGAACTGAATGCCGTACTCCATGGTGTCGCGGTCGCGGATCTCGCCGATCAAGATCACATCCGGCGCCTGGCGCAGGGTGTTCTTGAGCGCCGCCGCCCACGAATCGGTGTCGACGCCCACCTCACGATGCGTGATGACGCAACCCTTGTGGGTGTGCACGTACTCGACCGGATCCTCGATCGTGACGATGTGCCCGCGGGTCTTCTCGTTGCGGTAGCCGACCATCGCCGCAAGCGTGGTCGACTTACCCGAGCCGGTGCCGCCGACGATGATCACCAGTCCGCGCTTCGCCAGCACCACCTCCTTCAGGACCGGCGGCAGCTCGAGCTCCTCGAACGTCGGGATCTTGGCGTTGATGAGGCGGATGACGCAGCCGATGGCGGCCTGCTGCACGAAGGCGCTGACGCGAAAGCGACCGATGCCGGGCGGCGCAATGGCGAAGTTGCACTCCTTGGTGGCATCGAATTCCTTGGTCTGGCGGTCGTTCATGATGGCGCGCACCAGCGTCGCCGACTGCTCGCCGGTGAGCGCGCGCTCGGACTGCGGGCGGATCTCGCCGTCGATCTTGATCGCCGGCGGAAAGCCGGCGGTGATGAACAGGTCCGACGCCTTTTTCTCGGTGACTCGCCGCAGCAGGTCCTGCATCAGCTTGATGGCCTGGTCACGGTCCATGGTGCTGCCCCTCTACCCCTTCTGCGTTGATGGCTGCGCGCTGCCGCGTCACAGCGCGTCCTTGTTCTGTGCCTTGTAGCGCGCCTCTTCCTTGCTGACCTGGCCCTTGGCCACGAGCTCCGTGAGGCACTGGTCGAGGGTCTGCATGCCCTGGGCGCCGCCGGTCTGGATCGAGGAATACATCTGCGCGATCTTGCCCTCGCGGATGAGATTGCGGATCGCCGGAGTGCCGATCATGATCTCGTGCGCCGCTATACGGCCGCCGCCGTTCTTCTTCATGAGCGTCTGCGAGATCACCGCGCGCAGCGACTCCGACAGCATCGAGCGCACCATGTCCTTCTCCTCGCCCGGGAACACGTCGACGATGCGGTCGATGGTCTTGGCGGCAGAGGAGGTGTGCAGCGTGCCGAACACCAGGTGGCCGGTCTCGGCCGCGGTGAGCGCCAGGCGGATGGTCTCCAGGTCACGCATTTCGCCGACCAGGATGACGTCCGGATCCTCGCGCAGCGCCGAGCGCAGCGCCTCCGAGAAGCCGAGCGTGTCGCGGTGCACCTCGCGCTGGTTGACGAGGCAGCGCTTCGACTCGTGCACGAACTCGATCGGGTCCTCGATGGTGATGATGTGGTCGGGGCGGTTGTCGTTGCAGTGGTTCACCATGCCGGCGAGGGTGGTCGACTTGCCGGAGCCCGTCGGCCCCGTCACCAGCACCAGCCCGCGCGGCAGCATGCACAGGTCGCGGAAGATCTTCGGCGCATTCAGGTCATCGAGCGAGAGGATGGTGGAGGGGATGTTGCGGAACACCGCCCCCGCGCCGCGGTTCTGGTTGAAGGCATTGACGCGAAAGCGCGCCAGCTTCGGAATCTCGAACGAGAAGTCGGTCTCGAAGAACTCCTCGTAGGCCTTGCGCTGCTTGTCGTTCATGATGTCGTACACCATGGAGTGCACTTCCTTGTGCGACAGCGGCGGCATATTGATGCGCTTCATGTCGCCGTCGACCCGGATCATCGGCGGCACCCCCGACGACAGGTGAAGGTCCGAGGCATTGTTCTTGACGGCGAATGCCAGGAGTTGCGCGATATCAACGGCCATTGATGCTCCAGAACTTCCGGCCTGCCGGGCAGGATTCGCGCGGGCCAAGCCTGCGCCTCAAGCGCTTCGGCAGTATAGCGGAGGGGTCATACGTCCAATATGTTAATGAATCCGCAGAATTTGCCCGCCGTGCTGCGCGAGGTACGCGAGCGGATGGCGCGGGCCGCCGCCGCCGCCGGCCGTAATGCGCAGTCGGTCACACTCCTTGCGGTGGGCAAGGCGCAGCCGCTCGAGCTGCTCACTGCCGCAGCCGACTGCGGCGTCAGCGATTTCGGCGAGAGTTACCTGCAGGAGGCACTCGCGAAGATTGCGGCACTGCGAGCCCGGGCGCTCACCTGGCACTTCATCGGCCGCATCCAGGCCAACAAGACGCGGCCGATCGCGGAAGTCTTCTCGTGGGTACACGCGCTCGACCGCTTGAGGGTGGCCGAGCGGCTCGCAGCGCAGCGCCCGCCCGCGGCGCCGCCGCTGAACGTGTGCCTCGAGGTGAACATCGCCGCGGAACCGAGCAAGGGTGGCGTGACGCCGGCCGAGCTGCCGGCTCTCGCCGCGGCGGTGGCGCGTTTGCCGCGCATCGCCCTGCGCGGCCTGATGTGCATCCCGCCGGAGGAGACCGAGCCTGCGCGCCAGCGCGCCTGGTTCACACGGCTGCGCGGCCTCAGGGACGATCTCAACGCCGCCGGCTACTCCCTCGACACGCTCTCGATGGGCATGAGCGCAGACTTCGAGGCTGCCATCGAGGAAGGCGCGACCATCGTGAGGCTCGGCACGGTCCTGTTTGGTGCACGGCCGCGGTAGCCTACAATCGCACAGCTCATGACCAACAAGCGCTTGTGCATTCTTGGAGCCGGCAACATGGGACGCGCACTCATCGGCGGACTGTTGCGCTCGGGCACGCGTCCAGAGCAGCTGAGCGTGGCAGAGAGCCAGGCGTCCGCCCGCGCCGCGGTGGCGCGCGACTTCGGCATCACGGCCACCGCCGACAACGCCGCCGCGGTAGCGGGCGCCACGATCGTCGTGCTGGCGGTGAAGCCGCAGGACGCGGCCACGGTGTTGCGGCCGCTCGCCGCCGCGTTCGCGGCCGTGCGGCCGCTGCTGATCTCGGTGGCCGCGGGCGTGCGCATCGCGGCTCTGGAGTCCTGGTGTGGCGGCGGCGTGCCGGTGATACGCGCCATGCCCAACCGGCCGGCGCGCGTCGGCGCGGCTGCCACCGCCGTCTACGCCCCGCCGGCGATCGCCCGCGACCAGCGCGGCGCGGCCGAGCGGGTGCTGCAAGCGGTCGGCGATGTTTTCTGGGTGCGGGCCGAAGAGCTGCTCGATGTGGTCACCGCGCTCTCGGGCAGCGGACCGGCGTACTTCTTCCTGCTCGCTGAGCTCATGGCCGAGGCGGGCACCGAGCTCGGCCTGGAGAGCGCCATGGCACAACGGCTGGCGGCCGCGACGCTCTACGGATCGGGGCTGCTCGCGCACAGCGGCGACAGCGATCTCGCCCGGCTGCGTGAGGAGGTGACCTCCGCCGGCGGCACGACCGAAGCGGCGCTCAGGGCATTCGAGGCGGCGGGCTTGCGCGCCACGGTGCGCGCTGCACTCGCTGCCGCGACGCAGCGTGGTCGCGAGCTCGCTTTGCAGACGGCACCATGATTGCGCTGCAGTTCATCGTGCGGGTGCTGCTGTCGCTGGCGCTGTTCGTCGTGCTGGCGCGATTGTTGCTGCAGTGGACGCGAGCCGATTTCCGCAACCCCATCTGCCAGGCCGTGGTGCGCCTGACGAATCCGCTGGTGATTCCGCTGCGACGGGTGCTGCCGCCAATGGGCAAGGTGGACACCGCCTCCGTCGTCGCCCTGGTGCTCGTGGCCTCGGTGGAGGTGCTGATTCTCGCCGCCCTGCGTGGCGCAGCTTTCCCGAGCGCGCTGCAGTTCGCCGAGGAGGTCGTGCTCGAGATCGCACGCATGCTGTTGCAGACCTACCTGTTCGCCATCTTTCTCTATGCGGTACTCAGCCTGATCGCCCCCGGCGGCTATTCGCCATTGCAGTCGGTGCTGACGAGTCTGTGCGAGCCGGTACTGCGGCCGTTTCGCCGCCTGATCCCAGCGGTCGCCGGACTCGATCTCTCGCCGCTGTGGGCAATCATCGCCATCCAGGCGACGCTCCTGCTCCTGCCCTGAATCCGGCTGCGGCGCGGCATCGCGATCCCGGCGCATTTCAACCTCGGGCGGCGAAGTTGCGCGGCGATCGCGACCGATCCGCTGACCGCGGCTTGAGCTGCGCTCCGCACCGGTCCCGACAGAACACGCGCTTAGCGCGGACTTCGCAACGAGAATCGCAGCATTTTCAGCACATCGGGCCGCGCAGCGCCACGCGTCACATTCACCGGTGTCGGGCCGATGCAAGTCCCGTGCTGCGCGAAACCCTTGAAAAAAAGCACTTTCGCAACAGCCGGACACGAAAAAGCTCTTGCCAAAGTGCGCGCATGTGCTATTTTTCGCGCCGATTCTCATCGCGCGGCTGCATTTGCACCGCGTCAGCAATCATAAAATTCGAGGAGTAGCGCAATATGGCGAAAAAGGGTGGCGCACCGACGAAGTCGGAAGTCCTGGCACACATCTGCAAAGATACGGGGCTCTCCCGTAAGCAAGTCGGAAGCGTGTTCGATTCGCTGGCCGGCGTGATCAAGAAGAGCCTGCGCGGAAACGGCCTGTTCACGCTGCCCGGTCTGCTGAAGATGAAAGTCGTCAAGAAAGCGGCGACCAAGGCCCGTGAGGGTGTCAATCCCTTCACCGGCGAGAAGATGATGTTCAAGGCGAAACCCGCGAGCAAGAAGGTTCGCGTCATGCCGCTCAAAAGTCTGAAGGGCATGGTCAACTCGTAAAGAGTCGGCTTTTCCGCAATCGCGGACAAAGGCCCGGCAGGGAAGCCTTCTCTGCCGGGCTTTTTGCTGTCAGCGCGCCGCCGCGGCGCGCATGAACTCGAGGATGGTGTCCCGCAGCTCGTTGATGCGGCCGTGAAAGAAGTGCCCGGCGCCGGGCAGCACCGTGAGCTGCGGGGCGGGCGAGAGCGTACGCGCCCAGTCGATCACGGCCTCCGCCGGCACGACATCGTCGGCGTCGCCCTGCACGATCAGCCAGGGAATCTCGGGTAGCGGCGCATCACCCACCTCGAGCCGCGTGATGCCGGGTGCCACGGTGACGAGCCGCGTGGGGTGCGCAGTCGCCGCGGCGCGTAGCGCGACTACACCGCCGAAGGAAAAGCCGGCCAGCCACAGCTCCGCCTGCGGCCAGCGCCTGCGGCCGTGGGCGATGACTGCCAGCGCATCGGCGACCTCGCCCGGGCCCTCATTGTGAGTGCCCTCGCTCACGCCGACGCCGCGAAAGTTGAAACGGATGGTGGGCGCGCCGAGCTCCTGGAACGCGCGCGCCAGCGTCCACACCACCTTGTTGTCCAGGGTGCCGCCGTAGAGCGGATGCGGGTGGCAGATCACACCGAAGGCGACGGGCGGCGCATCGAGCCCCTCGGGGGTCTCGATGAGCGCTTCGAGCGCGCCCGCGGGACCCTCGAGCCGCAGCCGCTCCGCGTGCGGGGGTCTCACGGCCGCGCGGGCCTCAGGGCGCCGCACCCGCCGGTGCCGCGAGGCGCACCAGCAGGCGATTCAGCCGCTGTACGTAGTCCGGCGCATTCGCAAGTGGCGCGCCCTCGGCGAGCACCGCCTGATCGTACAGCAGCTGCGCGAGCTCACCGAATGCGGAGGTGTCCGTGCGCCCCTCCAGGTACTTCACGAGCGGATGCGAGACATTCACCTCGAGCACCGGTCGTGACTCGGGCAGCTTCTGACCGGCGGCCGTGAGGATGCGCCGCATCGGCTCGGACAGATCATGCTCGCCGAGCACCAGAACCGCCGGGGATTCCGTGAGACGCTCGCTGAGACGCACTTCGCTGACGCGCTCGCCGAGGGCGTCCTTGATGCGCTTCAGCAGTCCCTTGCTCTCCTTGAGCTCGGCATCGTGCTGCTGGCGGTCGGCGTCGCTCGCCAGGCCTCCGAGCTCGAGGTCACCGCGGGTAGCGTCCTTGAAGCGCTTGCCCTCATAGGTCTCGATGTGTCCCATCACCCATTCGTCGATGCGGTCGGCGAGCAGCAGCACTTCGATGCCGCGCTCCCTGAGGCGCTCGATCGCGGGGCTGGCGCGCGCCGCGGCAATACTCTCGGCGGTGACGTAGTAGATGCGCTCCTGGCCCGGCTTCATGCGTGCGACATAATCCGCGAGGCTCACCGTCGCGGCGTCGTCCTCCCGGGAGGTGCTGGCAAACCGCAACAACGGCAGGATCGCCGGCTGGTTGGCATGGTCCTGCGCAATGCCCTCCTTGAGCACGGCGCCGAACTCCTTCCAGAAGATGGCGTACTTCTCGGGCTCATCCTTCATGAGCCTCGCGAGCAGGTCGAGCACGCGCCGGGTAAGCCCGCCGCGGATGGCCTCGACCTCCGGATCCTGCTGCAGAAGCTCACGCGAGATATTCAGCGGCAGGTCGTTGGAATCCACCACACCCTTGACGAACCGCAGATACAGCGGCAGGAACTGTTCGGCGTCGTCCATGATGAAAACGCGTCGCACATAAAGACGCAGTCCCCGCGCCCCCTCACGCTGCCACAGGTCAAAAGGCGCGCGCCCCGGCACGTACAGCAGGCTGATGTACTCGCGCTTGCCCTCGACCTTGTTGTGGCTCCAGGCGAGCGGGTCGGTGAAATCGTGGGCGATGTACTGGTAGAACTGCTTGTACTCCTCGTCCGAGATCTCGGTGCGCGGCAGCGTCCACAGCGCCTTCGCCTGATTGACGACCTCGTACTCGAGCGACGCCTCACCCTCCTTGCGCATGCGTACCGGGAAGCCGATGTGGTCGGAGTAGCGGCGGATCAGTTCACGCAGCCGGAACGTGTCGGCGAACTCGCGCGCGTCGGCTTTCAGGTGCAGCGTCACTGCGGTGCCGCGGGCGGGCAGCGTCACGCTTTCCACCGTGAATTCCCCGTCCGCGGCCGACTCCCAGCGCACACCGCTCGAAGCGGGTTCCCCCGCCTTGCGCGACAGCACCACGACGCGGTCGGCAACGATGAATGCCGAATAGAACCCGACACCGAACTGGCCGATGAGCTGCGAGGCCTTCTGCTCATCGCCCGACAGCCCGCGGAAGAATTCCGCCGTGCCCGAGCGGGCGATGGTGCCGAGATTGGCGATGGCCTCCTCGCGCGTCATGCCGATGCCGTTGTCGGTCACGGTCACCGTGCCGGCGCCCGGGTCGGCATCGACGCGGATGCCGAGCTCGGGGTCGTCGGCGAGCAGCGCGCTGTTGGCGATCGCGGCGAAACGCACGCGGTCACAGGCATCGGAGGCGTTGGAGATCAGCTCGCGCAGGAAGATCTCCCGGTGGCTGTACAGCGAGTGGATCATGAGCTTCAGCAGCTCGCGCACCTCGGCCTGAAAGCCGTGTGTCTGCCGCTCGCCGGCTGGCTCGGGATCGGCGCCCGGGGTTTGAGGCTTCTCGGAGGGTTCCATGCTGGTAGTCCGCGCTGCTGTGAAGCATCGCCGATCTGGGGAACACCGTGGGGATTTTCAAGACAGCCGCAGGACGGAGTCTGCGGCGCGTTGCCGGGCGGGACGGAGCCCGCGACGCGGCGCGGGGTCCCCGCGAAATTACGCATCTTGACGCTCGGCGCGCACCCACCGGTCACGCCGCGCGTAATTTCGTGGGGTGGCCTAGGCGAGGATATCGAGGAGCTGGCGGTGAGAGAGCAGGAGGGTCGCGGCTCCCGCGAGCAGTGCACCCGAGGTGGCGGCAATCACCGGAGCTGACGCCGCGAGAACCTCGGCCGCGGTCTCGGTCGCGATGTGGTGGCAGACGCCGATGAGATCATCGAGCTCGTCCCACAGGTGCAGAAAGAATTCTTCCATCGCGCACTCACTCTACGGCAGCGCCACGCGCGCCGACGTGCGCGCGCTCACAGTCGCGCCGCGGCTTGCAGTGGCATCAGGGCCTGCGTAGGCTTGGCTGCGACCCGCGTCACGCGGATGGTATTGCACATAAGGACATCATGCAGCGTATCGTCGTCCTGAACCCCAAGGGCGGGTCCGGCAAGACGACCATCGCAATCAATTTGGCGAGCTACCTCGCCTCCCAAGGTCATGCACCGGTCCTCATGGATTTCGATCCGCAGGGATCCTCCGTCCGCTGGGTCAAGAAGCGCAAACCGACGCAGCCACCGATCCACGTGATCGCGGCCTTCGAGAAGGATACCCGCACGACGCGAGCGTTCCAGCTGCGCCTCCCGCAGGTCACCACGCACGTCATCATCGACACCCCGGCAGCGCTCGAAGCGCGCCAGCTGCCGGAGATGACGCGCGATGCGGACAAGGTTCTCGTGCCGGTGCTGCCCTCGGACATCGACATCCACACCTGCTCACGCTGCATCCGCGACCTGCTGCTGGTCGGCAAGATCCGCCGCGAGGACGATCGCATCGGCGTCATCGCCAATCGCGTGCGCCGCAATACGCTCACTTACCAGTCCCTGATCCGCTTCCTCCACACTCTCGGCATCCCGATCGTCGCCACGATCCGTGACTCGCAGAACTACGTGCGTGCCGCCGAGCTCGGGGTGGGCGTGCACGAGATGAAGAGCTACGTAGCCCACGATGACATCGAGCAGTGGTTACCCCTCGTCGAGTGGCTGACGCGGCCACGCGGGCAGCAGGCACCCCCGGGGAGCGCGCCCCAGGCGGGCTCGGCGGATGGGCCATCGGAGGCGAGCCCGCCCCCCGCCGGCGTGAGCCTGCAGCCCACCACCGCCGCTGAATTGCCGGAGGCGAGCGAGCTTCCTCCGCCTGCGGCGGTGGCCGTCGGCTGAAAGAATCGTTCCCTGCGGAGTCGGGCGCGTGACACGCGCCGCGCGCTACTTCTTCGGTTTGGGGCCACTCGGCTGAGCGTTGCCGTCGGTGTTCGACCAGGAATCGCGCACCTGGTCGGCCCAGTTCTTGTAGTTCGTCCAGGTGTAGAGGTTGCGCGTGATGGCGGCCTGGCGGGCGCGGGCGCGCTGCATGCGATCCAGCCAGTTGGCGTACGCATCAGCGCCGCCGGTCGGGCTGCCGGTCGGTGCCGGTTCGCGCTGCGTGCCGGGCGCGTTGTCTCGCCCCCTGTCACTTGAGCTCATAAAGAAGCTCCTGAAGATCGTGAGCGTCAGCGTACGGCGTTCGCGCTTACGCCGCAGGAACTGGTTCACAGGCATGTCGCCAGTCGCATACGCTGGGACACAACTCTCGCGGCCTCGTCGGAAAGTGTGCGGCACGCAGAGCGTTATGTAACGGCCGCGAATCGCTGCTGCGGAAGGGGCACGTTGGTGTTGTCGCTCGGGCGGCTCTCAGGCCACCAGCCGATACACCGGGCGATAGACGCTGCCGGGGAGCCGCATGCGGCCCTGCGCGACAAACTCGGTGAGCAACTCATCGAGCAGCAGCAACACTGCCGGATCACCGGTGAGCTCGTAGGGTCCCTCGCGCTCGACCGCCTGGATGCCGAGATCTTTCACGTTGCCGGTGACGATGCCGGAGAACGCGCGCCGCAGGTTCGCCGCCAGCTGGTGCGGCGGCTGTTCGCGGCTGAGGTTGAGCGCACGCATGGTCGTGTGCGTCACCTCGAAGGGCTGCTGGAACACCGGCTGAATCGACAGCAGCCAGTTGAAGTTGTAGGAGTCGCTGTGGTTGCGACGGAACTCCCGCACCTCGCGCATGCTGCGCACCATGCGCCGTGCCACTTCCGGCGGGTCATCGATGATGAGGTTGAAGCGGCGCGTCGCCTCCGGCCCGAGGGTGCCCTCGAGGAAGCGGCTGATGTGCTCGAGATACGCCGCGCTGTCGCGCGGACCGGTGAGCACGACGGGAAAGGGCTGGTCGCGATTGGCGGGATCGAGGAGGATACCGGCGAGATAGAGGATCTCCTCGGCGGTGCCCGCGCCGCCCGGGAATACCAGGATGGCGTGCCCCAGGCGCACGAACGCCTCCAGGCGCTTTTCGATATC
>Ga0306920_100014228_pt1 | contig 10861 bp, 12 predicted proteins | sample flu12Cox44000170_FD_204666 | JGI IMG/M metagenome (GOLD analysis project Ga0306920, IMG submission 204666) | Lab enrichment of tropical soil microbial communities from Luquillo Experimental Forest, Puerto Rico - flux4day.12C.oxic.44.000.170 (v2)... | ecosystem: Environmental > Terrestrial >...
GGGATTACTGGGTAATCGACGAACCGGCCGCGCATGCCGACGCAATTCTGGTGTTGAGCGACGACAATTTTTACGGTGACCGCGCGACGCGCGCTGCGGAGTTATCGCGTCAGCAGGTTGCGCCGGTGGTTGTCGCGAGCGGCAGAAAGCTGCGACCAAACGCCAGCATCGCGGAATTAATCGAACACGATTTGATCGAGCGCGGCGTGCCGAAAGAGAAGGTGTTGCGGTTCGACAACGACAGCAATGACACCATCGATGAGGCAGAGTCGCTCGCAGATCTGGCGAAACAGAAGCGTTGGAGCAGCGTGATCATCGTCACATCGAACTATCACACCCGCCGGGCGCGGTATATCTATGATCGCATTTTCCCCGGCCCGATCGCGGTAAGCGTGGCGAGTGCGCGGGATGCGGATTTCGATCCGGAGCATTGGTGGCAGAAGAAAAAGTCCATCAAGCTATTCGCCCATGAGTTTCTAGGGATGTTGGAAGCGTTCTGGGAGCTGCATGGCAGAGAAAAAGGCGCCGGCGCGGCGGCCTTGCTCCGGCAGCGCAGAGCCGGAAAACCTCGAGGTGACGTGAACGTAATAGGCACACGATTGTGGAAAAAGTTTGCTTGCGCTTTACATACAGTAAGTGCTGTACTATGTTTAAGATTCTGAGTCGCTAAGCCCATCCAGCCAAGATTCGCGACTTTAGAAACAACCTAATCACTCGAGGTGTCCCCATGTGGCGTAAGGAAGACGGGAGTCCACAACCCCCCGAAGGTATCGGTTCCACAGCTGGAAAAGCAGGATCAACCGGCATGTCGGTTTCTCCTAATGCCGCAGCTTGCGTTAGCCAGGGAATCAAGATTAAAGGTGAACTGACGGGCAGTGAAGATCTGTTCATCGACGGAGTCGTCGACGGCAAGGTTACGCTGACGAATTCGACCCTGACGGTGGGGCCGAACGCCACGGTGAAGGCGGAAATCATCGCCAAGGAATTGGTTGTGCGCGGGCGCGCCGAGGGAAAGTTCACCGCGAGCGAGCGGGTGCAAATCTGGCATACGGCTCATGTGGAAGGCGACATTAAGTCTGAGCGCATCTCCATCGAGGAAGGTGCGGAGATGCACGGCAGACTGGAAGCGGGAAAGCCGCTGGCGACCGCTTCCACCGGGGCACCGGGCCAATCCGGAAAGAAATCCGAAATCAAATCGAAGGACACGGGTGCCAGCGAGGAGAAGGCCACCTCGGGCGCTGCCAGTGCCGGGGCGGACTAAGCCATGGGATTATTGAACAAACTTGGGATTGGAGTCGGGGGCCAGGCGCCTCGGGCAGGCGTTCGGTCCCTCCCCGAAACCAGAACTCGTCACAACGGGAACGGCACGGCGGTGGCGCCGGCCGTCGGGTCGCATCGCGAGCCGGAGTTGCAGACCACCACGCGGATTTCGAATGGGCTGAAAGATTTCTTGTGGCATTTAGACGGGTTGGGGCGAGGGAACTTGCTGGATCTCGGGCCCGCATGGCAGACGACGCTGAACTTCTTTATCGAGCGCGGTTTCCGAGTAACGTCCGAAGATATTTTGCGTGGATGGGTGGACTTCCAGGCGCAGCACGCACTGGTGAAAAAGGAATCCCTTACCGCCGATGATTACGCCGAGCGCACGCCGGAAGCGCTGGCGACCAAATTCCTGCAAGAGAATCTGCAGTACGCGCCGAGCTCGTTTGATGCGCTGCTGCTGTGGGATATTCTGGATTATACGGAACCTACGCTTGGCAAGCTGATGATCAATCACGTCACGGAAATGCTGCGGCCGGGCGGCGTGGTGTTGGGGCTGTTTCACAGCAAGAAGCCGCAAGGCTTCCAGCGTTATCGCGTGATGGACACGAACACGCTGCAAGTGCTGAACGCGAAGACGATCGTGCCGGCGCAAAAGGTGTTCCAGAATCGAGAGATTCAGGAATTGTTTGGCCGCTTCCGCAGCATGAAGTCGTATATCGGTCGCGACCAACTGCGCGAGTCGCTGTTTCTGAAATAAGCCCACGAAGAAAAGTCACAGGATAATCCGTTAACAACAAAAGAGATAAGGTGCGTTTACAATTCGTTAAAGAATTGTCTTGCCGATGGGTCTGCGTGGGCGTACAAGGAGGCTGTGAGCTCCGAGAGCTCCGGAGGGGATGGATGACTCCACCGGGCTTAGAAGCGCAACAAAGCTGAGCACACCGCGCACGCGGTGCGAGTCGCGGAGGAGTAAGCCCTGTGGCTATCCTCTTCACGCGACGCAGCAAACGAAAAAAGGGGTTCCGACTCTTTTGCCGGAACCCCTTTCAATTTTTGAGACGGTCCACCGGGGAAATCGGAACCTGCGAGGGCTCCGTAAGCTCCACTCCGCAAAGCCGCGATTCCCCTTAGCTGCCGAAACGCGATTCGAACATGCGAATCACGGCGTTTTGCCGAGCGATGATCTGAGCCTGCCAAACCAAAACGATCGACATGACGCTCATCGCAAAGATACAAACTGCCAGAACAATACCGGTTTGCGTTTCCGAAGCGGGTAGAGTGACGATGCGCCGAAGCCAGTCCATAGTTACGAGTCTCCTGGCCGCCGGCTGCGGACCTAGCGGCTCGTAAAGTGGCGAGCTTATTATACGCAAGCAATCCCGGGACCAAAAAAACTATTTCGTCCTAGTACGTATATAGCCGCCAATTTATTGGGGTTTTTGCGTTCCTCGGGCTCTCCGAGCATTTGCTTCGGCCTGCCGAAAATCACGTGTGTAATTCGCAGCACAGTTTGGAAACATCCCTTCCACTTCAAAAGTGCCGATTCCTGATTGCTGCAAGAGCGGTATCCCAGCTGTTTTGGGCAAAGAGAGGCAAAAGTTTGGGAGCGGGGCGATGGGCAAAGCTCGGAGGAGCTTCCGAGGCGTGCCGTTCGGTAAGGACGATGGTGCGCTCGCAGGCTTGGCCAAGTTCCATGACCTCCGAGGAGGAGCCGATCGCGACGGTGAAGGTATGCGCATGCTGGGCGCGGTCGTACAATTTGCGCAATTCCTGAACGCAGTCTGCAAAACTCGCTTTGACGGCGAGGGACCAGAGCGAACCGGCGCGGCGCACGGAAAGTTTCTTGTTCACGGCGAACTGGCGGAATTTCTCAATATCGGCGTCGGAAGCACCGGCAAAAAAGAAGAGTTCGTCGAAGTCACGCTGCGGCAAGGCCTCGGCTTCTTGGCGCGGAAGCCCGCTATTGTGCATTAGTTCGCGCGGGGATAACGAGCGCAACCGCACGACGGAAATTCCCGTCTCCTCGGCGAGCGCGTCGAGGGCTTCCGCGGCGGCGGGTTGCGCGGTGGCCACCGGTATGCAGGTGAAACGTCCCAGCCGCACGGTTCGCGCCGGTTTGAGGTGGAAATAACCCTCCGGCAGATACACGCCGGAGCCGCCCTCGGCGATAAAGGGAGCAGCGTGACCAAGCTTGCGAATCGGGGCATCCAGTTGATGCCGGTTGCGAGCGCTCACCCAAACGCAAGGAATCGCCGCCTGCGCCAGGCCTTCGAGAAAATCCGGAAATCCGCTCAGCGGATTTCCGTGGATGGGAACGAGATCGTCCATCGCACAAAACACGACGGTATTGGAAGAGCGCAGCGCCATAGATCCGGAAGACGTGAAATTGTAGCGGAATGTGTTGGCACAAAAAAAGACGGCGGAAGGGATCAACCCTCCCGCCGTCGAGAGAAGGAGAACTTGCCAGCGTGCTTACATGCCGGACTTGGAAGAGCTGTTGGAAGCGGACTGAGAATTCGCCTTCGGAACGCTCAGGTAGCCGCTAATGGTGTTCTTCCCAACCTTGTTGACCACCAGCTCTTCGGGCTGATGGGTGCCGGAGGGATAGAAGAACACCGGGGCGTTGACGTTGGTATTCTTGGATTCGTAGGTCTTGTCTTCAAAGGTGTAGTTGAAGTTAGAACGGTTGCGCTTTTCGTTTACGCCCTTGAGTTCGACGGTGACGTTGCCGACCTTCTGGGGCTTGTTCTTGCCGGTAATGGTGAATTCGATATAGTCGCGCTCGCCTTGGCGACGGAGCACATCGATCTCGTCGTGGTTGCGGGCGATCAGAGTGCCGAGTTCGCTGCGTGCCATGCTGAGGTCGTTGTTCGTCTTATCGAGGTCGGTGCTGACCTTGGTGACGCGGGTATCGACGGTCTTGACGTCATCGGTGGTGGCCTTGGTGGCAAGTTCCGTGTGCACCGAACTGTCCAGCGTCTTCACCATCTCCGTGGTTTGGGTATTCTGCTGCGTCGCTTCCTGACGCGCCTTCTTGAGCTGGCCTTGGGTAATCTTGAGTTTGTCGGTGACGACCTTGAGGTCGCCCTGTAGATCGTTATTGATCTTTTCGTCGGCCGCCAAGCGATCCTTCAGCGTGGTCATGTCCTGCGCAGCCATGGTTTGAGCCGACTTGATCTGCTCCGCTACTGCTTGCTTCACCTGATCGAGTTTTGCTGAATCGCTCCAAGCAAAGCCCAGAGCGCCCAGAGCGATCAAGGCGAGAATCACAATGACCGGCAATTGCCAAGACGGACCACTCTTGCTTTCCTGAACTATATATTCGTCAGACATAATGAAACTGTTCTCCTCACCCCGTTGGGGTACCGCAGACCGCAGGCAGCCAATGCGGCTGCCGGATTTCAATCGTGCACGTGCAGATGCACGCACCGTGCCTGAATCCTGGACTGCCATAGTGGCTGCTAAATCCCTGTAGAAATTAAAGTTGAGGAAAACTGTGGAAAACTCTCGCAGGTACTAGTTCTGGCAATCTTTACCCTCAGATGAACGCAATACACGGTTTTCCGCCCAGCATTATCGTTCCGTGTGTATTCCCAGCCGCGCGAAGTCTTCGCGCAACTGTTCGGGTGACGCGTATTGAATGCCATGTATGCCCAGCGCGCGGGCAGCGTCAGCAAAGGCGGCAATGTCGTCGATGAAGACCGCTTCACTGGCCTTCACCTTGCAGGCCCGGAGCGCCTTCTGGAACACCAGCGGTTGCGGCTTACAAGCTCCGACGGCGCAGGAGTAAATACGGACCGTCTTGGGAAAGTACTCGTAGAAAGAGTACGTCTTTTCCAGATAGGCGACATGGATCGGGTCGGTGTTGGAAAGCAGCCCGAGGCGGTAATGCCTCGCGAGGTGTGCGAAGAGTGCGTCCGGGTGGATGGGAGTTGGATCCAGCGCGGAATTCCAGGCGTTTACGAAAGCTTCGAAACCGAGAGTCATGCCAAAGCGCTGGCAAAGTTTCTGGTGCCAGTCTCGCGCGGAGACGCGGCCTTCCTGCCAATCCTTCCACTGCGGGTCCATCTCGATCGCGGACCACAGTTCCTTCGCACTAAGACGCGAGCCATCGGCAAGAGCGTTTTGCGCCCGTGCCAGATCAATACGAACGAGCACACGTCCAACATCAAAAATGATGGCCCAAACGCCGTCCTTCGCCATCGCCTAATGACCCTCGGTTGCCGATGCGGAAGACGGTCCGCGGGAAGGAGGAGAGCTTTTCGCACGCAGGAGACCGATGATCGCGGGCAGTAGCGAGAGAATGATAACGACCGCAATGACGTAATGGATCTTTTGACCGATGTTCGGAATGGACCTCCCCAGGAAGTACCCGCCGAGAATCATGGCGCCAACCCAGAAGATTCCGCCGAAGATGTCGTAGCTCAAGTAGCGCCCATACGGCATCCGCGCTGCACCAGAAACGGGGGGGCAGAAGGTGCGGACGATGGGCACAAAGCGGGCGAAGATTACCGCACGGCCGCCATATTTCTCGTAGAACTCATGAGCGCGTTGCAGATGGCTGCGGCGGAAAAACAAGGAGTCTTCGCGCTTATAGAGAGTTGCGCCCGCCCCTCGCCCAATCCAGTAACCGACCTGGTCGCCCACAATCGCGCACAGGATTCCTGGCAGCAGCAACCATTTCAAGGAGATGACCCCGGCCGCGGCGAAAACGCCTGCCGTCACGAGCAGAGAGTCACCCGGCAGAAAGAAGCCCACGAAAAGACCGGTTTCGACGAAGATGATGGTGCAAACGAGGGGGGGGCCCCCCCAGCGGATCAATTCTCGGAGACCCTCGGGGCTGTAGAGCGAAAAAAGGAAGTGCCGGATCGTTTCGAGCAAAAGGGAACTAGCCTCGCAATCGCGGATATGCAGGGAGGTGTGCGCTCACGCAAGATCGCAACCGAGCCCCACACCATAAGGTAACAGAAGACAGCGGGATTCTCGCCCCTTTTCCTGCCTGGGCACGGACCAGAATCGATCGTGCGAGCACGTATTTTTTCGAGCGCTTCAACGCAGCGCCTGTGCCAGCAAATATTCGCCCTGCCTTCCGCATGGTCGCGGCGGCTCGCACAGCGAAGCGAGCAGCTTCTTGATCTGTGGCACCGCACCGCGCGCCGCTGTCGCTCCGGCCTCCATGGCTTCGTCGATGCGTTCGAAATCGTTCCAGGCAAGCCCCTGAACCGCTGGCCGCAGAACCAGGTCAGCGTGGCGCTCCCACGCCTCGAGTTGATTTTTCTGCGCGGCACTGACGGCACGGCTCACCACCTGAAAGATGTTCTTCGGCGCGCCGCGTTCTCCGTCGTGCGAGCCGACGGCTACGCCAACCACAATTGCCGCCCCGAGTTCGCGCGCGGCGCGGGTCGGTACGGGGGCCACCAATCCGCCATCGGCCAGATGTCGCGTGCCGATTTGCACTGGCGCGAACAAACCCGGGAACGCGCAACTCGCGCGAATCGCTTCCGCGAGGCTACCCTGTGTGAATACGACCGGGTCGCCCGTGCCCAGATCGGTGGCCACGATGGCGGTGGGAATAGCCAGGTCTTCAAGCTGGCGTGAATCGAAGAAACGCTGCATCAGTGCGCCAAGCCGCTCGTTGCTCGCCAGGCCAAAGCGCGAAACGCGCCAACGCGCAAAGTCCCGGAAGCGAATCTCGCGACATTTATCAATGATGCTGTCGAGAGGAGGGCCGCTGGCATATGCCGCACCGATAATGCTGCCAATGCTGCTCCCGCTGATGCACGAAATCGGTATCTGGCGCTCTTCGAAAACGCGCAAAACACCGAGATGCGCATAGCCGCGCGCAAAACCACCGCCGAGGGCCAAGGCGACTCCGGGGCGCAGCGCCGGCTTTGTCGGGAGCAGGAATGAGGAGTGAAAAGGTACCGTCACGCCGTCAAGGGTCTCAAAGCGAGACCTCGTGCGGCGATGGGACACGTGTTCCGCAGCGGCAGTACGAAGGTACCTGCTGTAAGTTGCGCCCCTCGAAGAGGAAAAAGTGTGCCGACAGTACGGAAATACTAGCGAGGTACCCTCGCTGTACCATTGTTGGACTCCTCTTCCCAATTCATCCTTACCCTCGCAGCAGGAAACCTCTTCTCTTGAGGGGATGATTATGCAAACGGGCTATAACGTGTGGCTGGGACAAGCGGTGGTTCTGCAAGTCGCTCTCGGTGATATTAAGGTGCCCTTGCGCGGCAAACTCCTCAAAGAGAACGGGGACACGGTACGGATGCGAATCGGCGAAGGCTGGGATGTAGACATCTACAAGAACATGATCGTGGATGTAGAGCAAGACGGCCTGGCGCTGATGCCAGCGTAAGGGAGAAAACATGGAGAACCAGATACCCAAGTATGTGACGCGTGCCCGGGCGGCCTACCTGCTCGGATTGCCGGTGGAAGAGCTGTCGCGAATCTCAAATGAAACCGGCATCGGGCATCGCGAGCGCGCGGGAAATATCGAAGAGTGGTTTTTCACATATGAAGAGCTGCAAAAGATCTGTGTTTTTGCGCTGCAAGAGCATGCAGTGACTCATTGATTTCGGTTTCCTCCAGGCCCCCCTCAGGCTGTGCCCCCTCCCCGGCTCGTTGCCCCCAGCGAGCCGGGGTTCCTTTTGTGCCCAATGGAGTTGTTGGAGCGAATGGAGCGGTACGTCGCTATTGAAACGGTTTAGAAAGTCTTTGACTTCCTCCGAAAAGGCATTGAAACTGAGCGGCTGACCGCGTTTCAGCTGGTTGTACGGCGTGGCCAGCGCGGGTCTCCGCCAACCAGGCGGGAATTGCAGGGATTCGGGCGGGGCCCACTCACAAATCGTCGAAACACGAACATTGCAGGTCGCTCCACAGGCGGAAACCATGGGGATTGCAAGTACAGCTACGGCCGCTCTCGACCAGAGCAAGTCTGGGTACAACCGGTTTTTGCTACTGGTGGCGGGACTCGGTGGGCTGTTGTACGGAGTCGACGTCGGGATTATCGCCGGCGCTTTGCCGTATCTCGAGGCCACCTCGCGGCTGAACGCGGGGCAGTTGTCGATTGTGGTGGCAGCGGTGCTTCTCGGCAGCGTGATCTCGACGCTGTTCGCGGGTCTGCTGGCAGACTGGATGGGCCGCAAACCACTGATGATTTTGAGTGGGTTGATGTTTGTCGTCAGCATTCCGGTCATTGCCCTGTCGCAGGGATATGGACCGCTGGTATTGGGACGGCTGCTGCAAGGAGTCAGCGCCGGATTGATCGGAGTGGTTGTGCCGCTGTACCTCGCGGAATGTCTGGCCGCCACCGATCGCGGGAAGGGCACCGGGGTGTTCCAGTGGTTGTTGACGTTGGGGATTGTGTGCGCCGCACTGGTCGGCATGTACTTTAGTTACCGCGTCGATCAGGTGGCGAAGCTCGGCGACGCCGTGAAGTTGTTTGCGTTTAAAGATTCGGCGTGGCGCAGCATTTTCTGGGTTTCGCTGCCGCCCGGCATTTTATTCGTAATCGGAAGCTTTTTCGTTGCCGAATCGCCGCGGTGGCTGTTTCGCGGAGGCAAGAAGGAAGCGGCATTAAACGCGCTTTTGCGCTCGCGTAGCGCGGAGCAAGCGCAATGCGAGCTTCGCGAGATGGAAGAACTTTCGTCAGCGGAGAAGGCGAAGAGTTCAGCCGGTGCAAACATAAAGGAATCGCTGCTGCGGCGCAAATACGTCATTCCGTTCCTTCTGGCCTGCGTGATTTTGGCGTGTAACCAGGCCACCGGAATCAACTCGATCATCGGCTATAACACAAACATTTTGTTGCAGAGCGGCTTGTCGGACGTTCAGGCGCATTGGGGCTACGTGATCTTTACGATCATGAATTTCCTGGTGACCATTGGCGCGATGGTGTTGGTGGACCGCAAAGGCCGGAAATTCCTGCTCTCCTTGGGCAGCGCCGGAATCATCGTTTCGTTGATTTGCACCGGGCTCTTGTTCCGAAGGACCGAAAAGCTGCGCGTGGACGCTCGCGATGCCGTTCAGGCCATGGTCGGTCCGGATCAAAGTGTGTCGGTTTTGTTCGACGCGAAGACCGCGGACACACTTCTGCTTGGGAACGGCGATTCCGGAAGCCGCATCAGCGGGCGGCCCACGTCGTTGAACATCATTTATTCCTACGGCGATTTTCGCGCGGCATCGAAAGTGGTTCGTTCCGATGATGCGGTGCCCAAGCCGATCACGGTTGCACGCGAGAGCAGCATTCCCGCGAACAAAGTGGTGGCGTTTTTCTCGAACCCTTTCGGTAATCTGGATGCGGCGCGCACGGCGCCATTGAAAATTGAGAATGCCCTGATCACGCCGTTGCCTTCGCAGCAGAACGGCTGGCTGGTGGCCATCACCCTGTACTGTTTCATCGCCTCCTTTGCGATCGGGCCGGGGGTCTGCGTTTGGCTTGCGCTTTCCGAACTCATGCCAACGCGCATTCGTTCGAATGGCATGAGCATCGCGCTGCTGATTAACCAGGGAGTTTCTACTACGATCGCGGCGATCTTTTTGCCGACGGTTGGCCGACACGGCTACGCAACCATGTTCTTTGGCTTCGCGGCGTGCACCCTCATCTACTTCGTCACCGCGGCATTTTTCCTGCCCGAAACGAAAGGGAAAACCCTCGAGGAGATCGAAGCCCATTTCGAAGGGGCTGCTGCGCATTAAAATGGGTCAGGCTGCGGCAAAACCTCGCACACACCATGCGCTGCTGGCGGGCTTCCTGGGATGGACGCTGGATGCGTTCGATTTCTTCGTGATTGTCTTCCTGTACGACACGCTGGCGCGTGAATTCAGCGTGTCGAAAAAAGCCATCGTGTTTACCACGATGGCGACACTGGCTCTCCGTCCCGTAGGAGCGCTCGTTTTTGGGCTACTCGCGGATCGTTTTGGCCGGCGCATTCCGCTCATGGCCAACGTCATCTATTTCTCGGTGATTGAGGTGCTGTGCGGCTTTGCGCCAAACTACAAATTGTTCCTCGTGCTTCGCGCTTTGTTCGGTATCGGCATGGGCGGGGAATGGGGCGTCGGAGCGTCGCTGGTGATGGAGGCGGCTCCCCCGAAGTGGCGTGGCATCCTGAGTGGACTTTTGCAGAGTGGCTACTCGATCGGCTACTTGCTGGCGGCATTAGCCGCGCGTTTCGTTTTGCCGACGCTCGGCTGGCGCTGGATGTTCTGGCTTGGTGCGCTGCCGGCGTTGTTGGCGCTGTACATTCGCACGAAAGTGCCGGAATCGGAAGCCTGGAAGCAGCACCGCGTTGCGACGACTGGACAGGTTTTGCGCATCGCTGCACAACATTGGCGGCGATTCGTGTATCTCGCGGTGCTCATGACCTTCATGATGTTCCTGTCCCACGGGACTCAGGACCTGTATCCCGATTTCCTGAAGGAAGTGCATCGCATCCGGGCGGCGCGCGTTGCAGATATCGCGGTGCTCTACAATATGGGAGCGGTCGTGGGCGCCGTCATATTCGGGGCGATCTCGGAACGCATCGGGAGGCGCAAAGGGATGATGGCGGCGCTGGCGTTGTCGTTAGTGGTGATTCCGACGTGGGCCTTCGGCGCG
>Ga0306920_100014229_pt1 | contig 10860 bp, 10 predicted proteins | sample flu12Cox44000170_FD_204666 | JGI IMG/M metagenome (GOLD analysis project Ga0306920, IMG submission 204666) | Lab enrichment of tropical soil microbial communities from Luquillo Experimental Forest, Puerto Rico - flux4day.12C.oxic.44.000.170 (v2)... | ecosystem: Environmental > Terrestrial >...
CTCCCCTCCGCTTTGCGCTCAATGGGTTAGCGCCTGCTTGCCGCAGTCTTTCAAACCAAGATTCATCGGAAAGCCCTTCGACGGCTGACCACCCAGAGGAATCAGCCGGACTGGGAAGTCGCCAAATAGGCATGCTCCAGTCGTTGCGGCAGGTCAGCTTCACCGGTTCTGGCTTCCAGAACGATTGATCCACGCGCGAGCGCATAAACGCGATTGGCAAGGGCAAGCGCCTTCTCAATCAACTGCTCCACTAGGAGCACTGCGGTTCCAGCATCGCGCAGCTGTCGCACCACTACGAGAACACGATCCACCAATACCGGCGACAGGCCGGCGGAGGGCTCATCCAGCATTAACAGCTTCGGTCGTCGGACCAAACCCTGCGCCACCGCCAGGATCTGCTGCTGACCACCCGAGAGCGAAGCCGCGGGTTCGTAGCGCTTTGCCGCGACCTCGGGAAAGAGCTCGAGCACTTCCTCAATGCGCGCTGCGCGCTCGCCACGCGGCAGGTCGTAGCCCGCAAGCAGCAGGTTGTCGAGCACCGCAAGGTGTGTGAACACCCGATGGCCCTCGATGACATGCGCGAGCCCTGCTTTAACGACATCGCGCGGACTGGCCCCTGTGAGGTCGCGACCCGCGAAGCGCACATTTCCCGACCAGGGCAGTAGCCCTGACAGCGCGCGCAATAGCGTTGTTTTGCCCGCTCCATTCGGCCCGAGCAGCGCCACTATTTCACCCGCGCCCACCGTGAGGTCGACGTTGTTCAGTACTCGGATCTTACCGTAACCGGCGGAAAGACCAGAGGTTTGGAGTAGTGACTCAGCCGCCGAGGTAGGCATTAACGACCTCCCGATGCGATCGGATTTCGGCTGGCGTTCCAGCCGCAAGCAATCTACCGAGATTAAGGACTGTGACGTGGTGGCAGATGTCGAAGATCAGATCGGGATGATGCTCAACCACGAGCACGCCGGTGCCCGCCTGGGCGATTGCCAGGAGCAAAGCGCCAAGGCGCTCGATCTCCTCCGCCGTGAGGCCGGCTGCTGGCTCGTCAAGCAATAAGAAAGCGGGCCGCAGCATCAACGCGCGAGCGATCTCCGTAAAGCGCAGTTCACTGTGTTGCAAACGGTCGGCGCGCACCATCGCTAGCCCGTCTAGCCCTACCGTTGCCAAAGCCAGCATTGCCGTGGCGCGCAGCATAGCTTCATCACGACGATGGCGCGGCAGTGAGAGCAATGATTCGACGAACGTGCCTTCGCCATCGATGGTGCCGCCAATCATGACGTTCTGCAGTACTGACGCGGAGCCGACGATGCGAGGAGTCTGAAATGTTCGCGCAATCTTCAAACGCGCGCGTTGGTGGCGCGCCAGCGCGGGTAATGCAGCCCCGTTCAACCTGACAGCGCCGTGCTGCTGCGCGTAATAGCCAGAAATAACATTCAGGATTGTGGTCTTTCCACTCCCATTAGGACCGATCAGTCCATGCACTTGCCCTGGCCGGATCTCGAGGTCAAGATCGTCGATTGCTTTCACTCCGCCAAAGCTCATCGCCAGATGTTCAACCTTCAAAGTGTTGGCGCTACGCGCCGGGTTGAATAACTGCTTGATCAAATCTGGCCGAGGGATGATGGCGCGGCCGCTCGCAAGAGGGCGACGGTTCTTGAAATCGAGGATCTCGGCAATTCCACCCGGTATTGCAAGCACGATAACGAGCAGTAACACCGCATAGAGAAACGTGGACCAGGCAACCAGCGGCGCGGCCAGTTCCGGCAGCACGGTTAAAAGCACCGTCCCGAGCAAGGGGCCGAGAATGGAGCCGCGCCCTCCGATGAGAATGGCGATGAAGAAGAGGACCGACAAATCGAGCGTGAACGCGTCTGGCGTAATGTAAGATTGCAAAGCGGCGAATAACCCGCCGGCAACTGCAGCAGTGGCGCCGCTGAATAAAAACACAGACACCAGCAATGCGGGTTTTGAGATGCCGCTCGCTTCTGCCGCGACCTCCGCGTCGCGGATCGCAGTGAGGGCGCGGCCAAATCGGCTATTCGCCAGATTCGCCGTCATCCAGGTGCAGATCGCCGCCAGACCAAAGCAAAAATAATAAAAGCCCCACTGGGAGAAGAACGGTTCTGGAAAGATCGGCCCGGGAACCCCTACCCCACCGCCGGTAACGCTCTGCCACGCAAGAGCCACCTGCGTTACGATGGTGGCAAAGCCTAGTGTTGTGATGGCGAAGTAGAATGTGCGCAAGCGTAGTGCCGGCAATCCAATGATCAAACCGAAGACGGCGCCGACCGTGGCCGCAATCGCCAACGCCAGATAAGGCGGAAAAGCTGGCGTCACGTTGCCCGCTGCGAGCACGCTGGTGGTGTAGGCCCCAAGCGTCAGCAGTGCTACCCAGCCGATGGCAATCTGGCCCGCGAATCCGACAACCAGGTTGAGCCCCGATACCAGCACCCAGTAAACGCAGGCACGGGTCGCGATCACGCCCCAGTAGCCGCCGCCAAACAACGGAAATCCGATGCCAACCAGCAGCAGCACCAAAAAGGGCAACGCTGTGCCCAACGTGCTCGTAGAACCGAGCACATTTGCACGGCTGTGGCCCAATTTTGCTCCCGCATCCATCAGACGCGGCGCTGAAGAGAGGCGCCTGCGAGCCCCTCGGGACGCACCAGCAGAACGATAATGAACACCGTGAATACCGCCACCGAGGCGAAGATGCCGCCTACTAGAAAATTTGCAGCTTGCTGGAACAGCCCGAGCAAGACACCAGCGACCACCGCTCCCCGATTGTTGCCCATACCACCCAGTGCTACCGGAACGAAGCCATAGAACGTGAGAATTGGCGCATTGCCAAAGAAGGCGAGCAGCATCTCTCCGCCGGCAAAGCCCGCCAGGGCGCCGATCACGCCGGCAAGCGCAAAACTTGCCATGCGCAAGCTGCGTTCCGGTAACCCAAGCGCACGCGCTGCATAGGTGTCCTCGGCGATCGCCAGGAAAGCCCGACCGACCAGCGTATAGCGATAGAGCAATTCCAGGCCGATGATCACCGCGGCACAGGCGAGCATCGGCATCCAGAACTGCTGATCAAACCCGCCGCGCGCAATGTCAAAGAGACGCGGAAATGGTCGTGACTCAGTCCCCCACTCAATCGCAGTGAACTGCTGGGCCAGGAGTGCCAGCGCGAGTGTGGAGAGCACGTAGAGATGCTGATCCAAGCTTTTGAGCACTGGCCGCACCGCGACGATTTCGGTGATGATCCCGAAAAGCGCGCCGGCGGCAAGTACGAGGAGAAAGCCCGCAACAAGGGGCACGCCCATCTGGGCAATGAACAGTGAGCCCAGCACCCCACCCAACATACCAAGCGTGCCCGCGGTAAAGCTGAACACGCGCGAGGCAGAAAACATCACATTATAAGTGATGCCGATCAGTGCGTAGATGCAGCCGATCGCCACCCCAGTCGAGACGATCGATTCGACCATCGGCTTAAGAGCTGTAGCCAGGAGCCAGGTTGAACGCGCCGTCCTTGAGCGAATTTGCTTCGACCATCACCACTTCCTCGTCCGGATAGCCGTTGTGCTGATCGGGGCTAAAAGTGATGTCGCCATAGACACCCGGGAACTCTTTGAGCTTATTGAGGTAACCGACAATCTTCTGTGGCTCGGGCCCGACGGCCTTCATGGCCTCGGCGATCATCCGCGGACTGTCATAGCCGAGCGCGATCCACCACAACAGCGTGTCGCCCATGTCGATCTTGGCGTTCTTGAGACGGTCTACGAAGGCGGCAGTGCGCTCTGGAAGCTTTCCCCCCGCGCCATAACAAACATTGCGGAAATTGTTCGGGTAAACCTTTGCCCAATATTCGGGCTTTTCCAGCAGCGCCTTTGTCTGCCCCGAACCAAGCGTGGTCTGGCCAACGATCGGGACGTCCCAACCCATGTTGCCGCGGGTGTTGATGATGCGAGAGAGAAAGCCGGCATTGACGCTCCAGGGCATGATGGCTTCCGCTCCTGCAGATTGCATACGCAGAAGTTCGGGCTTCAGGTCCGGATTAGCAGCGTCAACATTGCCCTGATATACGACTTCCGCGCTCTTGGCCTGGAGCATCGGCACATAGGCGTTCACCGACGCGGTGCCATAGCCGGTAGTGTCGCTGATCACCGCGACCTTTTTGCGCTTGAGCACTTCCACGACATAGCGATTTGCGGCGGCGCCGATCTGCTGGTTAGTGGGCGCGTTACGGAAGCACATCGGATATTTCTGCGGGTCGGTCAGAGTATCAACCCAGCAAGGATGGACTTGCGGTGTATTGGTACGCGCGAGCAAGGGCACGACCGCGAGCGACTCGCCGGAATTGACCGGGCCAAAGACTACGCTCACGTTCTGCCCGTGTGACAGCTCCGCTGCTCCATTAACGGCCTTGGTCGGATCGCTCTGGGTATCACGTGTAATCAATTCGATCTGCCGCCCGTTTATGCCGCCGGCCGCGTTAATCTCCTGCACCGCCAATTGGATTCCGCGATTGATCCCAATACCAGTGGAGGACGACGGGCCTGTAAGCGCCGGCAGATAGCCGACGCGGATCGGCTCATTTGCGGCTATAGCAGGTTTCGCAAGGCTGCTGGCTGCAATGGCTGCGCCGGCGGATCCAAGCGCTTGACGACGCGTGATCGACATTTTGATGTCCTCCTTAGGCTTGCCTTCGCGTACTCCCATAGCATGTCGTATTCTCACGGACCCTTGTGACGTACTATATCCTCGACCTGATTGTCCGGAAAGCGGCGCTGAGACTCATGTGAGGAGTTGTCTCGAGCGCGTGGGATTTCTCCCAACATTTTCTCAAGCATGTGCGACCTCGTCATTGTTTAGATCACGTGCAATTTCGAGCTCGTGAGCAACAAAGGTTTTGAAGGAGCTGAGAGCGATGGAACTCGGTCTTGCCAACAAAACGGCGCTCGTGACCGGCGGGAGTAAAGGGATAGGCCTCGAGACTGCACGCGCGCTCGCGCGCGAGGGCGTAAAGGTTCTCATTTGCGCGCGGCGGGAGGCAGCGCTCGCCGACGCGGCGCGCGACATTATGCGGACCACTCAGGCAAAGATCGAGACACACCCGCTGGACGTGACTAAAGTTGAACAGATCGAGATGATTCCACGCATAATCAGCGACAGGCTGGGCCGCATCGACATCCTCATCAACAATGCCGGGACAGGGACCTACAAACCCTTTCTCGAAGTGACCGATGAGGAACTCGTCGAGGGCATGGCGATCAATTTCTTCGCGCAATTTCGCATCTGTCAGCGCGTGGTGCCGATGATGATTGCTCAGGGCGGTGGCCGGATCGTCAATGTAAGCGGCCAGACTGGGATAATGACGCTCAACCCGCCATTCTTGTCCTCCTGCACCGGTCCGGCGAAATCGGCTGAGATCCGCTTCTCCAAGGTGCTCGCCAACGAGCTTGCACCGCACAACATCCGCGTCAATTGCGTGATACCGGGCTTCATCAATACGCCGGAGCGCTTCGCCAAATGGGAACGAGAACTTGCCAAGCGCCAGCTCAGTCCGGAGGACGCCGCCCGCGAGCGATCGCTTTGGTCGAGCAATCAGGGCATGCGCGATACGCGCTGGGGTACGCCCGAAGAGATCGCCAATCTCGTTGTCTTTGTTGTCTCGGACGCTGCAAGTTACATCAACGGCGCAGAACTCGTCGCCGATAACGCAATGGACAAATCCTGAAAAACAATCGACGTGAGCGCAAATGAGAAGGAGGTAAGTTCTGAAACGACGACTTTCGGCGTTTTCGCTCAGCGCTTTGGCGCTCAATGCCTTGCGTCTTCGAGTATCATGTCTGCGCCCTTCTCGCCGATCATAATTGTGGCCGCGTTGGTATTTCCCGAAACGACCGCAGGCATGATCGAGGCATCGACCACACGTAAACCGGTGAAGCCACGGACCCGCAGCCGTTCATCGACTACAGCCTTTTGATCCTGGCCCATGCGGCAGGTGCCCACCGGATGATAGGTGGTGGAGCCGCGGCGGCGGATGAAATCGAGTAATTCATCATCGTTGTCACATCTCGAGCCCGGTTCAATTTCCTCAGCGATGTAGCGCGCCATGGCCGGCGCCTGAAAGATGCGGCGCATCGCTGCTACACCCGCCACGATCGTCTCACGGTCCTTTTGCGTTGCCAGATAATTGGGATTGATTGAGGGAGCCTCTCGCGGATCCGATGATTTAATGCGTACATAGCCGCGACTCTCCGGCCGCAGCAACACGCAATTACCGGTCACGCCTGGGAAAGAATGCAGCTCACCGCCGATAGTTTGGGCAGAGAACAGCGAAATTGAGCATTGCGAGTCGGGCGTCGCAGAGGTGGAATGCGCACGCAGAAAACATCCGGCTGAGACCGCCGGGATCGCGAGATAACCGCGGCGCGTGAGTATGTAGTGCAAGCCGTGGGTGAGCCTGCCGGTCCAGTTGCGCACCGCATCGTTGAGCGTGATCGACTCCTTGCAACGCAACATGATGCGGCCTGAAATATGATCGTTGAGATCATCACCGACTCCCGGGGCATCGGCGACTATGGTGATCCCGTGAGATTGAAGGAGCGACGCCGGACCGAGCCCGGAAAGCTGCAGTAGCTGCGGCGAATTGAACGCGCCGCCGGCGATAATCACCTCCGCATTGGCGCTGGCGCGGCGTTTTTCGTTGCCGACAAGATACTCTATGCCCGTCGCACGGCGGCCGCCGAAGACAATACGCGTGGCGAGAGCTTGCGAAACCACTTTGAGATTGGCGCGGCGCCGCGCTTGCTTGAGATAGCCGGCCGCCGTTGAAGAGCGCAGACCTTTGCGCATGGTGGTCTGGTAGTACCCTGCGCCTTCTTGCACCGATCCGTTGAAATCGTCGTTGCGCGGATACCCGCATTGCAACGCCGCTTCGACGTAGGCTTTGGCAAGAGGATGGCGGTCACATAAATCCGAAACCGCGAGCGGTCCGCCGACCCCGTGAAATTCATCCGCGCCGCGTTCGTTGTCTTCCGCCCTCCGAAAATAGGGCAGAACTTCATCGAAGCTCCAGCCGGCATTCCCCAGTTGCCGCCAAACGTTGAAGTCCTCCGCTTGGCCGCGGATATAGATCAATCCATTGATCGAACTGGACCCACCGAGAACCTTTCCACGCGGAGCGATCACTTTGCGGTTGTGACATTCCGGTTGCGGCTCGGTCTCGTAACACCAATTGAATCGTCGATCGCTGAACAGCTTGCCGAAGCCGAGCGGAATGTGAAGCCAGAAGTGCCGGCTGCTGGGGCCCGCCTCCAGGAGAAGCACACGATGCTGACCGGACACCGTGAGCCGATTGGCCAGAACGCAGCCCGCACTGCCGGCGCCCACAATAACGTAGTCAAATGTCTCTGAATTCTGCACGGGCCTTCCTTAGTTCGGCCACTGGAGATCACTTCTTGTTATCCGGAGTGAACGCGATTGCCAAATGGCAGCTTCGCTTACATGAGTCACTATTCGAGTGACCCGCTGCCGGTCTGCGAAAAACCATCGAGTGGCGCTAATTGATGCAAGCGAGAGCGCCGCCATCGACCGGTAGCGCAACACCGGTAATGAAATTCGCCTCGTCAGAAGCCAAGAATACGGCGGCGTTTGCGACGTCCCAAGCTGTCCCCATCTTGTGGCGTAAAGGCACGCGCGCATCGCGGGCGGCCGCCACCTCGTCCCGGCTTTTGCCGCTGACGCGAGCGCGCGTGTCAACCGCCATCGGTGTGTCCATCAATCCCGGTAAGATGACATTGGCGCGCACTCCATATTCCGCATTCTGCACGGCAATTTGTTGAGTAAAGGCGATCATCCCAGCCTTGGTCGCTTTGTAGGCGACATTCGGGTACTGCTCCCAGGCGGCGACCGATGAGATCGTCGTAATGACGCCAGCGCGCTGCGCCCGCATGAGCGGTAGGACATGTTTGCAAGCCATGATGGCGCCGCGCAGGTTAACGGTGGCGATGCGATCGAATGCGGTCTCGGTTATCTCGTCGAGCGGCGCGTCCCCGCCGACGATACTTATGCCGACATTGTAGTGAAGGATGTCGATTCGGCCCCAACTCCGTTTGGCGGCTTCGACCATCGCCGCGAGTGTTGCCTCTTTGGTAACATCCGCTTCAAACGCCGTGCATTCTCTACCGAATTGTCGAGCCATAGCGACCGTCTCCTCGGCGGAGCAAAGATTATTGTCGACTGCCATTACCTTGGCGCCTTCCTGAACGAACCGAAAGACTGTGGCGCGGCCATTCCCCATTCCCTCGCCGGGCGATTGACCAGCACCTACGACGATGGCGATCTTGTCCCTCAGACGCATGTGAGCCTCGGTTGGAAAATGCTTGATGCTCAACGGAAATTACGTACACGGTTGTAGTAACAGCGGACAGTTGCATTTTCGCGATCTATGGCAATATGCGCGCCTCACGATACTGCCGCAGGATTGAAAGGTACAACTCCTCTGTATCTACCGTGTCATGAAAGCCAGCTGTGCGTATCTTTGTCATGCTTGAGATCACGTCGCAGCTCTGGCCGAACACGAAATCGCCAAAGGACCAGAGCGCGACCTCGTCTAATCGACAAGACTTGAGCTTGTGTTGCCTGACAATTTGCTCCCAAACTGGATTTTTATCTGCCGTCCATTGAGTCAGTGAGAGTGTCTGTACCTCACCGCAAGGCATTTCGAACAAGCGTGCGACACGAGGCCATAAATGCTTCCAGCGAAACAGGTCGCCGTTTGTGACGTTGAAGGCCTCGTTACTCGCTTTCTGAGACGTGGATAGAAACATCATGGCGCGAGCAAGTTGCCTTGCATCGGTGGCTTCGCTCAAACTGTTCCAGCATGTATCAGAGCCAGGAAAGTTGAGTGGTACCCCGAGTTCGCGACAAATCGCAGCATAGGCACCGACCACCGACACTACATTGCGGGGTCGATCAGGCGCAAAATCGATCAAGAAATAGGGGCGCGAAGCCGACCAAGTCCACTGCTTACCCTCTTGGCGCTCGATAATAAGGTCTTGTTGATTGTAATAGAAATTGGGTGGCAAATGGCGCGGGTCGTTCTCGCGAGCTGGGGTCTTGAAATTCCCGAGATGCATTCCGTACCACTTGGTCCCCTGAACGAGATGGACATGCTCGAGGAGTGGGGACGCTGCTTCCGCAGCGTCAAGCGCATTACGCAGCATCGCTACATTTTCAGCGACCGGCTCGACACCCGTTTCCTCATGGGATGCACGTGCGGTGAAAAAGAGATGCGTAATGTCTCGGTACGGTGAGATAGCAAGCTTGAGGCCATCGGCGTTCAATAGGTCGGCAGGCAAGTGGGTTATTTTGCCGTCGACGGTATCCTTCGCCGCTTTACGACTCACACCGATCACGCGCCATTTCTGCCGCAAAAGCTCCTCGACCAGGCGCGTGGCGGCCGCACCTGTGGCACCCGCAACGAAAGCAAATTTGCCCATCAACCCCAGTACTTTTGAAGAATGTCCCTTAACTCCCAAGAGGACATTCGCGATGCTCTGGCTTAGTTGCGCAAAAAGATAGCCAATTGCAAGAGTCACGAGCGAATTGGAAAGTCCCCAGACGTCAATTCCTTGAGACGGCACCTCGTCTTGCTAAGCGCTTGATCTCCAAAAGTGGCCAGTCCACTGTCCCAATCATTCCGCGCCGCTATCAGTCAAGAACAAAAGTTTAATCGTTGGGGAGCGAAAGTCAGATGCCAAGTCCCAGTTGTGAGGCTGCAGAACGTGGCGACACCAAAAACTGACGAGGAAGTTTGCCCATGACTAACGTGCTGCTGCCGACCTCACTCGTGGGCTCCTATGCGCAGCCGGGTTGGTTGATCGACCGCAAGAAGCTTGTTAGCCGCTTCCCCCCACGCGTGCGGGCGCGGGAGCTGTGGCGCATCGGCCCGGAATTCCTGGACGAAGCACAGGATGATGCAACTCTTCTCGCAATCCGTGACCAGGAGCGCGCCGGCCTCGATATCATCACCGACGGCGAGCAGCGCCGCGAAAGTTATTCTAACCGCTTCGCTACCGCGCTCGAGGGTGTCGACATTGACAATCCAGGCACCGCCTTCGATCGGTCCGGGCATCCAAATCCAGTGCCCCGCATCGTCGGTAAAATTCGGCGCAAGCAGCCCGTCGAAGTGCGCGATGTTGAATTCCTGCGTGCCAATACCAACCGGGCGATCAAAATCACCGTACCCGGTCCATTCACCATGTCGCAGCAGGCGCAGAACGATTTCTACAAGGACGAGCAGGAGATGGTGCTTGACTACGCAGCTGCGGTGAACGTCGAGATCAAGGATCTATTCGCTGCCGGTGCTGACATCGTGCAGATCGATGAACCCTATATGCAAGCGCGACCCGAAAAAGCGCGTCAATACGGGCTGCGTGGGCTGAATGCGGCTCTAGAAGGTGTCACAGGGACGACCGCCATCCACATCTGCTTCGGCTATGCCGCTATCATTCACGTGCGGCCATCGGGTTATTCATTCCTGCCGGAACTAGCCAGCTCGCCGGTAAAACAGATATCGATCGAGACCGCACAATCCAACCTTGATTGCTCGGTGCTGGCAAAGCTGCCAGGCAAGACGATCATCCTCGGCACACTCGACCTGTCGAACATGGCCATCGAGAGCCCGGAAACAGTCGCGGCGCGCATCCGCCGTGCACTGCCCTATGTGCCGGCCGAACGCATCGTGGTGGCGCCCGACTGCGGGCTCAAATACCTGCCTCGCGAAATCGCCTACGCCAAGATGCGAGCAATGGTGGATGGCGCGAAAATTATGCGACAGGAACTAGGCTAGAAATAAACTTC
>Ga0306920_100014230_pt1 | contig 10860 bp, 12 predicted proteins | sample flu12Cox44000170_FD_204666 | JGI IMG/M metagenome (GOLD analysis project Ga0306920, IMG submission 204666) | Lab enrichment of tropical soil microbial communities from Luquillo Experimental Forest, Puerto Rico - flux4day.12C.oxic.44.000.170 (v2)... | ecosystem: Environmental > Terrestrial >...
GCGCTGGCCGAAGCCTCGCACGGCGCGGCGATGATCGTTCTGCCGGTGCTGGTGCAATTGCGCCTTGGCGGCGTGCTGCCGTCATGGTCGCTGCTCGCGGTGCTGGCGTTGGTGATCTGGGGAATCCTGAAGCTGTTCAACGGGGCAAAGTTTTCGGTCGGCTGGCGCGACCCGAAATTGATCGCCCGCGCCGCCATCAAGACGGCGCTCGCCGTGCTGCTGTTCCGGGCAATCGACGCACGGCAATTCGGCAACCTCGATCCGATGATCAATGCGCTGCTGTCGTTGGTCGGCTGGTGGCTGCTCGTCACCGGCCTGACCAAGCTGCTTTTGGTGCTGCGCGGGTTCCCGCAGCCGATTTGGGTTGATCCCGGCACGCCGCACGGCAAGGCGGGATTTTCAAAGCCTGATGATCCGGGATGGAAGTTATGAGAGCGATTGTCATCGATGCGCGGCAACGGACGGTTAACGAAGCGGAGATCGACGGTTCACTGGCCAGCTTGCAGGGCGTCGTCGGCGGATTGATCGATCCGGTTTACCCCGGATTGGAGGGCACCGGCCATCACTGCTACGTCAATGACGAAGGGTTGCTCAACAACCCGCAGCATTTTTTCATGCTGACAGACGGGCACCAGCCGCTGGCCGGTAACGCCGTGATCCTTTCGACAACCGGCGAGGGCGATGAAGCGCCGTGCTCCCTGCCCCTGCATTGGGTCAAGGAACGGGTCACGTTCATGGATGTGCAGGCCGTCCGCGAGTGGGCCGCGCGCGAGGCGGATCAAGAGGCGTTTGCGTCCTTCGTTGGCGAAGGCGGCGGCGGTGAGAAAGACGCGACAAACACTTACACCGCTTTTTTCTACACAGACGCGAATTGGGCCTCCGAAGAAATCGAAGCGGCAACACCGGAAGGGGCGCTCGCCTTAGCGCGTGAGATGGATCAAAACGACCAAATCACCAGTTTCGAGCATTACGACCAGGCCCCGCCGGTGAATCACATCGAAATCTTCGATGAAGACCACAGCGAGGTTGCGGAGTGGCAGGACGACGAATTGCGGCTGCGCCTCGCCGCTCCCGCGCTGCTTCAGGCCCTATTGGACATACGCGATGCCTACCAACGGCATTTCGATGCAATGCCGGTGGCTTGGCAGACCTACGACACGATAGCAGAAACGGCCATTGCCAAAGCCACAGGGCGGGACGACACGAATGCCGAAATCACCGACAGCAAGGCGGCGAAAAAAGCCGCGCTCGCCGACACGCGGGCGGAAACGGAACAGAGCATCGCCGAGGCGCAGGAACGCGGGCGCGGAAACTCGCGCTAGCCTTTGATCGGGCTGGAAGCTGGAAACTACGCGGTTTATTTAGGGCGGTTGCCGCGTGTCGAGGTCGGGCGATGAGCGTATGGGATACGGACGGCGGGGTTTATCTCGGCTATCACGTTGAGGGCACCGAAGGCGCGGCCGCGCCCGGCGCCATGCTCCGGTACAAGGGCGACCGGCATATCTGCTGGATCGGAAATTCAGGGTCCGGAAAGTCGCGCCGCCTGAGTTAGTCGCCGTCCCTTCGCGGGGGCGGCGGCGGTCTGTTAGTTCCAAATCTGGCGCTGCTCACCGACTGGTCGATGCTGGTGATCGATCCCAAGGGCGAGCTGCTCAGGATGTGCGGCGCGCACCGGGCGGCGGCGGGTGCCGAAAACGTGGTCTTCGATCCGTTCGGCGTTGCCGGCATGCCGTCGCGCGGCTGCAATCTGCTGCAAGCCCTCGATCCGGCGTCCGATGATTTCCCCGACGACGCGATGGGCCAGGCCGAAGGCATCATCGAAACCCGCAACACCGATGAGCCGCACTGGCCGGAATCCTTTCAGGACTTCCTCGCCGCCGTCGCGATGTTCGTGCGGCTTGTCATGCCGGACGGCACCTATGGCGATGTGCGCGCCCTCTTGGCGCAGCCGGACGCCGGGCTGCGCGACATGATCATGGCTCCCGCCTTCGAATACAACGGCCGGGAGTATCCCGGCATGATCACGGCCGGGATCGATCTCGATTGGGAAGAAATCGGCCACAAGGCGGCGCGCTTCGGGGCCATCAGCCCGGAAAACCGCGAGCTTCATTCGATCCTTTCGACCGGCCTGACGCAAACGCGCTTTCTCGACAGCCGCGCCATCAAACGGGAACTGGCCGGGCCTGCCTTCGATTTTTCGGTGATGAAAGAAAAGCCGGTGACGGTGTGGCTCATTCTCCCGGCCCGCCGCCTCGTCACCCATGCCAAATGGCTGCGGCTTATTTTGACGACTGTAATTCAGTCGTTGATGAGCGACACGCGCAAGGCGAAAGTGCCGGTCGCTATCGTCTGCGACGAAGCGGCGGCGCTCGGCCATTTGCCGATACTTGAAAATACCGTCGCCTTGATGCGCGGCTATGGCCTGAAGCTGATTACCATCTGGCAAGATTTGAGCCAGCTAAAAAGCATCTATAAAGACCGCTGGGAAACCTTCATCGGCAACGCTGGCGTCTTGGAATCTTTTTCGGCGCAGGACGTTGGGACTGCCGATTATTTATCGCAGCGCACCGGGCAGACAACCCGGCAGGCGGTTTCGCTTGGGCTGAGCCAGAGCTTGCAGGCCGGTGCGCCGCCGTCGCTCTCCAGTTCGGCCAATCGCGGGCCGATCCCGATGCCGCTGATGCTGCCGCAGGATATCCGCAACATGGATGACGGCTATGCGGTGCTGTTCAGTCACCGCATCAAGGGCACGGCGCGGGCGTGGCTGCCGTACCCCACGCAAATGCCGGGGCTTGAGGCAATCTGTGCGCTCGATCCCGCCGCCTGATGTCTAGGCCGCTTCGTCGTCGCTGCCGGTGAACAAGCCTTGCGGTTCCTCGTCGTCGCCGGTCGGCTGCGCGTTCTTCGCGGGCCGTTCGGGTTGTTCCTCCAGCGGCGGTAGCTCCGGCACCGGCTCGCCATAGGGCACGCCGAACATATCCCATCCCCAATTGCCGGTTGGCGTGGCTTTGAAATGCGCGGTCAACCGGCGTTTCTTGCGGTCGATCTGGACGGTGCCGGTGTGAACGATTTCCCGATGGACGGCGGCGCGGCGTTTTCCCGGCTTGCGGTAGTAATGCACGGCGTAGGTCGAGTAGATTTCAAGCTGGCTGGTGTCTTCGTCGTCGGCCATGCCATCGGTCTAGCAGGCCGCTAGCCGCAGTCAAGGGAGGGGCCGCTGGCCTCAATTTCACCGGCGTAATCATTGGTCGCGCTGCTGTCGTGATCGTCGTCCCGGCAACGCGGATCAAGCTGCGCGTCGTCGTCCAGTTCTTCCGGCTCGATGAGAAAATCCGCAAGCCAGTGCACCGGCGCGCGGCCGATTTTCGCGGCGTTGCCGAAAGCGAGCGCCGCGAATTGGGCGGCGGTACAGCCGCTGCCGGTCTGCGCCGCGTCCTCGCCAAGCCGCCGCTGTTCATCGCGCCGCGCAATCGATTGCTCCAGTTGTTCGGATGCCTCCGAGGCGGCGCGGCGGTGGTCGGCCTCGCGCTGCCGCCGTTCGATGTCTTCCACGGTCGGCCCCGTGCCCAAGGCGCTTTCGATGGCCCGCCGTATCTCTTCCGCCATGCTGGCAAGGGCCTTGATGTTCGCCAGCAGAAAGTTACGCCGCCCGCCGCCCGAGCGTTGCTGCCGGAGAACGCCGCGCGGCCGGGCAGGCATGCGGCGCATGATCGCCTTCGCCACCATCGCAAACGCGCCCCGCCCCTCCTCCTTCTCCTTCCGGCGCGGCGGTTTTGGTTCATCGTCGGCGGAACGCGCCGCCACGGCGCGCGCCGTTTGGCGGAACAGGCCAGTAAGCGCCCCGGAGAAATTCCGAGGCTGGTTTTTCGTCCCGCCTGCCGGTGCCTCGCCGGCGGCGGGATCAGCGCGAGTGTCCGTGACCTCGCTCTTGCCCGTGCTGGATGGCCTGTTCGGTTTCCGCGCGCATCTGCGCAAGCGCCGCTTTCTTCGCCGCCTTGCTGTCGGTGATTTCGGTGTTCTCGGCGGTGGCGCTGTCGGCCTGCCGCGCGTCGGTGTTTTCCTGCGTCGGCTCCTGCGGCTGATGTTGCGGCGCTGTCGGCCCAAGATGAATCACTTCGGCGGGCCTCTCCGGCTCCGTGGCGGGCGTAGCCGGGGATCCGGGAGGCGATACCGGCTGCGACTGGTCGGGCAAATGAATGATGGGCGGTAACCCCCCGCCCTTTTCCTCCGGCCAGCCCTTATCCCACACATCGCGTAAAAGCTGTTCGGTCGGACTGACGTTTTCAGCCGCCGCCGCTTCATGGGCCTTGTGGCTTTCTTCGATGATCTGGCCAGTGGTCTTTGCGGCCGCGCGCGGGGTTTCCGGCGCGGCTTGTTCTTGCTGTTCGGCCTCGAAGTGCGCGGCGGGCGGGTTCCCGCGTATATCGCCCCGAAACTCGGCCCGCTGTTGATGGGCGGCGTTGATCCGCGCCGCCATCTGCTCGACACCTTGGCTGATGATGTCCATTTGCTGATCGGCCATGCGCTCCTGAAGCTCAAGCCGTTCTTTGCGCAAATCGGTGCCGATGTCCGCCCATGTCTCCTGCTGGCGCAGCGCGTCCTTGTACTGCTCGCCGTTGAGGTTGCTCATGGCCGCGATGCGCTCGTTCGTCAAAGCCATGTAGTCGGCGTGCTGGATATCGCGTTTGAGTTCGAGCAGGTGTTTTTTGTCGGGGTCTTGTTCGAGGGCGATATCGCGCTGCAAGTCGGCATGTTCTGCCGTGATCATCGCCCCTTCGCGGCGGACGGCCTGCACAAAATCCCGGCTTTCGCCCGCCGCCAGCAAGGCGCGCGTTCGCACATCGGTGATGTCGCCTTCCGCTTCCCGCCGCCATTGCGCCTCCTGCAAGGTGCGCCGGTTGCGCTCGCCGTTCTCATGGGCGATTTGCCATTCCTGAATAAAGCGGTCGGCCCGGTTCCGCTCGCCCACCATGTCGTTGTAGATCGCGGCTTCCCGGTCTTCCTGGGCCTGCCGCTGCTGACGCTGTGTGACGATGATGTCGTCGTCCATGTCCTCGCTCTCCGGTTGGCGGGGCTTGCGGCGGTTGCCGTCCGTCGCAGCTTCGGAACGCTGCTCGAGATGGGGCTGCCGTCCGTTTTCCGGCCCGCCTGTGCGTGTGTTTTCCTGTCCGGGTGTCTGTGGCCGGATATCGTCAACCGTGGCCTTGGCGGCCTGCTGCGCCAGCCGCTCGGCAAGTTTGGCCTGCAAGTCGATGATTTCGGCGTCCTGCCGCTTCTTCTCGGCCTCAAGCTGCTTTAGCTCGGCATTGCCAAATTCGATGATCCGGTTGGTGTCGCCCCGGTCGGTGCGAAACCCCCGCCGCTCCAGTTCACTGGCCTTCGGGCCTAGATGAATCGTCGGCACATATTGCAGGCCGCGATCTTTGAAACTGCGATGATCCACGCGGATATCGAGGCCCGCGCGCTGATAGGCGCTGTTGACGTGGTCGGCCCATTCCTTGCGCAGAAACTTCACGTCGCTCTTTGTCGAGGCGATCCCGAATGTGACCATTTCCTTGACCTGGCCCCGGTGCTTGCGCGTGATCGTATGGCGGTTGGCGTAATCCCCGAAACCGTCCGGGCCTAGCTCACGATGCGATAGCAGAATGTGCGAATGGATATTCCGTTCGTCATGCGCCGTGTGCATCGCCACGTCGGCAAACACGCCGTGCTTTTCGACCAGCCGCCGCACGAAACCCGAGAGAAGATTTTTCCTCTGTTCGGCGGTCAGTTCGTGCGGCAATCCGACGACAAGCTCGGTCGCAATCCGCGCCTTCGGGTTGTCGTCGGCGCGCTCGGCTTCATTCCATGCCCGCTGCCGTACCTCGCGTGGCGCATGCTGCATCCATGCCGGTGCGTTCTCGCGCGCCATCACGAAGCTGTCGATCACGCGCTCCGCGCCGTAGCGGTAATCGAAAAACTGCCCGATGCGCTCGTCATACAGGCATTCGCCGGAACGATAGGCCGCTTTCGCCACAACCGGCGCGCCGCTGCCGCGCCCGACATTCGCCACGCTAAAATGATAATGCCCGCTGGCAAACGAAACGGATGATGCCGCTGCTGGCGCTACCGCTGCCATACCCCCCGCCCATGCTTCACCTGAAGCGGGTCAAGCGCCGCCGCGCTTGCCGGGAGGTGTGGAGGGCCGGATGCTCTCCACACGCGAAGCGCGGGGGTGCAGGGGGTTTCCCCCTGCCGCACAGGTACATCCGCCCCTTCGCGGATGTACCGTAAGTGCGCAGTTTCGCTGCCGCTCAACCGATGTCGGGGGCCGTGGCTCGGCATTTCCGCTGGTGCTTCTGAGGCTTCCTGCTTGACCTTGCGTCGCCGCGTTCAGATATGGCGATTCGGCCTTCAGCGCACCAGATTCGAAGCTGCCAAATTTCGGGAGTTGATGGCCGTTGCCCCGCCAATCCGATGCCGAACGCCTTGCCGCGCTCGTCGCCCGCCGCGAACGTACCGACGCTCAAATCCGCCGCCTCAAATCCAAGAACGAGAAAACCGCCCGCGCGCAGGATGCCCGCCGCAAGATCGTCGCCGGGGCCTTGGCGCTCGAACACACAACCCGAAATCCCGGCTCGGAGTTCGCGCGGATCATGCTGCGGCTGCTCGACGAATACGCGCGCCCGCATGAGCGGTTTCTGTTCGCCGATCTCCTGCCCGGCCCCTCCCCTGCCCCGGACGGCGAAAATCTCACAGCCGATGAAATGCGCGCGATTGCGCCCGAGTCGATTTCCGCCGCCGAATGACGGCCCGCCAAGGGGCGTTGTTCGGCGGCGGACTGTTCCGGCTGCGAAACGCCTAAACGCAAAAAAAATCGCGCCGCGCTGCGCGCGGCAGGGGTGAAACATGGCGGGGGCTTCGGGTTAGGTATCGCCCTCCCCTTCCCCGTTGTCGCTTTCTTCGGCTTCCATGCGCTCGTCGCAGTCGCCGCACACCAGATGGATTTCCGGCTTGCCCCATGCGTTCAGACCGCAGGCCGGGCAGGTGTATTTCGTCTTGCTCGCGGCCTTCTTTTTCCGGGCCTCTTCGTCGCTCCACAATTCGACGTAGCGCACGCTAAAGCCCGATTGCATAAGCTCGCGGCAGGCCCGGTCAAATGGGCCGCCTCCGGCGATGTAGTGGCTCACCTTCTGCCCGGTTTGCTTGCCGCCAGGCTGGCCGGTGCTGCTCGGGATCAGCCCGATGGCCTCCATCATCCCGGCCCATTCCCTGTTGTGGTACGCCTTGCGGCTCGCCTTGCCGAAATGATGCTGCTGCAAATGGCACATTTCATGGGCCAAGGTCGAAAGGCTTTCCTCCGTGGTGCGGCTCCTGAAATGCGCCGGATTGAGGGCGATTTCGTCGGTTACTTCCGTGCCGTCCTTGGTGCCGAAACGCTTCCCGGCAAAATAGCCGTAAGCTCCCCGCTGCCGCTGCATCGTAATCAGACAGCGCGGCAACCGCCCGCCGAATAGCCGCTCGTTGAAAAAGTCGTAAGCCTCTGTAAGTCCTTGATAAGTTGTGCGGGTCGGGTCGGTCATGACGGGTGCCTCCTGTAGTTTGTATCGTACGATACAAACTACACCAGCCATCTCACTCGGTCAAGCGTATTGCTGTGTTTCCGTATTTCTGTGTAAATGGTTAGCTGTGTTCCTGTGTCCACTTTTCGATGAAGGCTAGAACCTCGTCCTTCATCTTGGTGCGGTGTCTGGCGCACGCTGCTTTGAATTGACCGTGTAGCTCCTGCGGTAGATCGATGGTCAACCGCGCCGGTTTCTCGCTCGTATTTGCAGGTTTCTGCCTTTCCGTATTTCCGGTTTTCTGTGTTTCTGTACCACCACTAACCCAATCGTCGGCGGTCGGTGGACGGGCGGAAGGGAATGCAATCGTTTTGCCTTTGCTCATGCGACAAGCTCCTTAATCTCGGCCAGCAACGCCCGGAAATCTTGCGGGCCGGGGCCGCGCGGCTGTTCCTCGAAAATCGTCGTGCCTTTGGTAAGCGCCTCCGCATAGGCTACCCGGTCGGGGATTTCGGTCTGCAACTGCGGGATGGAGGGGTAATCGGCGCGCAAGATTTCGCGGATACCGGCCCCAATGGCGGTTCCTGTCTTTTTCCGTGAAACCAGAAATACGCTTTTCTGTGTTTCTTTAAACGGGCGAAAATCCTCGATCAATTCGACCGTCGGCCGCGCTGCCCGGTGATCGGCTCCGCTCGGCTGCACCGGGATAATTACGAGGTCGGCGGCGGCTATGGCTGATTTCGTGATCGGCGAGCTTTGCGGGGGGCCGTCGATCACCACAAAGTCGTAATCCGCCGCCAAGCCCGGCACGTCGCGGTGCAAGATCGGCTGCGGCATGGAAATGATCTTGAAGGGCGGGGGGTTCTTCTCGCCACGCACGGCTGACCAGTCTGAGGCCGAACGGCTCTCCGGGTCGGCATCGATTAACAGCACACGCGCGCCGCTTTCGGCTAATGCGGCGGCAAGATTGAGCGCGGTTGTCGTCTTGCACGCGCCGCCTTTCTGGTTGACGACCGAGGTAACCTTGGGCAACACGGAAAACCGCCTTTCTGTGAATACAGAAAATCGCTAACACAGAAATACGATTCGGGTCAACGCGGCTTCTTGGCCGTGCTTTTCGATTGTGCGAGGATCGCCGCTCCAACCCGCTTGGCCTTGGTAGGGTAGGCGCGCAGCATGGCCTTGGCGATTTCCTCCGGCGTGTCCTGCCAGTCGAAATCGTTGCCGTCGTCGTAACTCCGCTGCAACCGGCTGATTTCGCGCTGTGCCGCGTCAAGCTCGTCTTGCAGCCGGTGAACTTCATCCCGCAGTCCGGGCCTGCCGCTGGTGCCATTGCCTTTGTCGGCAGGGGCCTGCCGCGATGCCTGCCAGCGCCGCAATACCGCGTTCGGGTGGTTCAATTGTAGGCGAAGGGTAAGCCCCAAGGTCTGCCGCCACGCTTCAATTTCGGTGAGGTTGTCGAGACAGGTTTGCAGACGTGAGCGCACTCCCTTGTCGATCTCGGCAAAGCCGGTGTCTTCAAGCCACGCGCCGAAAACCGTGCTCCATGTCCGGCCCTTCGGCTGGTTGGTGTGCAGCATTCGCATGATCGCGGTGCGCCCGGCCTCTATCGCGCGGCCAATGGCAATCCACTTTTCCCACGTCTCATCGTTCTTCAGTGAGCGCCACGCCTCGCGGCCGCGGGTGACTAAAGTTTCGGTGTCGTGATCGAGCTTGACGCTCTGCATGGTTCCGGGCTCCGCATTGGGGTTGGAAACCATGCTGCCATATGAGTTGACCTGTGTCAACCTTTGAATTTCGTTCTATTGGCTGTTTCTAAGGATATTATAGCAGATGAGTTGACCGGAAATGAGGGTTTTTCCCTATCGCCACTGCGTCATGCGCTGCCGCTTCTGCTGGCGGCGCTGTTCGACATAAGCGGCGGCATTGGCGGCGGTGCGCCGGGCGTAGTCCTTGCCGTTGCCCGGCAGCCGTGCGTGTGCGCTGAGTTCGAGCAGTTTTTCGGCGGTGTCGTTCACATCGAAGCCCCATGTCGCGGCGGTCATGCACCACACAAAATCGACGCCTGAGAGGTCGAGGCCGTCGCCGGTCTTGTTCGGCCTGGCGCGGTCGAGGTTGTATTGGTAATCCGGCCATTGGCGCAGATTGGCGGCTTCGAAGCGGGCAGGGGTAATCGGCGCGAAATTCTCCTTCGCTGCGACCAAGCCAAGCCGCTCAAGCTCGTCTGCGGTCGTCGTTAGTTGCGGGTGGGCAGCCGTGATCGTGACGCGCGGATAGGCGGGCCTGCCGGTCTTTTCCGGCGCATGATCCGGTTTGAAATTGAAACTGCCGGGGATGCGCGTTGCGCCCGATGCGCCGATGTCGGCCCCGGCCCCTTTGCGGATGCGGCGGGCCAAATCCTTGTCGAGCCTGCCGGGCAGCGCGAGCCATGCCTGATAATTGCCGGGCGAGGTTTCGAGGGTGACAAAGGCGACGGCAGGCAACTGATGGGCCTTGAGGTCGTCCAGTTGCAGCAAGCTGGTTTCGGGGCCGTGCGGGCGGATAATGACGTTGCGTTTCTTGGCCGTGGCGTCGTCCAGCATCGCGGGCAACATGCGGCCTAGCTCGGCCAGTGGCAGATTACGCCGGAACCAATCCTTTTCGCCGGCCGCTGTTGTCAAGGTGAGATCCACGGCACGCGCGCCGACACTGGCGCACACATCGAGCATGCGCTGCGCTTCACTGTGATCCGGTTTGCCGTCCTCTGCCGCCATCCCCCCCCGCCATGTATCACCAGTTTAGCAAAAGTTGTGAGCGAAGCGAACTCCGCCATTGGCGCGCCGCTTGGCAGCGCGCCTGACTTCTGCGCCTCTTGGCGCAGTCCGCATATTTGTACTGTGGGTGGGTCTGTTTTCGGTGTGAGCCTCTAGGATATACGACTCCCTTTAGGTTGTAGCTCAATCTGAGCTATCGGTGTGTGACAAGGATTTCCGGGCCTCTCTGTCGGGCATGGCCTGCATGGTGCGGCCAAGTTTGGCGAGGGCTTGCGCCGCCGCCGCCTGCGGATCGGATTCCAGAATGGCGAGGGCCGTGCGGCTCGCGCCGTGGTGCATTTCCTCCGCCGCCTGCTCGATCACCGAGGGCAGGGGAGGGGTTGCGCCCCATTCGGCCAGGTCTGGCGGCGGTGCGTCGGGCAATGGGTCAAGGAAACCAAGCCATTGTGACCAAGGAATGATGCCGTAAGCGTTGGTGTCCTGTTCCTCGCAAAAGCGGCCTTTCTCGTCGCGCGTTTCGCCGGCGCGGCGTACCCAATGCAGCACGCCGCAACGTTTCAGACTGG
>Ga0306920_100014231_pt1 | contig 10860 bp, 10 predicted proteins | sample flu12Cox44000170_FD_204666 | JGI IMG/M metagenome (GOLD analysis project Ga0306920, IMG submission 204666) | Lab enrichment of tropical soil microbial communities from Luquillo Experimental Forest, Puerto Rico - flux4day.12C.oxic.44.000.170 (v2)... | ecosystem: Environmental > Terrestrial >...
ATCCGCTGTAACCTTCGCTTCTCGCTCGAATCTCTGCGCGACCTGATCGACGCCGGAGAACTCACGGTGGAGGACCTTGAGCGCGACGGTCTGCCCGTTGGCTAAGCGCTCGGCCCGAAAGACTCGGCCCATTCCCCCGTCGCCGACCGCTTCCAGCAGGCGGTACCGGTTCCCCAGAATGCTTCCAAGAGGCGACGCTTGGTCCACGGTAGGTCCGACTCAGGAATCGGCACCCTACCGCCTGTCGTTGAGGTGCGCTGCGCCATCAGCTGGTGAGCGTCACCGGAGCAGGCTTTCACGAATCAGAGAGCCGCCCACAAAGTGTGAGCGGACCCATCAGCCCGACACACAGGAGGCCACAGCGGGCGTCGCCGCTATGACGCGTGCTTCGCCGCGGCACTCCACACGACCACGACGCGCATCCAGGTCACCCGGGACCGGCGTCAGTCGCCGTGCCCGAGTTCGGTGGTCGGCACACCTTGCGGTTCATCGCACCGTCGACGAACGGAAGGCTCGATGTGCAGTCCGACTCGTTGGCCGCGGAGCGGTGGAGGTTGCAGTCCGTCTTGGCGGCGCAGACGAGAAAGCAGTAATTCGTCTGGTTGTCCGTCACGCAGGCCGACCCCTGCGGACAGTCGGCGTCGTGCACGCAGCCGGACAGGCCACAGTAGCCGCCGTTGAACTCCGTCAGGCAGACCTCGCCGGCCGTCGTGCAGTCGGAAGTCATGCTGCACTGGGCGCCGATGCCCGCCTGGTTTGCCGCATTTTGGTTGCTGCCGCAGCCCCAGGCGGCGAGCACCAAAGCACACAGAGTGCGTCTCATGGGTACCTCCACGGTTTCTCTGACCAATCGGATTCTGGACCTTCGCCTTTAGGGTGAGCCATCTCGACGCGCTCACGGCTCATACCCGCCGTGGGGTGCAGTCTGTGGGGCGCCGATCGAAGCTGTGCCACCTCGGGAAGGAGACATGACAGAGTGACGGGGCCATGCCCCGCCATCTGTCCCTGGGGAACGAGCGGATGCTCGTTTCGTTCGACGCCGACTACAGATTGCGCGACCTCTACTACCCGCACATCGGTTCGGAGAATCATGTCGGCGGCGCGATCGCCCGCACCGGGGTCCACGTCGACGGGGAGTTCCACTGGCTCGAACGGGCGGCGGGCTGGTCGATCGCGATCGGGTACGAGCCCGACACGCTGGTCGGACGGGTCGAGGCGCGGCACGAGGAGCTCGGGCTCGCGCTCGTGTTCACCGACGCCGTAGACTTCCACGAGGCGCTCTACGTGCGCGAGATCGCGGTGCGGAATCTCCGCCCGACGCCGCGGGCGGTGCGGCTCTACTTTCATCAGAACTTCGCCATCTCGAACAGCGAGCTCGGCGACACCGCGGCCTTCGACCCCAAGACCGGCGGCGTCGTGCACTTCAAGGGGGCCCGCTACTTTCTCGCCAACGTCATGGTCGGAAGCACCGTCGGCGCGTCCGACTGGGCGACCGGCCAGAAGGGGGTGGGCGGCAAGGAGGGGACGTTTCGCGACGCCGAGGACGGGGTCCTCGGCAAGAACCCGATCGCCCAGGGCGCGGTCGATTCGGTGCTGGCCGCCGCGTGCGACGTGGCCGCCGGCGGCAGCGCGGCCGTGAGCTACTGGATCGCCGCCGGGCAGCGGTGGGAGGGGGCCTGGGACGGCGTGCGCGAGCTCGACGCCAAGGTGGTCGCGCGCAAGCCGTCGACCTTCCTGGCGCGGACGCGCGACTACTGGCGGCTCTGGGTGACGAAGGAGAACCAGGACTTCGCGGATCTCCCCGAGCCGCTCGGCGACCTCTACAACCGGTCGCTGCTCGTTCTGCGCATGCATCTCGACACCGGCGGCGCGCTGATCGCGTCGACCGACAGCGACATCATCTCATTCGCCCGCGACACCTACAGCTACTGCTGGCCGCGTGACGGCGCGCTGGCGGCGCGCGCGATCGACGCGGCGGGGTACGAGACGCCGCCCCTGACGTTCTTCGAGTTCTGCGCCGACCACCTGACCGACCAGGGGTATCTGATGCACAAGTACACGGCCGAGGGCGCGCTCGGATCGTCGTGGCATCCCTGGATCGATCTCGCCGCCGAGGACGCCGTCCCGGAAGGGCGTCGCGACGATGCGATGCTGGCGCGCGAAGCGACCGCCGACTACACGGTGCAGCTGCCGATTCAAGAGGACGAGACGGCGCTGGTGGTCTGGGCGCTCTGGAAGCACTTCGAACGCTGGCGCAACGTCGAGGCGGTGCGCGGTCTCTACGGGCGGCTGGTCAAGAAGGCGGCGCGCTTTCTGACCCGCTACCGCGATCCGACCACCCGGCTGCCGGGGCCGAGCTACGACCTGTGGGAAGAGCGCCGCGGCATCGCGACGTTCACCTGCGGCGCCGTCGTGGGGGGCCTGGAAGCGGGCGCATCATTCGCCCGCGTGTTCGGCGAGGCGGACATCGCCGCCGAGTACGCCGCCGCGGCAAACGACATCCGCCGCGCGATGGAGGCCCACCTCTATCGCCCGGAGCTGGGGCGGTTCGCGCGCCGGGTCAACGTGCGGCGCTCCGGCGAGGTCGTCGTCGATGCCACGCTCGACAGCTCGCTCGCCGGCGCGTTCACGTTCGGCGCGTTCGCCGCGGACGATCCGCGCGTCGTCGCCACGATGCGCGCGGTCGAGACGGGACTCGCGTGCAAGACGGAGGTCGGTGGCGTCGCGCGCTACGCCAACGATCCCTACTTCCAGGCCACGCCCGAGATCGAGCGCGTCCCGGGCAACCCGTGGCTCATCTGCAGCCTCTGGCTGGCCGAGCACAAGATCGCGACCGCGCGGCAGCGCGCGGACCTGCGGCCGGCCGTCGAGATCCTTCGCTGGGTCGACAGCAAGCGGCTGTCGTCCGGGCTCCTGCCCGAGCAGCTCCACCCCTTCACCGGCGAGCCGCTCTCGGTCGCTCCGCTCGCGTGGTCACACGCCGCCTTCGTGAGCTGCGTCCTCGGCTACGTCGCCAAGTACCGCGCCCTCGGCTGACGCTACTTGAAGTCGCCGGCTAGCTCGTTCAGGTACATCTCGAGGTTGGTGTAGCCGACCTTCGAGAGGTTGGTCTTGTTTCCATCGGACGCATCCGACGGGTTGAGACCGTGGGCCGTTTCCCACGCGTCGGGAATGCCGTCGTGGTCGGTGTCCCAGCCGTCGGGGCGCGTGACGGTGGGATAGCTCTCGTAGCCGCCGACGTCATCCTCGGTGTCGGGCAGGCCCGGAAGCCCCGTCTTGCTCCCCTTGTAGTGCGTGGTGCCGTCGTGGGTCTCCTGAATGACGCGCTTGTCGTGGTCGTCGAGGACCGGCACGTTGGCGCCGACGTTCGCCAGCACGTCCGTGAACGCGGCCTCGGCCGTCTCGGTGGTGACGTTCGCGGTGAAGAACGGCGTCGTCACCCACGGGTTGTAGTCTCGCGCCTGACCGGTCGCCTCTTTGCCGCTGTCCTCGGTCGACTCGTCGAAGTGGCCGGGCATGACGTTGCCGGTGAAGTAGTAGTACTGGCCGCCCATGAAGCCGTCGTTCTGGGCGTTCAGGGCATAGAAGAAGGTCGAGGCCGGCCCGGGCTTGTAGTAGTTGTTGACGAAGTTGACCTGATGCGCGCCCCCGTCGGTGGTGCGGTTCTGCCAGTTGTAGACGACGTTGTTGCGGATATCGAGGGCGCCGTCGTAGTTCAGGGTCCCGTGGACGAGCCCGCCCGCCAGGCTCCAGTTGCGGCCCGCGCAGTGCGCGAGCAGGTTGTGGTGGAAGCTGCCGACGTTGCCCGAGATGCTGGCGGCGAAGCCATGCGGCTCCGTCCCCGTGTGATCGGGCGTGCTGTCGTCGTAGTGGTAGGAATCGTTCAGGCACTCGGAGATCAGCGTCCGCTGGAGCGTGATGTTGTGAGCGCTGCGCGAGCTGAAGGCTTCGTCGATGGTCCAGCTGATCGAGCAGTGGTCGTAGATGGTGTTGTCCGCCGACGACATCCCCATCCCGTCCATGGCCGTCATGGAGTAGCCGCCGACCTTGACGCGAACGAAGCGCATGATCACGTCCGCGCCGCCGGTCATGCCGAACGCGAAGTTCCTGATGGCGATCCCTTTTCCGGGCGCCGTCTGTCCGGCGACGGTCACGGTGCTGTTGTTGAGGCTTCCGGTGATCAGCAGCTTCGACTGCAGCGCGATCACGCCACTCACGGTGAACACGATGGTCCGCGCGCCGGTCATCTCGACCGCCGCCCGCAAGCTTCCGGGGCCGGAGTCGTTCAGGTTGGTCACCTCGACGACCATGCCCCCGCGTCCCCCCTTCGAGTAGCGCCCGTATCCTTCGGCGGTCGGAAACGCTTTCAGCTCGGTCTCCTTGGCGTCGAGGAATCCGGCTCCGCCGCCGGTGCCGGAAGCGCCTCCCGTCGAGGCGCCGCCGCCTGAGGCACCCCCGCCGCCCGCGGCACCCCCGCTGCCGGAGGCCCCGCCTTTTCCAGCGGCGCCGGTGCCCGCGGAGCCGCCCGCGCCCGCGCCGCCCCGGCCCGACGAGCCGCCGGCTCCCGCGCCGCCGCTCCCGACCGACCCGCCCGCTCCCGAAGACCCGCCCGTGGCGGTGGCGCCACCGCTGCCGACGCTGCCCGCGCTGCCGACCGACCCGCCGGTGGCCCCGCCGCCGGTGGCCCGGCTCCCCATTCCGCTCGTTCCGCCGGTCGCCGTCGCGCCTCCCGTCGCCCCTGCGCCGGTCGTGGTTCCGGACCCCGCTGGGGCGCAGGCAGCGAGCGAAACTGCGATCGAGCCGCACAGGGTCGCGCGCACGAGCCGGAACGTACGATTGGACATGGTGGAGTCCTTATGTCGCCCGCGGGCCCGAGCGATCACGCAAAAGCGCCCGCGGATTTCATGATCGATCGTTCGTTGCGGACGCATTGGGACGTGGCGAGTCGATCCCAGGACCGCGGAAGCGCCGGTCGGCTCGGTGCCAGAGGGCACCTCACATCCACCCGATTGACTTGCGCCCTGGAGGACCATTCATGCTCAGGCATCTCGCGCCCGTCTCAGCTCTCTGCGTCGCCTCTCTGCTCTGCTCCTGCGCGGGCAACTCCGCGGGCACGACCGACGGCTCCGGCGGGAGCTCTCAAACAGGTGGAGCCCAGGCAGGCATGACGGGAACTGGCGGTGCGACGGCAACCGCGGGTGCGACGGGAACCGCGGGCACGACGGGAGCCGCGGGCGCGACGGGAACCGCGGGCACGACGGGAGCCGCGGGCGCGACGGGAACCGCGGGCACAACGGGAACCGCGGGCACAACGGGAACCGCGGGCACGACGGGGACCGCGGGCACGACGGGAACCGGCGGTGCGAAGGGTGGCGCGACCGGCGCTGCCGGAGCGACCTCCCGCGGCGGCACGACGGGAAGCGGCGGTACGACGGCAAGCGGCGGTACGACGGGGACCGGCGGCGCAAAGGGTGGGACAACGGGGAGCGGCGGGGCCGCGGGCGTCACGGGGACCGGCGGCACGACGAGCACCGGCGGCAGCGGCGCCGGAGGCGCGACGACGGCCGACGGGTGCCCGGTGGATGATCTCATCGGATTCGCCACCGTCAGTGGGCAGGGCATCACCACGACGACGGGCGGCGGCAGCGCGGCGCCGACGACCGTGACCGCCTGCGACGAATTCAAGGCCGCCATCGCCGACACGGCTCCGCGCGTGATCAAGGTGTCTGGAACAATCACCGGGACCGACTGCAACGGCGGGTACGGGTTCGCCGTCGCCAGCAACAAGACGATCATCGGCGCCGACAAGAACGCGACGATTCACGGCGGCATCTACATGACCGACGTCAGCAATGTCATCGTCCGCAACCTGAACGTCCAGGGGGTCTGGCCCAACTCTGGCGCCGACGACACGCTCCACTCACAGGGATCGCATCACATCTGGTACGACCATCTGAACATCTGGGACGCGACCGACGGTGAAATGGACATCACCATCGCGTCCAACTACCACACGGTGTCGTGGTGCAAGTTCTCGTACACCAGCGCCAGCAACGGCCATCGCCTGTGCAGCTTGAACGGCTCTGGCGGCGGTGACCACCCCGAGGATTCAGGTCACGAAAAGGCCACCTATCATCACAACTGGTGGTCGACGCTGGTGAACGAACGAATGCCGCGGATGATGTATGGCCAGCTGCACGCGTTCAACAATTACTACTCGGCCACGGGCAACAGCTATTGCATCGGGGTGGGCTCGTTCGGCTCGGCCGTCATCGAGAACAACTACTTCAAGGGTGTGAACAACCCCCATCAGTTCATGTACGACCTTCACGCGTACATCGCCGCCACCGGCAACACCTACGACAACACGACGGGGTTGAAGGACACGGGGCTGGGCGGAACGGCGGGGCCTTCCGGAGTCAACGCGGGGGTCGAGGATGCCGGACCGTTCACGCCCCCCTACAGCTACACGATGGACAAGGTGGCAGACGTGCCGGCCATCGTGCAGAAGTGCGCCGGGCCCCATTAGAGCTCGTGGGCGGGATGGCGGAGGTTAGACTGGGGCTACGACGGAGGAACGACTTGAAGCCCCGTGACCTGCTGCTCGTGAGTGTCCTGGTTCCGTTCGCCGCCGCTGCGGCACCGGTGTTCAAGGCCGACGCGTCCAAGAAGTGCGACGCCTGTGAGGCATGGAACGCGCCGCAGGAGCCCTTCCGCGTGTTCGGGAATACCTACTATGTCGGCGTCGCGGGGCTGAGCGCGGTGCTGATCGCCTCGGACCGAGGCCTCATCCTCCTCGACGGCGATCTGCCCCAGTCGGCGCCGCTGATCGACGCCAACATTCGCAAGCTCGGCTTCCGGACCGAGGACCTCCGCTTGATCGTCAACTCGCACGCGCACTTCGATCACGCCGGCGGCATCGCCGCGCTTCAACGCGCCAGCGGGGCCACCGTGGCGGCGAGCGCGTGGGGCGCGCGCGCGATCGAGAACGGAGCGCCGCCCGCCGACGACCCCCAATATGCGTTCGGCGCGGCCGCCACCAGCTTCCCGGCCGCGAAGCACGTCAAGGTGGTCGCGGACGGTGAGACGCTTGCCGTCGGCCCGCTGGCGATCACCGCCCACCTGACGCCCGGCCACACGCCGGGGGGCACGCCTGGACCTGGCGATCCTGCGAAGGGGCGCGCTGCCTCGGCATCGTTTACGCCGACAGCCTCAACCCCGTCTCGGCGCCGGGATTCCGTTTCAGCGGCGATCGGACGCACCCGAGCATCGAGGCCGCCTTTCGTCGCAGCATCGCCACCGTCGCTGGCCTCCCTTGCGACATCCTGCTCGCGGTTCATCCGAGCTTCGCGGGGATGGAGGACAAGCTCCGGCGCCGACGTGAGCACCCGGGCAACGATCCGTTCATCGACCCCTCGGCCTGCCGGAGCTACGCGAGCGACGCCGGACGGCGACTCGATCAGCGCCTCGCGGAAGAGCAGAAGACGCCGACGCCTCAGAGATAAGGGGACGTCGAGCCGCTGGGGACTGGGCTAGAATGGCTCTGTGAGCCTCGGTCGCTTCGGCACATCGCAACAGGGGGCGCCGGCCGTGCTCGCTCTCGTCTTCCTCGTCGCGTCGTGCGGTGGCGGTCATGCGGCCGGCGGCTCCGGGGGGGCGGGCGGCGGGTCGGGAGTTGGCGGGGCCGCGGGCGACGCGTCCTCGGGTTCGGCGGGTGCGGGCGGCGGGGCGGGGGGCGCGCCGGGTTCGGCGGGCGGGGCCGGCGTCGCGGGCTCCGCCGGTTCCGGGGGAGAGTTGCCCGACGCTGGCGGCTTCGTCTCGACGGACGCCGGCTTCCCGGCGGACTTCGCCACCCAGGGCCGCACGCAGCTGGCCGCCGTCGCGCCGTCGTGGACCTGCGACGACACGCTGCCGACCGTGCCCGTCGCGGATAGCGCCGCCGCCCACGACGCCGTTCGCCAGTACGTCGCGCAGGTGGTCGGCCTCGCGCCGGCCGATCTCGACATGAGCGTCCAGGAGTGCGACACGGCCACGACGATCACCTGCTCCGGGAAGTTCGCGCACGACGCCTCGAAGAGCGGCGGACCGGTCTACCCCACGGTCATGTCCCTCGGCGATCTGCTGGAGGCGAACGCGACCTCGGTCGAAGAGACGTTTTGGATACCGACCGGGACGGCGTCAGCGGTAGCGATCGTCATCAGCGGCATCTCCGACGGCCAGCTCGTCGGGATGGTCATCTTCGAGGCGGCGTATCCCTGCCACTGAGAGGATCGCGCGCTACGTTAGCCGTCAGGGAGGCTCAGACTCACATGGAGATCAGCGCTCGAAACCAGCTCCGCGGCACCATCAAGAGCGTCAGCACCGACGGGCTGATGGCCGAGGTGGTCATCGACATCGGGGGTCAGGAGGTCGTTTCGACGATCACCCGTGCCTCTGCCGACCGCCTCAAGCTCGAGACGGGCGACACCGTGGTCGCGGTCATCAAGGCGAGCGAGGTCCTGATCGCGAAGTAGCCCTCCGGCGGCGCCTCGGGCGCCACGGAAACTGTCCAAAATCGGGAGGCTCGAGCGTCATAGTGTGTACGGCGAGCTGACGACCAACCTCTCGAAGGGGACAACATGCCCAATTACCTGTGCTTGCAACGCGCCCTGCCTGGCGGCGACGGCGGGAAACCCTCTCCCTCGCAGATGCAGGCGATGTACGCGAAATTCAACGAATGGCGCGAGAAGTTCCAGCAGAACCTGACCGACATGGGCGGCCGGCTGGGACCGGGACGCGTGGTCACCGCAGAGCCTGCCCCCGACGGGCCGTTCGTGGAGGTCAAGGAGCTGGTCGGCGGCTACATGATCGTTTCGGCGGCCACGCTGGATGAGGCTGTCAGGGTCGCTCGCGAGTGTCCGGGGCTCGTTCGTCCTGGTTCCGGCGTCGAAGTCATCGAGATCTTCGCCCCTTGAGCCGCCCCGCACCCGGGGAGCCTCGGTTTCGCCACGAGCACGGCCGGCTCGTGGCGATGCTGTCGCGCCGCGTGGGGCTGCATCACCTCGAGACCGTCGAGGACGCGGTCCAATCCGCGCTGCTCGCGGCGTTCGAGCGCTGGACCGCGGCGGGCCAGGCGCCGGACGACCCGTCGGCGTGGCTGTACCAGACTGCGCTCAACAACGTCGTCGGGGAGCTGCGCCAGCGCGCGCGACGTGAGCGCCTCGCCGAGCAGCACGCTCGCGAGGACGCCGACGCGGACGCGGTCGCCGTCGCGGATGGCCCCACGGCGTCTCTGCAGGGAGACGTCGGCGACGATCTCCTCCGGATGATGTTCGTCTGCTGCGACGACGCGATTCCCGTCGAGTCGCAGCTGGCCATCGCGCTCAGGACGCTGTGCGGATTCGACGTCCGCGAGATCGCCGAGCGGCTCTTCACGACCGAGGCCAACGTGTACAAGCGCCTCGGCCGCGCCCGCGCTCGGCTGCGTGAGCTCGGATCCTGGCCGGATGAGGTGTCGCCGGCAGAGCTCGCGGCGCGCCTCCCTGCCGTGCAGGGGATCCTCTATCTCCTGTTCACCGAGGGGTATCTCTCGTCGCAGGCCGAGGGCGCGATCCGGCGCGAGCTGTGTGACGAGGCCAAGCGGCTCACCCTCGTCCTCGCCGAGCATCCCGTGGGGGCCACGCCGGAGACGTTCGCGCTTCTCGCCCTCATGCACCTGCACGCGGCCCGCATGACGGCCCGGCAGGACGGATCCGGCGGTCTCGTGTTGCTCGAGGAGCAGGACCGTTCGCTCTGGGACCCGAGAGAGATACAGCTGGGCCTGTCGTGGCTCGCCACGTCCGCGACCGGCTCGGTGTTCTCGCACTACCACGCCGAAGCCGGCGTCGCCGCCGAGCACTGCCTCGCCCCGTCGTTCGAGCAGACCAGGTGGGAGCGAATCGTCGAGTGCTATGCGCTCTTGGAGCGCGTCGCGCCGTCCGCGCTGCACACCCTGAACCGCGCCGTCGCCGTCGCCGAATGGCGTGGCCCTGCGGAGGGGCTCGCCGCCCTCGATGGGCTCGAGCCCCCGTCTTGGCTCGCGGGATCGTATCAGTGGGCCGCCGTGCTCGCCGACCTGCACCGTCGCTGCGGACACCACGAGGAGGCCCGGCGCTACCGGGAGCTCGCGATCGCGTCCGCGCCTTCCCAGGTCGTCAAAGATCTGCTCACGCGCCGGCTCCGGAGCGAGGGGCGGCGCTAGGTCATTCAGAGGGCCGAGGCTACCCGGGAGGCGCCGTCTTCCAGGGATCGGGCCCCGGGTCGGCGCCGGCCGCGGCGACGGCGAGGCGTTCGAGGAAGTGGGGCCACCCGACGGCGTGCTTGCCGGCCTCACCAGGGACGAGGCCGCTGTGCTCGAGCGTCACGCGCGTGCGACCGTCGTGCGCGAGCAGGGTGACGACGAGCCGGGTGGCCCCCGGCGGCATGGCCGCGTTTCCGGCCTCGCCCCAGGCGATCTCGATCAGGCTCGGCCGTTCGACGCGCACGAAGTGTCCGCGGATGAGGACGCCGTTGATGTCGACGGAGAAGACGCCGCCCGCGACCGCCTCGAGCCGCGCGAAGTCCCCCATCCACCGGACGAGCAGCTCGGGCCGGACGAAGTGGTCGAAGACCTCCTCCGGGGGCGCGGCGATGTCGATGGACGTCCGGAACGTCTCGCTCATCGCTTCTTCTCGATGTCGTCCTTGAGGGCCCGAAGGCGCGGGGCCCAGAAGCTGCGCACGAACGCCTCGACGGGCGCAAAACCGTCGGGGCGAACGGCGTAGATGCTCCGGGTGCCCTCCCGGCGCGCCTCTACCAGGCCCGCCTGACCGAGCACCGCGAGGTGCTGGGAGACCGCCTGCT
>Ga0306920_100014232_pt1 | contig 10860 bp, 14 predicted proteins | sample flu12Cox44000170_FD_204666 | JGI IMG/M metagenome (GOLD analysis project Ga0306920, IMG submission 204666) | Lab enrichment of tropical soil microbial communities from Luquillo Experimental Forest, Puerto Rico - flux4day.12C.oxic.44.000.170 (v2)... | ecosystem: Environmental > Terrestrial >...
ACAGGGTCTTCATCGCTGTCCCATCGCGACACAAGATCGCCGCCCGTGCCAGAGGCGAAGGGCTCTCTCGTCAAGCCAGCCGCGGGTCCGTTGCTGCGGTGGTGAGCCGCGGTTGGCTCAGGAGTTCCTCGGCGTCGGTGAGACGTGCGGGCGCTGGGAGGATCGGTTGCGCCCCGATTCGGTGCGTCTCGTACATGCGAACGGCGACGATGGCGCCGGACAGCGCCGTAAGGGCGGCGACGGCCCAGATCGCCGCGGCGAGGCCGAGCCAGTCGGCGATCGCCCCGGCGAACACCGCTCCGATGGCGAAGCCGCCGTCGCGCCAGAGCCGGTAGACCCCGATGGAGGAGGCCCGCCACGTGGGGTGGGCGACGTCACCGATCGCGGCGAGCAACGTCGGGTAGACCATGGCCGTGCCGGCGCCGAGCAGCAATGCTCCGCCGGTCCACGGCCAGAACCCTCGGACCGATGCGATCAGGCCGATCGCAACCGCCTGGGCCCACATGCCCGCCGCGATGAGCCACTTGCGGCCCCACCGGTCCGACAGTGCGCCGGTGACGAGCTGGCCGAAGCCCCACACCGCCGGGTACAGGGCGACGAGGACGCCGATGCGCCCGACGGTCAGGCCGTGGCGGGCGAAGAAGATCGGGAAGATCCCCCAGGCGAGCCCGTCGTTGAGATTGTTGACCATCCCGGCCTGGCTCGCGGCCGAGAGCGCCTTCTCCTTGAAGCTCGTGAGCACGAAGACCTGACGGGTGGAGAGGCCCTCGCGCAAGCCCGCGGTGGCGGCGTGCGTTCGCGCCTCGTAGCGGGCGTAGCCCTGCGTCTCGCGCACGAACAACGTGGACAGGCCGAGCCCGAGCCCGGCGAAGGCCATGCCCAGGAAGAACGGGTCGGGGCGCAACCCTGCGCGGGCGGCAATGAACCCGGTGGCGAGCGCGGTGACGGCGACGGCGCAATAACCGGCGGCCTCGTTGAACCCCATCGCCAGCCCTCGGCGTTCCGGCCCGACGAGGTCAATCTTCATGATGACGGTGGTAGACCAGGTGAGGCCCTGGTTCACGCCGAGCATGACATTGGCGAGGATGATCCACGCCCACCCAGGCCCGAAGGCCAAGAGGAACGGGACGGGCAGCCCGATCAACCAGCCCGCCACCAGGACCGGTTTGCGGCCGGTCCGCTCCGACATCGCGCCCGCGACGAAGTTGGTCACCGCCTTCACCGTCCCGAACGCGACGATGTACGTGAGTGCGGCGGTGTAGGCGTGGAGATGGAACACGCGCGTCGCAATCAGCGGCATGACGGTGCGTTCCTGGCCGAGCATCCCGCCGACAAGCGCGTTGACCCCAACAAGTAGTGCGAACTGGGCGAAGTTCTCGCGGAGGCCCAGACGGACGACGGGGCTCCTGGCCACCGTCTTGGTCACCGCCCGGCCACCAGGTCGGTGCCGGTGACGGCAGCCCAGTCCTCGGGGCCCCCGGCGAGCACGCTGAGGTGGTTGCGGCCGCTGGCGGCGAGCAGGCTGGCGGCCGTCATCGCCCGTTCGCCATGACCGCACATGACCGTCAGCGACTCACGCAGGGGCAGCGCCGCGTCTTCCAAGGAGCCCAGCTCCACGTGCAGGGCCCCCGGGACGTGCCCGGCAACGAACTCGGAGGCCTGGCGGACGTCGACGATGGTGCCCGTGGCCTGCGCGGGTCGTACAAGCACGATCTGCCTGCTCTCGAACCCTGCCGATCGCCACGCCATCATGCCGCCGGCCAGCTCACCCTCGAGGCGTTCGTAGCCGACCTTGTGGGCCTGGCGCACCACTTCGGCGCGGTCCTGGTCGCGGTCAATGACGAAGATGATCGGCCGCTGCTCGTCGACCAGCCAGCCCAGCCAGGTGGAGAACTGGTCTCGGAGCTCGATCGAGAGCGCTCCCGGAATGTGCGCTTCGGCGAAGGCGCTGATCGGCCGGACGTCGATGACCGCCGCGCCGGCCGCGAGGCGCTGGCGCACGGTCTGCGCATCGAGCTGGGCCAACTTCGGTTGCTCCGGACCGAAGACGGAAGGCCCGAGACGGTTCACCTCGCGCAGGCGCGAGAAATAGGGCGGGTAGGTCCCGAGGCTGTCGAGGAGGAGCTTCACGAACGCGTCCTCGTCCGGCGCCGTGAGCAGGGCGTTGGCCGCCTTCTCCGCCCCGATGGTCGTGGCTCGCTCGCCGCTGATGGGGGCTGAGCAGAACGACCCAGCCCCGTGGGTGGGGTAGACGGCAAGGTCGTCGGGAAGGGTGAGAACCCGTTCGTGCAGCGAACGCCACAGCGCCCGGGCGAGCTGCTCCGTCTGCCCTGGGTCGATGAGGTCGGTGCGCGCCACGGCGCCCACCAACAGCGACCCTCCGGAGAACAGGGCGATGGGCGCGACCCCGTCGAGCAGCAGGTACGACAGATGCTCGGGGGTGTGCCCCGGGGTCGACAGCGCTCGCAGCGTCAGCCCGCCGAGGTTCACCTCTTCCCCGTCATCGAGCCCCCGGTGCTCGAAGGCGGTATGTCCGGCGGCGGCGGCCAGGACCTGCGCCCCGTGCGTGGCGAGCTCGCGGCTCCCCGAGACGAAATCGGCATGCAGGTGGGTTTCGGCGCTATAGGCGAGGACGAGGCCCCGCCGTTCTGCGACGCGCAGGTAGGGCGCCGGGTCACGCTCGGGGTCGATGACCAGGGCCCGACCGTCACCCAGGTCGATGAGATAGCTGGAGTTCCCCAGCCCTTCATCGACGAGGGGGACGATGAGGTCGCCTGCGCTCACCTCAAGGCCAGTTCGGTCACAGGTCGCACTCCTTTGTTGCGCACTTTGCTCATCGTCGTCGGGACTGCGGGCGATTGTCAAGTCTTCATTTGAAGACTTGACAATCGTGGCCGGGCGGCCCACTATGCGGGACATGGCCGACCGTGCCGCCAAGGACGAGCTCTATGACGGCTTCGCTGAGGTGGCCAAAGCTCTCTCCAGCGGCCGGCGGGCCGAGATCGTCGACCTCCTGGCCCAGGGCGAGCGCTCGGTCGAGGAGATCGCCATCGAGATCGGCCAGAGCGTGGCCAACACCTCCCACCACCTACGGGCGCTGTCGCGGGCCGGGCTGGTCGTGACCAGGCGCCAGGGCACGCGCATCTACTACGGTCTCTCGAGCGAACGGGTCGCCGAGCTGTGGTCGGCGATGCGCGACGTGGCCGGCGAGCACGTCGCCGGGCTGAATCGCCTGGCCGCCGCCTACCTGGGTGACCGCGAGAACATCGAGGAGGTCGATCGCGACGAGCTCGCCAGGCGCCTCAAGGCGGGCGAGTTGATCGTCCTCGACGTCCGTCCACCCGCGGAGTTCGCCGCCGGCCACATCACCGGGTCGCGCTCGGTCCCCGTCGCCGAGTTGCGTCGGCACCTGCGAGCGCTGCCCAAGGGCGTCGAGGTCGTCGCGTACTGCCGGGGCCCGTACTGCGTCTACGCGGACGAGGCCGTCAGGGAGCTCGCTCGCAAAGGGTTCCGAGCCCGGCGCCTCATTGACGGTTTTCCCGAATGGCAGCGCGCCGGCTTGCCCGTCGCTGTCGGAGTCGAGAGCTAGTGTCCCGCAGTCGGCTGCGGCCGTAGCGGAGAGCGACTGTGACCGACGAGCTAGTCGCCCCGCCCGGTCTTATCCCGCTCGCCGTAGGCCGCGAGGCAGAGGTGTTCATGCGGGCAGACGGCAACGTCGTGAAGTTGATGCGCTCACCTAGCCAGGAGGAAAGGGTCCAGCGCGAGGCCGCCGCCCTTCAGGCGCTGGCCGATTGCCAGCACCTTGCGCCGGCCTTCGTCGAGACGACCGAGGTCGCGGGGCGCCCCGCACTCGTAAGCGAGCGCGTGAGCGGTGCCGACCTCCTTTCCCGACTCTCGAGGAAGCCCTGGTTGGTCCTGCAGGTGGCGAGCACTCTCGGTCGTGCCCACGCCGCCATGCACAGACGCGGCGCCCCCGATACGCTGCCCGACCTACGCGACGAGCTCGCACGGCGCATCGAGTCGGCCGCGGCGCTGCCGCACAAGTTCGTGGGGCAAGCCCTCGACCGGCTCCGGGTGCTCCCTCCCGACGTCCGCCTGTGTCACGGGGACTACCACCCGCAAAACGTGCTCGGCACGCTCAAGGCTCCGGTCATCATCGACTGGGGCGACGCGTCTCGGGGCGCACCCAGTGCCGACGTCGCCCGCACCTTGCTGTTGCTGCGCATGGGCGAATTGCCGTCCGACACCTCCGCGGTCATGCGGTCCCTCACGGCGGTCGGTCGGGGCATGCTCGCCCGGCGGTACCTCGCCGTCTACCGCAGGCACGCGGCAGAGAAGCCGTCACGGCTGGACGACTGGATGTTCGTACGGGCGGCCGCCCGGTTCAACGAGGAGCTTGAGGTCGAGTACCCGCGACTGTTGCGGCTCCTCGAGGAGAGTCCCTGATCGGCAGCGATGTTCATGTCCATCAGAGCCCCAGACCGCAAGGCGGCCCGGGAGAGTGAGCGGGAGGTAGTGAGATGAAGGCACCGGCGCACTACGCACAAGCCGTTGAGGAGCACCCCGTCCTGCCGAAGGGAGATTGCGATCGGGTCTCGGGTTACGGGGTCATGGGCCTGCCCTTCGCATCGGGACACGTCCTCGGCCTCCGTCGGTGGACCGCCTCTTCTGTGGGAGAGGGGTTCACCTCGATCTGGCACAGGGACCCGATCGGGCGCTGGACGTTCTACGAGTCGGTCCCGTGCCCGGTCGCCTGCTCCCGGTACTTCGGCAACGACGTGGATCGCTTCGTCGAGGTGCCGATCGAACTCGAGTGGCAGGCGCCGAATCGACTGCGGGTCCGTACTCATGACGGCGCCGTCAACTGGTCGATCCGGGCCGGGTCGACTGCCCGGACGCGGATGATGAGCGCCGTGGGCTCAGTGCTCCCGATGGCGGCGTGGCGCTCCGGGCCGGTGCTGAGCGCCATGGGAGCTATGGCGGGGAAGGTGCTCGGGGTCGGCAAGGTGCGGCTCACGGGCACCACGTCAAACGACCAGCACTTCGAGGCCAACCCATTGCGCATCTGGTACGTCACCGAAAGCAACGCAGTCGTCGAGGGTGAGGACCTGGGGCAAATCGGGTCGCTGGGCGAGCAGCCTCACATGGCCGACTTCTATTTCCCCCAGCGCGGAATATTCGCCATGGGCCGCGTCTTTGTCACCCCGCTCGAGCACAGCGCGGACGGCGGGACGAGGGGGGAGTCGCTCCACGAGCGATGACAGACCCGCGCACCGCCGTTGATCCGCGCCGATACGTGCTGGGCCGACTTCTCGATCAATCGCAGTGAGGTCGCCAGCTGCCGCTCATACCAGTTCAGCTAGCTGGGTGCGCCGCTGTAATGGCGTCCGAGCGCTCGCCGCCGTGATCCGCATGATCCCATCTTCAGTCCGTGTTCTCTCATGGAGCGCGGCTGGCCATGAACGCGTAGCCGTAGACCTCGAACGCGCGGGCCTTGTCCTCGCCCTTGGCGCCACCGAACGTGTCGACCGCCTCGCCGATCACGACCCCCGTGTAACCGCTGTCTTCCAGCATCTTGTGCCAGCCCGCACGGGGCAGCCCACCGGCGATTCAACCGGTCCACAGGTCGATGTCCCGGAGCGCCTCGGGCGGCACGGGACGGCCGTTGGCGATGTCGGCGAACTGCACCCGGCCACCGGGGCGCAGGACCCGGCGGATCTCAGTGAACACGGCCCGCTTGTCGGCGCACAGGTTGATGACGCCATTCGAGATCACGACGTCCGCCCACCCGTCCTCGACTGGCATCTGCTCGGCCAACCCCTCGCGGAACTCGAGCTGACCGAGGCCCAGCGCCTTCGCCGTGTCACGGGACTTGGCCAGCATCTCGGGGGTCATGTCCACGCCGACGACCTGGCCTCCGGCGCCCACCTGCCCGGCGGCGATGAACGAGTCGAAGCCGGCCCCGGATCCCACGTCGACCACTCGCTCACCGGGCGTCAGACGCCGCAGCGAGAACGGGTTGCCGACCCCGGCGAACGACTCCACGGCCCGCTCGGGCAGCGCGTCCACAGCGGTGCCCTCGTAGCCCAGGCGTGCGGCGAGCGCCCGGCCGGTGTGGAAGTGGAAGGCGGCATGGGGGTCAACGGCGACCTCACGGTACTTGTCGCGTACCTGGGACCGCAGCGCCTCGGGGTCGACCAACAGATCGTCCGGCATCGTCCACCCGCCTTCCCGCACCGAGCGGCTGTGCGAATCACCAAGCAGTGTAAGCCGCACGGTGTCGGCCCGTTGCGGGCGCGGATCGACTAGAAGAGACTCTGCGTCGTGGGCCTCTACCGCGACCAAGTCCTGCCCCGGTTCACGAACGTCCTGCTGGACTCCAAGGACTACGGCCGGGTTCGCGACCGGGTCGCCTCCCGGCTGAGTGGGGAAGTGCTCGAGGTCGGCTTCGGCTCAGGCCTGAACGTGCCGTACTACCCGGCGTCAGTCCGGCGGGTCCGAGCCGTCGACCCCGCCGCCGTGGGGCGGAAGCTGGCCGCCAAGCGGGTGGCCGCCAGTGCGGTGCCGGTGGAGTACGTCGGCCTCGACGGGCAGCGCCTGCCGTTGGAGTCCGAGAGCGTCGACCACGTTCTTGTCACATGGACGATGTGCACCATCCCCGACGTGGACGAGGCGCTGCGGGAGATGCACCGGGTGCTGAGGGCGGGTGGGCAGGTTCACTTCGCCGAGCACGGGCTGTCACCAGACGCCAAGGTCGCCAAGTGGCAGCACCGGCTCGACCCCATCCAGGGGTGGTGGGCCGGGGGTTGTCACCTGAACCGCCCGATCGACCGGCTGGTGGAGAAGGCGGGCTTCGAGCTCACGCGCTTGGAGAACTTCTACACCAAGGGCCCCAAGTCGACGACCTACACGTACGAGGGCGTCGCGACGAAGCCGTGACGATCTCTCGATCCCCTCGGGAACGAGCCGTCGCCGGGCCCACGCTCGTCATTGCAGGTTGGCGAGGACACTGCGTCTGGTTCGCTTCAATCTGCGGGTCGCTGTCGGTCTCCAACCTGGCCTTCGACCCGGTGCTTGAGGCGCTCGAGGTTGGCCGGCATCTCCTTCCTCGCTTGCCGGCTGATGGCGAGCGGGACGAGCAGCTTGCCAATGCCGTGTCCGTGGAACTCGATGCTGATCGTCAACCTGGACGCTCGGCCATCGTCGATGGGGTCGACGCAGACCCCAACGAGAGCTCGGACGGGGCCGTCGATACCGCGCACGCCCCACCGGAAGGGCGGGTCGCTGTGGGTGACTTCAGACGTCACGGCACGTTCGGCGAACCCGATTCGACGGGTGGTGATGCACCGTGCACCGGCCTCGTGGGGACCGCTGCCGTCCATATGACCGCTGATCACGTTGGCCTGCCACTCGCCGAACTTGGTCGGGTCGGTCGCGTAGGCGAACACCTCTTCGGGCGGGCGGGCGACCTCGACGGCGGTGCTGAATGTCGCCATTACTTCATCTCCTCGACCACCGCGGCATACCGGCTCAGGTAGAGCGGCCAGCCTTGGTCACCGCCAACGCCGTCGCGGACCCCCTCCCAGCCCCCGCCGTGCCGGTCGAGGTTGCGGTGCTCGATCTCGACGCGGGTCCGCTGAGATGTCTCGGCGACGAAGCGCACCTCCCACTCGCTCGTCTTGGCCGGGTCGGCCTCGACCTGCCACTGAGGGCTGACGTCCCAGCTCAGCACCACCCGGTGCGGGGGCTCGTAGGCCAGGACCCGTGCCCAACGGCACTCGCTGCCATCCTCGCCACGGTCATAGAGGCGTCCGCCGACGCGAGGTTCGAACACCGTCTCGGCGATCTCGACACCAAGCATGTTGTGCTCGGCCGGCTTGAACTTCCCGAAGTCCTGGGTGAACACCTGGAAGGCTCGCTCGATGGGCGCGTCCACGACGATGGACGCGTGGACGGACGTGCCCGTGATCTGTGTGCTCATGACAGCTCAGCTCTCCTTGGTTGGTTGCTCGACGACCGCCTTGTAGGCAGCCAGGGTCTTTGTCCAGAACCGGTCGAGCTCAGCGCGCAGCGCGGCGAGTCCATCCGGTTCGACGCGATAGATGCGGTGCTTTCCGGCCTGCCGGTCGGCGACCAAGCCTGCGCTCTTGAGCACCTTGAGGTGTTGCGAAACGGCGGGCCGGCTGACCGGGAACTGGGTGGCGAGTTCGCCGACGACCTGCGGGCGCTCGATGAGGCTCTCGAAGATGGCGCGGCGGGTCGGATCGCCAAGTGCTGTCCAGGCCGTTGTCGCGTAAGCCGACACTAACGCGTAAGCGTATGTTTACCGGACGTCGCCGTCAACGGGGTGTCATGGGCGACCAACCTCGTGGCCCGGGCGGTCCCGACCAGGTTGGTGAGGCGCGCTTGAGCCCCGCCCCAGCGGCGATCGACGCCAAACAGCAGACCGAGCGGGATCGCCAACCACGGGTGAGGGGGAGCGCGCCGTGGGCTTGCGAGGGATATCCGGATGCGGCCGGTGGATGACTGTCGCCGCAGCGTGACCCGTCGGCCGCCCGCTCACTCGTTGTCCGACCGGCGCCACAGAACGCCGAGCAACACGCCGTCAGGGTCGGAGATGATCAAGCTCGCGGCCTTGCGGTCCCTCATCCGCTCGATCGTCTCGGCTAGCGGGGCGTCGGCTCGGACGGTGACGGGGCCGGGCTCCATGACCTCCTCGGCGTCGCGTACATCGGCCGGGTCGAGGCGGTCGAGGCGAAGCCGCCCCTGGACAACGCGGGCGTCGTTTACGACGACGCAGATCCCGTCGCTCTGACGCTCGAGGCGGGCGACCACGTCTGCGACCCGGTCGCCGGGCGCGCAGGTCGCGACGTCGCGGGCCATGAGGTCAGCCACCCTCGCCGGCCGGTCACCGGCCGTGACGGTGAGCAGCCCGGCGGCGAGCCAGTCGGCCTTTCCGGCCACGTAGTGGTGCACCGGGCCGTAGCCGAGGGCCTCGAGCCGCCACGCGGCCCGCGGGCTCATGTCTCACAGGGCGTCCCAGCAGTAGACGATCACCGGGCGGCCCCGGACGAGGACTTGGCCGGCCGTGTCGCGGGTCAATGCCTTCAGCGGCAGGTTGATCGCGCCGGGGATGTGCTCCTCGTGGTACTCGTCGTAGGGGAGCACCTCGACGAGCTGCGCACCCGCCTCGACCAGCTGTCGCACCTCATCGCGGGTCACTGGGGCTGGCATCGCCGTGAGCCTCGTTGCGGTCCCATGTCGCCCATCATCGGACAGATGCCCGCCCGCTGCCACCACCCCGTTTCACGGACGCCTGGCCGCCACCACGATCGCGCTTGCGTTGTCGGCGTTCAGACCAACGCGGGCAGTTGATGGTCGATCCAGTCGTCGATCCGACGCCACTGGGCGTCAAGCCATGCGCTGCGCCTGGACGGGTCGCCGGGGATGTCGTCGCGGGCCGTCCGCCACGCGGTGACCCGCACAGGATCCCGCAGGGGAACATGCCGAGTGAGTTGAACGAAGCGGGGATATCGGTCCAGCCCGACATGGGCGATGATGACCACGTCTGCGGTCGGCGCGGCGTCGAGCAGGGCGTTGAAGCCGCCGGGGCGGGGCGGGAGGACATGACTGAGTCCCTCGAGGCGGGCGGCCCGCTCGGGGTCTCGCTCGGCCAGCCGCTGGCGAGCTCGCTCGAGCAGCTCGGGCCGGAACAACCGGCCCTCCGGGAAGATGACCGCCACGGATCGCTCGTCGAGGGTGGCGCCGAGCTCCGCGACCGCGAGGTAAGCCTCCGGTGCGTTGTCGCGGGGAATGAAGACCGATCCGAGGCGCCCGTACAACAGGTCGAACCCGGGGTCGGCGAGCATCTCGGCCATGATCACGCCCCGCACATGCACGTCCTTCCCGTGATAGAGGAACGACGGTAACGACGAATCGAGCAGGTTGACGTGGCGGCAGCACACGATCAGCGGCCCCGGTTCGAGCGCTGCGAGGACCTCCTCATCGCAGTCGAGGCGGACGCCGAGGAGCCGCTCGGCCCGCTTGGCCATGACCTCGACCGACCATCGTTGCAACCGCTCGTGGCGCCGGATGGACGTGTCGGTGTCGAGGCGGGTGCCGAGGCCGCCGGCCATCCACAACAGCGGCGCGGCGAGGATCTCAGCCGAGTCGTTGAGCAGGTACTGCCAGACGAACAGCGCGGCCCGCAGGCTGGGCAGCCGGGCTCGTCCGTTGGCGACGTCATAGACGACGGCGATAGGAATCACCAACGGCGAGAGGATCGTCGCTGCCGCGGTCGCCCCCAGCATTGCCGGGATCGTCTTCGCTCTCCGCTTCCAGCGCGAAGCTCGGGGCTCGAGCGTGCCGCACGACTTCACTGGCGCGTGATCCCTGCTCTGCGCTCCGCCTCTGCCTGGATCTTTTCCAGCGAAGCCGCCACCGTCGCCACCCAGGTTCGGGCGACGAGGGCACCCCACAGGGCACCGGGAGCCCAGAAGTCGGTGCCGAGCTCGCCGGAGTACACGAGCCGAGTGGCGCCCGTTCCGTCGTCGTCCAGCCTGAACGTCTCGGTCACCAGGGGGACCGGGCCGCGCAACAACCGGAACGACACGACGTGGGGACGCTCGAAACGCACCGACTCGACCGTGGTCGTCACCAATCCTCCGGCCACTGGTGTCCGATGGGCGGCTACCACCATGTCCGCGCCTCGCTCCCACACCTCGATCTCACCCTGCAGCGCCCGCGGGGTGCGGCCCAGGTACGGAGCGGCAACGACGTCGAACACGACCTCCCGACCCGGGGCCATCGGCATCGTGAGCGGACCCAGCGGTCGGACTCGGCGGCCGATGCCGGTGTCCA
>Ga0306920_100014233_pt1 | contig 10859 bp, 10 predicted proteins | sample flu12Cox44000170_FD_204666 | JGI IMG/M metagenome (GOLD analysis project Ga0306920, IMG submission 204666) | Lab enrichment of tropical soil microbial communities from Luquillo Experimental Forest, Puerto Rico - flux4day.12C.oxic.44.000.170 (v2)... | ecosystem: Environmental > Terrestrial >...
CGGTCAGGACGCAAGACATCGGCGCGGCAGGTTCGAAACCTTCCTTTGCGAGTTGAACGAAGCGCTGGGCGGCAGCGGGAAGGTCAACATGCGCCGGGTGGGGCGCTGGGGCGGCGGCGTGCTGGCGGCGATCGTCGCGCTCGTCGCGTTCGTGTATTTCCAGGGCGCGCAGCAGCGCGACATGCAAGCCTTGTTGTCGAGCGGCCAGTTCGAGAGCGCGGCGCGCATGGCCGACCAATACCTCGCGCACCATCCCAACGACGCCACGTGGCGTGCGATGGGGACAGAAGCGCTCATCAAGGCGAGCGTGCCGGACTGGGTCGCGGCGATCAATTCGCGTGCGTTCGATCGCGCGCATGCCATCGCGCAGGACATGCGAGCGCTCGCGCGCCACAACCCGGACGCCGCGCCGCTCGTGGAGAACATCGACTGGATGGGCGCGCTGCAGTCGTTCGTGCAGGGACGGGGCGGCCCGGACGCGCCGATCCGCATCTATCGTGACGAAGCGCCGATCCGGGCGCTCACGAGCCGCTGGAACGACGACCCCGGCGAGCATCAGCGGGCATTCGACAGGATCTCGGCCTACGTCCCGGCGTTTGCCGCCGTGTATGCGGACGCGCTCAGCCACCTGCGCAAGCTGCAGAGCGACGATTCGGTTTATGTGGCCGCGCTCGATCGCATCAGGCAGGCCATCGACACGGCGCTCGCGAGCGACCGCTTCGACGCGCTCCCCGCCATGCTGACCGATTATGCACAACGCTACCCGCGGCTTGCGGGGCTCGACGCCGTGCGCGCCGATCTCGACCAGTATGAGCAGATCGACAGCGAGGCGCAGGCGGGCCACGCGCAGGTGGTGCATGACCGCCTTGCCGCGGCGCACTTCGCCACGCCGCCGTTCGCGGCCCATGCGGGCGCGCTCGAAAAGCTCGCGATGGCAGGAGGGCACGGTGAAGCTGCCCCGGCTCATTGAACGCCTGCGCGAAGCGCATGGAATGCATGCCGCGCCCGAGCCGCCGCGGCCGCTTGGCGAGGCGCTCGGCGATCACAGCGAAGAAGGCGTCGCGATTCTCACCGCGCGCCCATGGCGTCTCATCGAGGCGACGATCATCACGATGGTCGCGCTCGTGGTGTGCGGGCTGTTGTGGTCGTTCATCGGCCGCGCCGATGTGATCGTGAGCGCGCCGGGCGCGCTCGCGCCCGAGTCGGAGGTGCGCCGCATCTACGCGCCGGTGGACGGCGAGCTCGTGGATATCTACATCGCCGAAGGGCAGCCGGTGGAGAAGGACGACGTGATTGGCCGCATCAATGCGCGCGGCGCGATCCAGGCGGCGACCAATGCGCTGGACGCCCGGCTGAAGCTCGACGACGCCGAACGCGAATGGAAGGAGTTCCCCGAAAAGAAGGCGCTCATGGTGCGCAAGGCCGAGGCGCTCAAGGCGCAGATGGACGTCGAGGAGCACATGCACGAAACCCGCGTTGCGGAAGGCACCAGCAAGCTGCAGCAGGCCGAGAACGCCCAGCTCGACGAAGCGCGCGGCAACATCGACAACGCGCGGCACGTGCGCGACCTCGCGAAGGAAGATGAGGCCAAGTATGAGCGCCTTTTCGCGCTGCCCGGCGGCGGCGGGGTCTCGCAAAGCCAGGTCGAAGAAAAGCGCAGCGCGTATCTGCAGGCGGACAACAACTTTCGCATTGCCCAGGCGCGGCTCGCCGAACTGCAGGCGCAAACGAGCCATGAGTTCGCACAGGCGAAGGCGCAGCTCGAAGGCAGCGCCGGGCAGCTCACGAGCCTGCGCATCGAATACGACGCGACCGAGCGCGAGATCGCCAATACCGAGGACAAGCTGCGCCTGCAGGTGCAGACCGCGCGCCTTGCCGCCGAAGCCGCGGCGCGCATCCGCTTCGAGAACATCGACAAGGACAACTTCCTGCTCGTGCTCGCGCCGGTGTCGGGCGTGATCACGGACGTGACGACGACACAGCCCGGCGACAAGATCCAGGCCAATACGCCGTTGGGCGGCATTGCGCCGGCGAACGCGCGCCCGGTCGTGAAGGTGGCGATCGCGGAGCAGGACCGCGCGTTCCTGCGCGAAGGCCTGCCCGTCAAGCTGAAGTTCAACGCGTTTCCGTACCAGCGCTATGGTGTGGTGGACGGCACGCTCGAATACATTTCCCCGGCCACCAAGCCGCAGGCGCAGACGAAGGAGCCCGTGTACGAGGGGCGCGTGCGTCTCGCGCACGATCACTTTTCGATTGCCGGCACAACGTATCCGCTGCGTTACGGCATGACGGCGACGGCCGAGATCGTGGTGCGAGAGCGGCGCCTGATCGATTTCGCGCTGGACCCGTTCCGGCAGATCGCAGGTTGAAGACATTAGCCATTTCAGAAGTCAGGAATCAGAATTCGGGAATCAGAACTCAGGGGAACGAAATGACGACAATCGTACGGATCGACGACGAGGCGATCGGCACGGAGGATTTCATCCGCGTGCTGAAGCTCACGGGGCAGTTCGAAAGCCTGGTCGAACAACAGGTGCGCGACCAGCTCACGGTCATCGCGGCGAAGAAAATGGGCGTGCAGGTGAGCCCCGACGAAATCCAGCAGCGCGCGGACCAGTTCCGCCGCGTGCGGGGTTTGCACCGCGCAGCGGATATGAACCGCTACCTGGACGTATTCGGCATCAGCCTCGATGAGTTCGAGCGCTTCATCACCGACACGCTCTACCAGGAGAAGACTTTCGCCCAGATCTGCAACGACGAGGCGGTGGAGAGCTATTTCAAGCTCAATTCGCCGAAGTTCGACAGCATCGAGGTGAGTCATATCGTCGTGGACTCCGAAGGCAAGGCGCGCGAGGTGATGTCGATTCTCGAGGACGAGCCGCAGGCGTTCGGCGAAATGGCTCGCGAGCATTCGATCGCTGACACGAGCGAGCGCGGCGGCGTGATCGGCAAGGTGCTGCGCGGCTCATTGAAGACGGACATCGAGGCCAAGGTGTTCAACGCGCAGGTTGGAGACCTGCTCGGCCCGTTTCCCGCGCCGGACGGCTCGTTCTTCGAGATCTTCTGCGTGACGGCCAAGCACCCGGCCGCGCTCGAAGCGGATGTCTCCTCCGAGGTGCGGCGCCTCTTGCGCGAAGAGTGGCTTGCCGAGCGCGCGCAAGAACACATCATCGACGCGCACTGAGCGCGCAGAGCCACGCAGATGGACACCCAGGCGCCCGCACCGGCCAGCGCACCCACGCTACCGGACTTTCTCGCGTCGGTCGAACCGCTCTCGCTCTTCTCGCGCGAGGAGCTAGACCGGCTCGCCGCGCAGGTCGAAACGCGCAGCTACGCGTTCGGCGACACGCTGTGCAAGCGCGGCGAGCCGGCCGCCGGACTCTATGTGATTCGCTCGGGCTCCGTGCGCCTCATTGCCGAGGAACGCGGCAAGGAAATGAGCCTCGGCGTGCGCAAGGAGCGCGAGGTGTTCGGCGAGATCGCGATGCTGCGCGACTACTGGCACGAAGTGTCGGTGCGCGCGTCCGCGAAGACCGAGGTGCTCTGCATCCCGCGCGCGGCGCTGGAGCCGCTGCTGGCCGCGAACCCGGCCGCGCAGTCGTTCGTGACGAGCTATGTGGCGATCAGCTCGGCGGGCGGCTTCGTCTCGCGGCTCTTCGACCTGCGCGGCAAGCTGTCCCGCGCCGAGCTGGAAGAGTATGTGTCGAGCGTTGGTGTCAAGCGCGTGAGCGCGGGCAAGGAGATCATCCACCAGGGCGCAGGCGGCGACATGCGCCTTTATGTCGTGCGCCAGGGCGAGGTCAGCATCTCACGCGAGGAAGGCGGTGGCGTGTACCAGCTGGCGAAGCTGGGCGCGGGCGAGATCTTCGGCGAGCGCGCGTGTCTGCTGCGCCAGGACCAGCACGCGAGCGTCACGGCGCTCACCGATGTACGGCTTCTGGTGATTCCCGAGAAGACCGTCCACTTCATGCTGGAGCGCAACCCGAAGCTGCGCGAGGTGCTGGAGGAGCGCGTGCGCTTCAGCGAGCGCGAACTGCAGCGGCAGATCAAGCTCGCCGAGCGCCGCAGCCGGCCGGTTGCGGTGGACAGCGGTGCGGACGCGACATTCAGCGAGCGCGTGATCAAGCGCTTCGTGCTGGTCGAGCAGGCCGAGGAGATGGATTGCGGCGCAGCGTGCCTCGCGATGATCTGCCGGCACTACGGCATTCCGATGACGCTCGGCAAGCTGCGCGATCTCGCGAACGTGACGACGCAGGGCGCGACGCTCGACAGTCTCGCGCGCACCGGCGAGTCGCTCGGCTTCACGACGCGCGGCGTGCACTGCACGTACGAAGCGCTGCAGGGCTTCGAGCTGCCCTTCATCGCTCACTGGGAGGGCTATCACTACATCGTCGTGTATGGCGTGTCGAAGCAGTGGGTGCGGGTGGCCGATCCGGCGCTCGGCTTTCGCAAGCTGAGCGTCGAAGCGTTCGAGCGCGGCTGGAACGGCACCTGTCTGCTCTTCACGGCGGGGGAAACCACGGGCGCGCAGGCGGCCACGCGTTCGCCGTGGGTGCGCTTCGTCGGCTATCTGCTGCCGTACCGGAAAATCCTCGCGCACCTGTTCCTCGCGACCTTCGTGATCCAGATGCTGGGCGTGGTGCCGCCGCTCATCATCCAGAACATCCTCGACAGCGTGATCGTCCACCAGAACGTGAGCCTGCTGCATCTGCTGATCGTCGGGCTCGTCATCTCGCACGTGTTCACGCAGTTGATGACGACGATCCGCGCGCACCTGTCGAATTTCATGGTGCGCAGTCTCGACTTCGCGATGATGTCCCAGTTCTTCAAGCACACCATGTCGCTGCCGTTCTCGTTCTTCGCGCGCCGCAAAACGGGCGACATTTTCGCGCGCTTCCAGGAGAACCAGACCATACGCGCGTTCCTGACCGAATCCACGGTCACCACGGCGCTCAACCTGCTGATGATCTTCATCTACTTCACGATCATGTTTCTCTACAACGTGAAGCTCACGCTGCTGCTCATCTCGTTCGTCATTCCCATCATGGCGCTCACTGCGCTTGCCACGCCGCGCATCAAGCGCTATGCGCGCGAGGTGTTCTCCGTGTCCACGGACGCGCGCTCGATGCTGATGGAAACGCTGGGCGGCGTCGAGACCGTCAAGGGCATGGGCATTGAACGGGCGGTGCGCCTGAAGTGGGAGCACAAATACGCGAAGTCGCTGGAAGTGCAGTACCGCGCGCAGGCGTTCCACATTCTCGTGGGACTGGGCAGCCAGCTGCTCAACGCGGCCACCACGATCGTGATTCTCTGGGCGGGGGCCACGCTCGTGCTCAATCAGGAGCTGAGCATCGGGCAGCTGATCGCGTTCAATGCCTTCATGGGCAGCGTGCTCGCGCCGCTCATGGGCCTGGTTGGCCTCTGGAGCCTGATGAACGACGCGGCGGTCGCGATGGAGCGCCTGGGCGACGTGCTCGACATCGAGCCCGAGCAGAAGCCCGCCGACCTCGGCTCGCGTGTGCTGCTGCCCGACTTGCAGGGCGACATCGAATTCAACGGCGTGTATTTCCGCTATGGCGGCAACGAAACGCCTTATGTGCTGGAAAACATCAGCTTTTCGGTGGGCCGCGGGCAGATGGTGGCGATCGTCGGGCGCAGCGGCTCGGGCAAGACGACGCTCGCGAAACTGCTGGTGGGCTTCTACGCGCCGACCGAGGGCAAGATCAACGTGGACGGCTACGACATGAGCACGATCGACCACGCGTACTTTCGCGCGCAGGTCGGCTATGTGATGCAGACCAACCTCGTGTTTTCCGGCACGATCGCGGAGAACATCGCCTGCGGCGACGCGGTCCCGGACTGGCGGCGCATGGAGGAAGTGGCGCGCATGGCCGACGCGCACGCGTTCATCAGCAAGATGCCGCTCGGCTACGAGCAGGTGGTGGGCGAACGCGGCATGGGCCTCTCGGGCGGGCAGATACAGCGCCTGTGCATTGCGCGCGCGCTCTATCACGACCCGCGTCTGCTCGTGTTCGACGAAGCCACCTCGTCGCTCGACACGCAGTCGGAGAGCAACATCCTCTCGAACATGCACGACATCCTCCAGGGGCGCACGGCGCTCATCATCGCGCACCGGCTCAGCACCATCATGCGCGCGGACAAGATTCTCGTGCTGTATGAAGGCGCCATCGTGGAGCAGGGGCGGCATGAAGAACTCGTCGAGCGCAAGGGCATGTATTACCAGCTCGTCCAGAAACAACTGGGTGCATCATGAAGCTCTTCGACCCGCACGGATTCGGCAGCTCCGTAGTGTCCTATGCCGGGCTGCTGGAGAAGATCGAGATCCTGCGCTCCACGCTGCGCTGGGCGCCGCGGCTCGAACGCGCCGATATCGAAAAGCTCCTCAACCAGTCGAACGCGCTGCGCGACGAAGTCATGCAGCTCTCGCGCAAGGAGCGGTTCGTCGAGGCAGCGGCCGAGGCGCCAGGGGCGCTCGATGGGCTCGATACTACCGACTCTGCCAACGCGCCCGAACAGCCGGAGGCGCTCACGCCCTCGGCGCACCGGCGGCGCGAAGCGCTCATCGAGCGCAGCTTCATATTCGAAGGCATATTTGGCGACAACCCGAAGCTGCTCGCGGCACTCGAGATCGCGGAGAAGGCGGCGCCGACGGATCTGCCCGTTCTGATCGACGGCGAAAGCGGCACCGGCAAGGAGCTGATGGCGAAGGTCATCCACGCCAACGGCGGGCGCGCCGACCGCCCGTACATCTCGGTCAACTGCGGCGCGATCCCCGAAAACCTGCTCGAATCGGAACTGTTCGGCCATCGCCGGGGGGCGTTCACGGGCGCGTCGAACGATCGCAAAGGCAAGTTCGAAAGCGCGCACACCGGCACGATCTTTCTCGACGAAATCGGCGAGCTGCCGCTGCAAGGGCAGGTGAAACTGCTACGCGTGCTCGAATCACACGAAATCCAGCGCGTGGGCTCGGACGAGCCGATTGCGGTCGACACGCGCATCGTCGCGGCGACCAACCGGAATCTGCGCGAGCTCGCCGCGCAGGGGCAGTTTCGCGAGGACCTCTTTTATCGCCTGAGCGTCATTCACGTCACGCTGCCCCCGCTGCGCGAGCGCAACGACGAAATCCCCTTGCTCATCGCCTGGTTCGGCGACGAGGCGGCCAGCCAGCTCAAGCGCCGGCCCCTCAAGCTGACGCCCAAGCTGCGCGATTTCCTGCTCACATATGCCTACCCGGGCAACATCCGCGAGCTGCGCAATCTCGTCTACCGGCTTTCTTGCCTCGCGGGCGACACCGCCGATATCGAGCATCTGCCCGACGATATCCGTCCACGCACGGCGGGGCAGGCGCTGCGTGCCGTGGAAGCGGAAGCGTCGGGGGCGCCGCTGTCGCTCAGCGACGCGAAGCGCGCCGCGAGCGATGAAGCCGAGCGCGCATTCCTCGAGCGCGGGCTGCAGGAGACCGGCGGCACGGTGGCGGAGCTTGCGCGCCGCTGCGACATGAACCGGTCGCATTTGCAGATGCTGCTCAAGAAGCACGGCATCCACTCGAAGGATTTTCGTCACGCGGACAAGGCGAATCACGAGAAGGAATCCTGAGCAAAGGCTCAGCGCTCCACGGCGGGATTCACGAGCGTATGATCCGCGGCGACGGGATCGTCCACCCGCACGACCACAGCGGTGATGTTGTCGCGCCCGCCGGCCTGCAAGGCCATATCGACCAGCGTTTCGGCCGCGTGCTGGCAATCGCCGGCTTCCAGCGTGCGCGCCATCTCGGGCGTTTGCACTTCGTTGCTGAGGCCGTCGCTGCATATCAGAAAAATATCTCCGTCTCGCACGACGACGCGGCCTTCGTCGAGTTCAAGCCAGTCTGCCGCACCGACGGCCCGTGTAATCAGATGCTGCGATGGATGGTGGCGCGCGGCTTCCGCGCTCAAATGCCCCTGCGCCTGAAGCTCCGCCACATAGCTGTGGTCGGTCGTGAGCGCCTCGAGGCGTGCGTCGCGATAGAGATAGATGCGGCTGTCGCCCGCCCACAACCAGGCGCATTCGCGTCCCCTCGCCATGAGCACGGCGACCGTGCTGCCGATCATGCGAACGCCGCGCCGCGCCGCTTCCTCGCGTAACTGGTGATTCACCGTCTGCAAGGTGCCGCGCGCGGCCGCCGAGAAGGCGACGAGCGAGTTGGGTGCGGTGAGCGCGCCGAGCGAGCGCACGATCATGCCGCTCGCCAGGTCTCCCGCCGTATGGCCGCCCATACCGTCGGCCACTGCCCACAGACCCCGCTGGGGCAGATCGAGACATGCATCCTCGTTGAGCGCCCGGACACGGCCCACGTCCGTGCGCGATGCCGAGCTCCACAATAACGCGCTTGCCACGATCAGGCCTCCATAGGCTACGCGACGAGTCCATTATTCCTGCCGTTCTGCCCCACGCCCACGGTCACATTCGAATTGGAAGCGGAATTGGTCACGTCGAGCGTCTGGTACTGATTGATGACCTGATTCGCGTAGAACGTGTTGTTGGTCTGATAGAGATTGATGACGGGTCCGAGTGCGGAAGGCTGTGCGGGCTCGTAGGGCTGTATCCAGCCGAACACCCACGGCGCGCCCGCGCCCCGGATGAACGACATCGCCTTGTGGTCGATATCGCACTGTATGTGAAGGTCGGTGATGGCGAGCGAGGTCATGACTATTCTCCGTCAAGATGATGGCCGCGTGTGCGCGGCGTTCCGCCCATACCTTGCAAGCAGCATGCCATTTTTTGGCGAGGAGCGACGACTGCGCGCCGCTTCGCGGTGAGCCTTGCCCCATAAGACGCCGCGGCTCGGGGGCGCGTTCTGCTCATGGCAGCGCGCGCTGACTGCCTCGTGCATTGGTCGTGTGCTCGCCAACAGGCGGGCAGTGCGTTGTCGTCCGCGCTCCGACACATGGGCATGTGTCCATCATCGTGCGGTTCGGGCGCGAACTGGTGGCTCGCCGCCGACATAGTCGAGCCGTATCCGTTGGCGCGCCGCTGACACGCTGGCGCTGCCGCCTCGCGCACTCTCCCGCAAACCCTTATGCGACCGTTATCGGGCCGCCTGGCATGTCTGATGCAGGTTAGTTGGCAACCGCCGAACCCATCAGCAATACGGGAAGCCGGCAACCAGCCAGACGGATGCAGCCATGAGCCTCGATCTTCAACCGACGATGAACGCAGCGGAACCGCCGCTCGGCGCGCATCTCGTGTCGCGTCGCGCGGGCTACAGCCACCACGGCATCTATGTGGGCGACGGCCGCGTCGTTCACTACGCCGGTCTGTGCACGTCGCTGCATAGCGGCCCGATCGAAGAGGTCACGCTCGAGCGCTTCGCAGCCGGTCACGAAGTCGCTGTCGTCGCGCATCCGTTCGCGGCCTATGCGGGCCGGGCAGCCGTTGCGCGCGCGCGTTCGCGTCTCGGTGAAGACCACTATCGGCTGCTCAGCAACAACTGCGAGCACTTCTGCACGTGGTGTGTGGACGGAAAGGGCCGCAGCGAACAGGTCCGCACCTGCATTGCCCATCCGCTCGCCGGCCTGCGCGTCGTTCGCGCGCTGGTTCAGGCGCACCGGGTGCAAGCCCGCCACGCTGCGTTCGCCGTGCAGGCGGCTTGAGCGGCGCTTGCGGTCGATCCCCCGCCATACCCATGACCACACGCTTCGGAGACCATCATGAACCCCACCGAATCGTCGCTGCGCGCCCTCGTCGACAAGTGGCTCGCCCCCAATGCACGCGTGCCGGCCCGCGTGGTGCGCTTTAGCCGCACGCAGGACCATCGGCTGCGTTATGTGTGCGTCGAGGCGGCGCACCCCGCACGCACGATTGCAATCTTCTTCTTCCGTCACGACGACGGATCGTGGTGCGTGTTTCCGCCGGCGCTCACGCGGCCGGCCATGACGGCGCGCGCCGCGTGAGTTTCAGCGCAATAACGTGGGGCGGGGCCGCGTAACGGTGGCGCTGGCCGGCCCGCGCTGCGTTGGCGCGCCCTCGATTTCCACACGGACTCCGATGTATGGCCGCGGCGTGAGCTGCGTCTGGTGCGAGGCGACTCTCGCGCCGCCCGTGATCGCGGCCATGGCCTGCCTGTCCAGCTCGACGCTTTCCGGAAGATCCTTGATGACGAGAATGCTCATGCTCGGCTCCATGAGAGGGGTGACGGGTGAGTATGGTCTGAGTATAGGCGGTGGAGCACGCAAGGAAGCAGGCGGTGCCTTGCGGCACCGTCTGCATTCCGGGGGCGCGGCAGCGGTCAGAGAAACGCGCCGGTGCTCGCGTATTGCGAGGGATTGACCTTGAGATTCAGCGGCCCGAAGCCCGCGCCGATGTAACCGATGTTGTTCAGCGCCGCGACGTCGACCACCTGAATCTGCGAGATGTTCTGCACGATGTTCGGCGACACGGTGATGTTGGCGATCGAGCCGTAGCTGTTGTTGCCGCCGCGTACGGCAGCCATGGCGCGGCGGTCGAGGTCCGTGCCGGGCTCCAGCTCGCGGATAACGAGGGAAGTCATGTTGAGCCTCCAATAAGGATGAGCGGGGTGCATGCAAGCGCAACGCAAGTGAATCCATGCCGGCGGGCGCGACCCACTTGGTCCAGTCGCGCCGCGGCCGTGGCGATCAGAAGTTGATCACGTTGCTCGCTTTTTGCACCGGGTTGACCGTGGCGTGGATGTTCGAAGCGAATGCCACGTCGTTGCCCACGTTGGCCTCGATGGTGTTCGTCTGACCGATGAGCTGCGAGGCGGTGAAGTTGGTCGTGTCGTACTTGAAGCTCGGACCCGGGTAGACGGGCCACAGGCTCCAGCCGCCGCGCACGGCGCT
>Ga0306920_100014234_pt1 | contig 10859 bp, 8 predicted proteins | sample flu12Cox44000170_FD_204666 | JGI IMG/M metagenome (GOLD analysis project Ga0306920, IMG submission 204666) | Lab enrichment of tropical soil microbial communities from Luquillo Experimental Forest, Puerto Rico - flux4day.12C.oxic.44.000.170 (v2)... | ecosystem: Environmental > Terrestrial >...
TCAATCCGGCCGCACCGGAGGCCACCGCCTACCGGGCGCTGATCGAGAATATCATCCGGCTGGTCGAGGACAGCCCGGACATGGCGCGCCCCGTGCCTGAAGGCGGCCCACCACTCGTGTGGCCACCGAGTGGGTTCGATCTTGAAGCGCGCGCCGGCCAAGCCCCGGGAACCTCGCTTCGGCTGCGACGACTCAAGCTCCTTGCCCAAACTGCACTCTCGTTTCTCGTGCTGCGGTTGCGCATCCCGGTCGGACGCTTCAGCCCTCGCCGCTACCTCAATCAGCTCGTCGCCAATTCCGACTACCGCAAATACGATGACGGGCTGCGCATGACGATCGATTGCGGGCGCGAACTCGCCGATACGATCGAGGCTCAGCTCGTGGCGGCCGCGGCCGAAGGCATCGTGGTCTATGGCCTGCATCGGCAGCGGGCAGCCCTGATGACCTGTCTCACTCCCTCGGTATATCGCAGCGACCACATGCACTTCCTCGACGGTGCTGCCGGTGGTTATTTGGCCGCCGCGGCCTCGATGAAAGGAAAGACGGGCCGAGCTATCGCGAACCCCTCCGCCGAGTAGGGGTCAGCCGAACCGTCACCCCAGCCCCGGATAACCCCCGTGGTCACACCGCGCGCACCTACTGCGAATCCTTAGACGAGAGCGCTTAGCGTGGGTTTTAGAACATCTATCATGACCCCGACCATAGGACACGGCTACGTATCAGCGATCGATCGCAAATCCCCCTGCTCGATCGCGATACCTTGAAACCCCGGTTCCCCCGCCGGGGTTTTCTCTTGGCAGGCCCGCTTATCCGTCCGCCACGGCGAGACGGGCGCCGACCGTGAGGGCGGCCAGCTGATAGATCGCGTCGCGGCCAGACCGCCAGTCCGCGAGTTCGTCTTCATCCAGCGCAGGCCGCCTTCCGCGACTGCCACGACGGTCCCGTCCTTGTGCACATCAAGCCCGACATAAGTGATGCGATCCCCCAAGACCCGTCTCCTATGCATGAGGCTCGGCACCGGCCAATCCGGCGCAACCCTCGTTACCTGCATACTGCGAGACGGGTCGCCCCGTCCTCAGGCGGACATGTGGTCTAGAGGACCAGCGGGTCGTAGGTGCCGGCATTAAAAAGTTGGCAGTGTGAAGCGGCTCACACTCCTTTCGCGTGGCTCACGTTTTTATTGGACGCATTTGGCGGAGCTAACGTGTCTGTAACGTGGAGGACCATCATGCCGAAAACCGTTGGCGCCGACCGCGACAAGGGTCGAGCTCGACCAGCGATCGCGCGAAGCACGCTTGCGGCCGGACCATGTCGAGCGGTTGCTGGTGGTGCGGCTCCTACCCCCGCCCTCTCGCACAACAGAACTTGAGAAAGAGAGTGGGAGCCGATCCATGTCGGAGGAAACCGCAGTCGTTGAGTTGAGTGCCATCCCGATGCAGAGGACCAGCGGGCGGGTCGGCGCCCTACCGAGCTGCGCGGACGCCGTTCAGGTGGTGACGCGCAGCGGAAGTTCAGGGATCGGTGCGATTGCAACTCTTTCGCCCTCCATCAAGGACCATTGCCCCGAGCTTGGGTCGCAGACGAAGTGAGCCTGCATCGTCTCGGCGCCTCGTCATGACCGGACGGCTAGTGTTCCGCGTCTTTCTCTCCTCGCCAGGCGACGTTCAGCCGGAGCGTGAGGCGGCGGAACGCGTGGTGCGGCGGCTAAGCGGGATCTACAGCGCACACGTGGACCTTCGCTTGGAGCGGTGGGAACCCCGCTTCTACGAGGCGACAAAGAGCTTCCAGCAGCAGATCGAATCGACCGCCGATTTCGACCTTGTGGTCGCCATTCTCTGGAAGCGGATCGGCACCGAGCTGCCGCCTGATCTCTTTCGCCGGCCGGCCGGCTCCGCCTTTGAAAGTGGCACGGTGCTGGAGATTGAATCGGCGCTCGAATCGTCGGCCGGGAGCGGGCGGCCGGCGGTGTTCGTATTCCGCAAGACCGCGCCGGTCGTCTTCAGCAAGGAGCACTTCGAGCAGGAAAAGAGACAGAGCGACTTATTGGATGCGTGGTGGAACCGCACGTTCCGTGACGAAGCCGGCCGCTTTCGCCGGGCGTCGGAAGGGTTCGAGACGCCGCAGGCCTTCGAGACCCGGCTGGAAGATCTGCTCGTCGCACAGCTGCAGCAGCGCGGGCTCATTCCAAGCGGCGCGGTCTGGGACATCGATGTCCGCGGCTCACCCTATCCAGGCCTCCAGCCCTATGACCGCGATCGGCGGAGCGTGTTCTTCGGCCGCGATTTGGCGGTTCAGGACGCGGTGGACGATCTGAGGCAGGCGGCAAGCCGTGAGGACGGGTTACCCGCTCTGTTCGTAATTGGACCGAGTGGTTCGGGCAAATCGTCCTTGACCCGGGCCGGCATCGCGCCGTCACTGACGGATCCCGGCACGGTGCGCGAAGTGGATCTGTGGCGGACCGTCACGATCGAGATGGACGCCGGCGCGCTCGTGAACTTAGGGGGCCAGATCTACAGCACCGAGGCGCTGCCTGAATCAATCGGGAGCCCGCAGAAGGACGCTGCAGCCTGGAGCCTCCTCGCCGCGGTCAGCCCTGCGGACGCCGCGGATGGGATCGCCTGGGCGCTAGACCGTGTAGCCGAGGCCGAGCAGCGGCGAACTGGCACGGACCGGAAGCTCGCTGCGCGGCTGCTCCTCGTAGTGGATCAGTTGGAGCGGGTATTCGGCACCGAGGACGCAGGGCCGCTCTCGAAGCTGCTCCGGGCGATGGTCGAAAGTGGTCGTGTCTGGATGATCGCGACCTCGCGCAGCGATCGTTATGCCGACCTCCAACGTGATCCGAACCTGCTCGAGCTGAAGCGCCGCGGCGCGGTCTACGATTTGCCGGCACCGGGCGAGGCGGAGATCACCGACGCGGTCAAGGGCCCCGCGCGGGCCGCGGGCCTGGTATTCGAGCTCGGCGAGCGGGACGGCCGTACGCTGCCCCGTGCGCTTGTCGACGACACGCCGGGCGCGGATGCGCTGCCACTGCTGCAGATGACTTTGCGCCGGCTGTTCGAGGCGCGCGACGGCTCGACACTGACCTGGAAGGCCTACCAGGAGATGGGCGGCGTGCCCGGCGCGATCGCGGCGCATGCGGATGCCGTGTTCGAGGCGGTCTCTCCGGCCGCGCGACGCGAACTGCCGGATCTGGCAGGCCGACTCGTTCGTGACGTGGCACGCGATGCCTCCGGACGGATCCGTTTCGTCGCTACCGCAGCCGAGGCCGGCTGGGTCTCGACGGCGCCGCGGCGCGAGCTAGCCGAGCGGATGGTGGCATCGCGGCTCTTGGTTCGTGACGAGCCGGATCCGAACCGCACAGTGCTGCGTAGCGCGCATGAGGCTCTGTTGCGGCAATGGCGACCTGCGCGGGCTGCGCTCGAGGCGATTGCCGACAGGGCGCTGCGTCGGGCACGCCTCGTGCAGTTCGGTGCGGTCGCGGCCTCGATCGTCTTCCTCGGGGTGTCACTCGCCGCGGGGTGGTTTTGGTGGGATTCAAACCGCAAGGCAGCTGCGCTGGAAATCGCCAGCGCGACTGCACAAGAGGAGGCTCGGAAGGCCCAAAATGAAGCCCAGAACGCCAGAGAACAGCTGGATCGTGCCAATCGCGCTCTGGCGCATAGCATCTGGAGCGATTTTGATTTTCGGGATCAGAAATCGCTGTCAGTCCGACAGCGGAATGCACTTTGGTCGCTTGTGAAGGCCGACCGCGGCGTGCAACACGTATTCGTTACCGACCTGATCAGCCGGCCTGATGAGGAGATGCTGCGTTTTTCGTATAGATCGCAACTCATTTCTCGCGCACTTGGATTGGAGTGGCCCTCGCAGGCGCAGGCGGCAGAGATTCTCAGCGCCATAATTGCTGCGCTTCTGCGGAACACGAATTCTCTCCAAGCGCTAGGTAACGCCGCACAGGAGCTGACCGGTAAGCTTAACGAGACGCAGGTTTATCAGGCGTTCTCCCAGCTCCTGCATGAAATGGATCAGACAGCGGAACGGGGCTCCTTGGGCCAGATGGGCCGGCTGTTGCAGACGATTACGTCGAAGTTGACCGGCGCGCAGACAGAGCAAGCACTCACCTCCCTGCTGGCGCAGATGGATCAAGCTAGCGACATCTACAAATTCCGTTTCCAGATGCTTTCCCAAGCAGTGCACACGATAGCGGTAAGGTTGAGCGGTCCGGACGCACAGCGGGCGTTGGTGCTTCTGCTGCGTAAGGTTGGTCAGGTGGTCAATGCCCCCCATCCCCAGCAAGTTTTGAAGAAAGGTGACCGAAACCACGACGTAGAGACGCTTCAGAACATTCTTCGTCGGTTGGGCTTCAATGTGCGCGTAGACGGCATCTTCGGCCCAGATACCGAGAATGCGGTTGTCCAGTTTCAGCAAGGCAATGCGCTAGTAGTCAACGGTTCCGAAATTGGACCGGCTGTCTGGGCGGCACTTCGAAATGCCGTTCCGCTTACCCCGGCCGCGCTTGATAGCGCCGCTCCGCTCGGTCAACTGGCCCAGGTGATGGAGTCGCTGACGGCGCGCCTGACCGAGACGCAAGCGGAACAGACACTCGCTCCGCTGGTGCAGCAGATCGGTCAACTGCTGCAGCATTTGGACCACATAGCCGATCCAGACGCGCTCTGGACGCTGGCTCAGGGAGTGCGTGTGCTGTCGCCGAAGCTGAGCGACGTCGATGCGCAGCAGGCACTGGAGCCGTTACTGCAGCAAATCGAGCAAGCGACCGAACCTTTGGCTCTCTGGTCGTTGATCCCAGCGGTGCACGCTCTTGGGGTGGCGCGGACTGAGGAGCAAGCGCGGCAGGCGTTTTTGCCGCTGGTAAAGCGGATCGAGGAAGCTACTAACACCGACGCTGTCCGCACGCTCGCCCAGGTTGTGCAGGCGTTGGCCGCAAACCTAACCGAAGTGCAGACGCAGCAAGCGCTCAGGCCGGTGTTGCGACAAATCGACGAGACAACCAATGCCACCACTCTCCAAGAATTGGCTGAGGCGGTGCAAGCGTTGGCGCCGAAGCTGACCGAAGCGCAGGCCCAGGAGGCGCTGGGGCCGTTGGTGCGACGAATCGACGAGACAACCAATGACACCACTCTCCAAAAATTGGCTGAAGCGGTGCAAGCGTTGGCGCCAGAGCTGACCGAGGCGCAGGCCCAGGAGGCGTTCGGGCCGATGGTGCGACGAATCGGCGAGACAACCAATGCCGCCACTCTCCAAAAATTGGCTGAGGCGGTGCAGACGCTGGCGTCAAAACTGACCGAGTCGCAGGCGCAGCAGGCGCTCGCCCCATTGCTGCGGCAGATTAGCGAGACGTCGGATGCCGGCGCTCTCCACAAATTGGCCGAGGCGGTGCAGACGCTGACTTCGAAATTGACCGAGGCGCCAGCGCAGCAGGCGTTCGCCCCGTTGCTGCAGCAGATCAGCGAAACCTCGAATGCCGACGCCCTTCAAGGATTGGGCGAGGCGGTGCAGGTGCTGGCGTCAAAACTGACCGAGGCGCAGGCGCAGCAGGCGCTAACCTCGTTACTGCAGCAGATCGGCGAGACCCCGAATGCCCAGGCACGTCGGGGTCTAGTTCAGCTGGTGCAGGAGCTTGCTACGAAGCTGACCGATCCGCAAGCACAGCAGGCGCTTGCCCCGTTACTGCAACAGGTCAGTGAGACCACGACCGACGACGCTCTTCGGCGTCTCGCCCACGCGGTGCAGGCGCTTCCGACGAAGTTGACCGGGCCGCAGGCGGAGCAGGTTGTCTCCCCATTGCTGAACCAGATTGACCTAGTGAAAGAAGATCTTTATGATCCCCAAACCCATCTCGCGGCGTTGGCCGAGGTGCTGCAAGCGCTGGCGCCGAAGCTTCCCGAGCCACAGGCGCAGCAGGCGCTGATCCCACTGCTGGAGTGGATGGGAAAAACCAGCTACGACGATACTCGCCGAGCGCTGGCCCGGGCGGTGCAGGCGCTTCCGACGAAGTTGACCGGACCGCAGGCGGAGCAGGTAGTCTCCTCATTGCTGAACCAGATTGACCTAGTGAGAGAAGACCTTTATGATCCCCAAACGCATCTCGCGGCGCTGGCGGAGGTGCTGCAAGCGCTGGCGCCGAAGCTTCCCGAGCCACAGGCGCAGCAGGCGCTGATCCCACTGCTGGAGTGGATTGGAAAAACCAGCTACGACGATACTCGCCGAGCGCTGGCCCGGGCGGTGACAGCGTTGGTGGCGAAGCTGGCCGAGGCGCAGGCCGCGCAGGCTCTCGCCTCGTTGCTGCAACAGATTGGGGAACAGACGAAGCCCGATGCTCTCGGAGCATTGGCTCAGGTTGCGCAGGCCTTGGCGGCGACAGAGACGGCGGCGCAGGAGGCGTTCGTCTCGTTGCTGCCACAGATCGGCCGGGCAAGTACGGAAGCTCTTCGGGATTTCGCGCCGGTCGCGGGGGCGCTGGCGGCGAAGGTTACCGATGCGCAAGCGCGGCCAGCGGTCGACCAACTGCTGCAGCAGATCAAGAAAACAACCAACGCCAACGTTCTCCAGGCGCTTAGCCAGGTTATGCTGGCGCTGGCACCGAAGCTAACCGAGGTAGAGTTGCGACCGGCTCGTGATGTTGTCGGCGCGAAGCTGGCTTGGGCCGAAACGGAAGCGGAGGCGGAGGAATGGGCGCGCTCGCTCGCTTTGGTCCTTCCGCGGAAAATGACGGCGAGGGAAGTGCGAGAGGTTGTTACAGTGCTTGGATATCCAACGTCCAGCGGCCCGGCGACGGACGCATTACTTGGCGGGCTTCGCGAGAAAGATCTCGAGGCGCCAGGAGAGTACTCTGATCTGCCGACCTTTCTCAGCTGGATCCGAAGGACCTATCCTGAGATTCAGCTGAGCAGCTCACCTGAATGTCCGGCGCCATTCCAGCCGGACTTAGTGTGTCCATGACCACTCTCGAGCAGCGTGCGTGTCTTCCGGCCTCGGTCGTCGGTTTCTTCGACGGGGCAGTCCAGCCACATCTTGATCAGATGCAGCACGCGCCGATCAACGACACGGCGCGCCACCGACTTTAAGAGGTCAGCGTGGGGAATACTCCCGAAGTAGTCCGCGAGGTCGGCGTCCACGACTCCGGATGCCCACGGAACAGCAGCTCCTCCGCCTCTACAGCGGCCTGCTGGGCGTTGGCTGATGAAGAACTCCGGCAATGCTTGCGACATCTCGTCCACGTTTCCCGTCGTGGCGACGTCAACAATCGGACGGCATCATACAGAAAAGGGAGAGGGCTTGCGAAGAAGCTGCTGATGCTGTTGCCAGGGTGATCGTACCCAATCCTCAACGAGCAGCGAAAGCGGGTTCTCTCCGAGGGCTGCCCAGGCGGTAATACCGAAGGTCTGCTTCCCACGTGCGCCGTGACAAGGCGGCGCGGTTCCAGTGGGTGCAAGGCCCACTAAAATACCCTAATAACGCCTGATTCCATGTCCAATATGGACTCGTCCTACAGGAAAATGTGGACTCGGTCAAGCGCGGGTGGTGGGTCAGTTTGACTGTAACAACGGGCGCGACGCTGGCGTGCCCTGATGGAAGATGATCTTCCATTTGCTACCTATCGACCGCCAGATCGAGCTTCGTAGCGAATAAGTCTCTTCGGTGCCGGAATCTGTACCGACCTAACCGCCCTTCTTCATGATCGAAGCTCGCTGCGTCTGATGCATGCCGGAAGGCTGTGATCTAGCGCATGAATCCATCAATGTGAGATGTGTATACGGGATCGAGGCGAGCTAACCCCTCCTTGACCTGTGCGTCCGGCGAGCCAAAAACGATTACGTTTGTGATCTTTCTAACTTGGGCCAATTCCTTTAGGAAGTCAGTACTCGCCAGATGCTTGCCATGGGCCGCTGTGGCATCAGAGTTCTGATATACTTCCATCACGTTATAAGTCTTCTGGTCTGGTTGCAAGCTAAACTCATAGACGAGTGTCCCTGGTTCTTCGGCCACCGCTGCGACCAGCTTTGGCACGAGTTGCTTGAAATTGTCCATCTGACCAGGGAGAACCTCGCCGGTAACCACCAGGGCGATGTAGCCCGCCTTGAGGCCATGCTGAGGAGCAGGTGTTTGCGCATGAACCGGGAAGGCCATGAGGACCAGAGCACTCAGCGAGATCAGCAACTTCCGCATCATCCGATCTCCTCCACAAAGGTGAAGCCGCCGTCTTGCAAAGGCTAGCCGTCGCGAGCATGGAAGGCAAACGGCGTGGCGCGAGATTTTAGCGCGCTGCTTCCGGCGAGAGATTGTTTGGCCGATCACGTGGATGAAGACCCGCCTTCCCTGGATCGATATTCTGAATTTGCCGAACTTGTTGTTCACCGTAATCCTAGATCGAAGGCTCGGTGTGGGGATTGGAGAATCCTGATGTCCAAGGTAGTCGAGCAGAACACACTCAAACGCCGGGGTGTCAGGCTGCGTGCATGCGACCGTGAGCGCGCCTGTCCGGGATTTACCCTCTTTGCCCCCATTTTCGACCAGAATAGAACGGTGTACCTCATCGACCTTCAGGGCGAGGTGGTCCACACCTGGCAACTGCCTTACGCGCCCGGCCTGTCTGGCTACCTCACCGAACGCGGGACGCTGCTCTACAACGGGCGCACTTCCGAGGACAACTTTCTCAGCCGGTTTCCGTTCAAGGGGGGCGTGGTCCTGGAAGCCGACTGGAGCGGCAAGGTGCTGTGGGAATTACGCCACCCAGACCACCATCACGTCGGGATCTTGCTGCGCAACGGAAACGTCCTGCTGAATTGTCTCGGCAGGGTGCCCGCCGAAATTGCTCGGCAAGTCAAAGGAGGGGCGGAAGACCATAATCTGCCTTCGGCTCTCTACGCGCCCCAGCCACAGGAAGACGCTGGCGTGATGTACGCTGATTATTTGGCTGAAGTGACTCTTGCGGGGGAGACCGTCTGGGAGTGGCGCAGTTGGGAGCATTTTGATCCGGTCGCGGACTGCATCTCCGAGGTCCAAGCCATTCGGACGCTGTGGGCAATGGGTAATAGCATCCTGGAGCTACCTAACAGCGATATCCTCGCCAGTTACCGGCCCACCTCAACCGTCATTCGCGTCGACCGCAAGACCGACAACATCGTCTGGAAACTCGGTCCTCCGACGCTCGCAGGTCAGCACGCGCCAACACCGTTAGAGAACGGCAACATCCTGATTTTCGATAACGGCGTTCATCGACTCGACGACCCGCTGCCGTTTTCGAGGGTGATTGAGATCAATCCAGCGACCAACGAAATCGAATGGACATATCAGGATAAACCAGTTTCGAATTTCTTCTCGCCGCGCATGGGCAACGCTCAACGCCTGCCAAACGGCAATACGTTAATCAACGAAGCTTCGTTCGGACGTTTCTTCGAAGTCACCAGAGATGGGCTTATTGTTTGGGAATACGTCAATCCCTACTTTGGTGGACCGCCGAGTGCAGAGACCAACGCGGTCTTCCGGGCGATTCGCTACAGCGCGGAGGAAATCGCTCACGCCGAAGCAATGGCCAGAGCTTGAATATCTAATAGCCTCTGCTCCGGGCGGGAAAGTCTGCGATTAAATCGGGGACGGCTCTGAGCGGGTGGCGTCAATCGGTCTGGGAATGGTTTCGGCGTTACTCCATCCACAAACGTAGTAGGTTCGCGAGATTTGCCATAGCGATTGGGAGGTTAGCGTCGAACCGTTGAGGTGCTTCCTTGTCGGCGGCATCCGTTACTGCGCGGATTTCGAGCGAGCCGATACCGTTAAAGAGGGCTGCACGCGCCGCCCCGCTGCCTTCCCAGGCGACGCACACGGCACCCGTCTGATCCCGGATGGCTTTGGCACGCTCCGACGCGACGACATCCTCATCACCGCTTGCGATCACATCGAAAGCGACTTGGAAGCTGCTAACGCCTTGCGCCGAGCGACGTAATGCGTCAATCGATGGTCCATGGCCTGGAAAGCGCGGCAATGAGCGGGAAGCGAACAGCAGGCGGTAATCATGCTCTACTGTCTCTGTCCCGACCACGATATCACCAACGGATAGCTGTGAAGAGAGGCTACCGGCTGCACCCGCACAGATCACGAGTTCGGTCGACGGAAACTGGCCGATTAGGTATTGGGCCTGAACAGCGAATTGGGTCTTTCCGTGACCACCCGGTGCCACCAAGGCGCGCCAGTTGGGGATGTGCGCGGCGTCAACCTTGAGATGATGAAGGCGATCGACATGCACCGATGCCTCGAACGTCTTCACCAGAAATGACCATTCTCTGGCCAATGGACAGAGGATGAGAAGCCGGGGTTCGAGAGCCACTCTCATTCAGTTTACGCCTGAAAGGTACGTAGCCCCTTGTCAATCACCACCTCAGGCCACCGTCGTCGTACATCCGCAGCGGTTCGGTTGGAGTGCAAGGTCTTGCGATGGGGATTGGGCCTAAGTTTCAGGGCGAACAGAACGGCTAGCCCAAAGGGAGCCTCGACTAGCAGACTCATCTGTTACTGGTCGCCTTAGAGTGCGAAGTTATTTCGCAAGGTGCTTATCCAAGAATTGCGTTACCTCGGCGAAATACTCTTTGGTCTCTGGTGCAAAGGGGTCAGCTTGGTACTGAGCATGCGACTGGCCTTCGAAGACCTGTAATTCCGCATCCACACCTGCTGCTCGCATCTTGCGATGCACACGCACCGTGTTGCTGAGGAACAGATCGCGCGTACCGGAGGTCAGGATAGTCGGAGGAAAGCCTTGAAAATCACCGTAGACCGGCGAAAGCATCGGGTCTTTCAGATCATGGCCATTGGCATAGAGCTTCGCGGCGTCGCCGAGCCAGCCGTCATCG